>Ga0335074_10008663_pt1 | contig 14149 bp, 14 predicted proteins | sample Lox_Sample_23_FD_206715 | JGI IMG/M metagenome (GOLD analysis project Ga0335074, IMG submission 206715) | Soil microbial communities from Loxahatchee National Wildlife Refuge, Florida, United States - Lox_Sample_2.3 | ecosystem: Environmental > Terrestrial > Soil > Wetlands | place: USA...
CCGGATCCAGTGGATTCCCACCGAGCCGCTGAAGCTGCGGGCGAGCTGGGGGCGATCCTTCCGCGCCCCGACGCTCGACAACCTGTACGACACATCGTCGAATGTGGCTGCATCGGTCGTGCTGTCCGATCCGCAATCACCGAGCGGCCGCTCGCTGGTGCTGGTGGAGCAAGGGTCGAATCCGAGCCTGAAGCAGGAGACGGCGAAGACTTGGACGGCGGGCTTCGATCTTGCGCCGCCATGGTTGCCGAGCTCCACGTTCTCGCTGACGTATTACTCGATCGACTACCAGAATCGGATCGCGCAACCGGCCGCGGACGATCCGTTCGCGATCCTGATCGATGCGGCCGAGTGGGCCGCGGTGATCAACCGCGACCCATCGCGGGCGCAGATCGCAGCCATCTGCAACCAGCCCGACTACCAGGGCTCCGTTTCGGCATGTCTCGCGAGCTCACCCGCCGCCATCATCGACGGCCGGCTCGCCAATCTGGCAACGACCCGCACTACCGGTCTCGATCTGGAAGCGCACGCTGCGTTCAGCGGCGCGCTCGGCGCCTTCGGTCTCGGCCTGACCGGGAACTACGTCTTCAACTTCGACCAGGCCGTCACCAACACCTCTCCCTCGGCCGACATCGTGAACACCATCTCCAATCCGCTCGCGCTGCGGCTGCGCGGCGTGCTCGAGTGGAATCGCGAAGGTCCGCGGCTGCCCGGTCCGGGAGCGGCGTTGGCCGTGAATTACACGGGCGGCTACAAAGATCCCGGCAGTATGCTGGTGCCCGATGTGTCGCCGTGGACGACAGTTGACGTCCGCTTTCTCTATCGGACGCGCGCGGATGCCTCGTGGTTCGGCGGAGTGGAGTTTTCGCTCAACGCCGTGAACGTGCTCAACCACGATCCGCCGTTCGTCGATGACGAATACGGCTACGATGCCTACAACGTGCAGCCCCTCGGCCGCGTCGTGAGCGCCGATATCAGCAAGGACTGGTGATCGCGGCGTCAGTAGGTGGTGAAGCCGGCGCCCGAATCCGGCTTGAAGCCATACCAGCCGCCCTTGGTCTCCGACACCTTGCCGAGCTCGATGAGCGCGGGATCCTGCGGCGGTTGCGGCTCCTCACGAGCGGTTTCGATCTTCTCTTCCGCGCTATTCAGCAGCGTGTCCGAAGTGGCGTTCATGCTTATTCCTCGCGAGCACGACGAAGTGCGAGTGACACCATCCGATGCTACAACAAAAGGGAGCCCCGCGGACGATGCGCTCGCCGGCGGGGCTCAGAGGGATCTTAGGGCAAGGGCCGGCCCGGGACCTCAAGCCGCATGAGCCTGCTTGTCTGCCGCTCCCCGGCCGAGGTTCCTCAGGACCCGGGCCACGGCGTGTACGGTGGCAGCGATCCGTACCGCGCTCTGGACGGCCTCGCGGGAGAAGCCGTGCTGGCGCAGCTGACGCTCGTGGGAGACGACACAGCTGCCGCAACCATTGATGGCCGACACTGCCAGGCAGATGAGCTCGAATTCCGCCTTCTCCATTCCCGGGTTGCCGATGACGCTCATCCTGAGGCGCGCCGGCATGCGGCCGTACTCCGGATCCTCGACGAGGTGCAGGAAGCGGTAGTAGATGTTGTTCATGCCCATGATGGCGGCGGCCGCCCGCGCGCCGGCTTGGCCGGCATCGTCGAGATGCTCCTTGGCGAGCGCGCCTATCGCCTCGGAAAAAACGGGGTTGGGCGAGGCCTCGGCCGCACCGAGCGCCACCGCCCAGATTTGCCGCTCGGTGAGGCCCGGTGCTCCCTGCGGGGAGAGCACCGAGCCCAGGTTGAGCTTCAGATCCCGCGCGTAGTCGGGCAGGGCATCGCGCAGGGTGTCCAGGGTCATCATGCGTGGGTCCTCGCGTTTAGGCCGCCTCGAGGGTCTGTTGTCCCTGCTTCCAATTGCACGGGCAGAGCTCGTCGGTCTGCAGCGCATCAAGCACGCGCAGCACTTCCTCGGGGCTGCGGCCGACGTTGAGGTCGGTGACGTAGACGAAGCGAATGATGCCCTGCGGGTCGACGATGTAAGTTGCGCGCTGGGCGACGCCCGCCTGCGGATCGAGGATGCCGAGCCGTCCCGAGAGCTCGCGCTTGAGGTCGGAGAGCATGGGGAATGGCAGGCTCTGCAGCTCATCCTTCTCGCGCCGCCAGGCGAGGTGCACGAACTCGCTGTCGATACTGACCCCGAGCACCTGAGCGTCGCGGGCCGCGAACTCCTTCTCCAGCCTGCCGAAGGCCGCGATCTCCGTGGGGCAGACGAAGGTGAAATCCTTGGGCCAGAAGAACACCACGGTCCACTTGCCGGGAAAGCTGTCCTGAGTGATCGGCTGGAAGGCGCCGTCGAGGTCGTTCGAGACGACGCCGGTGAGCGAGAAATCCGGAAAACGTTGACCAATGCCTAACATGTCGTGAGCTCCTGATGAGTCCTGTAAGGTCCCGTATGGGAATACAGGCATCATGGGTTGGGGGAGTTCATTTATCAAATTAATTGACTTTATAATCTCGATAGACGCCATATATCGATCGCCATGGACATCAAGCTGAAAGACCTGCGCTACCTCGTCGCAGTGGCGGACGCGCGCCATTTCGGGCGGGCGGCGGCGCGCTGTTTCGTGAGCCAGCCGACGCTCTCGGCGCAGTTGAAGAAGCTCGAGCAGTATCTCGGAGTGCAGCTCATCGAGCGGCAGCCGAACAACGTCTCGCTCACGGCTGCCGGCCAGGAGATCGTGGCACGCGCCCGCCGCATCCTCGAGGCGAGCGATGAAGTCGTGACTCTGGCGCGTGCCCACCGCGATCCGCTTGCGGGGCGGCTGCGGGTGGCGCTGTTGCCGACCATCGGGCCGTACCTGCTGCCACGGGTCTCGTCCGCGATCCGTCGGGCAGCGCCGCGGCTCGAGCTGCATCTTTACGAGTATCAAACCGCCCCGATGCTGGAGAAGCTGAAAGCCGGCGATCTCGATCTCGGAATTCTGGCGCTGCCGGTGGAGCTCGAGGGCCTCGAGGCACGGGAGCTGTTCGCGGAGCCTTTCACCGTCGCGCTGCCCGCGGGGCACCGGCTCGCCCGGCGGGAGCGAGTCCAGGCGGCCGACCTCGAGGGTGAGAGGCTGCTCCTTCTCGAGGAAGGCCACTGTCTGCGTGACCAGGCCTTGGAGGTCTGTAGCCGTGTCGGGGCGGGTGAGAGCCAGGATTTCCGCGCAACCAGCCTCGAGACGCTGCGCCAGATGGTGGCGACTGGCGCCGGCGTCACCCTGCTTCCCGAGCTGGCGACCAAGGGCGCCTACGGCGAGGCGCGCGGGGTGGTCGTGCTGCCGTTTGCGAAGCCGCCGCCGCTGCGGCACATCGGCGCCATCTGGCGCAAGACGACGGCCCGCCGAGCCGCGATCGACAGCGTTTGCCGGGTGATCGCCGAGCGGGCGGGCTGAGAGCGCCGCTCTGGCATAATCGCTCCACGTGAGCCGCCCGGGTACAAGCGCACAGCACATCACCCCCTACGACCGGTTCGGCTGGAGCGACGTCGAGATCGAGCGGATGTTGACTACCGGTGAGCACCGGGACGAGCTCCTCGCCTACTTCGGCGCCACGGAATACCGGGATCTCGCCCGGCTTGCGCGCAAGGCCGCGCGGGTCGAGCTCAAAGAGTCGTTCCCGCACGTCATCGTGGTGCCCGGCATCCTCGGGTCACAGCTCGGCCTCGCGCGCCGGCGCCCGTTGCCCAACGATGTGCTGTGGCTGGATCCGATCGACATCCAGGTGGGACGGCTGCGGCTCCTCGGTCTCGATGCCGGCGCGCCGATCATCGCGCTCGGAGTGGTGCTCTACTCGTACCTGAAATTACGGCTTCGCCTGCGTGCCGCGGGGTTCGGCGTCACGCTGCACGATTATGACTGGCGGCTCGGCATCGAGGAGTCGGGGGCTGCGCTTGCCGCGCGGCTGCGCGAGCTCGGCGCGCCACGGCTGGCGATCGTCGCGCACAGCATGGGCGGGTTGGTCAGTCGCGCCGCGTTGGCATTGCCGGGCACACGACCCATCGAACGCGTCATCATGCTGGGAACGCCGAACCACGGATCGTTCGCGCCCGTGCAGGCCTTGCGTGGGACCTACGCCGTGCTGCGAAAGATCGTGCGCCTCGATGCCGCATCGAGCGCCGAGCGCCTGACCGAGGAGGTATTCAACAGCTTTCCGAGCCTCTATCAGATGCTGCCGCTATCGCGAGGCGATGGCGCCGCTGACTTGCTCGATCCGGGAGAGTGGCCGGATTCCGGCCCGGCATTGCGGGCGGCGCTCTTTCAGCGCGCCCGCCGCTTCCACGCCAGCCTGCCGCCTGCCGATCATCGCTTCGTCGCCATCGTCGGGGTGGGACAGGAGACAGTGACCGCGGCCTCGAGGACGCGCGCGGGGTTCGTCTATACCATCACCCGTCATGGCGACGGAACCGTGCCGGCCCGCAGCGCCTCGCTCGACGGCACGCATACCTATTTCACGACCGCCGCCCACAGCGATCTGACTCGGGATGCGCACGTGGCGGCGGCGATCGTCGATCTCCTGCACGGCGGGAACACACGGCGCCTGCCGATGCGGTGGACGGGCAGCGGCCGCGCACAAGCCCGCGTGAGTGATCGGGATCTGCGACGCACGCACGCCGGCAAGATCGACTGGGCCGATCTCACTGCCGCTCAGCGGCGGGAATTCCTGCAGGATCTCAACGAGCCGCCGACGTTGCGACTGCGGGTACCGATGTCGCGGCGAGGCCGCGCGGCGCGAGCACCGCGCGTGGCCGAGGGTCGACGTTAGAAGCCGCAGTCTCTGCGGGTGACCGATACCAGCACCAGCTCGCGGCCGTCACGATCGCGATATCGAAAACGAACCGTCGCTCCCGCGCGCAGGATGGGCGCCAGCGCGCCGGCACGGCAGACTGCCTGACGCACGTGCGCCGACAGCCGCTGTTGCAGCGTGGCGAGCGTTCCGGGGGAGAGCCGACGCAGACTCATGTTGGTCAGGGTGTACTCGTAGGTGAACAGCGGACCCGGTCCGACGGATGCGCCGTCGATCCGGGTGATCTGGTCGATCATCCGCGGGCTGCTCGCGTTCACGCCGTTGGCGGCTTGTGTCAGCTCCTGCTGCAGGATGGGTGAGGAAGCGCTCGTGGGGGTGTATTTCGAGCGGTTGTGCTGCGCGTGCAGACCGAGAGCGAAAACCCCCGCGACTGCGAGGAGATATACCCCGGCCGCGAGCCAGCCGCGCAGCCGCGCCGCCGAGAGCGCGTACACGCGTGAGCGCGAGAGCCGATCCCAGATCACCCCCTCCTTCTCGCGAGCGCGGCGATAGCTCCACAGCAGGGCGATCAGACTGATCAGGGGCACCCCGAGGGCGAGCCCGAACACGTAGACCCCCAGGTTTCTGCCGAGATATGCCGCCGCACTCAGCCGCCGGCGGCCGTGCGCATCGAGCACCTTGATGCCGGCGATCGCCTTGCCCGGCGTGCTGCCGAGCGCCCAATACATCAGAGTGTCGAGCAGCAATGCGGCCGGCAGCAGCAGCAGCACGAGCAGCCATTGCCGTCCCGCCATGCTGTCCAATCGCGCGATGAGACTCGGGCGAAGCGCGCTGATCAACAGGGCCGCGAGAAACAGACTGACAGTGATGTCGAGGGAGCGCGCCCAGTATCGACGCCAAGGGGTTGCCGGTTCGTGTGGCAGGGCGAGGGAAGCTTGCGGACCTGACGCAGGAGCGGCCGCGCCCCTCGGACCGAGGACGCCCGGAAGCTCGAGAGCAGCGGTCCAATGCGGTAGTCCCTCCCGCCACAACTGCGTATCGGGCGTGATCTGTCCCGTGCCGACGAGTGCCCGCAGAGCCTCATCTCCCAGTGGCCCTACTTCGTGATCGGCGCGACGGACATACCAGATCATCGCCTCACCGCCTCACCGAGCCTGCAAGGCGCGCACGAACGCGGCCCCCGTAGCCGGAGTTTGGCTCACGGCCGTGTCGTACATCAGCAGCAAGCGGTCGCAGGCGATCCTGGCGTCGACATCCGATGCCTCCGATCGCGCGCTCGGGAGTGGCTGCAGGCTCGGCAGGTCCGCCGCCGCCGCCGCGGCACGCGCTGTCGTCGGCGCATCGAGAAGGTCCGCGAGCGCCGGACTGATCGCCGACAACGCCGCCGCGGAGCGGATCGGCGCAGCCGCCGATGGCGGTCCGAGAATGGCCTCGCACTGGGCCGGATCGGAGAAGTGGAACGCTCGCGCGGCAGCGCGCAGCGCTACCGCGAATCGAAGCGCACTGGCGTCATCGACTTCGGCCAGCCGCTCGCGCTCGATGTGCGTGGCCGTGACAGCAACGTAGCGATTGAGCTCCGCGGCCGGTGCGCCGCGCCGCAATCCGAGCCTAACCGCCCGATCAAGCTGCCCGAAGCCTGAGGGGTCCGCTCGCCGCAGATCGCCGAGGAACGGATAACGCGCCTCGAACCCCGATGCCTGCGATGCAAACTGGGCGAGCGATTCGCCGGATGGGCTGAATCCGTCCGCGGTGACCCGGTCGATCAGGTGGCCGGCGAGGAGCTGCCGCGGATCGGGCATCCAGAGCTCGTCGGCCGGAGTGGACGTGGACCATGCGACCAGAGCCGGGGACACCCCGTACCGCAGCAACACGCGTTGGTAGAGCTCATTCCCCACCGTGGCGACCAGGGGGTCGGCATCGCCTCCCGAGGTCGAGTGCAGGCCGAGTCTGGCATCCGGGTTGAGGACGCGCGGGCGACCCGCAGCGAACGCGAGCACGCACGCGCTGTAGCATCCGGTCGCGGTGTAGGTACCGAGTCGCCGCTCGTGAATGAGGCGCGCGAGGCGCTCACCTTCGGTGACCCATCCGCCGGGACTGTTCAGGTGAACGAAGCGTACGCCAGGGTGAGCCTCGAGCACTCGCTGCAGGCGCGCCGCGGTTCCTGCCGCGAGCGCTCCGCGAATTTCGACCTCCTGTCCGCCGGGCAGCAGTTCGATTAGAGGGCGGCCCATCGGGTCGGCACCGATCGCGATGAGAAGAAAGGGACGGTCATTGAGGACGGTGCTGATCACGGTGACGGGCAGCGCAAGCGCGCAAAGTCCGGCCACGGCGCGGATGCTCCCGCGCACCAGTCCGTTGCGGCCGAGCACATCCGGTCGGGTGTGACGCCAGATGCCGGGAAGTCCACCCAACGCGAACAGCATGAGCAACACCGGTCCGGCCGTGTTCAACCGGGCGACCAGCACGCCATCGATCAGGCCTGGCCAGAGCTCGAGGCGCTCGCTGTAGAAAAGGACCGTTACGGCGATCCAGGCGAATCCCACCCCGAGCACGAGCGGATGGATGCGCCGTTCCCTCGAGCCGGCGTTGGACGAAGGCGGCGCGCGTGGGCGCCTCTGTCCGTCGGACGCAGCTGCCTGGCGGATGAGCGGCGCGAGATCGGAAAGATCACCCGCCCGGGACCAACCTGCGAGTCCCATGCACCAGATGCGGTCCTCCGAGCCGAGAGCCCCGGCCTGCGCCAGCTCGACGATCACCGCCCAGGCAAACGGGCCCGCCCTGCGGCCCGACACCTCGAGATACCACCGCCGAGCGTCGGCGGGACTCTCTGCCCCCCTGGGATCTGCCGACATCAGCGCGGGTGAATCAACGCAGTCAGTCGCGGAAGTTGTTGAATTGCAGCGGCAGCTCGAGCTTCGAGCCGCGCAGCAGCTGGATCGCCGCCTGCAGATCATCGCGCTGCTTGCCGGTGACTCGGACCTTCTCGCCCTGGATGCTCGCCTGAACCTTGAGCTTCGAGTCCTTGATGAGGCGGGCGAGCCTCTTGCCCGTCTCGGCGTCGATCCCGTGCTTGAGCAGAACCTGCTGGCGGGCGGCGGAGAGGGCGATCTCGGGCTCCTTGACATCGAGGCAGGCGAGATCGATGCCACGCTTGCCGAGGCGTAATTTCAGGATCTCGAGCATCTGCTTGAGCTGAAAATCGACCTGCGCGTGCAGCGTCACGGTGAGCTCCTCGAGCTCGAACCGCGCGCCCGTGTCCTTGAAATCGAACCGCTGGGACAGCTCGCGGTTGGCCTGGTCGACTGCGTTGGCCACCTCATGGGCGTTGAGCTCGGACACGACGTCGAATGACGGCACTGATGATCCCTCGAGACCTGCCCTATTGTAGCCCAATGCCCCGCGGTGTTACGCTCCGGCCCATGTCCCGGCAGCACGGCCGTCCGCAGTGGTGGTGGCGCACTCCGCAATCGGAGTGGGCTCCTGGACGTGGACGCGGCTGCTAGTCTCTCGACACCCTACCAAACACGCAACGTCAAAAGGACCCACCCCGGCAAGCCCGGTGTGGGTTTTTTGTTATTCGGATGAAAACGCCATTCGACATCGCGGGAGATCTCGATACGCCGGTTTCGGCGTTCATCAAGCTCGCCGCGTTCAAGCCGCGCTTCCTCCTCGAGAGCGTGGAGGGCGGAGAGCGCCTGGCGCGCTACTCCTTCATCGGCTTCGGGGAGGGACTCGAGGTACGGCTCGACCGGGAGGGACTGTGGATTGGAGCCGAGCGGCGCCCGGTCCCCACGAGGAGCGCTGAGCTGCTGGCGGCCCTCCGGGAGGCGCTCGGCCGCGCGCCCAAACCCGGGCCGCGCATCGCCGGGGTTCCACTCGCGGGCGGGCTCGTGGGTTACGCCTCCTACGACATCGTGCGGCAGTTCGAGCGCCTGCCCCTGCCCGTCGGACGGGAAAGCGGCGTGCCGGCCCTGCACTATGTGGCGCCGCGCTCGCTGCTGGTGTTCGATCACCTCACACGCGGCATCGCGCTTTTGCACGATGGGTCGGAAGAGGACCGACGTGCGCTGCGGAACGAGGTGATGCGCGCATTGCGCGGCGGGCTGCCGAACGGCGCTCGCCCCGGGCGCTACGCCCGTCCCGAGCCCGCCTTCAGCCGCAACGACTTTCTCGCCGGAGTGCGGCGCACGCAGGAATACATTGCCGCGGGGGATGTCTATCAGCTCGTGCTCTCGACCCGGTTCCACGGGCGTCATGAGCTCGACCCGTTCCAGGCGTATCGGGCGTTGCGTCTGATCAACCCCTCCCCCTATATGTACTACTGTGCGCTCGGGGAGGTGACGGTGGTGGGCTCCTCGCCCGAGGCGCTGGTGCGGCTCAAGGGCGGTGTGGCGCAGCTTCGCCCCATCGCGGGCACTCGTCCGCGCGCGGACGATGCGGCGCTCGATCTGGCGCGTGAGGCCGAGCTGCGCGCGGACCCGAAGGAGAACGCCGAGCACGTCATGTTGGTCGACCTGGCGCGCAACGACCTCGGGCGCGTGGCGCAGGCGGGCAGCGTCGCCGTGGATCCCTATCGAGCCATCGAGCGCTACAGCCATGTCATGCACATCGTGAGCGGTGTCAACGGCAGGCTGGCCCCGGGGCGCGACGCCTTTGATCTGTTTGCGGCAACCTTCCCGGCCGGTACGCTGGTGGGAGCGCCCAAGGTGCGTGCCATGCAGATCATCGATGCGCTCGAGCCTGTCAGCCGCGGCCTCTACGGCGGCACGGTGGGCTACTTCGGAGCGAGTGGTGACATGGACCATGCGATCACCATCCGCACGCTGGTCTTCCAGGGCGATGAGTACAGCTATCAGGCCGGCGCAGGCATCGTCGCCGACAGCGTGCCAGCCACCGAGCACGAGGAGGTTCTCGCCAAGAGCGCCGCCATGGCGCGCGCGCTCGAGTTGGCGGAGGCGGGTGTATGACAGGATCACCGAAGCCGCGGCTGCTGCTGATCGATAACTACGATTCCTTCACCTACAACCTGGTGCAGGCGTTCCTCGTGTTGGGAGCGGAGGTGCTCGTGTACCGCAACGATGCGATCGCGGTGGCGGAGGCGCGCGCTCTCGCCCCGACGCATTTGTGCATCTCTCCGGGTCCCGGCACGCCGTACGATGCCGGGGTGTCGATGGAGATGATCCGCGCCTTCGCCGGCCGCGCTCCGGTGCTCGGCGTGTGCCTCGGGCATCAGTCGATCGTCGAGGTGTTCGGCGGCAAAGTCGTGCGCGCCGGACGCCTGATGCACGGCAAGACTTCGCTCGTCCGCCACGACGGCATCGGGGTTTTCGCGGACCTGCCGCAGCCGTGCGAGGTCGGGCGCTATCACTCGTTGATCGCCGCGCCGGAGACGTTGCCGCCGGAGCTGTTGGTGAGCGCGCGTACGCCGGAGGAAGAGATCATGGGCGTACGCCACCGCCATCTCGCGGTGGAGGGTGTCCAGTTCCATCCCGAGAGCATTCTGACGCCGGAGGGGCCGCGGCTGCTCGCCAATTTTCTGACGCAGCCGGCGCGGGCGGCGGCGGGAGCCGACGATGTCATCCGCGCGTGATCTGCTCGATCGCCTGCTCGAGCGGCGCGACCTGACGCAGCCTGAGGCCGAGGAGCTGCTCGGCATCCTCATGGACCCCGCGACATCGTCCGCCATGGCGGGCGCCATTTTGGCCGCCATGCGCTCGAAGGGCGTGGTCGCCGATGAGGTGCGTGGATTCGCGCAGGCGATGCGGCGGCTCGCGCGCCGGCCGTCGATTCCTGCCGGCTTGCCGGCGGTCGATGTCGTCGGCACGGGCGGTGACTGCTCGGGCAGTCTCAATATCTCGACCGGCACCGCGCTCCTCATCGCCGGCTGCGGCGTGCCGGTCGTCAAGCACGGCAACCGGTCGATCTCCAGCCGCGCCGGCAGCGCCGATGTGTTGGAAGCCTTGGGTCTCGCGCTGCCGCTCGATGAGGAGCGGGCGGGCCGGTGCCTCGCGGCCTGCAATTTCACCTTTCTGTTCGCGCCCCACTACCACCCGGCGACCAAGGCGGTGGCCGCGGTGCGCGCGGCGCTCGGTGTACGCACCATATTCAACATCCTGGGACCGCTCACCAACCCCGCGGAGCCACCGTATCATCTGATCGGTGCGTTCAGCCTCGAGGTGGCCGAGCTCATCGCGCGCACGCTCGCCGGCATGCCGATGGAGCGGGCGTTCGTCGTTTACGGCGCGCAAGGGTGGGACGAGCCGACACCGGTAGGCCCGTTCACGCTCTTCGATGTGCGTCCCGGGTCCATCGAGCGGCAGACGCGCACGCCGGAGGATTATGGCCTGCGGCGCTGCGAGCCGGCGGGACTTGCGGGCGGTGACGCCCAACACAACGCGCGCGCCCTGCGCGCGGTGCTCACCGGCGAGGATCGCGGGCCGCATCGCGACTGCCTGCTGTTGGGAGCGGCGCTCGCCCTGGAGGCGGCGGGAGAGGCGTCGCAGCCCCGCGAGGCCATCGAGCGCGCGGCGAGCGCGATCGACAGCGGCGCGGCGGCGCGCGTGCTCAAGACCTTGGCGACCCTCTCATGAGCCGAGATTTTCTCGCGCAGATGGGCGCTGCGAGCCGCGAGCGCGTCGAGGTCGCCCGCGCTGCCTGCCCGCAGGGCGAGCTGCTGCGGCGGGCCCTCGATACGCCGCCGCCGCCGGCGCTGCGCCTGCAACGGGGCGGCTTCGACCTCATCGCGGAGCTGAAACTGCGCTCGCCCGCGAGCGGAGCGCTGAAGGGTCCCGAGGAGGATGTGGCGGCACGCGTGAGGGCATACGCCCGCGCCGGCGCCGCCGCGGTTTCGGTGCTCACCGAGCCCACGCGGTTCGATGGCAGCCTCGCGCACCTGCGCGTCGCGGCGCAGGCGCTCTCGGGCGCGGGTGTGCCGGCGATGCGCAAGGACTTCCTGGTCGATCCCTACCAGGTGATCGAGGCCCGCGCCGCCGGAGCCGGCGGTGTGCTCGCCATTCTGCGGATGCTGTCCGAGGGCGAGCTCGAGTCGATGGTGGAACAGGCGCGGCAGCTCGGGCTTTTCGTGCTGCTCGAGGCGTTTGACGAGCGCGACCTCGAGCGGCTGCAGGGCGTGCCGCGACGCTTGGGGAGCGAGGGCCTCCTCGCCGGCGTCAACTCCCGGGATCTCGCGACCCTCCAGGTCGTTCCCAGCCGTCTCGAGGAGCTTGCGGACTTGCTGCCCGCCGGTCTCCCACGGGTCGCGGAGAGCGGCGTGGCAACCGCCGCGGACGCGCGCCGGGTCGCCGAAGCCGGCTATGATTTGGCTCTTGTCGGCAGCGCGCTCATGAGCGGTGAGGACCCCGCGGGGTTGGCCGGCGCCATGCTGAGCGCCGCGCGGGCCACCCGCCGCGCGGTCATCGGGTGAGCGACAACATGTGGATCAAGATTTGTGGCGTGACGACCCCCGAGGCCATTGCGGCGGCTCTGGCGGCCGCCGTCGATGCGATCGGTTTCGTATTCGCGGACTCGCCGCGACAGCTCATCCTGGAAGATGCGGTCGAGCTCGCGGCACCCGCACGCGGTCGAGTCCGCTGCGTCGCGGTGACTCGCCATCCGAGCCAGCGTTATCTCGATGACATTCTCGCCGTGTTCCACCCCGATGCGCTGCAAACCGATGCGGAGGACCTGCGCTCGCTCGAGTTGCCGAGCCAACTCGAGCTGCTACCCGTGTTCCGGGGCGATGCGCCGCCGGGAAAGTTGCCGCCGCGGCTGCTGTTCGAAGGTCCCGTGAGCGGCAGCGGCACGCCCTGTGACTGGACCACCGCGCAGCGCCTCGCGCGCCGCACGCAGCTGGTGCTCGCCGGCGGTCTCGATGCCGATAACGTCAGCGCCGCCGTCGCTGCGGTGCGCCCCTTCGGCGTCGACGTCTCGAGCGGCGTGGAGGAGCGTCCGGGCGTGAAGAGCCCGGCTGCGATCGTGCGGTTCGCCGCCGCCGCGCGCAGCGCTTTCGCGATGATTCAACAGGAGCAACAGTCCGCGTGACCGCCACCACTTCCGCCAACGATCCGCTCGCGGATCTGATCGCCGGCCGCTTGCCCGATGCGCGCGGCCGTTTCGGGCCGTTCGGCGGCCGCTACGTGCCGGAAACGCTGATTCCGGCGCTCGAGCGGCTCGAGCAGGGCGTGCGGGAGCATCTTAAGACCGCGGCTTTCCAACAGGAGCTCGCGCGCGAGCTGTCGAGCTGGGCGGGGCGGCCCACGGCGCTGACCTTCGCCGGCCGGCTCTCGGAGCGCTGGGGTGCGCGCATCTGGCTGAAGCGCGAGGACCTCGCGCACACCGGCGCGCACAAGATCAACAACGCCATCGGTCAGGCGCTCCTCGCCCGTCGCCTCGGCGCCCGGCGGGTCGTCGCCGAGACCGGAGCCGGCCAGCATGGAGTCGCGAGCGCCGCGGCGTGCGCCCGCTTGGGGCTGCCCTGCACCGTCTATATGGGTGCCATCGATATGGAGCGGCAGGCGCCCAACGTCGATCGCATGCGACTGCTCGGCGCGACCGTGGTGCCGGTGACGAGCGGCGACCGCACGCTGCGCGCGGCGATCGACGAGGCGTTGCGCGATTGGGTATCGGATCCGCTCGAGACCTACTATCTCTTAGGCTCGGCACTCGGACCGCACCCCTACCCCTACCTGGTGCGCGAATTGCAGTCCGTGATCGGCCGCGAGGCGCGCGCGCAGATCCTCGATAGCAGCGGTGCCCTGCCCGATGCGGTGATCGCCTGCGTGGGGGGAGGATCGAACTCCATCGGGGCCTTCCACCCTTTCGTCCCGGACCGCAACGTCGAGCTGATCGGCATCGAGGCGGGCGGCCGCGGTCCGGGCCTCGGTGAGAACGCCGCGACCTTGTCCTTCGGCCGGCCCGGGGTGTTGCACGGCACGTACTCGATGCTGCTCCAGGATGAGAACGGCCAGATCCAGGAGACCCATTCCGTATCAGCGGGGCTCGACTACCCGGGCGTAGGGCCCGAGCACGCGCTGCTCGCGGCGGCGGGACGTACTCGCTACGAGACCGCGAGCGATGTCGAGGCGCTCGAGGCGGTGCGCGCGCTTTGTGAATGCGAGGGCATTTTGCCGGCGCTCGAGAGCGCCCATGCGCTTGCCGGCGCGCGGCGCTGGGCCACCGCTCATGCCGGCCGTACCGCGCTCATCTGCCTCTCGGGGCGCGGTGACAAGGACATGCCCACCCTGCAACAGACGCTGCTCGCGCCGCGAAGCGCATGAAAATTCACGAGAGCATCAGCACCGCCATCCTCGCGGCGAAGGCGCGCGGCGAGCCGGCGCTCGTCGCCTATCTGACCG
>Ga0335074_10008665_pt1 | contig 14145 bp, 12 predicted proteins | sample Lox_Sample_23_FD_206715 | JGI IMG/M metagenome (GOLD analysis project Ga0335074, IMG submission 206715) | Soil microbial communities from Loxahatchee National Wildlife Refuge, Florida, United States - Lox_Sample_2.3 | ecosystem: Environmental > Terrestrial > Soil > Wetlands | place: USA...
TCCGGCCCAAACAGAGATGCGGTGTCAGGCATTGTCAGCCCGCCGCGCCTGTCGCGCGGCAATCGCTTCGGCGCGCACAATTACCCGCTTGGCCCGTTCCACCACGGGAATGTCAATCATCTTGCCCTCGAATTCCACCGCCCCTGTTCCGGCGGCAAGCGCGGCATCATAGGCGGCGACCATCCGCCGCGCCTGCTCTACTTCGGCCGTACTTGGGGCATATTCCTCGTTCAGCACCGGCACTTGCAGCGGATGGATGCAGGATGCGCCCATGAAGCCCAGCCGACGGGAGCGGCGGACAATCGCGCGGAACGCCTCCTGATCCTTGTAGTCGGCGACAGTGCCGACGAAGCCCAGCGGCAGAATGCCGGCGGCGCGCGCGGCGAAGATCGTGTGCTGCTTGGGGTAGAAAAGCCCCTCGGGTTCCGGCAGCATCCCGACGGACAGGGCGAAATCCTCGGCACCCAGGCTGATCGCCACGACGCGCGGGTGGGCCCGGGCGATCGCCTCCATGCGGAAGAAGGCGGCCGCTGTTTCCACCAGGACGACGAAGCGGATCGCGTCGGCCGGCAGCCCTCGCTCGGCTTCCAACTCATCGACGATGTCGGCCACTGCGTGGACGTGCTCGGCGTGATCGACCTTGGTCAGCATCAGCGCTGTGACGCCGGGTATGACGGCGGCTTCCAGGTCGCCTACCAGCAAGCGCCAGGGACGGTTCAGCCGGACCAGCACATCGGCACCGCGTCGTGCAACGCGTGGGATCGCGTCGGGCAGCAGCGCTCGGGCGCGGCCCTTGGCCGAGGGGGCAACCGCATCTTCCAGGTCCAGGATGATCGCGTCGGCGCCGCGATCAGCGGCGGTTTCCACGAAGCGCGCCACCGTGACCGGAACGAACAACATCGAGCGCCAGACGGGGAGGGACATGCCTTGATTGCTGATCATGGAAATTCGCCCTGAGACGAGGTCGGCCCAAGCGGAGCCGAGGTCGGCAGCATGGCACAGGCCGCACCGGTTCGCGATAGAATGCAGGCGCGATCCGTCGCGGCTTGCAGGATTCATTGAATACCCGTTGGCGCGATGCTACCGGCGCGTGTGCAAAGGCCGCTGCGAGTCGATAGCCAGGGACGGAACCGGAGAACCGCGATGTCGCCGCTGAGATTCGGCCCGTTCGTGCTGCTGGCCGTCGTGACTGTTGGTTGCCAGAGCATCCCGACCGGACCGGCGCAGAACTTTGTCGCGGCATCCAATTCATTGGCACAGGCTGAGTCGGACTATTTTGATCAGCTCCAGGCCGCGTCCGATGAAAGTCATGTTTTGCTCGCCGGTGCCATTTACGTGCAGGGTGGCCCCAAGTTTTCCACAATTGCGCCGGAGCTGACGAAACGCGACGACTTCTCGAAGGCGAAGGCCGTACGGATGGCGGTCATGGCGCAATTGCAGAACTACGCCCAGCAGATCGCCGCCATTACTGCAGCCGCGACTGGAACTTGGATTGCCGATGACGCCAAGAGTGTCACCACCAATTTGACTGCTCTGCTCAAGGACCAGAGAGCGGCCAAGGTCACTTCGCAGCAGGCTGGACTGATCCAGGTCGCCGTGGAGCAGTTGGCTTCGGCGATCGTCAGCAGTGTGACTGCGCGTAACTTGCAATCCCTTGCCGAACAGGCCCGGACACCCATCAGTGATATTGCGACGATGGTCACCCAGGACAATGCCAACATCGAGTCGGACAACTTTGCGCCAGGCCTGATTTCTGATCAGCAGACGGCGATGATCGCCATCTTGAATGCGATCTATGCGGACCCGCGGGTCAACAGCAGCCAGCGTTTCGCTGCGGTGATGGCGTGGCATGGCTGGAAGCCTTCCCTTGTCAACAAGGGCAGCGACATCAGCAGCGCATTGGCAAACCTGGTAACGGCCAATGACGCTCTCGCGGCGGGGCAGCCCTTCTCTGCGGGGGAGTTGGCAAGTCAGGCTGCCGCGGTTGCCGAACAGGCGCTGGCGACATCGTCCGGCGCAAAATGAAGGGATGCCCCGGATGCCCACAAGCAATGATGCGATTCAAGATCTTGAAGACTCAAAGAAAGCTCTTGAAGACCAGTGCGCTGCAGCCTCGGGAGCGACACTCCTGAAGCTCCTGCTGTCCATTCAGCATATCGCCGACGAGGTTGGTGCTCAGGAGGAGTCGCTGCTTGCAACAGCGGCTTATGTTCCGCAAACGGATCCGTTCAAAACCGTGACGGTGGATGCCAGGGCCTTTGTTGCTACTCTGCACAGTATCAAAGCGGCATTCGCGGCTCTCGGGCCGTTCCTGCAGGCGATCGATAGGATACTGACCTACATCAAATAGCACGTGGCAGGTATTGAACCGGATAGCCGTGGGACAACACCTGCCATGACGATGCGGGATCGGATCACCTCGTCATGCGCTCGATCGTCTCGACAAGTTCCTCGACCTTGTGGCGCTGCTCGGTCGGATCGCCGGACGCAAAGGCATTCGCTACGCAGTGCGACACATGATCGCGCAGAATCTGTTCCTCCACGCGATGCAACGCCGACCGGACAGCATTGATCTGGGTGAGGATGTCCACGCAATAGCGGTCGTCTTCGACCATGCGCAGCAGGCCCCCCACCTGTCCCTCGATGCGCTTCAGTCGTGCTGACACGTTCTGCCTGGTAACCGCGTGCATTCGTTGATACCATACCTCCGAGGGGTATATAGCGCAATCTCGCATCGGAGCCAACCAGGCGTGGACGCTCACCCCGTGAATGACGTGCGGGCACAACAGGCGCAGCACGGCAAATGCTGCCACCAGCATCGCCATCGTGTCGCTCCGACCGCTGCACCCCCAAGCGGCACGGTCTGGACCTGTCCGATGCACCCCGCGATCCGCCAGGACCATCCAGGCAACTGCCCGCTCTGTGGCATGGCGCTCGAAGCTCTTGCGCCATCCGCCGAGGCCGCGCCGAACCCCGAGCTGACCGACATGTCCCGCCGGTTCTGGATCGGTCTCGCGCTGACCATGCCGGTGTTTGCGCTGGCGATGGCCGACTTCATCCCGGGCCTTCATCTCGGCGGGCCTGTGTCGCCGCATTGGTCGGTCTGGCTGCAGTTCGTACTGGCGACGCCGGTGGTCCTGTGGGCGGGCTGGCCGTTCTTCGTGCGCGGCTATCACTCCATGCTTCGCCACCATCTCAACATGTTCAGCCTGATCGCGCTCGGCACCGGCACGGCCTATGCCTACAGCGTGGTGGCGACATTCGCGCCGGGCCGCTTCCCGCCGGGATTCCGCGGCCCCGGCGGCACGGTGGCGACCTATTTCGAAGCTGCCGCCGTGATCACGGTGCTCGTTCTGCTGGGCCAGCTCCTGGAACTCAGGGCGCGCGAGCAGACCGGCGGCGCGATCCGCGCCCTGCTGAACCTCGCCCCGAAGAGCACCTGGCGCGTCCGCGCCGACGGCACCGACGAGCAGATCGCGCTCGATCTCGTCCACGTCGGCGATCGCCTGCGCATTCGTCCCGGTGACGGCGTGCCGGTCGACGGCACGGTGCTCGAAGGACGCAGCAGCGTGGACGAATCCCTCGTCACCGGTGAATCGGCGGCCGTGCCCAAGGAGCCCGGCTCGAAGCTGATCGGCGGCGCGGTGAACGGCACCGGCGCGTTGATCCTGCGTGCCGAGAAGATCGGTGCGGACACCGTGCTCGCCCGCATCGTTGCCATGGTCGCCGAGGCGCAGCGCTCGCGGGCCCCGGTTCAGCGTCTGGCCGATGTGGCGGCGGGCTATTTCGTGCCGGCCGTCATCGTGTTCGCCGCCGCGGCTTTCGCCGGCTGGGCGATCTGGGGCCCGGCGCCGGCGCTCGCCCACGGACTGCTGGCGGCGGTCTCGGTGCTGATCATCGCCTGCCCCTGTGCGCTTGGCCTGGCGACGCCGATGTCGATCCAGGTCGGCGTTGGCAAGGGCGCGACCATCGGCGTGCTGATCCGCTCCGCCGAGGCGTTGGAACGGATGGAACGCGTGGACACGCTGGTGGTGGACAAGACCGGCACACTGACCATGGGAAAGCCGCGCGTCACCCGCGTCGTGCCGGCCGAAGGCTTCGCCGAGGCGGACGTGCTGCGCCTTGCCGCATGTCTCGAACGGTCGAGCGAGCACCCACTGGCCGCCGCCATCGTTGCCTCGGCGCGGGAGCGCGGCCTGCCGGTCGAAGAGTCGGCCGATTTCCAGTCGGTCACCGGACAAGGCGTACGGGGACGCGTCGGCGGCCGGCTCGTTGCGCTGGGCAACGCCGGACTGATGCAGGCCGCGCAGCTCGATATCAGTTCGCTGAGCGAAACAGCGGAGCGCCTGCGCACAACTGGGGCAACGGCGCTGTTCGTCGCCGTTGATGGCCAGGCGGTGGGCGTCATCGCGGTCGCCGATCCGATCAAGGAGACAACGCCGGCGGCCCTGGAGGCGCTCCGCTCGGACCGCCTGCGTGTCGTCATGCTCACCGGCGACAATCGCCGGACAGCGGAGGCGGTGGCAGCTCAGTTGAAGATCGACGACGTCGAAGCGGACGTGCTGCCGGAAGACAAACACCGCGTCGTGCAGCGTCTGCGGTCCGAGGGCCGGGTCGTGGCGATGGCCGGCGACGGCGTCAACGATGCGCCGGCATTGGCCGAAGCCGACATCGGCATTGCCATGGGGACGGGCACCGAAATCGCCATCCAAAGCGCCGGCATCACGCTGGTGAAGGGCGACCTGACGGGAATCGCGCGTGCCCGCCACCTGAGTCGTGCCGCCATGCGCAATATCCGACAGAACCTGTTCTTTGCGTTCCTCTATAACGCGCTGGGCGTGCCGATTGCCGCCGGTGTCCTGTATCCGGCGTTTGGCATTCTCCTGAGCCCGATGATCGCCGCCCTGGCGATGTCACTGAGCTCCGTGTCGGTGGTGACGAACGCGCTGCGGCTACGGCGTCTGAAGCTGTAGGCGTTCGTCGGCGCGCTGTAGGCTCGTGGTAGCGGATGGTCCGGGCAAGCTCCTCGATGGGCTTCTTGCACCTACCGCGCTCGATCTCGGGTCTTGTGTCGGGTTGAACACGCTTTGGCTCTTCAGGTCGCCAGCCAATCATAATCAGTGTGCAGGAGTACCATGGCGATCGGCGGCCCTGGGGGACGGGACCATGCCGACCGGCCAAGGCGCGGGCACGGCATACGATTGTATTATTCTATAGAACTATCTAAAAATCTTGATTTAGGGGTTAATGGAGGTTAACGTTCCAGTTGCGAACCCCTTCAGACGCAACCGTATTCAGCCCCGGGCAAAGCACGATGACGAACCGGTATTATCACCGACAACGCGCCGTCTCGGCGGTGCTTGCTGTGTGCCTGGGGTTGCTGTTCGCGGGCCGCGCGTCTGCCTCGGATTATCTGTTCGGCTTCAGCGGCTATGACGGAGACGAGACGCTGACAGTCGATGTGTCGGGCGGCGGGGCGCCTGTCGTGCTGAGCACCGATGGCAACCAGGGCTGGTGGAGCGCGACGTACCCGAACAGTCCGGGCGACACGAACTATTTTGCCGGCAGTCTCACCAGCGGTGCCGCGACGGCCTATCTGCGCGACTTCTTCAGCTTCGCCCTCACCGGCCTGGCCGGTGATACCGTAACCGCGGCAACGCTGAGGCTCAGCCAGTTCTGGAGCGAGTCGGATTCCGGGCGTGCCAGCGAGCAATACACGCTCTACGGCGTGTCCCTCTCCACCACCGCTCTGGATGACACCGACGGCACCAGCGCCGCGATTTACGATGCGCTGGCCGCCGGCACGCCCTATGGCAGCTTTTCGGTCCCGGTCACCGGGTTCGGCTTCGACACCGACTCGTTCAGCCTCGACGCGGCTGGCATTGCCGCCCTCAATAGCGCCATCACCGGCGGTGCCGACAGCTTCTCGATCGGGGGTAGCCTGGCATTTCCACCCGCCGTCGCCGAGCCGGCCTCGTTGTTGTCGATCTCGGCCGGCCTGTTCGGCCTGGCGTTTGCCCGCCGTCGCCGAGCGGCCTGACAGATCAGGCCCCGCTCTGATCACAATCGCTTGATCCTGGCACCCGTACCGCTCTAAAGAAGACACGCGCACATCACGCAACAGTGAGCGGCGCGGCGGTGTGGGAACAATGAGAGTGCGGATTGTTTCGGGCGGATGGTGGCGTCTTCCCCGCCCGCCCCCCTGGGCGGTGGTGTCCGTGCTCGTCCCGTTTCTGGCGTTCCTCGGCACTTGCTGGTACGACCGCGCTGTCGTGTTCGACGAACAGCGGACCCACATCGCCGCCACCCTCGGCGCTCTTGCCCAGCACGTCCAGTTCATGATGCAGCAATCCGCCGTGGCGCTCGACCTGGAGGTGAGCGGGACGAAGGGAGAACCCTGGCCGGCGATCCGGCAGTCTCAGGAGCTCAGAGCACTCTTGCGCCGGCTCGAGGACCGTTTGCCCGAGATCGAGGACGCGTTCCTGGTCGATCCGAGCGGCATCGTCGCCGCCGCCAGCGGCAGCGACGTGCAGGTCGGAGCCGATGTAAGGGACAGCGACTTTTTCCGGCGGGCGCGTGCGGATCCGACGGCGCTCGTGGTCAGTTCGCTGATCACGCCCCCTCCCGGCCGGGCGCAGGCGGCGACTTTCCTCATCAGCCGCGCCCTCGTGACCGGTGGACGGTTCGATGGTGTGGCGGTCGTCTCCGTCTGGTCGGCCTATTTCCACAATCTGTTCGAGCCGATCCTGGACACCCAGCACGCTGCCACCGCGACGCTGCTGCGCGCCGACGGGACCGAATTGTTCCGCTATCCATATGTCCCCGGCGACGGATGGACTTCAGACAGCATAGCCATAGCGCGCGCGGCAACAGGGCCGGGAGTGCGGATGTTCACCGCGCTCTCGGCGGGCGACGGGCGCGAGAAGATCGGCGCCGCCGAAACGATCCCCGGCTGGGGCCTGACCGTCGCGTATTGGCTCGACAAGCAGCAGATCGTTGCCGAATGGTACGCCGACGTCTCCTTCTTCATGGTCATCGCCGCGGTCAGCGCCCTTGTCCTGCTGTTCACCACCTGGCGCGCGGTGCTCGCCGAGGAGCGCCGCCGCCGTGCGGAGACGGCGCTGCTGCAGGCCGGAAAGATGGAGGCGCTGGGCCGCCTGACCGGCGGCGTGGCGCATGATTTCAACAATCTGCTAACCGCCATCCTCGGCTCCATCGCGCTGCTGCGGCCGCGCGTGACCGAGCCTGGCGACCGGCAGCAGCTCGCCATCGCCGAGCGGGCGGCCCAGCGCGGCGCCAAGCTGATCGCGCAGATGCTGGCCTTCGCACGCAACAGCCCGGTGACGCCGGTTGCGGTCGACGTCAACGCGCTGGTGCAAGATGCCGAAGAGCTGGTGCGCCGTACCGGCGGCGCAATCGTGCAGCTACGACATGACCTGCAGCCTGGGCTTTGGTGGGCGCTGGCTGATCCGGTGCAACTCGAGCTCAGCCTGTTGAACCTGGTCGCCAATGCGCGCGATGCCATGCCGAAGGGCGGCGAGATCACCGTGCGCACGCGAAACCTCTCGGCACGGGAGGTCCGATCGCCCCGGCTCCCCGAACGCGACTACGTGATACTTGAGGTGAAAGATACCGGCCGCGGCATGTCGGAAGACGAGCGCCAAAGCGCCTTCGAGCCGTTCTTCACCACCAAGCCGCGAGGAAAGGGAACTGGGCTTGGTCTGTCGATGGTGTATGGCTTCGCCCGGCAGCTCGGCGGTACCGTCGAGATCCGAAGCCGCCGCGGGGCTACCACGGTAAGCGTCTTCCTGCCACGCATCGCCTCCCCGACGGACCAGGAGCCTGGCCTGCCTCGCCTGGCGTTGGCAGAGTGTAATGGGGGACCTTGATCTGGCATCTTAAGGTCATAGCCCGCCCTGTATGAACGTCATGGCCGGCCTTGTGCCACGGCTGTCCGGTTTAATTTCCGTCGGACGATGTGCACCCTTTGATCGTTTCCGCTCGCCAGGCGGTCTCCGCCGGCCGAGACACGGGCTCCGGATTGCAGCCATCGACTGTGTCGGCGCAGCGTTGCGAGGTGCCTGAAATTAAACCGGACAACCGTGGCCTTGTGCCGGCCATCTTGTGCCCGTGGTGGCACGTCAGCGCAAACCGGCGGGAGATCGCCGGTACAAGGGCGGCCATGATGTCAGGCCGTGCAGCGTGCGGAGCCCCTCTCGCTTGTCCGCCGGCAACCCGCCGGGCAGCATGAAGGGATGCGACTTCGCCATCCGACGATTCGGCCCCGCAGTGATCGCGTCCTCCTCTACTTCGACGGAACCCCCATCCCGGCGCTCGCCGGCGAGACCATAGCCGCGGCGCTGTCGGCCGCCGGTATCCTGGCCTACCGCCGCACCGCGACCGGCGCGCCGCGCGGCCTGCATTGCGGGATGGGCGCCTGCTACGATTGCGTGGTGACGGTGGATGGCCGCATCGGCCAGCGCGCCTGCATGACCAGGGTCGCCGACGGCATGACGGTGACGGGCGCGCCGCCGCAACAGCCCGTGCCGCTCGCTCCCCCACCGGAGGCGGCCGAAGCCGCGGATCGGGGCTGTGATATACTCGTGGTCGGCGCGGGGCCGGCGGGCCTCTCCGCCGCCATAGCCGCCGCCGAGGCCGGTGCTTCCGTTGTAGTGCTGGACGAGCGGTCGGCGCCGGGTGGCCAGTACGCCAAGGCGCTCGCCGCCAGCCATGAAAACGCGGCTCCCGACCCCCAGTTCCGCCTGGGAACGGAACTGCGGCGCCGCGCCGAAGCAGCCGGCGCACAAATCGAAACGGACGCGCTCGCCTGGGGTGCGTTCGGTCCCTCCGAGATCTCGGCCTTGGTGCGTGGTCGCGCGGTGACCTTCCATCCGCGTCGATTGATCCTGGCCACGGGTGCGCATGAGCGCCCGGTGCCGTTGCCCGGCTGGACCTTGCCCGGGGTGATGACCACCGGCTCGTTGCAAACGCTGGTCCGCACTCAGCGTGTCTGCCCCGGCGAGCGGGTGCTGATCGCCGGTACAGGCCCGCTCAACCTCCAATTGGCGTGCGAGTTGCTGGCCGCTGGAGTGAAGCCCGTCGCAATCGTCGAGGCTGCCAGCCGCCCCGGGCCCGCCGCCTGGCGTCTTCTCTGGCGGATGTTTCGCTCTGCGCCTGGCCTGGTGCGGGAAGGGATCGGGATGACCGTCCGCCTCCGGCGTGCCGGCGTGCCCATCCTGTGGTCATCACAGCTCACCGGGCTGGAAGGCGAGGGGCGTGTGCAACGCGCCAGCCTCGGCGAACGCACGATCGAGGCGGATGTCGTCGCCCTCAATCTCGGCTTTCAGCCGGAGGTCGGGCTGGCACGGGCGCTCGGCCTGCCGCACCGCTTCGTCGATATCGGCGCCGGCCATCTGGCGACCGAAACCGATGCGGACGGGAGGACCGCATTGGCCGAAGTCTTCGCTGTCGGGGATGGGGCTAGCCTCGGTGGCGCCCGCGTCGCCATGGCGCGTGGGCGGCTTGCCGGACTGTCGGCGGCACGGGACCTCGGGCTGGCCGCACCTGACGAGCCGGCCGCGAGAGCCGCGCTGAGACGTGCGCTGGCCTTCCAGGATGCGCTCTGGACGCTGTTCCGTCCGCCACCTTTCGATCCCGGTTCCATTCCGGACGATACTATCGTCTGCCGGTGTGAGGAGGTGACGGCTGGCCGCATCCGCACGGAACTCGCCGGCGGGCTGGCCTCGCTGCCGGCGGTGAAGAAGGCGACACGGGCCGGCATGGGCCGCTGCCAGGGCAGGTTCTGCGCCGCAACTGTGGCTCGCCTCTGCCCCGCGTTGCCGGATGACTTCGCCTTCGCCGCGCCGCGTGCGCCGGTGCGCCCGGTGCCGTCCGCCCCGCTGATGTTCGAGGCGCCGGAGTTCGAAGCACCGCTGCTGACCGCGCCGCCCCCGCCCGTCCGGCTGCACAGCCTCGAGCCCCGGCCCGCCGAAATGCGGCACTGCGACGTGCTGGTGATCGGCGGTGGCCTCGCCGGCCTGTGCTCGGCGCTGTTCCTGGCCGAGGCCGGCGCCGATGTGGTCCTGGCCGAGCGCGACGAGGCCGGCATGGCCGCCAGCACCGCCAATGCCGGCAGCCTGCATGTGCAGCTTCTTTCCTACGATTTCGACGACGCCACGCCCGAGGACGGCGGCCCGGCGGCGCACACCCTGCCGCTCGGTCCACGCAGCATCGCGCTTTGGAAAGAGATCGCGGCGGCGGCGGGCGAAGACCTCGGCATCCGCACCGAGGGCGGGCTGATGCTGGCCGAGAGTGCCGCTGAGCTCGACTGGTTGCGACGGAAATCGGCAATGGAGCGGCGCTGGGGGATCGAAAGTCACGTGTTGGGTGCCAACGAGTTGCGCTCGCTCGCCCCCGCGTTGTCCGACCGTGTGGTCGGCGCCGATTTCGTCCCCGCCGAGGGCTATGGCGACCCGTTGCGCGGCACGATGGCCGTACTGCGGCTGGCGCAACGTGCCGGTGTGCGCGTGCTGCGGGGCGCCGAGGTCACGAGCCTGGCCCGCGAGGGCGCGCGCTGGCGGGTGGAGACAACCAAAGGCGCGGTTCTGGCCGGTCGCGTGGTGAACGCCGCTGGGCCCGCGGCGGGCTTGATCGGGCGCATGGTGGGCCTTGAGCTGCCGGTGAGCGGCACCGTCCAGCAGGTGATCGTGACCGAGCCGGCCCCGCCGCTGACCCACCACCTGATCGCGCTCGCCCACCGGCACCTGTCGTTGAAGCAGCAGGCGAGCGGCGGGTTCCTGATCGGCGGCGGCTGGTTCGGGGACTTCGATCCCGAGACCGGTCGAAGCCGCAACCTGCGGCGTAGTATCGAAGGCAACCTGTTCGTCTGCGGCCGCGTCTTGCCCGCGCTGGCCGGCCTTCATTGGGTGCGGAGCTGGACCGGTGTCAATTCGTCGATCGACCGCGCGCCAATCCTGGGCGAGGCGCCTGGTCTGCCGGGCTTCTTCAACGCCGTCAGTGCCAACGGCTACACGCTCGGACCGATCATCGGCCGGCTGACGGCGGATGCTTTGTGGCATGCCGACGGTATCGATCCGCGCTATACGCTGGCGCGGTTGGGTTGAGTTTCGTTGCGCGTCGTCACAGCTCCATCTTGCCTCCCCCACGCGATTTTCGACACGAAGGGCACGAAGGCGGGAAGGTCACGAAGGTGGCTTCGCGACGCGCTGAATACTTTGACGGCATCCGTCGGGCCGAACGATCTGAGGTTCAGCCCCGGCATGAGAATGCGGCGCCAGACCGGCGGTTGCGTATAGCGCAGCGTCACCTTCAGGCTGGTAACGCCTGCACCGGAAGGTCCGTTCGGTTCGCGGGTCTTGGCGATCAGGCTGCTTTTGCCATCTCCACGCCGCATGCGTCGAAGGCGGAGAACAACTTCGCCTGCTGCTCGGCGGTCAGTTGGAGATGCGGCGGACGGACCGCCTGCCAGCCGGCATCGCCGCTACTGCGGGCAACCAACGCCTTGAGTCCTGGGATCAGCGGCACCGAGGTCACCGCCCGGCGTGTCGCCGTCAGCGTGAGCTGTGCCTGTTCGCCCGCCGCCGTGTTCCAGCCCGCATAGACGCGAGCGCCAACCACGCAATTCACGTTGGACGCAGCGGTGATGCAGCCCGCCGCGCCCGCCTTCAGTAATGACAGCAGCAAGCTATCGTCGCCGACGTACACCTCGAACCCGTCCTTGGCGTAGTGCTCGACATAGGCGCGGCTATTGGCCGGATCGCCGCTGCTGTCCTTGACGCCTTTTACCACGCTGGGGAACGCCTTAAGCAACCGTCCGATCAGCTCCACGCTGAAGCCGACAACTGCTTGCTGAGGAAAATGATACAGGTAGATCTTGATCTCACCGCCGGTGCGCTGAACGACTTCGCTGAAATAGGCGAACAGCCCATCATCGGACGGGTTCTTGTAATAGAAGGGCGGCAGCAACAACGCCCCGCGGCAGCCAAGCGCAGCGGCCTGGCGGGTCAGATTCACGGTGTCGGTCAGCGCCGTCGTGCCGGTCCCCGGCAGCAGCTTCGCCGGTGGAATGCCACGCGCCGCCAGCGCCTCGAGCAACGTCATCCGCTCGGTGATGCTGAGGCTGTTCGCCTCCCCTGTTGTGCCGAGCACGGCGAGCCCGTTGCAGCCGTTCGCCAGCAACCAACGGCAATGCGTCGCCATCCGGTCGGGATCCGGCGACAAATCGGCGTTCATCGCCGTCAGCACGGCGGCGTTGATGCCGCCGAACAGCGCATTCTGCATCATTCGGGCTCCTTCTCCGGCCGGCGCGGGCGTGGCATCCGGCCCGGCCAATCGACAATATAGTGTTCGAACCGCCCAGCCTGCCGCTCGTTGATTGCGCGCCCGCGCACGGAGACCCCTGCTTGGTGCACGGTTTGGGGATCACCGGAGACCAGCGGATGCCACCAGGCAAGCCCCTTGCCCTCTGCAATCCGACGGTAGGCGCAGGACGGCGGCAGCCAATCGACCTCGCGCACGGTTGCGGGGGTCAGGCTGACGCAATCGGGCACGCGCTTCGTGCGATGCGTGTAGTCGCGGCACCGGCATTGCTTCAGGTCGAGCAAGTGGCAAGCGACATTGGTGTAGGACAGCGCCTCGGTGTCGGTATCGCGCAACTTGTGCAGGCAGCAGCGGCCGCAACCGTCGCACAGGGACTCCCACTCGTCGGGAGTCATCTGCTCAAGCGTCTTGGTCTTCCAGAAGGGCACCGGTCCGGCCATGTGGGGAAGCTAGCGCCCGGGCGCGGGCGGCGGAAGGGTGCGCTCCATCGCTTCGCAACGCAGTGGCTTGGCCGCGCATGTGACGTCCTCACCTCTGCCGCGGAACGCGCCGGGCTCGCCGCTGATATGGACCAGGTGCATGCGCTGCATTGAGCTGCATGACAACTTTACTCCGAGCCGGTGCGAGCTTGCTACCACCTACACGACCGCGGTCGGTGGCTCGCGACCGGCGAACTGTGCCTCCAGGCTGCGCAGCACCAGTTCTGCCATGGCGCGTCGGGTCTCGACGGTGGCACTCGCCTGATGCGGTTCCAAGACGACGATCTCCATCTGCCGAAGTGCCGGCGGTACCTCGGGCTCGTGCGCGAATACATCCAGGCCGGCACCGCCCAGCCGACCGGCGGATAGCGCCTCCACCAGGGCCGGTTCATCGACCACACTGCCGCGCGCGACATTCACCAGCACGCCCTCCGGCCCGAGCGCATCGAGCACCGCGGCGTTGACGATCCCGCGCGAGCCCGGCCCGCCGGAGGCGGCGACCGCCAGGAAATCGGACTCACCCGCCAGGGCCTCGGGGGTCGGGTGATAGTGGTATTCAACGCCCTCGATCAGCCGCAGGTCCGTGTAGCCGATCGTCATCCCGAACCCCTCCGCCCGGCGGGCAATCGCCCGGCCGACCCGGCCAAGCCCGAGAATGCCCAATCGCTTCCCACTGACCTTGCGTCCGAGCGGCACGTGCCCGCCTGGCCAGCGCCCCTCGCGCACGAACCGATCGCCGGGACAGAGGCGCCTGGACACCGCAAGCATCAGCGCGATCGCCATATCCGCCACGTCGTCTGTCAGCACGTCCGGCGTGGTGGTGACCCGCACGCCCCGGACCCGCGCTCGTTCCAGATCCACGGCATCGGTGCCGATGCCGTTGATCGCAATGATCTCCAGCACCGGCAGAGCGTCGATCAGCTCGTTGCTCGCGCCCGAGCCGCCTCCGGTGACGATGCCCCGGATGCGCGGGCCCACTTCCGCCACGAGCGTGGAGGGATTGGCCTGCCCGAACAGCCGGTGCATTTGATAGGCAGCGTCCAGCCGCGCCTCGGTCTCCGGCATCATCGGCTCGATCAGCAGGATCTCCGGCTTCATGCAGTGCTCTCCTTGCGCAGACGTGCGGGATGGGCGGCAGCCGCCGGGCCCGACTCGTACCGGCGGCGTTCATCACCGGAGCCTCAGCTTGTGTCGACCGCGTCAACTACAGCATCCGCTCAGCCGGAGGGCTAGGTGGAGCCAGTTCAGGCTGAGTGGAAACGTCCGATCACCGTCCACCTCTCCGGCTCTGCGCTACCGGATTCGAGCATTTTTCCCCGGTTTCTTA
>Ga0335074_10008667_pt1 | contig 14144 bp, 11 predicted proteins | sample Lox_Sample_23_FD_206715 | JGI IMG/M metagenome (GOLD analysis project Ga0335074, IMG submission 206715) | Soil microbial communities from Loxahatchee National Wildlife Refuge, Florida, United States - Lox_Sample_2.3 | ecosystem: Environmental > Terrestrial > Soil > Wetlands | place: USA...
GACCGCGGCGAGGCTCGGCCGGACGTCAGCATCCGGATCGCCACGCTGCCCACCGATCTGTTCCGGCACAACCTGCTGGTTAACCGGAGACCGCCGTCAGACGGGGAGCTCATCGAGATCGTCGACGATATCTTCCTGCCGCTGGTGCGGCCGTAGGACGCTACGAGCGCAACGTCGCGCTGATCCCGGCGGTGGTCGTTCCGGAGGTCACGGTGACGAGCGTCGCGCCCGCGCGAGTCGGCTTGTCCTTCCACCACTGCGCTCGGTAGCCGGCCGCGCCGCAGCCCGAGCTGAACTGCACCCGGTACTTCCCGGCCGGCAGGTAGCTGATCCGGTAGCCGCCCGAGCCAGTCGTGACGGCGTAGTCCGGAGCCGCGCCGATCTCGGCAGCGACCGCCCCGACTCCGAAGGCCGCGACGCAGACGCCGCGCAGCGATCCGCCGCCAGCTCGCACCGTGCCGATGACGGAACCGTCGGCAGCGAGGGTCGCGTCGGCGATGGTCGTCGTCGTGCCCATGCTCACCGTTACCGTAGTTGCTCCGGCCGCAGTCTGCTTGCCCAGGTACCACTGCGGCGCGAGGCCCGGGTTGCCGTAGCTGCAGGACTGATCACCCAGGTAGACCCGGTAGTCGCCGGGCGCGAGGTTGGTGATGCTGTAGGTGCCGTCCGCGGCGGCACTCGACACGCCGTAGCCGCCGCCGTCCACCTGGAAGGCCTCTGCGCAGGTCCCGGCGGCCCCGGCACCGGTTGCGGGGCTGCCGGCCAGGAGCCTTCCGGCGATGGTCGCGCCCGCCGGCACGCTCGTCGTGATCCCGCTTGTCTGTTCTGGTGCTCGCACTCGCACGATCTGCGGCGCGACCTCGCTGGCGAGGCTGCCCGACGAGCCACCGCACGGTATCAGGTAGAGCTCGTACTGCCCGGAGTTCAGCCCGTGCACGTAGTAGTGCCCGCTCCGATTGCTAATGCCCTGGCCGAACACGTCGGGCTGCGTCACGTTCTGCGCGTAGACGCACATGTCGTGGACCGGCGTTCCGCCGGCCGTCAGCGTGCCCGCGATCGAGCCCCCGGGCACGAGCGCACTGTCGATGCCCGAGCTGGTGCGGGACGGCGCTACCGTCACGGTGGTCGCCCCCGCCGGTCCCGACTTGTCCCTGTACCACTGCGTCTGCAGGTGACTGCCCGCGCACGACGGTGCGAAGACGACCTGATAGCCGCCGGCGGGCAGGCCGGTGAGCTGGTACTGGCTGCCGAACAGGGTGAGCTCGCCCGACAGGGACCGGGCGGACCCGCTGATGCCCGTCAGGATCACGCAGCTGGTGCTCACGCGAGCGCCCGCTGCTGTGCGCACCACGCCCGAGATGCCGCCACCGGGCTCCATCACGGCGTTAATGCCGCTGATTGTCCCGCCCGGTGCGGACACCAGGTCGGACTGTGTCCCGTTGACATTGCCGCGGAAGGCCTCGTCGGCCAGGTCAGAGTTATTTCCGCAGCCCGTGCTGAAGGACACCTGGTACGAGCCGGGCGCCAGGTTCGGCAGGTCATAGGTCCCGCGGGCCGTCTGCGTGCCGTTTTCCCAGCTGCCGCTGGGCGTGCTGGCGAAGACGCAGATGCCGGACAGCTTCCGGCCGGACGTACTGGTGACCGTCCCGCGGATCGCCGGACCGGCGGCGAGGGCGGCGTCGATGCCGGTGACGCTCTGCCCGGCCGCGCTGACGTCGATGTTCTGCGGGTCGGCCGGGCTGGTGTCGTCGTAGCCCTGCGGTGCGTAACTGCCCGTGTTCCCGCAGCCGCCACTGAAGACCACCTGATAGGTGTCCACTGGCAGCTGATCAGCCGAGTAGGTCCCGTCACCGGCCGTCGTGACCGATGCTTCCGTCCCGGTCTGGGTGCCTTCGATGTCGACGCAGATGCCGGGCACAGGGCCGCCGGTCCGGGCGCTGGTGACGGTCCCCGAGATCGTGGCACCGATCGGGAGCGTCGCGTCGATGCCACTGGTCGTGACGCCGCCGGACACCGCGACGTTCTGCGGGTAGGTGACGCCCACGAAGTTGGCGTTGTTGTCGCAGCCCGGCTGGAACTGGACGGAGTATGAGCCCGGCGCCAGGCCCTTGATGACGTACCCGCCGCTGACGCCAGTCGCGGCATCGCCAGAATCGCCGAGTCCGTTGTTCTCCGCGACGAAGACGCAGATGCCGGGCAGGGCGGCGGGCGGGGTTGTGCCGCCGGTCACAACTCCGGTGATGATGCCGCCGAGCTGCAGCACCTGGTCGATGTTGCCGACCTTCCGGGTGCCGCTGACGTGCACCTTCCGCGCGGCGCTGTAGCTCTGCGTTCCCGGCCACAGGGTCGGCGCGTAGTCCGACTCGCCGCAGGGGGCGAAGCCGATCTGGTAGGCGCCCGGCGGCACGCTGCGGATGTGGTACACGCCGTCCTTCGAGACGGCTGTGCTCACCAGCTGGCCGGACGCTGCATTGGTCAGCGGCGAGGCGCAGATCCCGCTGAGCTTCCTGCCCTTCGGTCCCGTCACGATGCCGGAGATCTCGCCGCCGTCCCTCATGACGGCGTCGATGTGACTCGTGATCCCGCCGGCCGCGACTTTGACCGGGGTCGGATTCTTGTTCGGGTTGTAGATGCCCTTGTAGATCTGGAAGAGCCAGTTACCGGTGTTGCCGCAGCCGGGGTACAGGAAGAGGTCGTAGGTGCCGGCCGCCAGACTCGCCGTGCGGTACGACCCGGACGCGCTGGTGGTCGCGATCGTCTGCGCACCGGAGGTCGGCGAGACAGCTGCCACGCAGATGCCCTTGAGTGCCGCACCGCTCGCGCTCGTGACGACGCCGGAGATCCGGCCGTGGCCACGCGCGGTCACGGCACTGCCCGATTTAACGTGGAAACGAGGCACGAGGGAGCTGATCAGTGCGCTGCTCCCGGATGGCGCCATGGCGAGCTTGCCGAACGGGTCATCGGCCGTCTCGTCGGAGCCGTGCTGGGCCACCACGGCGCGGGGCAGGTCGCCCAGATTGCTGTCGGCCGGATACAAGGTCACTGGTGCGAGGGTCTGGAAAGGAGCAAGGCTCGAGTTGTCGACAACCACCGCTCGCGACTCGTTCCGCTGCAGGACATCGCCGTACCACTCGGGCAGCAACGGTGACTTCGCGCCGGCGCAGGAGTGGTACCTCAGCTGATAGCGGCCGGCCTGCAGCTTTGTGATCAGGTACCGGCCGGAGGGGTTCGTCACAGCCGACGCCTGCCCGCCCGGGCCGAACGCGGTGACGCAGACTCCGCTGAGCGGCGAGCCGCTATCGGACCGCACCTGGCCGGCCAGCGAGCTCAGTGTGCCTGACGTCCGCGTGCCTGACGTCCGCGTGCCTGACGTCCGCGTGCCTGACGTCCGCGTGCCCGAGCCCAGCGAGCCAGACGGTTCGTTCCGGCGCTGGTCTGCCTGCAACTGGGCGGCCGACAACGGCAGCGTGCTCCGGTGCGCGGCAAGACTCTGAGTGCTCTGTGCCTGCGCGGGCGCTCCGAGGCCGGAAGCGGCGAGCATCGCGACAGAGGCCGTGCCGACAAGGCCGCTGGTGAGGACAGCCCGGAATCGCGTCGCACAACGCATGGTGAACCCTCGCTAATGCACAAAATCGGGACTCGTCCGGCCCGAGTTGAGAGCATAGACCTGGCGGGGCCGAAGCAGAAGACTTCCTGAAATTTTCCTGATAGGTGGCTGGTGCCAGCAAACTGACCGAACTGTGCCCAATCGCGCTGCGGCCGCAGCGGGGTTAGCCTGGACAGGCTATGGAGGCCCGTCCTAACATTGACTGTATGGTCAGTCAGTCCGGTTCTGTCCGGTCCCATGCGCCCGTCGACCCTGCTGAGCTTGCCCAGTCGCTGCTGCCATTCGGCGAGAGCCGGATGCTGCCGCGTGCTGCCTACATCGATCCGGCGGTCTTCGCCTGGGAACAGAAGCACTTCTTCGACGGCGGCTGGACCTGCGTCGGCCTCGCAGCCGACCTGGCGGACGCCGGAGACCAGCGCGCTGTTCCCGTCGGAGCGGGCAGCGTGCTGCTCAGCCGAGATGCCCGCGGCGTACTGCACGCCTTCGCGAACACCTGCCGCCACCGCGGCCACGAGCTGCTGCCATGCGGCGGGTCGGCGCAGCGCCCGTCGATCGTGTGCCCGTATCACTCCTGGACATACGAGCTGAACGGCGACCTCAAGACAGCCAAGGGCTTCAAGGGCACCGCCGGATTCGATGCGGCGCGGTGGGGCCTTCTTGAGCTGCCCCTCACTGACTGGCATGGCCTGATCTTCGTCGACGGTTCCGGCACCGCCGCGCCGCTCACGGACGCACTGGCCGGCCTCGAGGAGCTTGTCGCCCCGTACGAGCCCGAGCGTCTCGTCGTCGCCGGCAGTCACTCCTACGACGCGGCCTCGAACTGGAAGATCCTCACCGAGAACTACCACGAGTGCTATCACTGCCCGATGATCCACCCCGAGCTGTGCCGGGTGAGCCCGCCCAACAGCGGCGAGAACTATCACTCCACCGGCCCGTGGGTCGGCGGCTGGATGGACCTGCGCGGCGACATGACAACCATGTCGCTCGACGGCACCAGCCTCGGCGTGCCACTTCGCGGGCTTGACGCGACCGGGCTGCGGACCGTCATCTACGTCAACGTCTTCCCGAACGTCCTGATCAGCCTGCACCCCGACTACGTGATGACGCACGTTCTCACCCCGCTGGCCGCGGACCGGACGCTGATCCAGTGCAGCTGGGCGTTCGCGCCCGAGGCGATCGGCAAGCGTGACTTCGACCCCGGCTACGCGGTCGAGTTCTGGGACATCACCAATAAGCAGGACTGGGGCGCCTGCGAGTCGGTCCAGCGGGGACTGAGCTCGCCGCACGCCGTTCCCGGACCCCTGTCGCCAGACGAGGACGCGGTGTATCAGTTCGTCACCCAGGTCGCGCGCGGCTACAACGGCGAGCCGGTCTGGAGCCAGCGGTCGGCTCAGGCTGCCGTCGTCGGCTAGCTGACTGGCGGCCAGCTGAGTCGCTGGCTTGCGCACCGGCCGGTGAGCGCCGCCGGCGCGTGCACCCGCGGCCGCGGCGGGGTGGCTTGCGAGTGTCGTCGGCCTCGTTTCTGGTTTCAGTGGTGTGGTATCTCGCGGGGAAGCGCAAGGACGAGAATCAGTGCCACGATCATGAACCCCAGATTGGCGGTCAGCGCCAGCTGTGCGCTGTGAGCGAAGGCGCTGGCCACGGCGTGCGGACCCGGCGTGAACTTCAGGCTGCCGAAGAGCACGGTCCCGATGATCGCGATGCCGATCGCAGTGCCGACGCGCTGTGAGGTGCCGAGAATTCCGGCTGCGGTTCCCGCCTCCTGCCGGGGAACTGTGGCAAGCACGAAGTCCTGGTTCGGCGCGATCGTCATGCCCGTGCCAAGCCCTGCGAGCAGCAGCGGGCCGGTCAGGTCCCAGCCGCTGATGTCCGGAGCGGTCAGATGGATGACGAGGATGACCAGCGCCAGGCCGATCAGCAGCAGTGTGCAGCCCAGTACAAGAACCAGGCGGTGCAGGCGCGCGGAGAGCTTGTCGCTGTTCGCCGCGGCGATCAGCGTGCCGATCGAGTACGGCGCGATCACCACTCCGGTCATCAGCGCGGTACGGGCCAGGCCCTCCTGCCACAGGATCGACAGCGTGAAGAAGATGCTGCTGAAGCCGCCGAAGAAGGCGATCGCGAACACTGCGCCTGCCGAGAACGAGGTTTGCCGCAGCAGCCCTGGCTTGAGCAGCGGGTCGGCGGCACGCTGGTCCGCGTGCCGTTCCCACAGTGTGAGCAGCGCGAAGGCGATGACACAGGCGCCGAAGCAGATCCAGGTCCAGGCCGGCCAGCCGTCCTCCTGACCTTCGACGAGCGGGACCAGCAGCAGAAGCAGCCCCGCAGTCAGGAGGGCGAGGCCAACCGGGTCGAACCCGCGCCTGGTGTGGGTCGTCGCGCGCGGCAGGCGCCAGGCCGCCATCGGGATGGCGACTGCGCCGATGAACAGGTTCACCAGGAAGACCCAGCGCCAGCCGTCGGTGACGCCGACACCGGCAATGATGAGGCCGCCGAGCAGCGGTCCCGCGGCAGTGGAGACGCCGATCACGGCGCCGAGGATGCCGAACGCCTTGGATCGTGCGGGGCCGGTGAAGGAGAGCTGGATCGTCGCGCTGATGGCCGGGTAGAACAGGCCCGCTCCGAGACCCTGCACGATGCGGGCGGCGACGATCTCGCCCTGCGTCTGCGAGATGCCGCAGGCGACGCTGGCGAGGGTGAAGATCGTCAGGCCGATCAGGAACAAGTTCTTATGGCCGAAGCGGTCGCCGGCCCGGCCGCCGGGTACAAGGGCAAGTCCGTAGGCGAGCGCGTAGCCGGACACGATCCATTCGAGACTCGCCGAGGACGCGTGCAGGCCATCACGGATGCTGGGCAGCGCGACATTGACGATGGTCGTATCGAGCAGCGCCATAAATGCGCCGATCAGCACGATCGAGACTGCGCGCCAGCCGTGGCCGGGCGCGGCGGCGCGGCTGGCTGCGGCGTCGTCGGGCTGGGCTGGCGGTGTGGAGGGTGACGTGCTCATGCGTCTGGTCCCGTCGGGGGCGCGTCGTGCGGGGTCAGGGGAGTGTCGGGCGGGCTTGGCGGAGTGTGGTGCGGGGCCGGCGGAGTGTCGTACAGAGTCGGGGGGCCGCCGATTCCCTCGGCGAAGTCGGCTGCGATCCTGGGGATCCGGGCTGCTAGCTCGGTGTGCCAGCCGATCTCCGCCTCTGTGCGGGCGATCAGGTGGCGGATCACCAGCCGTTCGGCCTCGTTCACATACGGTTCCGCGTGCTCGGCCGCATGGCGCTGCTCGGCGAGCTGCACTCTGAGGGCGCCGATCCGGTCCTCGACGACGTGCTCGAGGTGCTCCTCGGAGACGTCACGTGCCAGTGCCAGAGCCAGATCGAACGGGTCGTGGTGGCGGTCGAGCTCGCGCAGCGCCTTGTCGCGGAGCGCCGCCAGCGAGCGGCGACCCTCCGGGTTGATCTCGTAGATGGTGCGCTCGGGCCGGTTGCCGACCTTCTCGGTCCGCACCTCGCGGATCAGGTTCTCGTTGGCCAGCCGCTTGAGCGCTCCGTAGACGGAGCCAACCTGGATGTCGGTATAGGTGTCGGTGCGGTCGTTCTGCGCCTGCTGCCGGATCTGATGCCCGTGCAGCGGGCCGCTCGCCGCGAGCGTGGCCAGGATGAAGAGCCGAATCGATGACACGTGATTAGTCATACATGAGTAATCGCGCGAGAGCAAGTCCTCGCCGACGCCCGCGCGAGTGGTCGCGCGACATGTCACTGGTTGTGCGCGTGGAAGTCGGACAAAACTACCCACTGGCTGTCTACAACCAGTGACATGTCACCATCGGCCAGCGGCGCGCAGGACCCGCAGAGCGTTGAGAGTGATCATCTCGCTTGGTCCCTCGCGGCCCCAGTCGACCACCTCCGGAGTCTGCCGTCCGCCGCCGGGCTTCCACCACCAGCCGCCGGGCTGCCATCGGCCGTCCGGCAGACGCTGCCGCTCGAGTTCGTCGAGAGCCTCGCTGGCACGGGGATCGGCGACCTTGCCCATCCGGCTGAGCACAAGCAGGGCCTGCAGCAGCTCGTAGTGCCAGTACGCCGGGTACCGGAGTGCAAGCCACTGACGGCTGATCGCCTCTCCCGTCCGCAGACTGCGGAACACGCGGTGCTGGAGGAACAGCTCTGCCGCACGGTCAGCGGCAGCGCGGGCTTCGTCGTCATGGGCCGCGTCCGCGTACTCGTGCAGTCCCCACGAGGTCGCCAGGGTCTCGTGGAATGAGGACCGATAGCCGCTCGCGGAACGATCGCAATTCCACCCACCGTCCGGCCACTGCCAGCTGATGATTGCGGCTGCGAGTTCCTGCACGCGGGGATCAGCTGCCATGCCCAGCCGGCTGCAGACGGCCAGCACATTGCCGTCGACCGAAGCGCAGCGCCGCGGCAGACCGTCGATGACCGCCACGCGCCGCCGACTGGAGGTGAAGTGCCGGAGAACGGACTCCGCTGCTGCGACCGCGCGGGGCTCGTGCGCCGGGACTCCGAGCTCCACCAGCGAGACAAGCCGCCAGTGCGCACCTGTCCACTTGCGGTAGTAGTGCTCGCCGAATCCGCCGTCGGCCTGCTGGCCGGCAAGCAGCGCGGCCACCTTCGGCCCGCTCAGCACGTGCCCGGCCACGCCCTGCTCCGCCTGCCCCAGCAAGTCCCGGCCGGCCAGGAAACGGACCGCCGGCTCATCCGACTGCAGGAGCCAGTGCACCGCCGCGCGCGTTCGCTCGTCCATGCCCGTTATCCTGTCGCGGCCGCCGTTGCGGAGTCGACCCGGCGCCCGCGGGCACTACGCGCTGGCTGTCGCGTTGAAGAGATCTGTCGCTGCAACGAGCCGCACTCGGCATATCCGTGCGACCCGTCGTGTTAACTGCCAGTGCCGCCGGATGTGGCGGTGCCATCTCGACGGTGGCCCTTCGACCGTGTCCCTTCACATGTGAGGACTGTTCGACGTGAGCTTGCGCGATATTTCCGTGAACACCCTGTCCGGCGAGCCGTCGTCGCTCGGCGAGCTGGGCGACAAGACCCTCCTAGTCGTGAATGTGGCCTCCAAGTGCGGACTGACGCCGCAGTACACCGGTCTCGAGGAGCTGCAGGAGCAGTACGGGGACCGTGGATTTTCGGTGGTCGGTTTCCCGTGCAATCAGTTCGGCGGGCAGGAGCCAGGCAGCGCCGAGGAGATCGCGGAGTTCTGCTCGGCGACCTACGGTGTGAGCTTCCCGATGTTCGAGAAGATCGACGTCAACGGCGAGCAGCGGCATCCGATCTACTCCGAGCTGACCGCTACCGCTGACGCGGACGGCGAGGCCGGTGATATCCAGTGGAACTTCGAGAAGTTCCTTGTCGGCCCGGACGGCTCGGTGCTTGCGCGATTCCGCCCGATGACTACGCCGGATGCCCCCGAGCTCGTGTCCGCGATCGAGGCGAATTTGCCGGCCTGACCGGTTCAGGCAGGCTCGGTCGGCACGCCGTGGGCGCGGCGCGCTGAGCGTCGTGGGATTGCAGCCGACGGCCACGCTGGCTGGCAGACTCTGCACATGGCAGGGGATCTGGATGCTCTCGTCGCGCTGATGCCGTTCGCCGCCGAGCTCGGCATCTCGCTGGAATCGGCTGGTCCGGATGGTGTGGTGGCGGTTCTGCCATGGCTCCCGCGCCTGTGCACGGCAGGCGGGATCATGCATGGTGGTGCTCTCATGACGCTGGCCGACAGCACCGGGGCGCTGGTGGCGTTTCTCGGCCTGGCGGACGGCGAGTCCACCACGACAATCACGTCGACGACGCAGCTGTTCCGCCCGGTGCTGGGCGGCGAAGTGCGAGCCACCGCACTGCCACTCAACCGGGCCCGCACCATGGTCACGGTGCAGACGACACTGCGCGACGACGCCAGCCGCCTCGTGGCGCAGACCACGCAAATCCAGGCGATCCGCTCGTCCTCGATCAGCTAGCTGGCGGCAGCCAACTGGCCGCCCTGCGGATTGCCGGCGTCCGCAGCCGCTAGGAACTTTTCGCGCTCGTCGTCGGCGCGGGAGTGTGGGCCGTCCAGGCAGGCCGCCACATGCGGCCTGCGGCGGATGCTCCAGCGGTCAGTTCGCACCCCGGAAGCTCCGCGCCAGCGCGGCGGGGGGTTTGCCGGCCAGCCGGGTCGTCTCCCTGGTCAGGTGCGCCTGGTCGGCGTAGCCGAGGCGGGCCGCGAGGTCCGCCAGGTCGGAGCCCCCAGCAGCCGCGGTCAGGTGCCGCACCAGATGCCGGAACCGCAGGACGCGCTGCATCATCTTGGGCCCGTAACCGGCCGCGTCGTCGAAGCGCCGGCGTAGCTGTCGCTCGCTCATCGCGAGGTCGCGGCTCACGCCGGCGACTGTCGTCCGGCTGTCCGCGAGGAGCGCCGTGGCGCGCAGCACGAGAGCGTCCGGTGAACCGGCGGACGCCAGCCGGGCTGACAGCGACGTGAGCCGGGAGAGAGCTTCGTCGGGATCGAGGTCGGCGGGCAGCTGACGAGCTAGCCGCGGCAGGCAGTCTGCGAGCTCAACGCGCTGGTCCCGCACCTCCGCCAGCGGCAGACCGAGCGCCGGGCCGCCGGCACCGGGCCGGAACCGGGCCGCCACGATGACGGTGCCCGGCGGGAGCAGGGCAGGCGCAGGCCCGGTGTCCGGCCCCGCGAGATAAGCCCCGCGGCCGCTCTGCCAGATGAGATCGGAGCAGCCGTCCGGCAAGACGGCTGTCATCGACGGCCGGTCACCAGGCGGAGCAACACTGATCCAGAAGCAGGCCAGCGAGTGACGCAGGCTCTCCGGCGCCAGCCACTCGCGGTACCCTGCGGCCCACAGTGCGCCCGCCGCCAAGTCGGCGGAGTGCAGCGTGCCTGGCGCGAGTCCGTCTGCTGGCCAGAGCTGACGGTCGGAGCTGTCCCCGGCTGGCAGCAGCGCGTGCGGCAGCGACCGGTCTGGCAAGGCCCGCTCCGGCAGGGCCCGGTCCGGCAGGGCCCGGTCCGGCAGGGCCCGGTCCGGCCGTAGCTGGTCTGGTCGGGCGGCGCGGCAGGGCAGGAGCTGGTGAGGTGAAGGCCGGTGCCGTGGGGGAAGGCGGTCGACCACAGTGCGTGCCGGGACGGCAGGCGCGGTCAGCCAGGCCACGTCCAGGGCGTCTCGCACCACCCGCGTTGTCACAATTCCACTGTGCCAGATGCTGCCGACACTAGCCGCGCTCCGCCAGCCTGAGCGGGGGCGCCTAGTAAGTGCCGCCGGCGTTGCCTCCGGACATCGCGTTCCCGCAGCTCGGCCGAGCGGCTCGGCGGTGACAGCCGCTGCCTGCTGGCGAATGGCTCATCAGGCCAGCGAACGAGGGCCTCGCTTGATCATCTGGTCGGCGATAATCGAGCGCTGAACTTCGCTGGTGCCCTCCCAGATCCGCTCGACGCGCAGTTCACGGAAGAATCGCTCGGCCACGTTTTCGCGCATGTAACCGCGCCCGCCAAAGATCTGGACGGCCCGGTCCGCGACTCGGCCTGCCATCTCCGAGGCGTACAGCTTGGCCATGGAGCACTGGGCGTGCTGCACCTTGACGTCGGCGCCGGCGTCGATGTTGCGAGCTGTCTCGTAGACGAGCGACCGGGCGGCGAACAACTCGGTCAGACAGTCGGCCAACATCCCCTGAATAGCGCCCAGCTGCGAAATCGGCTTCCCCTGAACACTTCGTTTCCCGGAAAAGCTTGTGATCTCCTCGACCAGCCGCTGCGCGCCGCCCAGGCACCGGGCCGCGACCATCATGCGCTCGAACCGGAACCACTCATAGGCGAAACTCATGCCGTCGCCCTCGGCCCCGACGAGATTGCCGGCCGGCACCCGGACGTCGGAGAACGCGACGATCGGGTGATGGTGGCTGATGGTGTGCGTGTAGGCCGGGGTGCGGACGACGCTGACTCCGGGGCTTGGCAGGTCCACGAGGAACATGGCGTGCTCGCCGTCGTGCCCACCACCGACGAGCTTTCCCTGGAAGAACGCGTAATCGGCGCTGTTGTAGGACGTGACGTGCCATTTCTCGCCGTTCAGGATGTAATCGCTGCCGTCCCGCCGGGCGGTCGCCACGATGGCATCGACGTCGGATCCCGCGCCTTCCTCGGTGATGGCGTAGCACTCCTCGCGGTCGCCGCGGACGGTCGGGCGGAGGAACTTGTCCAGCTGGTACTCGGTCGCCACCGCGGGCAGCCAGGAGGGCGGAGTCGCGCAGACCCACGCCAGGGCGTTGGTGACCCGGCCAACCTGCTCCTGGACCAGGACCTGCTGCAGCGAGGTGCGGCCCTGCCCGCCGAGTTCGACGGGGATGTTGGTGGCGTACAGGCCGAGCTCGATGGCCCGCGCCTTATGTGCGGCCACGACGTCCTTGGGCAGGTCGCCGCCGTTCAGCTCGGCTTCTGTCTCGTACGGGATCAGCTCGTCCGCGAACGTGCGGGCTCGTTCCTGAAGCTGCAGATCTTCGGCCGACAATCCGTACATAGTGCCCGGACGCCCTTTCGTGAGCGCGATGCCGTGCCGGGCTCGGCGCGGCGTTGACTGAATGTTCAGTCTAGGGTGCCGAAGGACGGATTCCAATGGTCTCGCGGGCACGGTGGCAGATGACCACCCGCGTCTCGTGGCACGCGCGGGCACGGCGCGTGGCCGTTGCTTGACGCACCTGCGGGGCGGCACGAGCCGGTGCGGCCCGTGCCGGCGTGTCTCAGTTTGTCGCTCCTGGGTGCCGGGTACCTGCCGCAGTGATCTACAGCGCTGTCGCGCCAGCCGGACGTTGCTCCAGCTCGACCTCGTTGCGTCGGCAGTGCCTGTGGGCCTCGGGAGGGGGAGAAGGCACATGCGGGCCATGAAGGCCATGATGGCGATCGCCGGCGTGTGCGCGGTAATGCTCGCGATGACGGGCATGATGCGCATGCGCAAGCGTCAGATGAGCATGCCGAAACGCGGCATGAAGATGGGCATGCGCTCCGATGGCATGCGCAAGGGCATGAAGATGGGCATGCGTCAGCGCGGCCGGTCAAGTCGTTAGGACGATCGTTCTTCGGTCCGCGCACGCGGGCCAGCGGGCGGCGACTGCGAGTGAGCGGTCGCCGCCTTAGTGTTGCCGCCCGGCACGGGACAGCGGGTACTGGCCGGGGACCCTGGCCCGGAAGCATGGCAGGCGGCGGCGTCGGCGGCGGGCTAGGGCGACGGCGCGGCATTGACTGAACGTTCAGTCCGTGTCATGCTCAGCGGGCACGCGGCATAGCGGGCGAGCGCGGATGGACCGGTGCAGATGCAGCTGAGTAAGACCGCGGATGCGGTAGTCGTCGGTGGCGGCACGGTCGGCGGGTGGTGCGCGTACTTCCTCCGCCGCAGCGGCCTCGAGCGCGTCGTGCTGCTCGAGAAGCGAACCCTCGGTCAGGGCGCCAGCAGCCGGGCGGCCGGTGTCGTCCGTACCCAGGGCGGAACGCCGTGGGCCGTGCAGCTCGGCGAGTGGTCGCGGAAGTTCTACCTCCGGCAGCAGGACGAGATCGGGATCGATTCCGGCTTCACCCCGCAGGGCTACCTGCTGCCCTGCTTCACCGACGCCGACGTGGCTGCGGCGCGTACGCGCATGCAGATGCAGAACGCGCTCGGACTGGGTGTGCGCTGGCTCGAGCCGGGTCAGCTCGACGCGCTGAACCCGACCCTGGCGCCGGGCCGCACGCTGGGCGGCACGTACTGCGCCGAGGACGGATACCTCTCCCCGCCACGCAACGTGACCGCCTATGCCGTGGCACTGGCGGTGTCGGGCGTCGAGGTGGAGGAGCGCGTCACGTTCCTCGGCATCGAGACCGACGACGCGGGCACGGTCGCCGGAGTCCGGACTTCAGCCGGGCCGGTCAGTGCCCCGCTCGTGGTGCTCACAGGCGGTCCGGAGCTCGCGGAAGTCGCCGGACTGGCCGGGGTTCGCGTTCCCGCGGGCGGCGTCCGCCACCAGGTTGCGGTCACCGAGCCGCACCCCGACCTCGCGCCGGAACGGGTGCCGATGGTGTTCGACCTGGCAGCCGGACTGTACTGGCGGCCGGAGGAGGGCGGCCTGCTGTTCGGCATGAGCAACCCGGATGAGGCGCCAGGCGTGGCCGCGAGCATCGACGAGCCGTACCTGGCACTGATGCGGCAGCGGCTTGCCGAGCTCGTCCCGGTCACCGCCGGGCTGGGTTTGCGCCGCACCTGGTGCGCCACCATCGACTACACGCCCGACCACCTGCCGATCATCGGCCCCGCGCTGAGCGGCGGCCTGCCCATAGCCGGCGCCACTTTGGCGAGTGCCGGAGGCGCCGGGATGATGTGGGGACCGGCGGTCGCGCGGGCCGCCGCTGACGTCGCGCTGACGGGAGCTACCGACGTCGTGGATGTTGCCGACCTCGGACTCGACCGGTTCGACGCAGCGGGAAACTCACGGCTTGGCACCGACCCGATTGCGCTGCCGTTCCCCGAGCATGCGCCGCAGGCGGCCGGCAAGCTCACCCTGTCGTGAGCAGGAATCCCCGGCGAGGA
>Ga0335074_10008668_pt1 | contig 14143 bp, 14 predicted proteins | sample Lox_Sample_23_FD_206715 | JGI IMG/M metagenome (GOLD analysis project Ga0335074, IMG submission 206715) | Soil microbial communities from Loxahatchee National Wildlife Refuge, Florida, United States - Lox_Sample_2.3 | ecosystem: Environmental > Terrestrial > Soil > Wetlands | place: USA...
GGCGGCGGGCAGGCGCGCGAGTGCCGCCGCGAGCCCGAGGACCCACAACCCGAAGGCGATGAACAGCGGCTCAGGCACGCTCGCCGTCCTTGGCTCGCTGCTCGGCCTCCTTGTCACGCTGCTCGCTGGCTTCCAGCATCCGTCCGCCTCGTACTCGTTGGGGCATCCGCCTCAATAACATCAACAAAGCTTGGATGATGGCGGCGGGATTTGGCGGACAGCCGGGCAGGTAGACATCGACCGGCAACACCTCCTCGACTCCGTGTCCACAGGCGTAACCGCCCCCGCTGGTGCCGCCCGAGACGGCGCATGTGCCCACCGCCATGACGAACCGCGGCTCGGGCATGGCCTGATAGGCGGTCTCGAGCGGAGCCCGCATCGCGTAGGTCACCGGTCCGGTCACGAGCAGCAGATCGGCGTAGCGGGGCGAGGGCGTGAAGAAGATGCCCAGGCGGTGAAGGTTGTAGAAGGGGTTGTTGAGCGCCTGGAGCTCCGACTCGCAACCGTTGCACGAGCCCGCATCGACGTGGCGGATGTGGAGACTGCGACCAAAGATGCGCCGGATCTCGCCTTTCAGCGCCTCGCCCTCCGACGATGCGGCGGCGCGCATCCACACCAGGTCCTCGCGCCGGCGCACACCGAACGCCCAGTCGCTCGATGTCGTAAAGGCTCCGGTCGGACACACTTCCACGCACATCTGGCAAACGATGCACCGACCGTAATCGACTCCGAGGCGCGCCGCGCCGGAATCCTCCACGACCGAAATGGCTCCCGGCAGGCAAGCGTCGGCGCACTCGCGGCAGCCCGCGCGGCATTTTTCGGGGTCATGGCGCGGCATGCCGATGAGGCCCGTCTGACCGTCATTACCGGCGGCCGGCCAGGACGTACTGGCCTTGCCTTGCATCAACCCGTAAAGCGTCCAGAGGGGCATGGCGTCTCCGTGAGGTTACCGGTCGCAGCCGGCGATCGTGAGGCCGAAGCTCGCCTCGTTGATGGCATAGTCCATCATGTTGCTGTCATGGACCGTGTAGGGAAATACGCGCCAGTTGGAAAAGCTCGGCGACTTGATTTTCACCCGCGCGAGCCTGCCCGTGCCATCGACGTGCACCGCGTAATACACCGAGCCGCGCGGTGACTCGGCCCAACCGAGCCCCTCGCTGCCGGGCGGTGGCCGGCAGTCGGTGCGAATGGGTCCCTGCGGCAATCCTTCGAGCGCGAAGCGGATGATCTCGAAGCTATTCTCGATCTCGGCGATCCGTACCTGCTGGCGCGCATGGGCGTCGCAGCCCGCTGAGATGGCGACCCGGAGCGGCAATTCGGCATAGGCGCCGTACGGCTGATCGCGCCGCGGGTCGCGATCGACGCCCGAGGCGCGCTCGATCGGGCCCGTCGCTCCCTGGTCGAACGCGAGCTGCTTTCCGAGCGCGCCCGTGGTGATCAGGCGGTCGAGATGAGTGGTGCTGCTCTCGAGCATACGCGCGTAGCGCGAGAATTCCTCATGAAGCCTCGTAAGCGGCGCGGCGATCGCGCCGAGATCGGGCTCCCGGCGCAAGCCTCCGGGACAGATGAGGCTGCGCAGAAATCGGCTACCCGTGGAGCGCGCATTCAACTGCTTGGCGAGCTCCTCGAGGTACTTGCCCTCGGCCTCGCCTACTTTGAGAGTGGTGGTATGGCAGAGATGCCCGAGGAAGTGCAGGTGGTTGTACACACGCTCGAGCTCCGCTAGCAGCACACGCAGCCACTGGGCACGGCGCGGCGCTTCGATGTCGGCAGCGGCCTCCAGCGCCTGGCAATAGCTAAGTGCGTGCGCGACACTGCCGACCCCCGATACGCGCTCGGCCAGGACCGTACCCAGGACTGGATCCAGCCCCTCGAAGCGCTTCTCCATGCCGCGGTGCTTGAAGAAGAGCTGCGGGTGGTAATGGAGGATGGCTTCGCCGATGTAGAAGAAGGTGAACTGCGCGGATTCGAGCACATCGGCCCGAATCGGTCCGAAGGGTAGGAGTTGCACGTCGCGATGCGCCGGCCCCGCGACCTCCGGCATCGTGGACGGCATCGGCACATACTCGAGCGGACTCGCGGGTCCGGGCTCAAGCGGCGGACGGGTCGCAAGTGCTCCCGGGAGCAGCACGAGCGGCTCGGGTTGTGGCTGATCACTGAAGGAGATACCGCAGAGATCGGTGATCTCCCGCTCGTACCAGGAGAGGAGCGGCGCGACCGCCGCAAGACTCGGGGCCGGATGCCCCCCCGGGCGGCATCTCCAGATCTCGGGCGAATGTGCCGCCGCCCGATGCACCACGTAGCGGAGCTCCGCCCCTTCCGGTACCTCGCGCGCCGCGCCGCCTGGAAACCATGCATAAGCGAACTGAAGGCGCGCGCCCGCCTCGATTGCGGACCGGCACTGTGACTCGAGCGCAGCGGCCGCCACTTCATGCAACAGTCCGCTCACGGGCCGTGACCCCCGGCGAGCTCCGCGGCGATCACGGTGAAGTAGTGCGAGAAGGCCTGCGGCCACCAGAGGCCGAGGGCAAGCAGAGGGACGAGCGCAAGCCACATCGGCAACACGCACCAGATGGCGGTTCCCTCCGCATGTGGCCGCCGGACGGCGGCTGCCGCGGCCTCGGCGTGCTCGCCAAAGTACATCGCCCGGAAGTGATTGAGAAAGCCGATGAAGATCACGATGAGCAGCGCCAACATCACGAAAACCGCCCAGGAGTCGGCTCCGGCGAGCCCCGCGCGCAGGATCGTCACCTCGCTGAGGAAGAGGCCGAAAGGCGGCGCGCCGGTGATGGCGATGGCGCCCGCGATCCACGCCAGTCCCGCGACCGGCATGGCGGTGAGCACATAGTGGATGCGGCCGATCCGCTTGCTGTGAAACGCGTGCATCGCATCGCCGGCCCCGAAGAACATGAGCGACTTGTTGAGTGAGTGCGCGAGCATGTGATAGAGCGCGCCGGCGATGCCGAGCGGACCGCCGAAGCCGAAGCCGAGCGTGATGATCCCCATGTGCTCGACGCTCGAGTAGGCCATCAGGCGCTTGATCTCGGTCTGACGCGTGATGAAGAGAGCCGCGATGAAGAGCGACAGCGCCCCGATCACCACCACCACCGTGCGCGGCAAAGCCCCGAGGCGCGCCGCGTCCGCCACATGGATAAAGCGCGCGATGCCGATCATGGCGGTGTTGAGGAGCGCACCGGAGAGCATTGCCGACACCGGTGCCGGACCCTCGCTGTGGGCGTCCGGGAGCCAGGTGTGCATCGGGGCGAGGCCCACCTTGGTACCAAAGCCGATGAACACCAGGAGAAACGCCGCCAGGGCAATGGTCGGGTCGAGCCGCGGCGCCACGGCGCGCAGCGCCGACCAGGTGAGGTCATAGGTGGGTCCGAGCTGCAGGCTTCCCGCCCAGTAGAAGAGGATGATGCCCAGTAGCGCCAGGCTGATGCCGGCCGAGACCACGACGATGTACTTCCACGCGGCTTCGACGCTCTCGCGACTACGCTCGAAGCCGACGAGGAATGTGCTCACCAGCGTCGTAAGCTCGATCGCGATCCAGTAGACCCCGATGTTGTTCATCAGGGGACCGAGAAGCGTCGTGAGCGCGAAGCCGGCGAAGAGGGCGTAGTAGCGATGCAGGCGCGTCTCCTCGCCGAGCGAGCGCATGTAGCCGATGGAATAGATTGATGCGAGGAGATACACCGTCGCGACCGAGAGCAGCACCCAGGCTCCGAGCGGATCGACGATCACATAGCCCCCCCAGAGCGCATACGGTCCATGCAGCGCGCGGGGCAGGAGGACAAGGACGGCAGCGAAGGCGATGATGGCGGCCGCGAGATTGAGGAATTCCGCAACACGCGCGGGTCGGATGACGATGCAAAGAAGCGCCGCGGCGAGCGGCGCCAGGAGGAGGATGGCGACCAGCGCTGCGAGGCTCATCCGGTAAGGCTCCGCAACTCCCGAGTGCTCGAGGTGCCCGCGTGCACCACCAAATAGCGCACCAGCATGCCGAAGCAGGCGACCACGACGAGCAGATCGAAGAGGATGACGAGCTCGATGAGAAGCGGCATCCCCGGCACCAGGATCTGCGAGCCGAGAAAAATTCCGTTCTCGAGCACGAGAATGGCGAGGATCTGCGAGATCACCTCGCTGCGCACCACGAGCATGAGAAAGCCGATGAGCTTCATGGAGAACATCACGGTCAGCGCGAGCACTGCGACCGTGCCCGCGAGCCCGAGCGATGCGCCAAGGTGTGTCGCCACTACGAAGGCGAACATCACGAGGAGCGCCCCGACGACCAGACTCGAGCTCGGGGCCAGGCGCTCATGCAGCTCGCGGTCGACTTTCAGGCGGCGGATGATGCGTAGCAAAAGATAGGGGAGCACCACGCCGCGGACGAGGGCGGTGAGCGCAGCGATGCCATAGAGCTCCGGGTACCCGCCATAGTAGGCAATGGTGGCCGATAATATGGCGATGAGCCAGGACTCCACCGCGAAGGCGATCAGGTACTCGTTCAGCCAGCGCGAGCCCAGCATCACGAACGCGAGCAGCAGGCTCGAGATCGCGAGCAGGCTGAAGAGCGAGTCGGCGAGCGGCGGCAGGTGAGCGGCGAAAATTCCTCCCATCTCTACCTCAACTGATTCGCGACGATGGCGAGGACCGACAGCAGGAAGGAGGCCGCGAGCGGCTCCTGGTAGCGGTAGTAGCGCAGCCGCGATTGCGCGGTCTCGACGAACACCACGGCGAGGGCGACCAGCAGAAACTTGACAAAGAGCGCTATCGCCGCAGCGCAGGCGCCGACCGCCAGCCCCTTGATGGAGAGCGCCCAGGGAAGGAGCAGCACGTTGCAGAAGATCGTGTAGAGGATGAATTGCTTCATCGCCGAAGCCCACTTGAGGAGCGCGAGCAGCGGTCCTGAATACTCGAGAATGCGCGCCTCCTCGATCATGTAGACCTCGATGTGAGTGCTCGAGTGGATCGGCAGCCGGTCGGTTTCGACGAGGATCAGGATGAAGAAAGCCGCGACGAGGAAGAGGTGCGCGGGGCTCCAGTAGACCGCCGGCTGCGCGACCAGCAGATGGTTCACCACGAAGGGCAGCATCGCTTTCGCGAGCAGCGTGATGCCGACGAACACCAGGATGAGCGTCGGCTCCGCCAGGATCCCGAGCATGACCGCGCGCGATGAGCCGATGCCGCCGTAGGCGCTTCCGGAATCAAGGCCCGCGATGGTGATCATGAAGGAGCCGAGCGTCAGGATGAATCCCCCGCCGAGGATGTCGCCCATGTCCGAGAGCGGTAGCGGGAAGTTGGTCAATACCGGAATGAGGAGCGGCACCGTCAGCATGCAGGTGAACGCCACGACCGGGGCGATCCAGTAGATGAAGCTCGCCGTCTCGGGCACGACGAGCTGCTTGTGGAAGAGCTTCCAGAGATCGCGATAGGGCTGGAGGACGCCTGGGCCCCGGGCGCGTTGCACCCGCTCTTCCCACTGCAGAATGACGCCCTGCAGAAGCGGGGCGAGCACCAGCACGGTGAGCACCTGTGCGATCTGCAGCAGGATGTCGCGCAGCATGCGATGTCATCCCTTCCGGCGGTCCGGCGTCCCGTGCGGGGCACGCAGGTTGGGTATCAGGCTCGGGCCATGCTCGGGTCTGTGCACTACCGCTCCTCCGTCCGTAGACGGAATGGGTAGGCATCATCAGCCGTATGCGGCGGTTCTTGTGGCGGGAGGCATGCCATCTCCCCGGCCTCAATATACGGAGGGAACGCACGGCCGGCAAGGGCCCGTACCCGTTTCCCGCACGCTTGCCGTCGGCGGTTCCACCGACTTAGACTGCACAACTCCAAGGGAGATGGCATGCCTCCCGAAACCGCCGCCCGAGTGGCTGATGATGCCTGTGACGAGTGTTTCACAGGCACATACAGGCAGGCCCATCCATGCAGCTTCACGCGCCCGAGCTCGTCATCGAGTTGGAAAGTCGGCTGCTGCGCGGCGAGCACCTGACGCTCTTCGGACCTCGCGGCAGCGGCAAGTCGACGCTTCTGGCGAGGCTCCACTCGCGTTTCATCGTGGCGGGAACACCCTGCGCGTATTCGGCTGCAACACACTCTCTGGATGACATCACCCGCGCGCTCGAGCGTGCCTACCCCGGGGTCCGCACCGGCGAAGTGACACGCCGCGCGGCGCGTTCCCGGTTATGGCTCGCCGCGGATCAGCGCTCGGGTGTGCTGCTGCTCGATCACTTCTCCTCGGTCAGCAACGCGATGGTGTTCTTCCTCAAGCGGCTGCACGGCAGGATCGCGGGCGTGCTGACCGCCGTCGACATCGATGATCAGCGGGAGCGTTTACGGATGCGTCGGCCTTCGCGCTATGGCGCCATGTCAGTGCGGATGCCGCTCACGCCGACGCGAGAACTGCGGCGACTGCTGTATGCGCTCACCGGAGGTCTCGAGCTGCCGCCGCTCGCTTCCGATGTCGAGCGGCGGCTATTGGAATCAGCCCGGGGTCGCCCGGGTTGGATCGTGAAGTGCGCCGAGCTCGCCTGCGAGCCGCGTTACTGGTGCGAGCACGGTCTGCTCGTGTCCGCTCTGTGCGTCGACACGGAGGCGGCCGTGCGCTACCGGGCCCTGGAGCTGCTTCGTCCGCCGCCGGATATGGGTACAGCGGCGGTGGTCAGCCGATCGACTCGGAGCAGTCCGCCACCGAAGGCGGGTCGGCGGCATCCGGATTGATCACGCCGAAGCAGGCCGGCGTGTAGGCGTAGAAGAGCCGCACCTTCTCCCGATGCAGCAGCTCGAGGAGCTTCTGCGCCTCCTCGGGCGAGACGATGAATTCCACCTCGACCGTGAGAGTGCCGGCGAGCTCGAAGAAACGCGCCTCGTGCAGGACGTGGTGCCGCCCGTAACCGGCCATGGCCTTGAAGGCCGAGCCGCCGCGGATGCCGAGCTTGTTGCCCTGCTCGAGCAGCCATTCCCACACGACGCGGCCGTGGTGGCGGTGACCCTCGTGCACGTAGAAGCGGAACAAAGATCCCTGCATGGCCGACCCTCATCGCGGTTTTGGCGCCGCTTGCAGTGTGGCGTGAAGTCTAGGCTGCAGGCGGCGTTCGATCAATGCAGCGGGATCCGGTAGATATTGCGCAACCACTCGGTTCGAGTGAATGCATAGGTGTCAGGATCCGGGCCCGGAGCGAATCCACCGGTGTCGTGTGGCAGGATCGCGGCTTCGGTCATCGCCGCTGCGGCAGGGATCTGCGGCGGCGCGTTGGGCATGAGCGCAATCGCCAGAGTTCCGCCGGGCGCGCTCGGCGATACGGCTTGTGCATCAAGATACAGGGTCTTGCCATCGAGCGACCAGCGGGTCGACCAGTAGCCCCCGCGGACCCAATACAAGGTCCCCTTCCCGAGGCCCAGAAGGGCCGTCGAGACCTTTCCCTCGACCACGGCAAGTACCGCCGCCCACCTCCCGGTGGGCGAAACACTCATGAATTGCAGAATGGGGATGGTGAGCATGCGCTGCTTGGAGCTGCCGTCATCCCGCATGCGGTAGAGGTAGTTCATCTTCTCGCCGAGCCGTCGGAAGAATATCGTTCCGCCGCCGGCGAAAGCGGGCTGGTCGGCGCCGCGCGCGAGAAGCCGCGGCGGCAGGCGATGGTCGAGCGGAGCGATCCAGATCTGCATCTCGCCATCGTGCTCCAGAGAATAGACGACCTCTCGCTCATCGCCCGAGATGTCGTAGCCGAGAATATGAAGTCCCGGCAGCACGAGCTCCTTCTCGCCCTGCTGAAGATCCAACCGCCAGAGGCTCGCTGGCGCATCCGACGCGCTCGCGACGAGAAAGTAGAGACGTTTCGCATCGGGCGACAGCCACGGCGCCGATGCAATGCCATCGCTCGTAACGGCCCGCTCACCGGTCGGGTCGTGCATCCAGATCGACTGCCGCTGCAGTCCGAGCGAGGTCACGAGCGAGCGACCATCCGGCGCGGCTGCCACGCCGATCTCTTCGGTTGGGCCAAAAGTGATCTGTTGCGGCTTGCCGTCCGGAAATCCCTGCCGCCACAGATGCGAGTGACCGGCGACCGTCGCCGAGAAGTACATCCATCGGCCGTCGGGCGACCACGCAGCCGAGGTGCAGGGCCCGGCCGGACCGACTTGCACGCCGGGAGAACTGCCATCGAATGGCACCAGCCGGCACCGCTGCCAGGCGCCGGTCCGATCCATCTCGACCACGAGCACGGAGCGCCGGTCGGGCGACGGATACGAGTAGTGAGCCATGCCCCGCTCATGAGCCGGGAAGTACACCTTGCGCAGTCGCGCGCGGTCCTCGGTCGAGGTGACCACGCCCATGTGGATGCCGCGGTCGATCTCCGAGTAGAGCAGTTGATGCGGTGCGATCCAGGTGAGCCCTGCGGAATTGGCGAGCAGCAGGGTCGGTGGTCCGCCCGTGATCGGCACGGTCAGTGTGTTCCATGCCGGCTCGGTGCGTCCGTTCGTGAAGTAGGTGAACGCTATCCGCGCGCCGTCGAAACTGAACGCCGGACCATAAATTGAGCCGAGCACCTTGGTGAGAGGCTCGGGCTCCCCGTGAGGCAGTTGCTTCACATAGATGCGTCCCGGATCAAGGAATTCCGGACCACCCACGATGAAGGCGAGCATCGTGCCGTCAGGGGAGAGCGCGGGCGCCGTGGCCGACTCGCTGAGGTCGGTCAGGGCTTCGTATTCGGTGGAGCGGGTGACCGGTTCAGGTCGGGCGAGGAAGATGAACGACCTCGCGACGACGGCGATCGCGAGCAGCGCCGATCCAGCCAGCAGGAGCGCGCGGCGGGCCGGCATGCGGGGTGAGGCGATCGGCGAGCCTGGCGCCGGGCCTTGCAACTCGAGCGGCAGGCCGGCAGGCGGTGGGTCGACGTCCAAAGGAACAGCCCGCACGGGGGCCACGAACTTGAAGCCCCGCCCGGGCACGGTAAGGATGTAGCGACGCTCGCCGGCGCTCTCGCCGAGCGCTCGGCGCAGCGTCAGAATGCACTGATTGAGGTTGTTTTCCTCGACCACCGTGCTCGGCCAGACGGCACGCATGAGGGAGGCCTTGTCGACGAGCTCACCGGCCCGCTCAACGAGATAACGAAGCGCGTCGTAGGCCCGGGCCGGCAGTGCGATGGTCTCGCCGTCAGGAGAGACGAGCACCTGCATCACGGTATCGAGACGGAATCCGCTGAATTCGTAGTTGGTCTTGGTGCTGAGCTGATCCACGCTTGAACCCCGCCGCACGGGCGCGAGATCGGTGCCCAATGCAACGCATTGATTTTAATCCATAACCGCAGGCCGCCGCACGCTCCGGCCTATCTCGTATCGGGCGCATCGGCTGCGGAACAGCTCGATTCATGACGATTCATACGATTCCAAAGCCCTTTGATGTGACATCGAGCACCGTCGGTCGGCGTCGATGCGCGGCAGCGCTTCGACGGTCTCTCTCAACTAAAGGCAACGAACATGAAAAGAGCAATGCTGAAACCGACCGCGATGATTATGTTTACTGGGCTGGTTCTCGCCGCTGGACAGGCCATGGCGGGATGTGGAACCGGGGCAATGGCCACGGCGGGAGCGAAACCGATGATCTACCTCGGCGATGGCGGTGGCGGCCTGCTGGGGACCGACTACTTCCCCGGGGGGCAGCTCCTTCGGGTGTCGTCGTTCGGGCCCTTCCGCACCTCCGCCATCACCGGGTTGTGGAAGTTCACGTTCACCTCCGACGGCAAGCATCCCGGACCTCCGCAGGGCGCGTCGGTGGATGCAGGCTTCGTGACCTGGCACGACGATGGCACGGAGATCATGAACTCCGGGCGGGCCCCGGTGAGCGGCAGCTTCTGCATGGGAGTCTGGAAGCAGGTGGGGCCGAGAACCTACAAGCTCAACCACTGGGCGCTCAGTTGGATCCCAGGGTATATTCCGGGCGGTGCGACCAGCGGTGGGACCAGCAGCTGGGACCAGGTTGGGGGCACCAACAGCGCGTTCGTGCCGGCCGGTCCGACCAACATACAGGAGACCGTCACTCTGTCCCGCGATGGAAATGCGTACACCGGCACGTTCACGCTGACCAACTACCTCTATGACGGCGTGAGCGTGACCGACGCCAACACCAATATGGGGCAACCCATGGTGATCACCGGGACGGTCACCGCAACGCGCGTGACCGTGCAGTGATTGGGACCGACCGCCGCCGCGTCCCGGCGGCGGCGGCCGGTCATCCGCCGCCCCGCCGACGCTCACTGACTGGTGGTTTTCACCGTGTACTTGTGCTCGCTCCGTGCGCTCCAGCGGTAGAGGTTCTCGTCCCCGCAATGGGGGCACTTGATCACGATGAGTGAGTCGTCGGAATCGACCGGCGCAGCTTTGCCGCCTGACTGCGGCGCCGCAATGGCAATGACCAGCCCGCATGACTTGTTCTTGCAGAGCCATCCGGAGTAAAGGTCCCCAGGAGCCATGCGCTGCGGGGCCGTGACGTCAACGTGGCGCACGCCCGGCGAGCTCACCGGCTTGCGTACGGCGGTTCCAATGCTCTTGGCGGTTCGTTTGATCGACATTGGCGCCTCTTCCACCTGAGTACGGGCGAGAGCCTACCGCGGCTACCTGAACACTGCCAGCGCTGATCGCCCATCACGTTTCCCCCCAAAATGGGCGGCCGACCTCGAGCGCGCGACCTCCCCCGCACGCGGCAGGGCACCAGTGGAAATCCGAGCGGCTCGGGCGCAGACTGCCGCCACGCTGCCGACTTCGCTCGGGCTTTGCAGGGGAGCGCCTCTCATGTACTCGAAGGTTGCCGCCGAGTTCCTGGGCACGTTCTGGCTCGTCCTCGGAGGCTGCGGGAGCGCGGTGCTGGCTGCCGCCTTTCCGCAGCTCGGCATCGGCTTCGTGGGTGTGGCGCTCGCATTTGGGCTCACCGTGCTTACCGGGGTGTACGCGCTCGGACCGATCTCAGGCGGACACTTCAATCCCGCCGTCTCGGTCGGGCTGTGGGCCGGCGGTCGCTTCCCGGCCGCCTACGTCGTGCCCTATGTGGTGGCTCAGGTGATCGGCGGCATCGTCGGAGCCGCCGTACTCTATCTGATCGCGAGCGGCAAGGCCGGTTTCAGCCTCGCGGGCGGTTTCGCCTCGAACGGATTCGGCGCGCACTCGCCGGGCGGATACTCACTGCTGTCCTGCGCGGTTTGCGAGCTGGTGACGACCTTCATGTTCGTTATTGTCATTCTCGGGGCTACCCACCGGCGCGCACCGGTCGGCTTCGCCGGCATCGCAATCGGGCTTGCGCTCACGCTCATTCATCTCATCAGCATCCCCGTGACCAACACCTCGGTGAATCCGGCGCGCAGCACCGGACCTGCCCTGTTCGTGGGCGGCTGGGCGCTCGCCCAACTCTGGTTCTTCTGGCTTTTCCCGGTCCTCGGCGGAGCCGTAGCGGGTTTCGTTTACCGCAGTTTCTTCGAGGCGGCGCTCATCGAGCCCCCGATCAGCGGACGCCCGACGGAGAATGCGTTGGGGTGATAGGCGGCGATGCCTTCCACGCCCGCCACGCCGATGAGCTCGGCGATTCATATCCCGCGGGCGAACCGGCTACCTGGCGCTCTACCGCTACCGACCGCTCAAGAAGCGAGTCGAGTTGCTCGCGATCAAGCATCAACGCGAATTGGACTATAGGCCGTTCTGTCTATTGTAAATGCGGGGGAATAGGTGCAGTGTCTAGACGAGCTCTGTAGCCGTTTAACACGCCCGTAGTGCCTTTTGCTAGCCCGCGTGCCGCTCCAGCCGTCTGATGTCGGAGGTGCGCCGTGGGTGTCATTGATCCGCCCTTTTCTGTGTCGGACCTCGCCGGTCCAGAACGTATCGCCAAGGCCATCGTCGAAACGCTTATCCAGGATCTGAAATTCCGGCCAGGCGACTTCGTCTATGAAAAGCCGCTGGGCATCGCGTTTGAGGCTCGTGGACTCACCCCGGAGGATATCTCGGGCGGCTTAGAGCATGCGCAACAGCAGGGATGGCTTATTTTTAATCCAATCCAGCGCATCTACACATTAACCCGAGCGGGATTCGTAATCGCATAAGTGCTCGGCTGCGCCCGCTCGCTCCTCGAGCTCTCCGCCCAGCTCGCGAGCCTCCACCGCGAGCGCGGCCGTGGCGTCGGGCCCTCGGCCGCAGCGGAGCGGCTGCGAATGAAAATCAACGAGCGGACATGGCAGCTCGCCGAGAGCGACATGGTTTTTCTCGTGGCGCAGCACCTCGCCCGTGAACATGACAGTCTGCTCGCGGAGCTCCTGGGCAAAAGGACCGAGATGCCGGTGCAGAGCGCTGTCGATGGCATGCAGGTGCTGCCCAATCGCGTCTACGTCATTCCACCCAACGCAACGCTCACCCTCGAAGCGGAGCGCTTGCAGTTGCGCGCGCGGGAGCGCGATCGACCGCATCATCCGGCGGATATCCTCTTTACCTCGCTTGCGGAAGCCTGCGCCGATGCCGCGATCGGCATCGTGCTCTCGGGCGGGGATGCGGACGGCACCCTCGGCGTGCAGGCGATCAAGCACCAGGGCGGCATCACCTTTGCCCAGGCGCCGGATTCGGCGCGCTTTGCCAGCATGCCGCAAAATGCGATAGCCACCGGCTGCATCGATTTCGTATTGCGGCCGCGCGAGATCGCCCGGGAGCTCACCCGTCTGCGCTCGCACCGGTTTCTGCGGCAGGCGAGCGGTGCGCCCGAGGCGGCGCCTGCGCAGGAGGACGGCGCGGACGCCGAGGAAGAGCAGCTCCGCCGTGTCTTTCGCCGCCTGCGGGCGGCGCAGGGGGTGGATTTCTCACACTATAAGCGCAGCACCGTTCGCCGGCGCCTGGCGCGCCGCATGGCGGTGCGCAGGCTCGATGCGCTCCCCGAGTATGTGGGCCTCCTCGAGGAGGACCCCGCAGAAGCCGCGGCGTTGTATCAGGACTTGCTCATCCGGGTGACGCAATTCTTTCGCGATCCTGACACCGTCGAGGTGCTGCGTGCCCAGGTCTGGCCGCGGCTGTGCGTGGGACGATCGCCCCAAGAGGCGCTGCGGATCTGGGTGCCCGGCTGCGCCACGGGCGAGGAGGTCTACTCCATCGCCATCACCTTGCTCGAGTATCTGGGCGATCAGCAGGAGCCCTTGCGGATTCAACTCTTCGGCACCGACCTGAGCGAGACCGCAATCGAAAAAGCTCGCTCCGGCCTCTATGTCAGTGCCATCGCCGAGGACGTCTCGCCGCAGCGCCTCGAGCAGTTCTTCACCCAGGAAGACTCGCATTACCGCATCGCGCGGCGGGTGCGCGACCTGTGTGTCTTCTCGCGCCAGGACGTCACGCGCGATCCGCCGTTTTCGCGCCTGGATCTGCTCAGCTGCCGCAATCTGCTGATCTATCTGGATGCCACCGTGCAGCGGCGCGTGATGCAGCTCTTCCATCACGCGCTGCGGCCGCAGGGCTATCTGCTGCTGGGATCCTCCGAATCGGTCGGCGTGAGCTCAAGCCTGTTTGAGCTGATCGACAAGCCGACCCGCCTCTACACCCGAAAGGCCACACCGAGCGCCGCCTTGAACCTGGGCCGGGCAGTCCTTGCGACCGAGCGAGTGCAGCCCCCCCAGCTCGATACAGCGCGCAGCGCGGCGCCCGCGGATTCGGTGCAACGCGCGGCGGACCGGCTGCTGCTCGCGGAGTACGCCCCGGCGAGCCTGGTGGTGGATGAGCAGCTCAACCTGCTGCAGATCCGCGGTGAGACGGGGCCGTACTTTGAATTTGCAGCCGGTGCGCCGAGCCTGAATCTCACCCGGGTCGCGCGCCCGGAGCTGCTCGTGGAACGGTCCGGCGGCGCTCGAGCTCGCCGAGCGCTTTCACCCGCAGCGGGCGCTGGTGGACATCGGCCTCCCCGGCATGGACGGGTATGAGGTCGCGCGCCGGCTGCGCGCGGTATTGCGCTACCCGGACTTCTACCTCGTGGCGATGACGGGCTACGGCCAGCCCGCCGATCGCGAAAAGGCCCTTGCCGCCGGCTTCGACAGGCACCTGGTGAAGCCGGGCCACCCCGAGGAGCTGCAAGAGATACTCGCCAACGGCGCTGCCGCGCACTGATCACGGTTCATCGACCCATGCT
>Ga0335074_10008669_pt1 | contig 14143 bp, 12 predicted proteins | sample Lox_Sample_23_FD_206715 | JGI IMG/M metagenome (GOLD analysis project Ga0335074, IMG submission 206715) | Soil microbial communities from Loxahatchee National Wildlife Refuge, Florida, United States - Lox_Sample_2.3 | ecosystem: Environmental > Terrestrial > Soil > Wetlands | place: USA...
CACCACCCCCGACTTCCCCACCGCCTTCGCCGCCCTTCTTTCTCAGGCACGGGAGACCACCGAAGACGTCGGCCATTCCGTCGCCGCCATCATCGCCGCCGTCCGCTCCCATGGCGACACAGCCGTGCTCGACTACACCGCCCGCTTCGACCGCCTGACCCTCACCCCCGACCGCCTGCGCGTCCAGCCCGCCGAGATCGACGCCGCCATCGCCACCGTCCCGCAAAAGCAAGCCAGCGCCCTGGATCTCGCCGCCACACGGATAGAAAGCTTCCACCGCGCCCAACTCCCCGCCGACCTGCGCTTCACCGACGCCGCCGGCCTGACCCTCGGCCTGCGCTGGACCCCGCTCGACGCGGTCGGCCTGTATGTGCCGGGCGGCAAGGCGGCCTATCCGTCCTCGGTGCTGATGAACGCGGTGCCCGCGCGCGTCGCCGGCGTTGCCCGCATCGCCATGTGCGTGCCCACCCCGGATGGCGTGCTGAACCCGCTGGTCCTGGCCGCCGCCCGCCGCGCCGGTGTGGCGGAGATCTACCGGATCGGCGGCGCCCAGGCGGTGGCGGCGCTCGCCTACGGCACCGCCAGCATCGCCCCAGTGGACCGCATCGTCGGCCCAGGCAACGCCTATGTCGCCGAGGCCAAGCGGCAGGTGTTCGGCCATGTCGGCATCGACTCGATCGCCGGCCCGTCAGAGGTCGTCATCCTCGCCGATGCCAGCAACGATCCCGCCCGCATCGCGATCGACTTGCTCGCCCAGGCAGAGCATGACGAGGCCGCCCAGGCGATCCTGATCACGACAGACCCGCACTTCGCCGGCGCGGTCGCCGATGCAGTCATGGCGGCCATCCCCACCCTGCCGCGCGCCGCCATCGCCGGCGCAAGCTGGGACGCGCACGGCGCCATCATCGTAGTGCGCACCTGGGAGGAGGCAGCGGAACTGGTGAACCGCCTCGCGCCAGAGCACTTGGAACTCATGCTGCCCGATCCGGAGCCGGTATTTGCAAGAATCCGCCACGCCGGCGCGGTGTTCCTGGGTAGCTGGTGCCCGGAGGCGCTGGGCGACTACGTGGCCGGTCCCAACCACGTGCTGCCGACCGGGCGCACGGCGCGGTTTGCCTCCGGCCTCTCGGTGTTCGATTTCCTCAAGCGCACGACGTTCATGGCCGCGGATGAAGCGGCGCTGGCGCGGGTCGGGCCGGCGGCGGTGACGCTGGCCGAAGCGGAAGGGCTTCAGGCACACGCGCGCAGCGTGGCGATGCGGCTAGGGCAATAGGCAGCGTCGGCGAATAAGTGCGTCAGCACGCCGACAAAGCTGCCGCGCAAAGCAAAAGCTTAGGGCTTGTTCGACCGTGCATTCCGATTCGTTAATGTTCGAACAAGCCCTAAGCGGCCCAACGCGATGACCAACCCCAGCCGACTCGCCTTGACCTCACCCGGCGCGGCCCTCATGTTCCCGTCATGAATCCACCGATGATCGAGGTCTGATGTCAAAAGAAGACATGATCGAGTTCAGCGGCACGGTGACGGAGCTGCTGCCCAACGCCATGTTCCGCGTGAAGCTCGACAACGAGCACAGCATTTTGGCGCATACCAGCGGCAAGATGCGCAAGAACCGCATCCGGGTCCTGGCGGGTGACCGGGTGAACGTCGAAATGACGCCCTACGACCTGAGCAAGGGGCGCATCACTTTCCGCTTCAAGTAGCTCAAGCCGGCGTGGGCAGGTTACCGCTGGTCCTGGCCTCGGCCAGCCCCCGGCGGCTGGATTTGCTGGCGCAGATCGGGATTGTCCCGGACCGCGTCCTGGCCCCCGAGATCGACGAAACCCCCGGAACCGGCGAATTGCCGCGGGTCCATGCGCAGCGGCTGGCGCGCGCCAAGGCGGCCGCCGTGGAGGCGCCCGGCTGCCTGGTGCTGGCGGCCGATACGGTGGTCGCCGCCGGCCGCCGCATCCTTCCCAAGGCCGAGACCGAAACAGACGCGCAAAGCTGCCTGCATCTGCTCTCGGGGCGCCGCCATCGCGTGATGACTGCGGTGGTGCTGGCCCCGCCGGGCTGCCGCCCCACCGAGCGGCTGGTCACCAGCATCGTCGCCTTTGCCCGGCTGACCGCGCCGCAGATCGATGCCTATCTCGCCAGCGGCGAATGGCGGGGCAAGGCCGGCGGCTATGCCATCCAGGGCCGGGCAGGGGCTTTCGTCCGCTTTCTGTCCGGCAGCTATTCCAACGTGGTCGGCCTGCCCTTGTTCGAAACCACGCAGCTTCTGCGCGGTGCCGGTTGGTTGCGGCCGTGACGGTGCAGATCCTCGCCGCCGCCAGCCCGGGCGAGGTGCGGGTGGCCGCGGTGCGCGACGACGCGCTGCTGGACTACGCGATCGACCGGCCCGGCGCACCGGACGGTGTCGGGGACATCTACCGGGGCCGGGTCATCGCGCGTGCCGCTGCCTTGGGCGGGGTCTTCGTCGCGCTGAACGGCGCCGCGGACGGGTTTCTGCCCGATACCGCAGGCGGCAAGGGCCTGACCGAGGGCGTTGTGCTGGGCGTGCGCGTCACCCGTGCCGCGCAAGGCGGCAAGGGGCCGCGACTGAGCGCCCTGCTGCCGCCGGACCAAGCAGTGGGGGACGGGCCGCAGGAACTGGTGCGGCGTGGGCCTGGGGCGGTAGAGCGCCTGGCGGCACGCTATCCGGATGCGCCGGTATGGGTGGACGATCCGGCTCTGCTCGCGGCCCTGCGTCCGAGCCTCGGCGGCCGGCCGGCGCTGCGGCACACGGTGTTCGACGATGCCCTGCTCGGCGCCATCGAGGCTCTGGCCCAGCCGGACCTGGCGCTGCCGGGCGGCGCCCGGCTGTCGTTCCATCCCACCCCGGCGCTGGTGGCGATCGACGTGGATACCGGCGGCGCGGCCGGTCCGCATCTGGCGGTGAACCGCGCGCTGCTGCCGGCGCTGGCGCAGCAGATCCGCCTGCGCAACTTCTCTGGTGCGATCCTGCTCGACCTGGCGGGGCTGCCGGTGCGGCGCCGCACCTCGCTGGGGCCGGCCCTGGCCGAGGCGCTGGCCGACGATCCGGTGCGGCCCCGCCTGCTTGGTTTCACCGCGTTGGGCCTGGCGGAAATCGTGCGCCCGCGCGTGCACCCGCCGTTGCACGAATTGCTGGCGGGGCCGCATGCCGCCGGACTGGCGGCCGCGCGCGCCGTTGCCGCTGCGGTTGCGGCGGAGCCGGGCCGCATGCCCGCCTTGCGCGCCGCACCAGCCGTCGCACGGGCGTTGGAACAGGATGTGGCAGCGCTTGGGGACCTTGCACGCCGGACGGGGCGCACCTTGATGCTGCGCAGCGACCCGTCGCTGGCGGGCAACCAGTGGATCATGGAGGCACCATGAACGCGCAGACCTTCTCTGCCCCCGGTGCGGGTTCTGGCTCCCGTACGGGAGCGCGGGGCCGCTGCCCGGTCTGCGGGCGTCGGCCGGACCAGGCGACCCGGCCGTTCTGCAGCGTGCGCTGTGCGGATGTGGACCTGGGGCGTTGGCTGACCGGGGAATACCGCATTCCGGCGGTGGCTACCGACGAGGACCCGGATCAGGCTGCCGCGCCCGAGCCGGACCCGGACGCGGCTTGATCGGCGGGCGGGCATCCTGTATGCCCCCGGGCTTCGCGGCTGGCCGCCCGTGCCCAGGTAGCTCAGTTGGTAGAGCATGCGACTGAAAATCGCAGTGTCGGTGGTTCGATTCCGCCCCTGGGCACCATGATCTCAATGGGTTGCGAGGCGATTTGGTTCTGAGAACGGGACTAAATTCTCTGCCGGCCCACTCCTAGCCCACCTTTCATCTTGATAGTGACGGGGGTTGGGCGTCAAATTGCGGTTTCGGACCCTTGTTCCGTCCCTTTCTGTTCCCGGTGCGGCGAGCGCGGTCAGGTGGCCGGCGTTGCTCTCCCGCCGACTCGGCCAGTAGCGTCGCACGCACCAGGAGGTCCGCATGCCCGAGACCGTTGACGTAGCCATACCGGTAGAGGCGGAAGCCGCGCGGGCGCTCGCCGATGCGCGGAAACGAGAGGCGGTCGGCCGGATCGTCAGCCGCCTTCTGCGACCGCAGCCCGGCCACGACCCGTTGCTCGATGCGATGCGGCGGCTTTCTACGGACGCCGCGGCGAAGGGGCTGACCCCGGCAATCCTTGAGCGTGAGCTTGCCGACCATACGGCCGGGCGATGCCCGGGCTGAGCCGACCCAAGACACCCGCATTCCAGCAGTGGCGATAAGGCGAAACGGGGCGGCGGCAACGTCGTCCCCAAGTGCTAACCGCCACTCGACGAGATCAATCAGAAGTCGCGGCCCTACGTCAGCTCGTGGTCCAGTGCCCGGGAGCTTTCCGGTGCCCGCGTAGCCTGCAAGGCAGCGATGTCCGCGTCCGTGAAGTCCTCCAGGTGGAGCACCCGCCGGTCGCGTCGCTTGAGGCGACGGAATTCCTCCATTTAGATCATCACCACGAATGCGCGCCGATTGCGGGTCACGGCAACCGGCCGAGTGTGGGCGATGTCCTCGTAGGTGCGAACGTTGCGCCGAAACTCGGCGGCGCAGACCTTGGCCATCTTTGTCGGGCTGGCGGACATGCTTGGCACACCATGCATCGAGCCGGACTTTGCATCCAGAGGGCGCAGCGCGGTCCCTGGCCGACGATATGGCCTTCATATCGGGACAAAACAGTGGGCCGGCGCCCCGCCTCCGCGACGGGGCGTGCTATCAACCTGCCCATGGTGGACCAGCAGACATGGAGGTGATCGAGCAAGCCCGGCCGGCGGACGTTGTCTCGCCGCGGGAGGCATCCGCCGGCACCATGCCGCTCACCTGGTCCGGGCCGGGTCTGGACGAGGCCTCGCTGGGACGATGGGGCTTCCGGACGGCACCTGGGGGCGTCCACCTCTCAAAGACCATGATGCTTGCCGAGCTGACCGCGTTGTTCAGCGAGGCATCGGCCGGGGCCGAGGGCGTCCAAGGCTTGGTGCTGGACACCAACATCCTGGGAAAGCGGACTGGTGCGGCACGCCGCTTGGCGCTGGCCCGCCTCAACACTTTGTACGGGGTGCAGAAGCCCAACCCGCTGGCCGCGGTGCTCGCCAAACTGTGGCGCCGCCGTGCGGACGGCAGGCCACTGCTGGCCCTCCTGTGTGCCCTGGCTCGGGAGCCGCTGTTGCGCGACTCGGCGGACACGGTGCTGCCCGCTCCGGCAGGCGCGCCGCTGAGGTGGCCGCAGATCGCGATGCAACTCGAAGGCAAGCACCCGGGCCGATACTCGCCGAAGATGTTGAAGTCGCTCGCCCAGAACTGCGCCTCCACCTGGACCCAGGCCGGTCATTTGACCGGCAAGGTCCACAAGCAGCGTAGCTTGCCAAACGTCACGCCAGAGGCAGCGGCCTATGCCGCGCTCCTCGGCTCCCTGGCCGGTTTCGGCGGTCCGGCGCTGCTGGCGTCCGCCTGGATTCGGACTCTGGATCGTTCCGAGCCAGAATTGCTGAACCTGCTGCGCGCCGCGGAGGCAACCGGCCTGCTGCGGATGCGCGCCGGCGGCGGCGTGATCGAGATCAACGTCCGCCGCGTCATGGCCGAAAACCTGGGGGTGCCCGAACTTGTCGACGGTTGATGACCTGCTGTTCCACTTCTGCCGCCAGGTCGCGTTGCCATGGCGCACCGATACACCGCCCGAGTATCGCGTCTGGATCATGCACTACGACAAGTCGCTCGATCGCCGCGTGCAGGCGCGCCTGCCGGAATTCGAGGACGCAACACGCCGCGCCGGGCATGGCTGGTCGGTAATGGCGCTGGCACCTCTGGTGGCGCCCTGGCTTGCGGCGCATGAGGTATTCGACGGTTTGGTCAACCAGCCGGATGAATTGACCTCCATCCTGCCGGAGTTCGAGGAACACGTCGTTGCCAAGCTGCGCGAGCGGCTCGATCAACTCGAAACAAATGATCTTCTGGTGCTGTCCGGCGCCGGGGCGTTGTTCGGCCTGTCACGTGTGTCGCGCCTGACGCAGTCCGTTGCTGGATCGATTCGGGGCCGGCTCTTGCTGCTATTCCCCGGCCGTCATGCCAACGGAGTCTACCGTTTGCTGGACGCGCGCGATGGATGGAGCTATCGCGCCGTTCCGATCCCCGCCTGAAAACTTGGCGGGAACGAGGGGGAAGCAGATGCGCAACCGTGACGTTTTTCAAACGGACCCGGATGCCTACAACATACCCAATAATGGCGTGGCAAAAATTGTCTTTCCGCCAACGCCCGGCAACGCCACGGACATCCTCGAAGCAGAGTTGCGTACCTTCATCACCGATGGCGAGTTCGGCCGCGGCCTGCTGCGCATCCTGGAATCATTCCGCACCGGCCTCAGCCAAGGCGCCCAGAAGGCGGTCTGGATCAGCGGCTTCTACGGCTCCGGAAAATCGCACCTGGCGAAGATGCTGTGCGCGCTGTGGACCAACGCCGCGTTCCTGGACGGCGCCACGCCAATCAGCTTGTTGCCCGAACCACCTGCGGAACTGGGCGCCGAACTGCGCGCGCTGCGCGCTTCCTCCGAACGCGCCGGCGGATTGCATGCGGCCGGCGGAACGATGGACGGTGACGATCCGTCCGCGGTGACGCTCGGCATCGTCCTCGCCTCGGTTGGATTGCCGGCGGACTATCGCGCCGCCCGAGTCGCGTTCTGGCTGGATGATGAAGGCATCCTCGATGCGGTGCGCCAGCGGCTGGGAGCTTCGTTCGGTACCAGGCTCCGGCGCTGCGTACTCGACACCGGCTTCCATCAGGCCGTGCTGGCAGAGAAGCCAGAGCTTGCCGCCAGTGCGAAGGAACTCGCCGACCGTCTGGCGGCTGACTTTCCCCAGCGTGAACTGACCGCCGGGGAACTGTCCTCAACGATCCGCCGCGCCCTTTTGCTGGATCACAAAGAACTGCCGCTGACGCTCGTTGTGCTCGACGAAGTGCAGGAGTTCCTGAAAAAGGACCCCGAGCGGGTTCTCGCCGTGCAGAACATCGCTGAGCGTCTCGCGGACGATTTCGATGGCCGCCTGCTGCTGGTGTGCACCGGGCAACAGGCGCTGATCGATCTGCCGCAGTTGCAGAAGCTGCTGGGCCGCTTTCAGGTGCGGATCAATCTCGGCGAAGCCGATATGGACGGCGTCATCCGCAAGACTGTCCTGCGCAAGACGCCCACCGGCGCCGACGCCGTGCGCAAGATGCTTGACCAGCGTGCCGGAGAGATCGCGCGTCAGCTTCATGGCGCACGGGTCGCCCATCGGGCGGAGGACGATGTTGACGCGGTGCTGGATTGGCCGCTGCTGCCCAGCCGGCGCCGCGTATGGGAACGTATTTTGCGCGCGCTGGACAAGACGGGATTGCTCGGCAACCTCCGCACGCAAATGCCGGTCGCGTTGGAGTCGGCGCGCCTGGTCGCCGACCAGCCGCTCGGCTCCGCTGTGCCGGCAGATTTTCTTTACACGCGCTTTGCCGACGAAGCCTTTTCCGCCGGCGAGCTGCCGGAGGAAACCCGGGCGCGCATCATGAAGCTGCGCGACGGCACGCCGGCCGAGCAACTCCAGGCGCGGGCGCTGATGCTGATCTACATGCTCGGCCTGATCGAGGGCGACGCAGAATTTCACGGCGTCCGCCCCACCACGGACGCAATCGCCGATCTGCTGATCGAGGATCTGTCCACCGGCGGCGACATTCGCGGCACAGTGCCGAAAGCGATCGAGGCGCTGGCGGATGCCGGCGACATCATGCCGATCGACGGCGCGTGGCGCGTGCAGACAAAAGTCTCGGCCGAATGGGACAAGGCGTATCGTGCCGCATTGCGCGCAATCCGGGACAATCCCGGTGAACTGCCAGCGAAACGCCGTGAGGCACTGGACCAGGCGCTGTCGGAGTCGCTGAAAGGCCTGAATGGCGTCGCGCAGGGACGCAGCAATGTGCGGCGCGACCTCCAGCGTCTGCGCCGCGGCCAAAAGCCCGCACCCGACCGGCTGCCTCTGCGTATCTACGATGGTTGGGACGATGACCTGAAATCCGTCGCCGCAGAGATCGCTGCTCGTCCCGACACCGAAGCCGAGATTCATCTGTTGATCGCCGCGCCGCGCGATGCGGCCGATCAACTCGACGAAGCCTTGCGCCAGCGCATCGCGGCACGTGCCGTGCTGGACGCGCCGCCGCCCGGCTCGACCCGCACCAACGAGGGCGAGCAAGCCCAGCGCGCCATGGAGCAGCGCCAGGCAAGTGCGCAAAAGCGGGTAGCGGAGATTGCCGACTCGCTCGTGACGCAGGCCGAGGTGATGCTGTCCGCCGGCGCTCCGCAGGCCGGCACGTATTTGAAGGATCGCGTTCATGCTGCTGCGCAGTCAGCACTGATCCGGCTGTATCCGCAATTCGACACCGCCGACGATCCCGGTTGGGAAACCGTGGTCAAACATGCGCAGGCCGGTCGGCCAGACGCGTTGAAGGCCATCGGCCACAATGGCCCGCCGGATACCGAGCCAGTGTGCCAAACGATCTGCAATCGGCTCGGCGCCGGCCGCAAAGGCAAGGAGCTGCGCGACGAATTCGAAGGGCCGCCGTGGGGCTGGCCGCAGGATGCGGTGGATGGCGCGCTGTACGTGCTGGCGCAGGCGGGCGCGATACGCACACTCGATGAGGCCGGGCGCGAAGTCACGCTGCGCAGCGTGGCGCGGCAGAAAATCGGCGTCTGCCGATTCCTGCCAGAAACCCATACCATCAAGCCAGCGGACCGCAAGGCAATCCGGCAGTTGGGTGTCGCCGTCGCGATCACCGTCGCGCCGGATAAAGAAGCCGAAGAGCTGCCCGAAATCCTGGCGAAACTGCGCGACGCCGCGCGCGCAGCCGGCGGCGATGCGCCGGCACCTGCCGCGCCTGCAACACCGGACCTCGACGCCGTGATGCAGCTCGCCGGCAACGAACGCCTGATCGAGGCGGCCACCCGCGCGAAGGCGCTGCAGGATGGCTACGCGGCGTGGAAAGCCGCTGCACAAGCCATTGCCGCTCGCCGGCCGGCTTTCGAAACCACCCGCCGTCTGGTGGAACTTGGCGCGCACGGGCAGCAGGCCGCGCTGGACGACGTGCGGACCAACCGGCGATTGCTGGAAGAACCCGATCCCGTTCCGCCGCTGCGCCAGGCCGCCGCGGCAGAACTGCGGCAGCGTCTGAATGCTGCCGCCGACGCCTACTCGGCAGCATTCGCGGATGCCAACGCGCGGCTGGATGCTGACGAGCACTGGCAAAAGCTGTCGCCTGACGACAAACACGCGATCCGCGCCGACATGGGATTGCTGGAAGTGCCGCGTCCCGTGGTCGCCAGTCCGGAAGACATCGTGGCGGCACTGAGCAATCGTTCGCTGTCCGCCTGGGCGGACCTGGCGCAGTCGCTGCCGGCCAAGGTGCAGCGGGCGCTCGACGAAGCCGCCGCGCGGTTTGAGCCGAAGGCACGCCCGGTGAAGTTGCCGATGCCTGGTTTGATCGCGGATATGGATGCGGCGGAACGCTGGCTCAACGAGCTCCGCCAAGCGCTGCAAGCCGCCCTCGCTGAAGGTCCGGTGCTGCCGCGGCTATAGCTGCATCATGTCAGTGCAGTTCGTCGCGCTCGCCGCGAAGCTCGGCCAGTTCCGCGAGCGGATCGGCCACCGCCGCCCAACCGCCGCCGCGAACCGCACGCAGCGCGGTCACCGCCTGGCGCAGGCTGTCCTTGGCCAGCGCCTCGAAGCGGTGGATGCGGAAGTGACGCAGCGTCCAGGTGCCGTCTGCCGCGCGCATCCAGCGGCAGGTGCCATGGACCCGGATCGGCTCGAACAGGTGTTTGCCAAGTTCCCGGGCAATGCCCCTGTTCGTTTCGCAATTGCTGTAGGTGGTCTCGCCGTTCTGTAGCCGGATGCTGATCGTTTCGTCCTTGCCGCCGACCGAAATCAGGATGCCGTCCAGGCTGCCTTCCTGATTGAACGGCCCATAGCTTTGCGGCTTCGGCCGCTCGCGTCCGGGAAATTCGAGCAACTCGGCGGGTGCCGTGCCCGCATCGCCGGCGATGAAAATACGGCCAATGGCATTGTCATTCGCCAGCCTGTCATCGATCCGCGCAAACAGTTTTGCCGCATCCTTCGGCGGATTGCCGCGGCGAATGTCGTGCAGACGGGCGGTGACCTTCGGCACATCCTCAAACGCGACGCGCGCGGCGAGTTTGGTGCTGCCCGACTCCAGGCCAGCGAAGTGCACGCCATGCTCTTTGCCGAGCAGTGCGGCGAAGTCCGCCATATACTCTGCCAGCTTCGCCATCGAAGCTCGCGCCAGCGGGCTAGCCGACGCACAGATCGACGCCGAACTCGACGCCTGGCGGGCAGAGAGCAAAAGTTGATCGTCGTTCGCGACGCCTCGAACGTCGCTTCAGGGCGTCACAACCGAAATCTCGTCGATCATCTCGAAATCACCAGTGTTGAACGTGTAGATGCGCCGCACGTCGTTCGCCTGCATGGTCGCGGCGATCTGCAAGTCGAACACATCCGCGCCTGTCACCGGATGACGGCGCGCCAAACCCATCCAGCTTTCCACGACCAGCGCCGGAACCGGCAGCACGTGAAGGAAGGTCAGCAAATCGGAGATCGCATCCAAAGCCTCGGCCGGCGAACGCGGCTTCGCCACGCGCCGCGCATTGGTCACGACGGAGTAAAACTCGCACAGTATTTGCGACGTCACATAGAGCGTCGTGGCGCCATCACGCGCGGCCTCGATCAAAGCGCGCGCCGCCGTGTGATGCGGCGCGTCGGCGTCCAACGCGTAGATCAGAACATTTGTGTCGGCGAGACCTGGCTCAACGGACATCGTCGTAAATGTCGCGACGATGCAGAGCGCCGACGCTGCCCAGATGCCAGACCGGCAGGTTGGGGCGAGATGGTGCCCGGTGCGTCAGAGCGGCACGCTCGTCGATGAAGCGATTGAGCAGCGTGTCCACGGAAACTCCGCGCCGCTGTGCTTCGTCGGCAAGCCGTATTTCGGTCTCCCGAGAAATCTCAATGGTCATCCTCGCTTTATAGCATGGGAAATTCCGGCTGACAGCTTCGTGTGCCGCATGGCGGAAGCGGGTGGTCTGAACGGGAGCGCGCGCGGTTTGCCTCGCCCCGCCCCGCCCGGACCACAAGCCGGCGGGTTTCAGCGGCGCGGCATCACCGGTTAAATCGCTCGGGAACCGGTCTAGGTGTGCGATGCCCGATCTATCCCGCGAACAACGCCGCGCCCTCGATACCGCCATGCGCGACGCGCGCGAGGCCGCGGAAGCCGGTGCGGCCGACGCGCTGCGCCGCCTCGGCGTGGCCGACGCCGCCGCGCCCGCGCATCTCGACGAAGCCCGCCGCGCGCTCCGCCGCCGCCTGCGCGAGCACGCCCGCAGCCTGGGCGACAAGCGGAACGCCGACGGCACGCAGGGCACCGACCACCTGAAGGAAGCTGCCGCCTACATCCAATGGCACCGCCTGTTGTTCGCTCGCTTCCTGCTGGAGCGCCACCTGCTGCGCGACGCCGACAACGACCTGGTGTCGCTCGCCGATTGCCGCGACGAAGCGCTGCGCACCGGTGCCGGCGACGAATGGGCGGTCGCCGCCGCGCACACCTCGCGCACGCTGCCCGGCGTGTTCCCCGCCGACGATCCGGCCGAGGCGCTGACGCTCGCCCCGGAACATGCCAGGGCGCTGCGCGAGCGGCTGCGGCGGCTGCCGGGGGACGTGTTCCTGGCCGACGACTCGCTTGGCTGGACCTATCAGTTCTGGCGCTCGGCCGAGAAGAAGCGGGTGAACGACTCGCAGGTGAAGATCGGCGCAGCCGAGCTGCCGGCGGTGACGCAGTTGTTCACCGAGCCCTACATGGTGCGCTTCCTGCTGCACAACACTCTGGGTGCCTGGTGGGCCGGCAAGGTGCTGGCAGCCGACGCGGTGCTGGCGCGCGATGCGGCGACCGAGGACGCGCTGCGCGCCGCCTGCGCTCTGCTCGGCTACGCCTGGGACTACCTGCGCTTCGTCAAGGATGGCGAGACCTGGCGCCCCGCCGCCGGCAGCTTCCCTGGTTGGCCGCGCCACGCCGCCGAACTGGCCATGCTGGACCCGTGCTGCGGCAGTGGCCACTTTCTCACCGAGGCGCTGTCCGCCCTGGCCGCGCTGCGGGCGCGCGAGGAGGGGCTGACGCCGGCGAACGCCGTCACCACGGTGCTGCGGGACAATCTCGCGGGGCTGGAGATCGACGGGCGCTGCGTGCAGATCGCCAGTTTTGCCCTCGCGCTGACCGCCTGGCGCATCGGTGGACCGCAGAGCCTGCCCAATCCCAACGTCGCATGGGTCGGTGCGCCACCGCCGTTGCCGAAGGAGCAATTCGTCGCGCTGGCCAATGGCGATGCGGAGCTGCGGCGCGGGCTGGCGGCGCTGCACGACCTGTTCGTGCAGGCGCCGCTGCTCGGCAGCCTGATCGAGCCAGTGGGCGGCGACCTGGTCGATCCGGTGCGGGTGGCGCGGATCGAGGACAGCATCATCGTATTGGTCGAGCGAATGCGCGATGCGGAGCCGGAGCGCGCGGAGGGCGCGGTCGCGGCGCGCGGCATGGCGGATGCGGCAGCAATACTGGCGCGGAAGTGGGTGTTGCAGGCAACAAATGTACCGTTCCTCGGCGCACGTGATATGTGCCCGGAATTGACCGCATGGCTCACCGCGAACTTTGAGGCCGGCAGCGGCGATTACGCAACTGCAATGCTACAGCGAATGTTGCGACTAATGAACCCAGCGGGCGTCATTGCGGCCGTCTTACCACAGAATTGGCTCTTTCTCGGTGCGTATCGAGAACTACGCCGCACTGTACTCGATACCCACGCTCTACAAATGGTGGCTTATCTGGGAGCGAGAGCGTTCGAAACTATCTCAGGCGAAGTTGTCAAACCCGCACCGGTTATACTCAGCAACGGCAAGGCCGGCGCGACGGCCTCATTTGCAGCATGGGACGCCGCTCATGTCGGGCGGGCAACTCACAAAGCGGACCACTTGCGTTTGAGCTCCCCAGAAATAATCGAGCAGTCGGTCCCCGCATCGAATCCTGATTCGCGCATTTCGGTTACGTCCGCGCCGGGCGGAACGTTGTTATCGAAGTACGCATCTGCGCTGAACGGCATGCATGGAGGTGACTCGATCCGATTTCGGCAGTGCTTTTGGGAACAGGCAGTGTTGTTTCCGACCTGGACGCCCATTCAACTTACGGTATCTACGACCGGCGATTTCAGTGGGCGGGAGCATATTTTCTACTGGAAGGACGACGGAGCGATTCATCGGAGCAATGCCGCCGCACGCGTGCAGGGGGACTATGCCTGGGGAAAGCAAGGAATCACCGTCAGCATGATGGGCGACCTTCCGGTTACCCGCTACACCGGAGAGAAGTTCGATATAAGCTGTAGCCCGATGATACCCGCAGACCCCGCTCATCTGCCGGCGATTTGGACATTTTGTTCATCGCGTGAATATGCATTAGCGGTTCGCCGCATCGACCAAGCGTTGAAGGTCACAAACGGCACGTTAGTTAAAATCCCCTTCGACCTCGCCCACTGGCAGCAAGTCGCGCGGGAAAAATACCCCAACGGCCTGCCCGAACCCTGCTCCGACGATCCCACGCAGTGGCTGTTCCACGGCCACCCGCGCCACGCCATCGCGGGCACCGAGCTGCACGTCGCGCTCGCCCGCCTCGCCGGCTATCGCTGGCCGGCGGAAACCGACCCAGAGATGCGCCTCGCCTCCGAGGCCCGCGCCCGCATCGCCGAGGCCGCCGCCCTGCCGCCGGCGGACCCGGACGGGCTGGTGCCGCTTCCGCCGTTGCTTGGCCAGCGCGCGCTCGCCGAGCGGCTGCGCGCCTTCTGCCTCGCCGCCTGGGGCGCGGACTGGCAGCCGGGCACCGAGGCTGCGCTGGTCGCCGCCACCTGCGAGCGCTCGAAAGAAAAACCGCCGCGCGAACTCACGCTGGAGGCCTGGCTGCGCGGCCCCGCCGCATAGGCGTCAGGATAAGCCCCAACCGGAGAAGAAACCGCTAGGACCGGCGCGCGGCGGTACGATTCATGGCGGAGATGCCTTGCACAGCATCTCCCGC
>Ga0335074_10008670_pt1 | contig 14142 bp, 8 predicted proteins | sample Lox_Sample_23_FD_206715 | JGI IMG/M metagenome (GOLD analysis project Ga0335074, IMG submission 206715) | Soil microbial communities from Loxahatchee National Wildlife Refuge, Florida, United States - Lox_Sample_2.3 | ecosystem: Environmental > Terrestrial > Soil > Wetlands | place: USA: Florida...
CGGATCGTGCTGGCTTCGGGTCTCCTGGATGACGACGCGGCCACCAGGCTCTCGGCGCAGCTGCTCACGCTGGACGCGGACGGGGACCAGCCGATCCGCCTGGAACTACAGAACCTGCGGGCCGAGGTGCCCGCCGCGCTCACGGTCATGGGCATCCTCGACGTGTTGCGCGGGCCGGTGCACGGGTGTGTGAGCGGCGAGATCAGCGGGCCCGCGCTCGGCGTGCTCGCCTGCTGCACGCGCCGGACCGGCTACCCGAACGCGTCCTTCACGCTCAGCGAGCCGAGGCTGGAGTTCGGCGGGACCGCGAGCGCGGTCAGCGCCCGCGAGCAGCAGGTCTGCCGCATGCTCGACACGCTGTACTTCAGGCTGGCCGACGTCACCGGGCGTGAGACGGACGAAATCCGCGAGGACGCCCGCCGCGGCCGCTACCTGACCACCGCCGAGGCGATCGGGTACGGCCTCATCCACGCCGAGGAGGCGACGCCGCGGATGGACCGCCCCGGACCAGCCTGAGTCGCTCTCTGCACCGGACGTTCGGCGCGTTGTGCCTTTCGTCTGGCTCGGGCATGAAAATAGCCCTCTGTACACACTCGCTCTCAATGGGTAACATCGAACCGCGGGTACGACCCGTACGAAATTGGTAGGGATCGGCGAGGATCGTGACATCTCGTCCGAGATTTGGCTGAACTGGGGCCTACGATGAACACTGAGAGCGACTGGTCGAGTGAGAATCGTCATCAAGAACCGGTTCCAGCCGAAGAACCGCAGCTTACGGCCAGGTACAGCTGGGACTGGCCGGAGAACCTCGCCCCGTGGTGGACGCCGCCGCCGGGCCTGGTCCCGCCTCAGTGGGGGGCGGCCGGGGTTGCGGACAGTAACCAGCCGCGCGAGGAGTACGGGTCCGCGGACGAGCCGGATACCGGCGAGTGGGACAAGGATCTGGCGGATCAGGAACCGGACGACGGGGAGGCAGCCGACCTCGGGCCCGCGGATCAGGGACCGGACGACGGGGAGGCAGCCGACCTCGGGCCCGCGGACGGGAATCCGGCTCACGCCGAGTCGGCCGCCCGCGACCTGGCGGACGACGAGCTTGCGGGTGACGAGGCGGCAGGCGGCGAGGAGGGCTGGCCGGGGGTGGCTCCCGCCGCGGCCTGGTTCCTGCGGGCACCTGACGAGGACGGCCGGAGCGCGCCCGGCGCATACGGCCTGGGTGCGCGTGACGAGGACAGCCGGGGGGACGCGGGGCCGATTGCGGCGGGCGCGGTGCCCTGGCCGCGCCGGGAGTCGGATAGTGCCTGGCCACCGGCCTCCGGGTCGCTGACGTCGGCGCCGCAGAACGGGGCCGGCGGGAACGGCTCCAGGCCGGCGGGCGCGTGGAGCGTTCCTGGCGCTCGGCGGCCGGCCGAATCGGTGGGCGGCGCGGACGGCGGGAACGGCTCGAGACCGACGGGCGCGTGGAGCGTTTCGGGCGCCGAGCTGCCGGCCGAACCCGTGGTCGGCGCGACCCGGGCGTTGTGGGGCCGGGCGGGCGGGCCCGGATTCCAGCCCGGGCGTCCGGGCCCAGGGGCGAGGAGGGCGCCGGTTGAGCCCTCCCCCTGGCAGAGATCGGAGGGCATGTGGCGTGACTCCGGTATCCAGTGGGACCACCGTTCGGCGGAAAGCGAGCCGCCAGCGCGTCCAGCGGCGCCGGTACCTTACCCACGCCAGCAGCTCAGGCCGAGCCCGCTGCCGCCGCGCAGGAGGCCGGTGCCTCCCCCGGCCGCACCGGCGCCAGCCTCGCCACCGCACTACGCGGGGCGGCACGCCGGGCCAGGATCCGTGCCGATCGGGCCGGTGAACGGGACCTGGCCCGGGCCCACGCAGGCCCTGCTGAGCGCGCCGGTCTACGCCGAGGCCGAACCCGAGTCGCGCGAAGATCACAGCCCTCTGCGCGTCGACGCGGAGCACGCGCGGCCCTGGGAGGGCTCGCCCGAATTGGAGGGTACGCCCGAGGGGGAGGGTTCGCCGGAGTGGGAGGGTTCGCCGGAGCGGGAGGGTTCGCCGGAGTGGGAGGGTTCGCCCGAGTGGCACCGCTCGTTCGGGTGGGTCCGGGCCTCCGGCGCCGCCGAGCTAGCACGGCCCGCGCATAACCGGCGCGGGGGGAACGACACCCTCCTGCTGGAGGAAGAAGTGCCGGCCACCTGGCGGCGGCCGGACAGCAGGCGGAGCCTGGTCACCCGGCGTACCGCCCGGATGGTGGTCCCGGTCATCGTGCTCGTCGCGGTCGCCGCGCTGGCGCTGGCGCTGCTGACCGGGCACGGCCCGAGGTTCGGCCAGCTCGCGGCCAGCCAGCCCCGCGACCGGGCCCCGGCGCTGCCGCAGGCGCTCACCGCCGCGGCGTTCGGCAGCTATCCCGGGCAGCAGCAGCGCGGCGTCTTCCAGACCATCAACCGCATCGTCGCCTCGGGGAACACGATCGTGACGATGGGCTCGCAGACGAGCGACGGGCTCGTCCGCCAGCAGTTCTTCGTGTCCGCCAACGCCGGGGCCACCTGGCGGCTGGCCCCGGTGCAGTCGCCGGGCGGCGGCCAGGCCCCGCTCGGGCACCAGGCCTCGCTGCTGGCGGGCGGCCCGGGCGGCTGGGCCGCGATCGGGCCGCAGGCCCTCTGGACCAGCCAGGACGGCCAGACCTGGACGCTGGCGGCCGCACACGGGATCACCCCCCAACAGCCCGGCGACTCGATCTGGGTGATGACCAGGACCGCGCAGGGTTACCTGGCCGCGGGCTCCGGCTCGGGCGGGGGCGGCGCGTCGCAGGCGGTGATCTGGACCTCGCCCGACGGCGTGACCTGGCACCGCATGACGGCGGCGCAACTGGGGCTGGCGGCCGCGGGCGAGCGGGTGCTGAACATCTCCTACGCCGCCTGGCTGGGTGATGACACGGTGATCTCCGGCGAGGTCGAGGCGAACGGGACCACCTACTCCGGCGCGTGGCTGAGCGCCAACGGCGGAACGACGTGGACGCGGGTGAGCATCCCGGCCGATCACGGCGCGGGCCCGTCCATCACCGGCGTCGCGTTCGACAGCGCGGGCCTGATCGCGGTCAGGCCGGGCCGCTCGGCGAGCGGAGCCGACGACGGCGTGGCGTATTTTTCCCCGAACGGGCGTACCTGGGAGTACTCGGGAACCATCGACGCGGTCGGCGGCTGGACCCCCGGCGTGGTGAAGGGCAGCGTCTACGGGTTCGTCGTGGCCGGGACCAGCGCCGCGGGCCGGCTCGTGGCCTACACGAGCAGCGGGGACGGCGCCACCTGGCAGCCGACCGGTCCACTCGGCGACGCGGCCGATGAGTCCGTGGTCGGCGCCACGGTCGCACCCGCGGGCACCATCGTCGCGGTCGGGTACACCGCGGCCAGCACGCTCGGCCAGCAGGCGATGCTCGTCGAGGCGGATACGGCGGGAAACGTGCGCCCGATCTCACTGGCGGGCATCCCGGGCGGCGTGATCCCGGAGCTCACGGTGAACGGGCTCGCGGTCGCCGGCGGGCAGCAGGTCGCGGTGGGCAGCGCGGACGGGTACCCGGCGGTGTGGCGGAAGGGCCCAGGCAACTCCTGGGCCCTGGTGACCACGCTGACCTCGGTGCCGGCCGGGACGGGCCTGCGGGAGCTGACCGGGGTCGCGCACGCCTCGGACGGCTGGCTCGCGGTCGGCGCGCCCGGTCCCTACGTCGCGACCTCCGCCAACGGCACGACCTGGCGGTTCGCCACCGGGCCCGGCTCGATCACCGATGACCTGGCCGGGGTGGCCGCCGTCGCGACCGCCGCGGGCCCGGCCGGGTACATCATCGTGGGCAAGCTGGTCGCGCCGGGCGGCAACTGCGTGGCCGACGTGTGGTGGTCACCGAACCTGACCTCCTGGGTCCGCGCGCACGACGTGAACGACGCGACCGGCTCGAGCCAGGTGCTCGCGGTCGCGGCGAGCGCGCACGGCTTCGTGTCGGCCGGGTCGCACGACGGCAGCCCGGCGGTGTGGACGACGACCGACGGCCGGAGCTGGACGACGATCGTCCTGCCCATGCCGACGGGCGCCACCGGCGCCGCGCTGCAGCAGATCGCGATCAGCGGCGACCGCGTGGTCGCCCTGGGCCAGGAGTCGACCGCGGCCGGTCCCCTGCCGTTCGCCGAGCTGTCCGTCGACGGGGGAACCACCTGGCAGCAGGTGCCGTTCAGGTCGCCCGGACCGGACACCACGTTCACCGCGCTGACCGCGGGCCTGGGCGGCTTCGCGGCCACCGGCCAGTTCGGCGGGCCCGGGGCCCGGGAGGTCGGGGTGTGGACCTCGGCCAACGGGACGGTGTGGGCGCCCGCGCAGATCGGCGGCCTCACCGGGGCGCAGGCCGGCGGCAGCTACCTGCTGACCGCGCTGGCCCCGGCCGGTTCCGCCGTCACCGGCATCGGCTCGATCGCGACCCAGCAGAGCCTGGAGCCATTCACCGTGACCCTCCCGCAGCCGGGAGGGTCACGGTGAGGTGACGCGGGCCGGACCCCGTTATCCGGCCCGCGCCGCGGCGGTCACCGCGGCCCGGTCCTCCTGGCCGCGCGCGGGGCCCGGGCGGCCCGGCCCGGCCTGGCCGGCCCGGGCCGCGCGGCGGATGCCCAGGGCGGTCACGGCGCCCACCGCCGACAGGGCCGCGCCGACCGCTAGGGCGGGGCGGTAGCCGGCGGTGATGCTGGCCGCGGAGGCCAGGCTGCCGTGCGCGTTGAACACGGTGGTCGCGACCGCGATCCCGAACACGGCCCCGAACTGCTGCGTGGTGTTCATCACGCCCGCGGCCTTGCCCAGCGACGCCGGGCCGACGGAGTTGAGCCCGGCCGCGGACACGCACGGGAGCGCCATGGATATCCCGACGCCCGCGAGGATGAACGGGGCGATGTAGCCGGCGTAGCCGGCCGAGTGGGCCGCCAGGTACACGATCCACGCGAACCCGGCCGCCTGCATCAGCAGGCCCGGCACGATCAGCGGGCGGGCCCCGCCCTTGTCGAACACCGCACCCGCGATCGGCGCGACGACCATGGGCGTGGCGGTCCAGGGCAGGAAGCGGAGGCCGGTCCCCAGCGGCGAGTCGCCCAGCGCGAACTGGAAGTACTGGCTGGTGAGGAACGCCGCCGAGTAGATCGCCGCCGCCATGAGGAACTGGGTGGCGACCGCGGCCGAGAAGCTGCCGGACCTGAACAGCCCGAGCGGGATCATCGGCGCGGCGGCCCGCCGCTCCCGGGCGACGAACGCCAGCATCGCCACCGCGCCGGAGGTCAGCCCGGCCAGCGTCTGGGCGCTGCCCCACCCGGCCTGGCCGGCCTGGACGAGACCCCAGGTCAGGGCGCCGACCCCGGCCGCGATCAGGACGAGCGCCGGCAGGTCGAGGCGGGTGGCGGGCCCGCGGCTTTCGGCCAGCCGCAGCCGGGCCCCGGCGGCCGCGAGGATGCCGACCGGGACGTTCACCCAGAAGATCCAGTGCCAGTTGAGGCCCTGGGTCACCGCACCGCCGATCAGCGGCCCGCTGGCCACGGCCAGCCCGGCGACCCCGCCCCAGATCCCGACGACCGCCCCGCGCCTTTCGGCCGGAAAGGCCGAGGTCAGCAGCGTCAGCCCGAGGGGCATGATGGTCGCGGCGCCGAGCCCCTCGACGGCGCGACACGCGATCAGGACCGGGATGTCCGGGGCCAGCGCGCAGGCGGCCGAGGCGGCCGTGAACAGGGCGAGCCCGAGCACGTACATCCGGCGCCTGCCGATCAGGTCACCGAGCGCGGCCGCGGTGATGATGCCCGCCCCGAAGGCCAGCACGTAGGCGTTGACCGTCCACTGCAGGGTCCCGACGTTCCCGCCCAGGTCGCGGTGGATCGACGGCAGCGCGGTCACCACGACCAGGGTGTCGAGCGCCACCATGAAGTACGCCACCGAGGTGAGCAGGACGGTCAGCACCCGGGCCGGCCCTTCGGGATACCGCGGCCCGGCCAGGCCGCGCACGGCGTCCGTCATGACGCTGCCCCCTCCCGGCTCAGGAATATCGTCATCGAATTGCTCCTTGCCTCTGTCCGTTCATTGGGGCCAGACCAGATGGACCGGCTTCTGGTCAGGTAGACACGGGCCCTTCGGTAAAGAGGGCTACGAAACCGCGCCTGGTTTGGCGCGCGGACGGTGTCGGTATCGGTGAGCGGGTCACGCAAGACCGGGCCCGGCCAGGGGAAGAAGTGATGTCAGGATGACGATCATGGCGACGGATCTGATCGACCGTGCACAGGCCGGGGACGAGCAGGCCTTCAGTCAGCTCGTGGAGCCCTATCAGCGTGAGCTGCAGGTGCACTGCTACCGGATCCTCGGCTCGGCGCAGGACGCGGAGGACGCGGTCCAGGAGACCCTGCTGACCGCCTGGCGGAGCCTCGGCGGCTTCGAGCAGCGCAGCTCGCTGCGCACCTGGCTCTACCGGATCGCCACCACCCGCAGCCTGAACGCGCTGCGGTCGGCTAGCCGCCGCCCGCCCGCGCAGTGGCCCAACCCGGCGGTCAGCCCGCCCGAGCCCACCAGGCTCGGCGAGATCACCTGGCTCGAACCGTACCCCGACGTGCTGCTCGACGAGCTGCCCGATACCGCTCCGGGGCCGCAGGCCCGGTACGAGGCCAGGGAGGCGATCTCGCTGGCGTTCGTGACCGCACTGCAGCTCCTGCCGCCCCGGCAGCGCGCCGCGCTAATCTTGCGCGACGTGCTGGACTTCCGCGCCAGGGAGGCGGCGGACATCCTGGCGACCAGCGAGCAGTCGGTGGAAAGCGCCCTCAAGCGCGCCCGCGCCACCCTCGCGCGCCACCTGCCGCCGCCGGGACAGCAGCCGCTTCCGCACTCCCGCGCCGAGCAGGACCTGGTCGACCGGCTCACCCGGGCGTTCGAGGACGCGGACGTGGACGGCATCGTCGCCCTGCTCACCGACGACGCCTGGCTGACCATGCCCCCGATGCCGCTGGAGTACCAGGGCCGCGAGCTCTGCGCGCGATTCTTCACCCTGGTCTTCGGCCTGGGCCGCCGCTACAGGCTCGTGCCGACGCGGGCGAACGGCCAGCCGGCGTTCGGCATATACGCGTTCGACCCGCACGCCCCGGTCCCGGACGCGAACGGGCTGATCGTGATCACCCTGGCCGGCGAGCGGATCAGCAGGATCGACCGCTTCGACAACAGCGTGCTGCCCCGCTTCGGGCTCCCCCGGTCCCTACCCGCCTGAACGGGCCAGGGCCGCCCCGATGTCGGCGCGGTGACCGTCCGCGTGCCGCGCCGCGATCTGGGCCAGGAGCCGGGCCCGACTGTTGTCCGCAGCCACTACTGTAAGGCCCGGCCTGGACGATCAGGCGGGTCATCCGGCGGTCAGCCGCTCCATAGCCGCCGTGAGCTCGCTTCGTGATCCGACGGAGAGTTTGCGGTACACGCTGCGCAGGTGGTACTCGATGGTCTTCGGGCTCAGGAACAAGGCGGCGGCCGTCTCCCTGGTCGTGCGTCCCTTGGCCAGGCTCAGCGCGATCTGCAGTTCCTGCGGGGTCAGGTCGTTGAGGGTCGTCACGTCCCGCCGCCGCGCGGTCTCGCCCGTCGCGGCGAGTTCGGTTCGCGCCGTCTCCGCCCACGGGTCGGCACCGAGGTGGTCGAATACCTCCACTGCGGCACGAAGCTGCTCGCGGGCCCGGACCCGGTGCCGCTCCCGGCGCAGGCGGGCCCCGTAGGCTAGGTGCGTGCGGGCGGTCTCGAAGGCGTCTGCGGTCTGGCCGTGCAGCGCCAGCGCGGTGTCGAAGTGAGGATCGGACTCGCCGTCGGCGGCGAGGAGCGCACGGCACCGCGCGGCCCGGGCCAGCGCCCAGGGCTGGCCCTTGATCTCCGCGTCGCGGCTGAATTCCGCGGCCATCGTGACGGCGTCTGGTCCGCGGGCCAGACGCAGGTAGATCTCGACAAGTTCCGGCACCGGGGACAGGTCGGGATCCTGGATGCTGCGCGAGCGCAGCACGGCTTGCTGCTCCTCGAAATGAGCCAGCGCCGCTTCGGGCCGGCCCAGGCCCAGCTCAAGGTCGCCCAAGGCGGCGATGGCCCACACCTCGGCCACGCCCAGGCCAAGCTTGCGAGCCAGACTCAGTGCCTCGTGAGCATGCTTGCGGGTCCGCTCTGACCTGCCGAGTCTGGCTTCGAGCCGGGAGGAGAAACCCAGGGCCACGCCGAGGTCGCTATACTGGCCGTTTTCCCTGGCCAGGCTGATCGCTTCGTGGTACCCGGCTTGAGCCCCAGCCCATCGATCCGTGCCCGCCTCATCGACCGCAACGTGTGTCAGCAGGAACGGCAGCACGCCGACCGCGGACTTGCGGCGCGCCGTCTCGAGGGCACGGTAGAGGAGCGCTCGCCCGGTGTCCGCCTCGCGCAGCCAGATCGAGCCCATGGCCGCCCAGGCGAGCAGGCGGGGATCGTCGCGGAGTTCGTCCGAGTGCTCGAGCAGTTCGACGGCGGCGCGGACCGCCGGCGCGCCAGGCTCGTCCTCCCCCGCGAAGATCAGCGCCATGCCCCGCGTGATCAGCGTGAAGAACTCGATACGGCCGTTCGGGGCGGGCGGGGCTATTGAGGCGGCGCGTTCGGCGGCCAGGCGCATCGCCCCGGCGTCGCCGGCGTAAAAGCACGCGTACGCCACCTCGGCGAGCATGACGACGGCTCGTTCCGGATAGATCGGCGCGGCCCGCTCGGCGGCAGCCAGGAGGATCTCCTGCCCTTCGGCCACCGGTCCGCGGTGGATGGCGATATGACCGCGGAGGTGCTGGATCTCGATTGCCAGATCGCCACGGGAGACGTGCCGGTCCGCCTGACCCAGCAGCGCCACGGCACGATCGGGCAGTCCACCGAGCCAGGCGGCGTCGGCCGAGGAATACAGCAGCCGACCCTGACGGGCCTCCTCGGGGGCCAGCAGCGCCGCGCGCTCGAACGCCCGGGACGAGACCTCGTAGGCGCTGCGCTGGTAGGCCCGCTGACCGGCCTGCTCGAGCGCCGAGGAGACTGCGTCGTCGGGGCCGAAGGAGGCCACCGCGAGATGCCAGGCCCGGCGGTCGACTTCGGAGTCGGGCAGGGCACTGGCCAGAGCGCGGTGCAGTTCCCGCCGCTGGTTAGCAGGCGCGTCGCCGTAGATTGCGGACCGGGCCAGCGGGTGCCGGAACTCGACCCTGGAATCGTGCACGGTGATCAGGCCCGCCACCTCGGCGGGGACCAGATCTGACAGGTCAAGCCCGAGCATCGGCGCGGCGCGGGCCAGCACCGGCACCTCGCCGCCGTCGATGGCGGAGGCGAGGACGAGGGCGTCTCGGGTGCGCTGCGGAAGCGCCTGCGTACGCTGCAGGTACACGCGGGCGACGCTGATCACGGTGGCGAGCGGTGCGTCCAGCGGCAGGCCGACTAGGCGCTCGCGTTCCCGCCCCAGCTCCAGTAGCGCGAGCGGGTTCCCGCCGGTATCCCGGTGCAGGCGGTCGGCCAGGTCCTGGCTCAGCGGCTTATCGCCCTGGCGCTTCAATAGCTCGGCGGCCGAGGCCCGGTCCAGGCCGGCCAGACGCAAGGTCGGCAGGTCGGCACCGTCGAGCAGTGACGGGTCGCCCTGGCGCACGGCCAGCACGACCGCGACCGGATCGGCGTCGAGGCGGCGGAACGCGAACAGCAGGGCGTCCGCGCTCGACCCGTCCAGCCAATGGGCGTCGTCAACCAGCACGGCTACCGGGAATTGCTCCGAATAGGCGGCCAGCAGGCTGAGGGTGGCCGCACCCACGGCGAAGCGGCCCGGCGCGCTAGGCACCGGCCGGAGTGCGAGCGCGCTCTCCAGCGCCGCGGCCTGCGGGCCAGGGATCTGGTCGATCCAGGGCAGCGCCGGCCGCAGGAGCTCAAACAAGCCGGCAAAGGGGATCTGAGCCTCTGACTGCACCCCGCGGGCCCGCAGCACGTTCAGGCCGCCCGCCTGTTCCTCGGCGTAGTCGAGCAGCGCCGACTTGCCGATGCCGGGCTCCCCGGCGATGGCAAGCACGCCGCTGTGGCCCGCGCGGGCATCGCCGAGCAGCCGGACGAGGATCTGCTGCTCCCGGTCGCGGCCGACCAACATGAGCCGAGTCTAGGGAGCCACCCGGTAGGAAGCCATGCCCAGCTAGGTGCGGACTAGGGACCGGTCCGGAAGCGAGGGGACCCGGGCGCGGCCTACGTTTCCGGCCAGGAACTGTCCTCAGCCAGGGGCCGGAGCCATCGGCCCTGGGCCAGGGCTCCGGCCGACCGCGGGCGCGCCGGACTGAACGGGAAGATGAGATGAAGATGAGTGTGATGTTCCTGGACTGCCCGGCGTACATGGACGACGATGGCGCGGTCAGGTGCGGGCTTCCGGCCGCCGTGGAGTACTGGTACACCTGCGAATCGACCGGCGGCCCGCTGGAAAGCGCGAAAATCCGGTGCCCGCGGGGTCATGGCTTCAACGGACCGGTAGAGTCCTTGACCTTCACCAGCGGCGGTCGGCGGACGCGCAGCTCGGCGACCAATGCTGCCCGGCTGGCCGGAGAGCGACGCGACCCGTGACCCGCGGGCTTCAGGGCCGGGGCTGGACGCAGACCCGCTGCTGAGCCCGCGGCCCGCAAGCCCGGCAAATTCGGCCTCCTGCACCGCCGAGGAGGGCACGAACGCGAACGGGTTCCCAACAGGTTCTTACCGACGCCACGGCTCAAGCCGGGCTGGGCCCTTACCGCTGTCCGGATGGATGCCCGCGTCGCCGTCGGCCCTGGGTATGACCAGCATGAGCACGACGAGCAGCGCACCGAGCGGGGCGACCAGCGCGATGAAGTCGGAGGAGGCGAGGTTGCCCAGAGCCACGAGGGCGCCCGCGAATCCGACGATCGCCACGGCGACCACGACCAGACCCCATGCGTGCAGGAAGACCCGCGGTGTGAACGGCGACGGAGCATCCGCACCGTCCGGCACGGCGGTAATGGACTTCGTCTCGCGGCGTTCGGTGAGGCCCTCGCGGACCCGCGCGGTGATCATGAGATTGCCGGGCCGGTCGGCGATCAGGAGCAGCTGGTCGGGATGGGCCGGGTCGGGTGACTGGAACACCGAGCCGCCACCCGCCGCCCACATCACGACCTTCCCGTTGCCCGACGGCCGGACGGTGTAGCGGACCTGCTCGCCGGCCACCACAGTGTCCGGGCCGTCGATGACCAGCTGCGCTGGCCTGGTGCGGGTGGCTCCTCTGGCCTCGGGGACGGCGCCGTTTCCGTGACCGCCGCCGTTTGCGTGACCGCCGCCGTTCCCGTGACCGCCGCCGTTGACCGCCGCGGGAACAGCCGCCCCGGCGGACGTCTCGGCGGTCTCCTCCACCGTCGCCATGACCTGACGGCGGGCCAAGAGCTCGGCGAGCCGGATCTGGCGGACGTGTACGTTCCAGGCCATGGCCACCACGATCGCGGCGAGCGCGGAAGCCCCGAGTCCGAGCAGGGCAGCGACGGCGGGGTGGCCGACGGTCGCGGTTACGGTTGCGGTTGTGAGCATGGCGTCTCCCTCATCCGGGCCATGCTCCTATTGAAACATATAATCGAATGGTTAGGAACCTGGGCTCATCTCTCGAACGGGGTAGGGTCACGGAGCCGCTGGGCAGGTCGCCGTCGGCTGGGCGCACGGCCGCGCTAGGGGAACCGGTTGACGAAGCGGCGTTGCCCAGGGGTCTCGACGGCACGCGGGCGGTAGTGCTCTCGGACGTAGGCCACCGCCCGGCGGTTGGGTATCCCGTCCAGCACGGCCGGGAACGGCGACGTCCCCGTGATCGCCGTTCCCCGTGACCGCTGGGCAGCGCCTGTTGATCGTCAGGCGCGGACCGCCGCCGCGGCGGCCCAGTGCCGCTCCAGGTGCGGCACGAGATCCATGGGACGTTCCTCGGGGAAGAACAGCCTGGCCCCGTCGACCGTGATCACCCCGGTGGCGCCGGGGATGGTGTCGCGCAGCCAGTAGGCCGTAGACACGTCGAAGAACGTGTCTCCTGTCCCCCACACCATGAGGGTGGGTACGGTCAGCTCCTTGAGCTGCGGCTCGACCGCCCGAAGATCACCGGCGTCGAGAGAGGTCAGCAGCCGTTCGAACTGGCGGGCCCGCTCCAGCGTGCCGAAGCACGGCTCCAGATAGGAGCGAATGACGTCCCGGTCCATCTGGTCCAGGTGCTCGTACACCGACGCGAACGAGGCCTGCGCGGCGGCGTCCAGGTCGGCGAGCATCGCGACGGCGGTCGGTGCGAGCTGGCCGGCGGCGGCGAGTTCGATCAGGGGCTTAAAGGCATCGGGCGGCATGTCGTTCTGGGTGTCGCAGTTGGTCAGGGTGAACGTGGCCAGCCGCCCCGGTTGGCGGGCCGCGAAGATCTGGGCGATGGCTCCGCCCGTGTCGTTGGCGACGAGGTCGATCCCGGTGAGCCCGAGCGCCTCGCAGAAGTCCTCAAGCCCCGCCGCCAGGGCAGCGAGCGACAGGTCCTGCCCGGCCGTCACCGGGCTCTGGCCGTGCAGCGGGAGGTCGAGGGCGACGCAACGGCGCTGCGCGGCCACGGCGCCGATGACGTGACGCCACAGGTAGGCGTTGCTCGCGATGCCGTGCACGAAGAGCGCCACGGGCCCGGCACCGATGTCGAGGTAACTGATCTCGCCGGAACGGGTCGCGGCGGTGTGCCGATGGGCGTTGAGTTCGGGTAGCTGCATTACGCTCGCCTTCCTAGTAGAGGCATGATGATTACTAGACCGACTGTCGGTCTAGTTTAGATAGACCGACAGTCGGTCTGTCAAGGGTGGCGACCGGACAAGGAGCCGAGATGGACCAACCTGGGACCACTGGCGGGCGGGACGCGACGGGCGGGCCGGACGCGACGGGCGAGCCGGGGACAACGGGTGGGCCGGATGAGGCGGGGCAACCGGGGACCGCGAGCGGGGACTGGCGGGAGGCGGTGCGGCGGGCCGGTCCGGCGGAGCGAGTGGGTCCCGGCGAGCGCGCGACTCCCGGGGAGCGGGTGAACAGGAACGTCGCCCGGGGGGAGGCCACGCGGGGGCAGCTGATCGCGGTCGCGACCCGCATGTTCGCCGAACGCGGCTACGATGACACCTCGATCGATGCGGTGCTGCGCGAGGCGGGGGTCAGCCGGGGGTCGCTCTACCACCACTTCCCCAGCAAGGAGGCCCTCTTCGAGGCGGTGGTCAAGGAGGTCGACGACAACTTCGGGGCGCAGACGGTCGCCGCGGCGAGCCGGGCCGACGGGCCCGTGGCCGCGCTGCGGGCCGGGTTCCTGACCACGATCCGGCTGGCCGGGGATCCGGTGGTACGGCAGATCGTGTTCATCGACGCGCCGCGGGTGTTCGGCTGGGAACGGTGGCGGTCGATGGATGAGGAGTATGCCCTCGGCCTGCTCAAGTCGGTGCTCCAGAGCATCGCGGACGAGGGGAAAACGCGGCCGGAGCTAGTCGACACGCTCGCTCACGTGCTGCTGGCGGCGGTCAACGAGGTCGCCCTCCTGGTGGCCAGGTCCGACGACCAGGAGGCCGCCATGCAGGCGGGCGCGGACACCATCGATGAGCTACTGCAGCGCCTGTTCGGCTGAGGGCAGAGCGAGCCAGGCCGGGCGAGCTAGGCCATCCGGTCGAGGATCTCGCGGACCAGGTCCATGGGGGTATGCGGGTGGAGGAACGCGAACCTGGCCACCGTCTCGCCCTCCCAGGCCGACGGCGGGATGAAGGCCACCTGGTCCCGGAGCAGCTGGTCGGCCCACCGGGTGTACTGCGCGGCGTCCCAGCCGCGCCTGCGGAACAGGACCACGCCGAGCTCGGGTTCGCGGATCAGCTCGAGGTGGTCGGTGGCCTTGATTTCCGCCGCGGTCTGGCGGGCCAGGTCGATCGCGACCTCGATGGCCTCGCTGTACGCGTCGACCCCGTACACCGACAGGGAAAACCAGAGCGGCAGGCCCCGGGCCCGCCTGGTCAGGTGGTAGGCGTAGTCGGTCGGGTTCCACTCCCCCGGCACGTCGTGGATGACGTCCAGGTAGGAGGCGTCCTGCTTGTGCACGGACCTGGCCACCGACGGGTTCCGGTACAGCAGCGCCGCGCAGTCGAA
>Ga0335074_10008671_pt1 | contig 14139 bp, 13 predicted proteins | sample Lox_Sample_23_FD_206715 | JGI IMG/M metagenome (GOLD analysis project Ga0335074, IMG submission 206715) | Soil microbial communities from Loxahatchee National Wildlife Refuge, Florida, United States - Lox_Sample_2.3 | ecosystem: Environmental > Terrestrial > Soil > Wetlands | place: USA...
ACTGCTGCCTCCCGTAGGAGTCTGGGCCGTGTCTCAGTCCCAGTGTGGCCGGTCGCCCTCTCAGGCCGGCTACCCGTCGTCGCCTTGGTAGGCCGTTACCCCACCAACAAGCTGATAGGCCGCGAGCCCATCCCTAGCCGGAATCCTTTCCACCACAAAAGATGTCTAAAGTGGTCGTATCTGGTATTAATCCCGGTTTCCCGGAGCTATCCCAGAGCTAGGGGCAGGTTGCTCACGTGTTACTCACCCGTTCGCCGCTCGAGTACCCCGAAGGGCCTTTCCGCTCGACTTGCATGTGTTAAGCACGCCGCCAGCGTTCGTCCTGAGCCAGGATCAAACTCTCCGTTGATGTCTATTAACAACCGCCGGCTAATGCAGGCGGGTTGTTGACATGAGAGTGCTTCCGCGACGGCTTGGCAGCCGACTCGGAAGCGATCGTGGCCACCGTAGTGAAGTCGGCCCGTACGAATGACGGGCAGGCCCCACTGACGGGGTTTGTGCTTCAAGTGCACTGGCTTTTAGCACGCTGTTGAGTTCTCAAGGAGCGGGCGCACACCATCAGAGAACCTTCGTTCTCATCCGGGGCAACCATTCAACGTTACCTGGCAAGGTCCCTGCCGTCAACTCGGTTCCCGAGAACTTTGCCAACTCATGAACCTGCCCGGCCATGGGTAGCCTCCACCCCAGACCTGCGCGCACAGCGCAACAAGCCTGAGCTAGAAGGACTTCCCGATGGCTCCCCGGGACCTGATCACCTGCGTGGCCATCCCCTCGGGGCAAGATGAACTCTATGGGTGCCGGGTGCCTTCGTCAAATCGAAGTCGGCTACAGAATGTAACCGCAGCTCCATGCTAGGCCGAAGCGTCTTAACGGAGCGCACGCAAGCGGTCTCAGCAAGCACAGACAAGTCCGTTCTCAGATCGCTATATGTCGATGATCTGGCACGACGCATCGGCCACGGCCAGAAGCCGCCGGATGTCAGCGCGATCGCCGGTCACGACATCCGCCCGTAGTTCGGCTGCCGTGTCAGCGACCACGGCATCCACGACATCGCTGGAGCCCGCGCGGCCGAGCAGTCTCCCGGCGGAGTGCGCCTTCTGCTCAGTCAGGCTCGTGATCGCACAGCCCCGCAGCAGTCGCCGGAGCTGGACCTGCGTTGGCGAGCGACTGACCTGCACGACGACAGGTGTGGGCACGACTGGGACGATGCCCGCCTCCAGCCGCGCCCTATGGTCCGCCCACGCCTCGCGGCTGTTGCGGTCCGCAGCTATCAGAACGGCCGCATCGTAAACAACCGGCGTCATGCTGACTGCCGCTCTGGGCCACTGACGCCCGCCCGCTGACGTGCGGCTTCAAGCTCTTCATCAGTGAACGCTCCGTGCTCGGCTTCCCACTCAGCTACCGCTTCAAGACCTTCGCGCAGTTTGAGAGCGCGCCTGGCCGCTGCAGTCATCCAGGCCGACACGCTGACTCCCTCGGCGGCCGCCGCAGCAACTACCCGGGCATGGACGTCGGGGTCGACAGTGATGGCGAGCTTGGGTGATGGGCTACCACGCGGCATGAAAAACTATCCTACCACAGTAGGAGGGCAAAAAGTCTGGGCCCGGTTGTGCCCTCAGAACTCTTGCCCGAATACGTTTGCCTCGCTAGTCGTCTCCGCTTGCCTCGCTAGTCGTCAGCCACCTGATTACCGCAGCGGTGCGTTTTCCTCTGCGCAGCAATGCGTAGCCCTCGTGGAACAGATCGTTTCGTGTGAGAACCGCATCAACCGATGTGACTCGCTTGTCGTTCAGGTAGACCCCGCCTTCCGCTATCGCCCGCCGGGCAGCGGAAAGTGTGGGCGCAGTTCCGGCGCCCACCATCAGGCTTGCTATGGACGGCGGAGCCAAGGAGAAAGTGTTGGCCGCATGCGGCGAAGCTACCTGCCCAGGCGCGGAAGGAGCCAGGTTGAGCTGGGTCGCCACGGCGCCGCCATGTGATGGGTTGCTCGCCGCGAAGGCCGACGGAGGTTCGACATGCGGTAGTTCCCTAAACATGATTTCCCAGGTCGGCTTATTCAGCTGCGCTAGCTTAGCTTGGTCGAACACGAACCCAGCCTGGCTGACGGCCGTGGCGCGGTGGCATTCTTCGACACCGTGCACGAGAGTGGTCAGCTCCTCGGCCAGGGCGTGCTGGCCGACCCGCGCGGCCGGCCGCTCGGCGCCCTCCGCGATCAGGGCCTCGATCTCCTCCCTTGACTTGAAGCTGAAAACCTTCAGCAGGTTGGGTACCTCGGCGTCGGACACGTTGAGCCAGAACTGGTAGAACGCGTACGGCGACATCAGGTCGGGGCTGAGCCAGATCGCCCCGCCCTCGGTCTTGCCGTACTTGGTCCCGTCCGGCTTGGTGATCAGCGGCGTGGCCAGCGCGTGCACCGACGCGCCCTCCACCGACCTGATCAGGCCCACGCCCGCGACCAGGTTGCCCCACTGGTCGCTGCCTCCGAGCTGCGCCGTGCAGCCGTGGCGCCGGTACAGCTCGAGGAAGTCCAGCGCCTGCAGCAGCTGGTAGCTGAACTCGGTGTAGCTGATGCCGCCCGCCTCGAGCCTGGCCTTCACCGATTCCCTGTCCAGCATCCGGTTGACGGAGAAGTGCTTGCCGACGTCCCGCAGGAACTCCAGCACGGGCATCGGCCCGGTCCAGTCCAGGTTGCTCACGATCAGCGCGCTCGACTCGCCCGCGTCGAAATCGAGGAGCTTGGACACCTCGCCGCGGATCCGCTCCACCCAGTCGGCCACGACCTCGACCGGGTTCAGCACCCGCTCGGCCGACTTGCCGCTCGGGTCGCCGATCAGCCCGGTCGCCCCGCCGACCAGCCCGATCGGCCGGTGCCCGGCGAGCTGCAAGCGCCGCAGGGTCACCAGCTGGACCAGGTTCCCGATGTGCAGCCCGGGCGCGGTCGGGTCAAACCCGCAGTAGATCGTGACCCGGCCGGACTTCAGCGCCTGGCGCAGCTCGTCGATATCGGTCGTAACGGCGAGCAGGCCCCGCCAGGTGAGTTCCTCGATGATGTCGTCCACGCCTGCATGGTGCCACCTGGCGGTCGCTAAGGGGTAACCAGTTTGCGCCGGCGCGTCACGTGCGCCTTGTACGCGGACACGCTCGGGTCGCCCCCGACCCAGAACCGCCACGGCACCTCGGCCGCGGCAGCGATCCCGACCCGCGGCCCGCTGCATATCTTTATATCTGCCGAACGTTCGGTCGTGCCCGGTCCGGCAGGCCTCCCCAAGACCCGGAGCGGCGAGTCCGCGACGCACACGTCCGCGCCGTCCAGCGACCTGTCGATGTCAAGCGCCTGGCACAGCCGGGCCGGCCCGCGGGCCAGGTCCCTGGACGCGACCGCTGCCGACGATCTGGTGCGGCGGGCCCGGGCCAGCTCCTCCCCCTCGATGACGCGCCCCGCGCGAAGCAGCACCGCCGACGCGTCGCCGACGCCTTCGCAGACCAGGTTCACGCAGAAGTACATGCCGTAGGTGAAGTAGACGTAGGCGTGCCCGGGCGGCCCGAACATCACCGCGTTCCGCGCCGTCTTTCCCCGGTACGCGTGCGAGGCGGGGTCTGCCTGCCCGGCGTAGGCCTCGACCTCGGTGAGCTCGACCGCCACCAGCCCGGCCGTGGTCTCGTGCTCCAGTACGCAGCCGAGCAGGTCGGGCGCGACCTGGACGGAGCGCCGGTCGAAGAAGTCCCGCGGGATCAGCGTCACGATCCGCGTGCTACCTTCCGGTCCCGGCCGCCCACGCGGCGTGCGCGTTGACCGCCGACCGCAGCCCGGCGATCTGTTCGGCGACCCGTTCCGGCGCCGTGCCGCCGTAGCCCTGGCGCGCGGCGAGCGCCCCCGGGACGGTCAGTACCTGCCGCACGTCCGGCGTCAGGTGCTCGGAGACCTTGGCCAGGTCGGCGTCGCTCACCTCGTCGAGGTCGCAGTCGTTCACCTGGCACCAGACCACCAGGTGCCCGACCACCTCGTGCGCCTCGCGGAACGGGACGCCGCGGCGGACCAGGTACTCGGCCAGGTCGGTGGCGAGCGTGAAGCCGACCGAGGCCATCGCGCGCAGCCGGTCGGGATTGACGCGGAGCGTCGCGATCAGGCCGGCCATGGCGGGCAGGACGAGCAGCAGGGTGTCGACCGCGTCGAAGACGGGTTCCTTGTCTTCCTGCAGGTCCCTGTTGTAGGTCAGCGGCAGTCCCTTCAGCGTGGCCAGCAGCCCGGTCAGGCCGCCGATCAGCCGGCCTGCCTTGCCCCGGGCCAGCTCGGCCACGTCCGGGTTCTTCTTCTGCGGCATGATCGAGGACCCGGTCGCGTACGCGTCGTCGATCTCGATCCAGCCGAACTCCGCCGACGACCAGAGCACGATCTCCTCCCCGAGCCGGGACAGGTGCACGCCGATCAGCGCCGCGGCGAAGCAGAACTCGGCGGCGAAGTCCCGGTCGCTTACCGCGTCCATGGAGTTCGGCGCCGCCGCGTCGAAGCCGAGCTCGGCGGCAAGCACCTGCGGGTCGACCGGCAGCGACGACCCCGCCAGCGCGCCGGACCCGAGCGGGCTGATCGCGGCGCGCTTGTCCCAGTCCTGGAGCCGGCTCACGTCGCGGGCGAAGGCCTGGACGTGCGCCAGCAACTGGTGGCCGAAGAGCACGGGCTGCGCGTGCTGCATGTGCGTCATGCCGGGGGCCGGCACGTCGCCGCTTGCGGCGGCCTGGTCGACCAGCGCGCTCTCCAGCTCGGCGAGCCTGCTCGCGATGAGCCGGGCATGATCGCGCAGGTACAGCCGCAGGTCGGTCGCGACCTGGTCGTTGCGGCTGCGGCCGGCCCGCAGCTTGCCGCCGAGCGCGCCGAGTCGCTCGAGGAGCCCGCGCTCGAGCGCCGTGTGCACGTCCTCATCGGCCACGGTAGGCCGGAACGACCCGTCCTCGACGGCCCGGTCCAGGTCGTCCAGCGCCGCGAGCATCGCGCGGAGCTCGCGGTCATCAAGCAGGCCGGCCTGGTGGAGCACGCGGGCGTGCGCGCGGGAGGCGCGCAGGTCGTAGCGGGCCAGGCGCCAGTCGAACTGGACGCTGACCGACAGCCGGGCCAGCGCGTCGGCGGGCCCGGCCGCGAAGCGCCCGCCCCACAGCCGCGTCGCCGGCACCTGCCCCGAGCCCTCGGCTCCCGTTTCTCCCATGTGCCTGATTCTCCCGCCCTCTCACCTGTGCCCGACGCCCCACCCTATGAACCCACGGTGCGCCCGTCGAGGAGGGCTCCCCGGCCGGGGCTAACCCGGCCGCTCCCGGAATCGTGATAGCCGGGTACTGGTAACACCGGGATCAGCAGGCTCTCTCCATGGCAACGGTCGCCGGCGCAGGCTGGCAACATGACCGCGGCGACTGATCCCCGCCGGGGACGCCCCGGTTACTTCTCTGTTAACACTGCTAAAATCAGTTGACACCGTTTACTGGTCCGACACATACTCGTCTTGTAAACGGTGTAAACAAAATCGATGACAGGGGACCTCAGATGATCGGCACGCAGCTTCTCACCGGCATCCTCGTGGCCGTGGCGGCGCTCGCCGGCCTGGCGATCGTGCTCGCGGTCGCGCTCCAGGCCACGGCCTCGGCGACCAAGCCCGGCCAGGCACCGGACGGCGGAATCCGCCGCGAGGAGCCTCAACTCCCGCAGCCCGACGCCGACGACGCCCGCGAGCTCGTCCTGCGCTGACCGCGTACCTAACCCGAACCGCCGGTCAGGGGGCCGGGTAACGTCAGCTCATCTGGCACAGGACGTCGGCCTGCGTGGTGTGCCCGCTGGTCACCGTCACGAGCCCCGCGGCCTGGCACAGGTACGCGCCGCTGCCGTAGAGCGGGCTGTGGCCCACCACGGTGTACCTGCCTGGCGGCACCGTGACCGAGAAGGTGCCGCTCGCGCCGACGGGGACGTCGCGGTGCACACCGGGGCCGGTCAGGGTCACGGTTCCCGGCCACGGGCGCGGCGACGGCGGCGCCGCGACGCTGGCCGGGCCGCCCACGCCGTACAGGTGACCGGTCACGGTGCCGTCAGCAGGACCTGGACCCGAGCACGCCGCGGTGAGCCCGGCCAGGCATACAGCGGCAACGACCAGACCGATCAGCGAGATTCTCACGCCCTTTCGACGGAACTCGAGCGTCGCTGGGTTCCGCCCGGGCCGAATCGCATTACGCGCCCGCGACGCGGCGGTCGCGCATGGCGGCGATCTTGCTCGGCAGGCCCCACAGCTCGACGAAGCCCTTGGACAGGGACTGGTCGAAGGTGTCGCCGGTGTCGTAGGTGGCCAGGGCGAAGTCGTACAGCGAGGCGTCGCTGCGCCGGCCGGTGGCCACCGCGCGCCCGCCGTGCAGCCGCATCCGCACGTCCCCGGTCACGTGCACCGAGGCCTCGGCGATGAAGGTGTCGAGCGCGTGCTTGAGCGGGGAGTACCACAGGCCGTCGTAGACCAGCTCGGTCCAGCGCTGCTCCACGCTGCGCTTGAACCTGGCCAGGTCGAGCTCGACGCACACGCTCTCCAGCTCGGAGTGCGCGGCGATCAGCGTGATGGCCGCGGGCGCCTCGTAGATCTCCCTGCTCTTGATGCCGACGAGCCGGTCCTCGACCATGTCGATGCGGCCGATGCCCTGCGCGCCGGCGCGCGCGTTCAGCTCGGTGATGATCTGCAGCGGGCTCAGCTGCCGCCCGTCGATGGCGACCGGCACGCCGGCGGCGAAGGTGAGCACCAGCTCGTCGGGCTCGCGCGGCTGGGCCGGGTCGGCGGTATAGCCCCACACGTCGTCGTGCGGCGCCTCCCAGATGTCTTCCAGGTGCCCGGTCTCGCACGAGCGCCCCCACAGGTTCTGGTCGATCGAGTACGGCGACTTGGCCGTCACGTCGATCGGCAGGCCCATGTCGACGGCGAACGCGATCGCCTTGTCCCTGGTCATGCCCGAGTCGCGGACCGGCGCGTACACCCGGAGGCCAGGCGCGAGGCTGGCGAGCCCGACCTCGAACCGCACCTGGTCGTTGCCCTTGCCGGTGCAGCCGTGCGAGACGACGTCGGCACCCTTCTCGGCGGCGACGCGCGCCAGGTGCCTGACGATCAGCGGCCGGGACAGAGCGGAGACCAGCGGGTACTTGTTCATGTAGAGCGCGTTCGCCCGCAGCGCGGGGATGCAGTACTGCGCGGCGAACTCCTCGCGCGCGTCGACGACCTCGGCCTCGACCGCGCCGCAGGCCAGCGCCCGCTTGCGGATGGTCTCGAGGTCCTCGCCGCCCTGGCCGACGTCGACGGCGCAGGCGATCACCTCGGCACCGGTCTTCTCGGAGATCCAGCCGATCGCCACGGAGGTGTCGAGCCCGCCTGAGTAGGCGAGCACCACCTTTTCCGCGCTCAGTTCTACTGCCATGATGTTCCCCTTAGCTGACGTATCCGTTGACGTATCTGCTTGTCGACATGGACATTGCGGCCGGGCTCAGCGCCGGCGTTCGGACAGCCGGAGCAGGTCGGCCGCCAGGGCTTCGCCGCCCGCCGGGTCGCGCGCGATGACCAGCACCGTGTCGTCGCCGGCCACGGTGCCCAGGATGGACGGCAGGGCGGCGTGGTCGATGACCGAGGCCAGGAACTGCGCGGCCCCGGCCGGCGTCCTGAGCACGACGAGGTTGGCGCTGGCCTCGGCCGAGGCCAGCAGTTCCCCGAGGTAGCGCGCTAGCCGGGCGGAGGGCCCAGACTCGCCCGCCGAAGCCCGCGCCGGCGACGCTCCCGCGCCCTGCGCGGGCAGCGCGTGAACGAGCGAGCCTCCCGGGCGCGAGCCTGGCCCGCCGGGCTCTTCGGGCAGGGCGTAGACAAGCGCGCCGTCGGCCGCGCGCAGCCGCACCACGCCGAGCTCGTCCAGGTCGCGGGACAGGGTCGCCTGGGTCACGTGCACGCTGGCGTACCGCTCGAGCAGGTCGGCGAGCTCCTCCTGGGAACGAACCTGCTCATGGGCCAGGATCGCCGCGATCCGCGCGTGCCTGGCGGTCTTCGTCACCGGCACCGTGGTCATGGCGCCTCAAGGAGCCAGGTGAGCAGGGCCTTCTGCGCGTGCAGCCGGTTCTCCGCCTGCTCCCAGACCACGCTGTTCGGCCCGTCGAGAACGTCGGCGCTGATCTCTTCGCCGCGGTGGGCGGGCAGGCAGTGCAGGACCAGGCAGCCGATCTGCTCGGCCAGTTCGAGCACGGCGGCCTGCTCGGCGGGCGCGAGGTCGTCGTCCCGCAGGAAGTGCCTGGTCACGGGGCCATCCCTTCGATCGTGTCGAGTATGGCGGGCAGCGCCGCGGCGAAGGTGGCCGCTTGGGCGGCAGACAGGATGAGCGGCGGGGCGAGGCGGATCGCGTCCGGCTGGACCGCGTTGACCAGGAAGCCTGCCTGCCGGGCGGCCGCCTCCACGTCTGCCGCCCGACCGGCCGTGAGCGCGATCGCCAGCCAGAGGCCGCGCCCCCGCACCCCGGAGACCAGCGGGTGCCTGATGGCCGACAGGCCCGCCGCCAGCTGCTCCCCCACCGCCGTCACGTGGGCGAGCAGGCCGCCGTCCTCGATCGTGTCGAGGACGGCCAGCGCGGCGGCGCAGGCTACCGGGTTACCGCCGAACGTGGAGCCGTGATCGCCCCGGGCGAAGCCGCTGCCGCAGGCGCCCAGGCCGATGCACGCGCCGATCGGGAGCCCGCCGCCGAGCCCCTTAGCCAGCGTGAGCACGTCGGGCCGCACGCCCTCGGCCTGGTGGGCGAACCAGGTTCCGGTCCGCCCGATGCCGCTCTGGATCTCGTCGACCACCAGCAGCGCGCCGGCCAGGTCGCAGGCTTCGCGGGCCGCGCGCAGGTATCCTTCGGGCGCGGGCACGACGCCGCCCTCGCCCAGGGCCGGCTCGAGGAAGACCGCCGCGCAGTCGGGCCCGACCGCCGCGCGGAGCGCCGCAACGTCGCCGAACGGGACGAACCGGACGGTCAGCCCGAACGGGGCGAACGGGGCCCGGATGGACTCCTTGCCGGTCAGCGCGAGCGAACCCATGGTCCGGCCGTGGAACCCGTGCTCGGCGGCCACGATCACCGGCCGTTCCGGGCCCTGGATCCGGCGGACCAGCTTGATCGCGGCCTCGTTGGCCTCGGTCCCCGAGTTGGCGAAGAAGACCCGCCCGTCGGTACCGAGCAGCGCCAGGATCCGCTCGGCGAGTTCGAGTTCGCGCTCGTGCAGGAACAGGTTGGAGGTGTGGGCGACCTCGCCGACCTGGCGGGTCACCGCGGCCACGATCGCCGGGTGGGCGTGCCCGAGCGAGCTCACCGCGATCCCGGCGATCAGGTCGAGGTACTCGCGCCCGTCCGCGTCCCACACCCGGCACCCCACGCCGCGGCTGATCGCCACGGGCGGCACGCCGTAGTTCGGCATCAGGGCCGCCGCGAAGCGCTTCTGGAGGGCTTCGGTTTCGCTCATTGCTCGGCGACCTCCTCGGGGACGACCATGGTGCCGATGCCGGCGTCGGTGAAGATCTCGAGCAGTACGGCGTGGCTGAGGCGGCCGTCGAGGACGTGGGCCTGCGGGACGCCGCCCTGCACGGCCGTCAGGCACGCCTCCATCTTGGGGATCATCCCGGCCTCGAGGCGGGGCAGCAGGGCCTCGAGCTGCCCGACGGTGAGCTGGCTGATGACGTCGGCCGAGGAGGGCCAGTCCCGGTACAGGCCGGCCACGTCGGTGAGCACCACCAGCTTGGCGGCGCCCAGGGCGACGGCGAGCGCGGCCGCCGCGGTGTCGGCGTTCACGTTGTAGGCCTGGCCGTCCCCACCCGCGGCCACGCTGGACACCACCGGTATCCGGCCGTCGGCCAGCAGGGCGCTGATCGCGCCGGGGTCCGTCGCGACGATCTCGCCGACCATGCCGATGTCCACCGGCTGGCCGTCCACGATCGCGGCCTTGCGGATCGCGGTGAACGTGCCGGCGTCCTCGCCCGACAGGCCCACGGCCAGCGGGCCGTGCCGGTTGATCAGGGCAACGATGTCCTTGTTCACCTTGCCGGACAAGACCATCCGCACGATCTCCATCGCCTCCGGCGTGGTGACGCGGAGCCCGGCGGCGAACGTGCTCGGCACGCCGTGCCGGTCAAGCTGCTCGGTGATCTGCGGCCCGCCGCCGTGCACCACGACGGGGCGCAGCCCCGCGTACCGCAGGAACACCAGGTCCTGCGCGAAGGTCACGCGCAGCGCCTCGTCGGTCATGGCGTGACCGCCGTACTTGATCACCACCGTCCGCCCCCGGAAGCGGCTCAGCCACGGCAGCGCTTCCATCAGCGTCGCCGCCTTGGCCGAGGCGGACCTAAGAACCTCCAGTGCGTCCGCGGTTACCTCGAGGACCTCGCTCACGTCGAGTACGCGCTGTTCTCGTGCACGTAGGCGGCGGTCAGGTCGGTGGTCAGGATGACGGCGGAGTGCGGGCCCGCCGACAGGTCCACGGTGATCGTCACGTCCTTAGGGGCCAGGTCCACCTTGGCGCGCTCGTCGCCCGCCGCACCGTGCCGGCAGACCCAGATGCCGTTGATGGCCACGTTGAGCCGGTCGGGCTCGAAGATCGCGTCGGTGGTCCCCACCGCGGCCAGGACGCGGCCCCAGTTCGGGTCCTCGCCGCCGATGGCGCACTTGAGCAGGTTGTTCCGGGCGACGGCGCGCCCGGCCGTCACCGCGTCCGCCTCCGAGGCGGCTCCGACGACCTCGATCGTGATCATCTTCTCGGCACCCTCGGCGTCCAGCTGAAGTTGCCTGGTCAGGTCCGCGCATACCTCGGTGAGCGTCGCGGTGAACTCCCTGCGGTCGGGCTGCGCGCCCGTCGCCCCGCTGGCCAGCAGCAGCACCGTGTCGTTGGTGGACATGCAGCCGTCGGCGTCCAGGCGGTCGAAGGTCACCGCCGTCGCGGACCGCAGCGCGGCGTCAAGCTCGGCCGGGGCCACGTCGGCGTCGGTGGTGAGCACGCACAGCATGGTCGCCAGCGCGGGGGCGAGCATGCCCGCGCCCTTGGCCATCCCGCCCACCGTGTAGCCACCCTCCCCCCGCCGGAAGGCGATCTTGACCACGGTGTCGGTGGTCCTGATCGCGTCGGCGGCCGCCAGCCCGCCGGCGCGCGATACCTGGGCGACGGCGGCGTCGACGCCGGGCAGCAGCTTGCCCATCGGCAGCCGCTCGCCGATCAGGCCGGTCGAGCAGACCGCGATCTCGCCGGCCGACTCGGCGAACCCATCCGAATCGGCGAGCAGGGCGGCGAGGTGCTCGGCGGTGGCGTGGGTGTCCTGGAAGCCGAGCGGCCCGGTGCAGGCGTTGGCCCCGCCGGAGTTGAGGACCACGGCGCGCACCCGGCCGCCGCTGACCACCTGGCGGGTCCAGGTCACCGGGGCGGCCTGGACCCGGTTGGTCGTGAAGACCGCGGCGGCGGCGCGCGAAGGCCCGTCGTTCAGGACCACGGCGACGTCGGGCTGGCCGGACTCCTTCAGCCCGGCGGCCACTCCGGCGGCGCGGAATCCGAGTGGTGCGGTGACGCTCACGGGGCGACTCCATAGGGGCTCAGGCCGGCGGCTTCCGGCAGGCCGAGCATGAGGTTGGCGATCTGGATGGCCTGGCCGGCGGCGCCCTTGCCCAGGTTGTCCAGGGCGCAGATGACGATCGCGCGGCCAGTGTGGGTGTCGGCGGCGACCTGCAGGTGCGCCGCGTTGGAGCCGAGGGTCGAGCCGGTGCCCGGCCACTGGCCGTCGGGCAGGAGGTGCACGAAGGGTTCGGTGTCGTAAGCGGCCGCGAGCGCCTCCCGGAGCGCCGCCGCACTGCCGGCCGGGACCAGGCGGGCGGTGCAGGTCGCGAGGATGCCTCGCGGCATGGGGGCCAGGGTGGGCGTGAACGAGACAGTCGGGGGGCCGGACGGGGGAACCACTGATCGTTTGGCAGAAAAAAGGGCTTGCTCTATTTCCGGGGTGTGCCGGTGCGTCCCGCCGACCTGGTAGGCCGACATGGAGCCCATCACCTCGCTGCCGAGCAGGTCGGGGCGCGGCGCGCGGCCCGCGCCCGAGGTGCCCGAGGCGGCGACGATCACGATGTCGGCCGGCTCGACGAGGCCTGCGGCCAGCAGCGGGGCCAGCGCGAGGATCGACGCCGTGGCGTAGCAGCCGGGCGCGGCGACGGTGGCTGCCGACTTGATCGCGACGCGCGCACCTGGCAGTTCGGGCAGCCCGTACGTCCACTGGCCGGCGTACGGGGTCAGGTAATACCGGGTCCAGGCCTCCGGATCGCCCAGCCGGAAGTCCGCGCCGAGGTCGATGACCTTGAGGTTTGCCGGGAGCGTGGCGGCTAGCTTGGCGGACTCGCCGTGCGGGAGCGCGGTGAAAAGTAGGTCGGCGTCGGCGAGGAGTTCGGGATCGGTGGGGGCGAACGTTCTGCGCTGGAGGCCCGGATGGCCGGACAGGTGCGGGTGTACCGCGGTCACGTGAGTCCCGGCGCTCCCCTGCGCGGCCAGCGGGCCGATCTCGAGGTCCGGATGCCCGGCCAGCAGGCGCAGTAGCTCACCGCCCGCGTAGCCGCTCGCCCCCGCGACCGCCACCCGCGCACCCATGTAGTTGTCCGGTCCCTTCGATCCTCGGCCCTCGCCTACTGTGAAAGAGTATTCATCATATCGCATGAATATGCAAGCTTCGAGGTGAGCCGGGCCCGGGGCGTACGGTGTGAGGGTGGAACGGGCGGGCACGCGGGCGCCGACCAGGGCATTCCCGGGTCGGCGGGTGCGCAGGCCCACGTCGGTGGCGGGCGCGGCCGTGCTGCTGGCGGGCTCCGTGGTCTTGCTGGCGAGTTGTGCAGTCTTGCTGGTGAGCTGCGCCGTCCTGCTGGCGGGCTGCTCGTCGGGCCGGCCCGGCGCGGGAGGTTCTGGGGCCGGGGCGACCTGTGGCACCACGCGTACCGCGGCGGGCGTTCCGGTCGTAATCAAGGTCGCCAAGGGCAGCGTGAACTGCAGCGCGGCCCTGAAGGTCGAGGACGAGTACGCGGCCAAGATCAGGGCCGGCCAGGTGAGGGGAAACGGCGGGGGCGCTCCTGTCGCCGTGAGCGGCTGGACCTGCCAGGGCTATAACACCCCGGAAATGCTGCAGACGGGCAACGCCTCGCAGTGCCATACGAACGCCGCGACGATCCTGGCCGTGCTCCCCGTCCCTGTGCCCAGCGCCGGGTAGCGGCAGCGGGCTCGCCAGACGGTCCGCGCCGGACCGCGGGCGTCCGTCCGAGCCCGATCAGCTCCCGGCGGGTCGCGGTGTACCGGTGCCTATCCGCGCGCTGCTCGCTGGTGCTTATGCCCGCCACCGGCAGCCAGGACGTCACGCCTTAAGCCTGTAACCCGCCAGGCCCGCGTCAAAGTCAATAAATCGACTCTCGGCCACGCGTGTCGGTCCCGGAAAATGTCAGCAGGGAGTGTTAAAGTCGAATACAAGATCAAAAGATCTCCCTTCTGCCGAACGATCCGGCCGAACCCCGTAAAGACACCGCGCCCGCCCGAGTGGCGCACCCGGAACCCGCCCCGCGCGCACCCCGATCGGAGGTGACTACCCCGGTGATGACGGTCCCCGCTTCCGCCAGCTTGAGCGAGGCGCTGGAGCTGGCCTGCGCGGCCCTGCGGGTCGCGGCCGCGGCCGACCCGGCCGGGCAGCCCGCCGAGGTCCAGGGCCGGTGCCTGCAGCTGGCCGAGCAGGCCGCCGGGATGGGCACTGCGGCCCAGGCGCGGATCCTGGCCGCGTTCACCGCCGGGCAGGGGTACACCGCGGACGCGCAGTACGGCGCGGTGCCGTGGCTGATGTTCCAGACCGGGGTGACCAAGGGCGCCGCCCGCGGGCATGTCGGGTGGGCCCGCCGCGCGGCCGCGCACCCGGAGGTGACCGCCGCGCTGGCCGAGGGCACGGTGCTGTCGGCGTCGATGGCCCGGACCATCTGCCGGTGGACCGGCAGGCTCCCCGCGGAGTGCCGGCCGTCCGCGGACGCGATCTTGGTCGCGGCGGCGCGGGCCGGGGCCCGGGAGGAGGACCTGGCCGCGCTGGCCGCGGAGATCTACGCCCGGTCGCTGCCCCCCGACGACGGCGGCCC
>Ga0335074_10008673_pt1 | contig 14137 bp, 13 predicted proteins | sample Lox_Sample_23_FD_206715 | JGI IMG/M metagenome (GOLD analysis project Ga0335074, IMG submission 206715) | Soil microbial communities from Loxahatchee National Wildlife Refuge, Florida, United States - Lox_Sample_2.3 | ecosystem: Environmental > Terrestrial > Soil > Wetlands | place: USA...
GTTTGACGGCGTGAAGGTCCTGCGAATACAGGCTGGGTGTTTGCCGAACGCGACGCGGAGGTCTCACCCGCACAAACCGAGGATGGGGCACCCGAAAACCCTCTCGGAATCTACGGATGCGCGAAGGCCGTAATTCTTCGCAGTAAGTCCGTAATGATTCACGTGTCCGCGGTGACGCTTAACGTGGCTTAATTGGCGCTAAAAGGGACGGTTTTGGCAGGTTTTTGCGCCTTATGCGACGTTATCCGAGCCGACGGGAGAAAACGCAGCGCGCGTTTCGCGCGTACGTGGACTTGATCGACGCGGCGGACTGGCTGAAGGGCGAGTTACGGGCGCCGCTCGAGTCGTTTGACCTGACGATGGGCGAGTTTCGCGTCCTCGAACTGCTGAACCGAGAGGGGGCGCTGACCATCGCGGAGCTTGCGCGCAGACGAAGGATGGAACAGTCGAATATGCAGGTTGTGACCGAGCGGCTGAGAGAGCGAGGCTGGCTGCGGCGGCGTCGGGTGAGACTGGCGCCGGTGGGAGACAGAGACCTTCACGTGCGGAGGAGCCAGCGAGGAAAGCCGCACCTGGGGAAATGGGCGGTCCTGGCGAGCCTGTCGGAATCGGGGACGAAGTTTTTCGGAAACGTCCTGCCGCGGCATTCAAGTCTGGTGAGGTCGCTGATGCGCGCGCTGGACGCGCGCGAGCAGGACACGCTGAGCCGCATTTGCCGGAAGCTCGTAGCGGGCGACGTAATGAAGTTCTTCCGCGAGATCACGATGGAGGATGACTGACCTTCCGCGGCATTGACATTTGGGGAGCCGAGACTAGGATGAGCAGAGAAACAACCTCGGTAAGGAGCGAACCGTGAAGATCGAAATCCGCGATCCAGCGATCGAGGCGCGACTCCGAAAGCAGGTTCAAGCGACGGGCGCAGACAGCGTCGAAGAGACCCTGGCCCGCCTGCTCGAAACGCAAGAGGAACAGGACCGATGGCTGGCGGAGAACCGCGACGCGATCAACGCGAAGGTCCAGCGGGGCATCGAGCAATTGACTCGCGGAGAAGGAATTCCGGAAGACCAGTTGGACGCCCACCTCGCAAAGCTCAAGAACAAGACTGAATGACCCCGCGGTACGTTCTTTCGCTTCAGGCAGCCGAAGACCTCTTCGAAATCTGGGAGTACGTCAAAGAACAAGCCGATGCGGCAATAGCCGACCGGGTGGAAAAAGCGATCCTCGAGAGAATTACGTTCTTGTCCGCCGCGCCTGGCCTCGGGCATCGGCGCCATGACATAACGAGTGAAGATGTGAAGTTTTTCTCCGTGTATTCGTATTTGATCGCGTATCGGCCGGAGACCAGGCCGCTAGAAGTGGTTTCCATTCTTCACGGGCGGCGAGATGTTGAACGGATTCTGAAAGGTCGATTGTAGTCGAGCGACGCGTGAAGTGCGCGGCCGACCAGATGCCACTTCAGTGCTCGATTGAATCCTCGGCCCCAAGAAAGGATTGAGTTTCTGAATCCGGCTCCCATGGAATTTCTTTTAGATAGTCGAATCGAGGTCCAAGGAATCCTTTGGGAACGCACGTGATTTTGACTTCGGCCAGGTCCACAAACTCGCCTCTGGCATCCCCGATCCCGAAGAGATTGAGGTCACGAGATATTTGGACTCTTTTGATCCATTTCCCGGCGGTGGACAGGTCATCGGAAACGAATGGTTCAGCGTGGCCTGATACTTCGACGCACTCGCCCTTCGTTAGATACCGGTTATGCGATCGGAAAGGCCGCGTCTCCGAGTGTATTTCTGCGAGATGTCCCTTTACTAAGTCTTCCCAGACCTCGACCTTCTCCGCTGTCGCGGTAACTCGGTAGTCGTATAGCGACTCGAATTCAAGCGCCACGGGCGCAGCCGAAACCGATTGAATTCCGACAGCGACGGCCAGGCAGGCCTCTATGCAGAACTCTAAGGAGTCCTGCCGCCAATTCCCAGGGTGCCCAAAATCTGCTTGTGCCCATGACGCTTCCATGGGATTCGGAAAAAACATCGGAACTGAAGGCAAAAACTGTTGCAGCCTCAAGAATTCATTCGCGGGTATGCCAAAGGCCGTTAGTTTCAGTGCATCTTCGGCTTTGACCGTTCCGACTTTGATATCCCAGAGATCGGGGTGATCCACAAGCGCAACACACAGCGCCTTGCCCACTTCTTCCAGGCCCGCTTTGTGGTTGCCCGACGCTCCGCACTGTTTGGCTGAGGTGAGGTGCGCTTTTACGTCAGAGTTCTCAAGCAGGTCCAATTCGGACACTTGGTCCAGACTTACTCTGAGTGTTGCCCGGCAGAGGTCCGATAGCTTAACGAATACGTCCTCAATGACGGCTGACCACTGCTGAACGTTGGGTAGATTACCTACGTGCTTAAGACCGTTGCGCGCGTCGTTGAGCTGCCTGAAATACGCTGCGTCCTTCTTGCCGGAGCTTCCTATCAGCTCGAGGCACTCGATCATTGCGGGGGCTTTCGCCCTAGCTGGAAGTTTCTTTTTCTGATCGGCGATTGCGGCGAAAACAAGGTCGGCGGCGTCATGCGCATTTAGAACTTCACGAGCCACGCGATGCTCATTCGTTTGGCCGATCATGGAGCCTGTTGTACGTGGAAGGATCGATTTTGCCAGAAGAAGCCGATTGAGAACCTCTTTCCGCAGTTTCACGTGGTACTCCGAGAGGGTTATGCCTGACTTCAGAGAATTCTACGGGGGCGCGGGGCAGCGATACAAGGGGCTCGCGAGCAAGAGATCTCCTCGGGCCCGTCCTACGTGACGGTCGCGGCCGCGAGGCAAGGCTGCCAGGCTAGAAGGACCTGGCGCTACGTTTACACCTTACCAATTCATTTGGCGCATGCGCTCGAGGATTAGGGCGGAGTAATGGTTCATGCGGTCGGGGCGGCGCTTGAGGGGCGAGGGGAGGATGGCGGCGAGGCGGGCGGCGCGTTCGCGGTCGATGGTGCGCGCGGGAATCTGGTAGTAGTAGCGGCAGGCGGGCTCGGCGCCATAGATGCCGGGGCCCCATTCGACGACGTTGAGGTAAAGCTCGAGGATGCGGCGCTTGCCGAGAACGATTTCGGCGACGGGGACGAGCGTGAATTCGAAGACCTTGCGGACGATCGAGCGGCCCGTCCCGAAGAAAAGATTTTTCACGAGCTGCTGCGTGATGGTGGAGCCCCCGCGAAGGCGGCGGGAGCCCTGCATGTCGTCCTCGGCGGCGATTTCCATGGCCTGCCAATCGAAGCCGTGATGCTGGTAGAAGCGCGCGTCTTCGGCGGCGATCACCGCGTGCTGGAAATCGGGCGAGATCTGGCTGAGCGGGACGAAGTCGTAGCGCTTGCGGTAGGGCGCGGGGCGAAACCAGGATTCGATGCGGCGTTCCGCCTGGACGGCGGTGGTGGGCGGGTCGATCCATTTGGCGGCGACGAGGGTGAGCGCGGCGAGACACCAGAGAAGCGCGGCGGCGATGAGGAGCCATTGGAGGATCGAGCGGAGAAGGTTTTTGCGAGGCGGGGGCGGCGGAGTTGCGTCGGGAGTTTCGGGCACGATTCAGGATAAGCGGGCGCGGGAAATTTACATAGTGCGCGTGCGTGCCGCATTCGAGGGTGCCGCACCTACGGCGCTTGGGGATTTTTTCGCATTACGGACCCGGCGCTTTCCGCGCTGGGCTAAATTCTGGCGCACCTCCGGCGCTTTAAGAGGCTGCCTGCTCGCAAAGGGCGCGAGCGGGCGCTACGGAAGAATTCTCGGCCGAGTGCGAGGTTTCGTCCGGGCGGCCGCGAAGTGCCGCGCTGAAGAACGCGGCGCTACTTTTAAACCTGTGGCGCTCACGCGCGGCCACGCGACATTCGGGCGGCCAGCGCGAACACCAGACCTTGATCCGGGGAGCGGGACGGGAATATAGTTTGCGGCATGGCCACACCAATGGCGGGACCGCAGAGCAGGCTGGAACTGATTCGAGTGGACGCGGAAGACGGAGTTGCGCTGAACGGGCTGCTGTGGGAGCCGCAGCGGGCGAGCGATTCGCTGGCGATCATGGTGCCGGGCGGCACGACAGGCGCGGCGCTGTTCCCGGCGCACGATTACGCTCCGCTGGCGAGCGCGCTGACGGAGAAGGGCTACGCGTTTCTGCTTTCGAACATGCGCGCGTCGTACAACAACGCGTATGCAGAGTACGGCGAGGCGGTGAAGGACATCGCGGCGTTTGTCGCGTACGCGAAAGCGCGGGGCTACGAGAAGATCGCGATTCTGGGCATCAGCCTCGGCGGGGCCCGGGTGGCGCAGTACATGGCGGAGCGCGGCGATGCGGCGGTGAAGGCGGTGGGGTTCGTCGCGTCGATTCCGTCGCCGTACCTGGAATTTCAACTGCGCAACAGCGAGGCGGACAAGCGGCGGCTGGAGGAGACGCTGGCGCACGCGCGCGAACTGGTGGCGGCGGGCAAGGGAGAGCAGCCGGTGGCGTACGACGGCTGGTTTCCGGGCGTCTCGGTGATGGGATCGGCGAAGGCGCTGATCAGCTTTTTCGGAGCGCCGAGCGATGAGAGCGCGCCGAGTTCGGTGAAATTCGGGCCGAAGATTCGCGTGCCCGCGCTGGTGATCCACGGCGACAAGGACGAGCTGGCGTTGCCGCCGAACGCGCAGGCGATCTACGACAGCTTGAGCGCGTCGCCGCAGCGGGATCTGGTGTGGGTGAAGGGCGCGAGCCACTATCTGTCGCCGGGGCCGCTGGCGGAGGCTTACGCGAGGCAGACCGTTGAGTGGCTGGTGAAGAACGCGCCGGCGGCAGCGCGGCGATAGGCATCCCCGCCGATCGCACAAGCACCGATATTCCCGCCCGCTACGGTACACAGAAATGTGCTATTCTTACACATTGGGAGGGGCGACCATGCGTACGAACATTGAAATCGACGATCGCCTGATGAGGCAAGCAATGCGGAGTAGCCGCGCCCGGACGAAGCGTGCCGCGGTGGAAGAAGGCCTGCGCCTCTTGATACAGACCCGCGCCCAGATTGGCATTCGACGGCTTCGGGGCAAGGTTCGCTGGCAAGGGGACCTTCACAAGTCGCGGCTCGGCCGATTCGTGGAATAAGAAGCGATGGTAATCGTAGACACATCGGTGTGGATCGATTACCTGCGCGGCATACAAAATAAAGAAACCGAGTACTTCGACCGCGAAATCGGCCGTCAGCGCTTCGGACTTACCGACGTGATACTTTGCGAGACCCTTCAGGGAGTAGCCGACGGGAAAGCGTTCGCTCGTGTACTGCGGGAGCTACGGAAATTCCGGGTGTTTGAGACAGGCGGCGAGGAGTTGGCAATCGACTCCGCGCGGAATTTTCAGGAGCTGCGCTTGCGAGGACACACCGTTCGCAAAACAATCGATTGCTTGATCGCGACGTTCTGCCTCCGGCGGACTTACTCGTTGCTGCATCGGGACCGCCACTACGATCCCTTCGAGAAGTTTCTCGGTCTCTCTGTGATCCATCCAGCCTAAGTGCCGCTAAAACGGCAAAGACACAAAGAACACAGCCCGGAGCGATCCAAAAGGCAAAAGCAGATCCCTCACGCGCGTCATACTGCGACGCGGTTCGGGATGACAGCTCGCAATACCGCAAGCTACCGCGGCGAGAAGGCGATTAGGACGTTGCCGGAGTTGCTGCCGACGACGGCGTAGCCGGAGCCGATGAAGAGCATGCCGCCGGCGATGCTGGGGCCGATGGAGTTGATGGCGCCGCCGTGCGCGGGAACTTTGTTTACCGTGTCGTAGGGATGCGCGGTGTCGTAGCTCCAGAGGACGTGGCCGTCGGCTGTCGAGACGGCATGGAGCGAGCCGTCGGAGCCGGCGACGAAGACGACGCCGGGCATCATGGTGGCCGCGGCGGAATTCGACGGCGGGCGCGGCGCGGCTGAGGGGAAGCGCGTCTGCCAGACGACCTCGCCGGTAGCGAGTTTCAGCGCGACAATGCCGCCACGTTGCAGGCCGTAGTAGACGTTGTCGTCGTCCGCAGCGCCACCCCAGACGATGCCATTCAGCAGCGCGGCGAAAGAATTTTCCTGGTCCTTCGGGATTTCGACGACAGCTTGGCGCCGTTGTTATCCGGATCGAGCGCGAAGACACGGCCGTTTTTCGTGCCGAAGACGACGACGGACTTGCCGTTCGCGAGTGTTTTCAGGATGGGCGAGTTGCCGATGTCCTGGTCGGGGCCGTTCACCTTGGGGCAATTGTCGGTGCGCGTGGGGCCGTTGCATCCGCCGACGAAGGAATCGTTGGCGGTGACCTGGTAATGCCAGAGCGGCGCGCCGGTGTCCATGCTGATTGCCATCACGGAGTCGGTGGTGTCCGGCACGGGATCGCTCTGGCCGTCGCCGGTGCCGAAATAGAGCGCGTGGCGCTTAGGATCAATGGTCGGCGCGTTCCAGACGGAGCCGCCCGAGGAAATGTACTGTTGCACGCCCTTGGAATTTTTGCGGCTGGGCTGCGGCGGGGGTACGACGAAAGTCTCCCAGATGATTTTGCCGGTGTTGGCGTCGATCGCGGTGATGGCGCCGCGCGACGTGCAGCAGGAATAATCGAGCGTGGACGCCGAAAATTCCTCGGAATTCGAAAGAGGGACGTAAACGCGGCCGCCGTAGACGCTGGGAGCGCCGGTAATGCGCTCGATGAAATTCTGCGAGATGCGCGTAACCCAGAGTTCCTTGCCGGTTTGCGCGTCGATGGCGTAGGCGTTCGCGTGGGCGTCGCCGAAGTAGGCGGCGTACCTGGTGGCGCCGAGGCCGGTGACCGGCGCGATCGTAATCGCGGTGCGGACGGAACCCTTCGTCTGATACGACCAGTAGACGCAGCCGGTGTCGGCGTTAAGCGAATAGATGTACCCGATATCGGTGCCGACGAAAACACGGCCGCTGACGACGGTGGCGGGGCCGAAGGCGGAGAGGCCGTCGGGATAGCCGAAGGCCCATTTCACTTTCAGATTCGGGACTTCGCTCGCGGGAAGGCCCGCGGCAGCCGCGGACTGAAAGCGCGTGTTCGCGGGACCGTTGCCCCAGCCGTTCCACTCAGGCATGGAAGAAGGATCGGCGAGCGGCGGATTCGACGGGCAGTGATTCGGCATGTCCTTGGCGTCGCCCTCTTGAGCGCTGCCGAGGGGGCGGCCGCTGAGGAAGGTGGCGAGCATGCGCTTCTGGCTGTCGGTGAGCGAATCGCCTTGCGGCTTCATTACGCCGGTGGTGAGCGCGGCGTAGATGCGCTCGGCGGGCATTTGGCGGATGGCGTCCGGCGCGGGAGCCTGCGGCACGGCGGGATTGCCGTGGCAGATCATGCAGTGCTGGAGGAATGTGGCGATGCCGGTTTCCGTGCCCTGCGAGAGATTCGCGGTGATCTGCGCCTGAGTTTGAGGGGGAGCCTGCGGCGCTTGCGATGATTGCGGCGCGGGAGCTTGCGCGCGCGGCGTGCCGGCCCACGCGAGAGAGACGGCGAGTGCGGTTGCTGCGAGCGTTGCGATGCGCGCCGATTGTTTCATGAGCCGAGGGTCCTTTCGTGATTCGCGAAGCGTCCCAAGCCACAGCCAAAGCCGGGCGAGACGACGCACTACTTGTCGCTGATTCCGCCCCAGGCGGAATTCAGGTGGTACTGCAGACCTGAGCCGACCATCTCGATGCGGTGAATCAGGCCGCCGGTGATCTTGAACGCCTCGGTGCCCTCGATGCTCGACGGTCGGTTGAAATTCTTCATCGAGACGGATTGGCCGTTGGTCAGATGGATCGTCTGCACGGTGCCATTCTGATCGAAGATGAAATTGGCCCAGACGACGCCGCGTTCCTGATCGACGATCGGGAAGCGGCGGTGATGGATGCGCGTGACGACGGCGTAGTAGCCGCTCTTGAACTGATCCATGCAGCTCATCGCGAAGGCGTTGAAGGGCGCGTTGGGCGAGAGCGTTGCGTTGTTCGTGGTCTGCATTCCGTTTTCGGTGCGATTGCAGTCGTCGGCGAAGGGATAGACGCCTTTGCCGTTGTTGTTTTCGAGGCCGGCGAAATACATGTTAGCGGTCGCGATCATTTGCGCGCGAGACACGCGCTCGGCCGGCGGTACGGAGGTGGTCCAGATTGCGTCGGGCGTGCCGGCGTCGAGCGCGGGAATGCCGCTCGGGCCTCCGCCGCCCTGCCGGTAATACGTCGTCTCGATTTCTGTGATTCGGCCGAGCTCGACGCGCAGGCGCATCGCCATGAGCAGCAGATGATCGCCTTCGTGCATGGAGACCATACAGCCGATCTGCTCCATCACGAGATCGGAGAAGCAGAGGCGGAAGTGGCCGACCTCGGTGGCCGTGCCCCAGAAGCCATCGCCGACGTCCATCACCTGATCCTGCTCGGTGTAGCGGACGTCCTGGGCGAGCGGGAGAGTCTTGGGATCGTGCGCGACGAGGGCGTTCAGATATTGCGTGGCTAGATTTTCGAGGCAGGCGCGGTCGCAATCGGTGGGAATGGGGCCGGCGGCGCGGACCGCGCGAGGCGCAAGAACGCCCGCGCCTATGGCCAGCGCCAACGAACAAAGCGTGGCCGTAAGTATGATTTTTGCACGCATTGTCGATCTCCTTCCAAATGGGGCGCAGCAAGCAGCGCCTCTGCAAACCCAATAAACAGCTGAAATCAGTGGCCGGAGCCTTCCGTCCAGCCGTTGCCGAGGCCGTAGGGCAGCGTGACGAACGGAAACGCTTCGACCTCGTGGATCAGGCCGCCACGGATGCCGAAAGTTTCCATGGTGTCGAGATTGAGCATCATGGCCGGCGGCGAATCGGGCGGGGCGCCGCGCCGCGTGCCGTCTTCGACGAAGAACGGGAAAGTGGCGACGACGCCTTTCTGCTCGTCAACGACGAGCACTCTGCGCGGGCGAATAAACTTGATGAAGTTGAGGACTTTTGTGGAGATCTGCGCGGAGCAGGTCATCATGCTCATCTTCAATTGATACTGGCCCTGGTCCGTCTTTGGATCGGGCAGATTGGGCGAAGGCATCATGCGTCCGCCAGGGGGCGGATTGTTCACCGTCTGATAGCCGTTTTCATGGCGGACGCAGTCGTCGGCCAGCGCGGCGATTTTGCCGTCGTCGCCTTCGAGGGCGTCGAAATAGGAATTGGCGGCCCAGATCATCACGTCGCGCGGGGTGCGTTCGGCGGGCGGAACGTCGTCAACCAGATCCGCACGCGGGGTCGTAAGCAGGGGGATGGCGGTTTTGTCGACGCCGCGCGTATAGAGGTGCTCGATCTGCTGAATCTGCCCGCGATCGATTTTCAGGCGCACAGCGATCAGCGAATCCTGGCCGTTGATCGTGATGCGGGCCTGTTCCGCGACCTGGCCGAACACGGGATCGGCGACGACGATCTTGAAGCTGGTCGGCGCGACCTTGGAGCGCCAGAGCATTCCCTCGCCGACGTCGAGTTGCGCGGAATTTTCGGTGAAGCGGACGTCGCGCGCGAGCGTAGGCAACTGTGACGGATCGTGCGCGAAGATGGCGTTCATGTAGCCGTCCATGATGCCGACGAGGCAGGCGCGATCGCAGGATTTCACCATGGAGGGATTCCACTCCGGCGCCGGGACCGGCGCGTACGGAAGCTTCTGCGCGCGAGAGACAGGCGCGGCGACGAAGGTGCAGAAGAGTGCGAGCAGCAAACAGCCGGCAGCGCGGCACATTTGCATCTGATTCACCCCCACGGGGTGCAATCTCTACACCTGTTTGGGCTGTGCCGCAAGCGGGGATTTTGGTACGAGGCGGGCTGGACGCAAAGCCTCAACAGAGAGGGCACAGAGGGCACGGAGCAGCGGAGGCTTCTCAGGGCGCGGAGGCGCCCGGCCTGAAGGCCAGGCAGGCGGCGAGAGCTTTGCGGGTGGCGTTGGCCCATTGGGGAAAGGCGCGCGACTCGACGAATTCGATGGCTTCGGAGTCGCTGCCGCCGACCGATTCGTGGAATTCGTAGAGGATGGGGTGCTCGCCGACGGGATCGTCGTCGTGCGGGCGGACGAAAGTGATGTTCTGGTAGGCGGCGAGCTGCGTCGTCAGCGCGGGACATTGCGCGACGGAGAGACGCGACTCCTGCACCTTGATGGACGGCATCAGATCCGCGAAGGATTTCGAGGGGTCCTTCGCGTGAAGCGCGAGGAGTTGATCGAAGAGCGACGAGCCTTGCGCTTCGCGGACCGTGGCGCGAAGGGAGTGCGCGTCCTGCGTGTCTTCGAGGATGAAGGAATATTCGGGGACTTCGTTCAGTCCCTCCTGATGGGTGCGCACGGCAATGAAATCGCCTTCGGCGTGCTCGACGGGGAAGAGCTGGTCGAGCGCGAGCGGGAAGATTTTCTGCACCCAGGCGCGGTTGGCGTCGGTGGTGGAATTTTCTTGTGCCAGCACGCATTGCGACATAAGAGCGAGGGCGATTATTGCGAGGAGTGGCTTGACGCAAGTGAGGAGTGTCCCCAGGGGCTGAAGCCCCGCGTTCTTTTGGCCAAAATGTCGGAGCTGAAGCTCCGACCCCCTAGAAGGCGCCACGCGCGTTGCTGAAAGCGAGACACGCGTGGGAACCATGCACACGGCGCTCACAGCGACGCACGCGTAGGGCTGCGCTCCACGCGAGTTCATTTCGCTTTCGTGGCCGCGGGCGTCTTTTCGGCGGCGGATTCGGCCGGAGGGGGCTGATCGATGGCGCGCGCGGCAATTTCGTGTTGTATGTCGGTGACGAATTGCTCGAGCGGGCGCGGGCCGAGATCGCCCTTGAAGCGATGGCGGACGGAGACGGTGCCCGCCTCGGCTTCTTTGCCGCCGAGGATCAGCATATAAGGAATCTTTTCGAGCTGCGCGTCGCGGATTTTGGCTTGCAGCTTTTCGTTGCGCTCGTCGAGATGGACGCGCACGCCGGCTTCTTTGAGCCGCTGCGTGACTTTCTTTGCGTACTCCTCGAACTTCCCGCTGACTGGGAGCACCGAAGCCTGCACGGGCGCGAGCCAGACGGGAAACGCGCCGGCGTAATGCTCGATGAGCACGCCGAAGAAGCGCTCGACGGAACCCCAGAGCGCGCGGTGAACCATGAGCGGCTGGTGGCGCGCGCCGTCTTCGCCGACGTACTCGAGCTTGAAGCGGCGCGGCAGGTTGAAATCGAACTGCACGGTGCTGAGTTGCCAGGGGCGGCCGATGGCGTCGACGAGCTTGACGTCGATCTTCGGGCCGTAGAACGCAGCCTCGCCAGGGATGTATTTATACGGAACGTTCATGCGAGTGAGCGTGCTGGTGAGCGCATCTTCGGCGCGCTTCCAATCTTCCGGAGTGCCGGCGTAAATCTCCGGATGCGCGGGATCGCCGCCGGAAAGCTCGACGACGTAATCGCTGAAGCCGAAAACGCGCAGGACTTCCCAGGCGAATTCGACGCAGTCCTGGATTTCCTTTTCGATCTGGCCGGGCATGCAGAAGATGTGCGCGTCGTCCTGCGTGAAACCGCGCACGCGCATCAGCCCGTGGAGCACGCCCGAGCGCTCGTAGCGATAGACGGTGCCGAGCTCGGCGAGCCGCACCGGCAGCTCGCGATAGCTGCGCAAGCGCGACTTGAAAATCAAAATGTGGCCCGGGCAGTTCATGGGCTTGAGCTGGTATTCGGCTTTTTCGACTTCGATCGCGCCGAACATGTTTTCGCGATAGAAGTTCGCGTGGCCGCTCGTCTTCCAGAGGTTCAGGTCCATGATGTGCGGCGTGAAGACGAGATCATAGCCGCGCGCGAGCAAGTTTTCGCGCAGCCAGTCTTCCATCTGGCGGCGAATGATCGAGCCCTTCGGGTGCCAGAAGATGAGGCCGGGACCGGCTTCGTCCTGAATGCTGAAGAGATCGAGCTCGGCGCCCAGGCGGCGATGATCGCGGCGCTTGGCTTCCTCGAGCTTGTGGAGATACTCATCGAGCTCTTTCTGATCGACGAAGCAGGCTGCGTATATCCGCTGCATCTGCGGATTGCCTTCGTGGCCCTTCCAGTAGGCGCCGGCGACGTTCATTAGCTTGAACGCCTTGATGCGGCCGGTGGAGGGAATGTGCGGGCCGCGGCAAAAGTCGATGAATTTTCCGGTGGTGTAGAAGGAGACCATCGGCTCGACAGCCTTTTCCTCGACGAGCTCGCATTTGAATTCCTGGTTCGTCTTGCGATAGAGGTCGAGCGCCTCGGGCTTGGGCATGAGCTTGCGTTCGTTGGGGACGTCCTTCGCGGCGATCTCGCGCATCTTGGCCTCGATCTTCTCGAGGTCTTCGGGAGTGAACGGCTGCTCGCGCAGGAATTCGTAGAAGAAGCCGGTGTCGATCGGAGGGCCGACGCCGAGTTTTACGTCGGGATAGAGCTCGAGCACGGCCGCGGCGAGAAGATGCGCGGCGGAATGGCGCAACACCTGGACGGCGTCGGGATCCTTGGCGGTGAGGATCGCGAGCTTCACATTGTGGTCGAGCGGGCGCGAAAGATCGACGAGTTCGCCGTCGGCGCGAGCGACGAGCGCTTCCTTGGCGAGGCGCGGAGAAATTTGCTGCGCGATCTGAGCGGGAGTTGTTCCGCTGGGCACTTCGCGGGTGGCGCCATCGGGCAGCGTGATTTGAAGTGTGGCCATTTTTCCTTTGCGAGGCTTCGTTTTGGTCGCGGGAGCCGTGTTTCTGTGTCGCACCTACGGCGCTCGCGACCCTTCATTTCTGATTCCCAGCCCTTCCGAGGCTGTTACGAAACCGGGCTGTTCGGCGGCGCGTTTCGTGAAACGCGAGGTTCGCTGAGTGCGTAGAAGACTGGCGAAACACTAACACGATCAGGCCAGTAGCGCTCTGAGCCGCTGCGCCCCCACCGCACTGATCATGCGCTTCAAGTTGTACGCCATCACTCCCAAGCTAATTTCCGTCCGCGCCCCGCGCAGCCCGCGCAACAGAAATCGCGGGTGCCCGAAAATCTGGTACTTCAGCGCAGCGAACGGATGCTCGGCCAGCGATCTCCGCAAGCGCATGGCTTCAGCCGTCGCCCTCGCCCGCAACCGCTCGAGCGCTCCGTCGAACAGGTGCTTCTTCAGCAGGCGGCGCGAGCCTACCGTGCACCGCGGTCGCAGCGCGCACGCCCCGCACACTTCCCGCTGGCCCGCGTAGACCAGCGTGCGTTCTTTCCGTTGATGACGATGCAGGCGTTCGCCCGCCGGACAGCGGAACGTATCGCTGGCTTCGTCGTATTGAAAATCGCTGCGCTCAAACAGCGTGCCGTCTCCCCGATTGTTGACTCCACGAACCGGCGGCACATGAGGAATGATTCCTCGTTTTTCGCAAGCTTCGGCTTGTTCTCCGTTCGAGTAGCCCGCATCGGCCACCACATGGACCGCTGTTCCAGGCCCTCCCATCACATCCTGCGCGGCTTCCGCCACCGGCTGTAGACTGCGGTTGTCCGTGGCTTCGTCACTCACCTGCTGTGTGACAATCAGCGCGTGCTCGGCATCCACCGCTGTCTGCACGTTGTACGCGGGAACCTTGCCGCTGGTGGTCCGCATAAACCGCGCCTCCGGTTCCGAATGTCGGCGCAACTTCTCCAATGCCGCCGCCACTGCCTGAGGATCGATCTCGATTTCCTCTTCCGCGTCCGCCTGCTCCATCCTCTCCAGATACCGTTCCAGCGCTCTGCGCTCGTGCACGCTGTCGCTGCTGCTCGCCGCGCGAAACTTCGAGCCGTCAATCGCCACCCACTCTCCGCGAACCAGCCCTACCTCCCGAGCGAAGCGGATCAACTCCGCGCCTGCCTGGCTCACCGCTTCGCTGTGCATCCGCCGAAACTCCGCGATGGACTTGTGATCCGGCACCAGCCGTCCCAGCAGCCACATCACCTCGATGTTGCGCCCACACTCGGCTTCCAGCCGTCGCGACGAACGCACTCGATTCAGATATCCGTACAGGTACAGCTTCAAAAGGTCCCGTGGATCGTAGCCCGGCCGCCCCGTCTCGGCCGCTTCGGCGCGCGCAAATCCCAATTCGCTCATGTCCAGCCGCTCCACAAACCCCTCGATCACGCGGCACACGTGATCGCCCGGAATAAAATCGTCCAAGGTCGCCGGAAACAACGTCCTCTGCTGCCTCGCCTCTCCCTCG
>Ga0335074_10008674_pt1 | contig 14137 bp, 14 predicted proteins | sample Lox_Sample_23_FD_206715 | JGI IMG/M metagenome (GOLD analysis project Ga0335074, IMG submission 206715) | Soil microbial communities from Loxahatchee National Wildlife Refuge, Florida, United States - Lox_Sample_2.3 | ecosystem: Environmental > Terrestrial > Soil > Wetlands | place: USA...
TCGCGTCATTCGCCCGGCCCAGCGTAATTTGCTGCTCGGTAAGGTCGACGCTCATGCCGCTCAGGCCGCCTTCTGTGACGACGAGAAAACGCGGGGTGCCGCGACTGGGTTTCTGCTGCTTCTGCGGCCGCTGAGGCTGCCTCTGCGGTCCCCGGTTCCGGCCCTTGCGCACCTTCGCGGCCGCGGTGCCGAACAGGTCGGTACGCACCACTCCGATGGCCGCGATGACAAACAGCCAGAGAACGGCCAAGAAGGCCACCCTAATCAGGGTGAGGGTGAGGGAGTTCATCCGGTGCGGTGTCCTCGGCTTCTGCGTCGCTTCGAGTTTTTGCTGCCCTTAGGGTAGTCAGTCCTAGGCCGTCAGGTAGCTGTCTAGCGCCTCTCTAATCGCTGCCCGGGCGCTGATACCTGGCGGCGCCTTACTAATAGGCGGTGTCCTGCCGGTAACCGGGGTCTTGCCGGTAACCGGGGTCTTGCCGGTAACCGGGGTCCTGCTGATAACCGGGGTCCTGCCGGTAACCCGTGTCCTGCCGGAAAACCAGGGTCGTACGGCCCAGCGTCACGTTGGTGCCGTCGGTGAGCGTGACACGCCGCACCGGCTGCCCGTTGACAAGCGTCCCGTTGGTCGAGCCCAGGTCGACCAGGACGACCTGATCGTCTTCCACGCGCAGCTCGGCGTGGTGCCGTGACACGCCGGGGTCCACCAGCCGCAGGTCACAGTCGGTCCCCCGGCCGAGCAGCGTCACCGGCGTCTGCAGTTCGTACGTGCTGCCGGTCTCCACGCCCGTCCCCGGGGACGAGCCCGCCACGACCAGCCGCGGCCGACCGTAGAACTGCGCGCCAGGCGCGCGCGGCAGGTCGCTGACCGGCTGCCGGACCTCGCCCGCCTCGACGGTGTGGCCCCTGATCACTCCGGACCTGATCCGGAACGTGCCCGTCGTGAGGTCGGGAACGCCCTCGAACCGCATTCGCACCGGGCCGACGAACGAGTACCCCTGCTCCTTGGCATAGTCCCTGGCCAGGGTCGCCAGTTCCACGCCGAGGCTCTCCGCGTACACGTCCAGCCGCTCGAAATCGCTCTCGGCGACCTCGACGACGAAGTCGTTCGGCACTAGGGTTCGGCCCTGGGCCACGATCGCGGCGCGGTCGTCCATCTCCCGCTGAATCGCGCTCGCAACCTCCACGGGCTGCAGTTCAGACTTGAAGGCGCGCGCGAAGGCTCCTTCGACCATGCCCTCAAGCCGCCGTTCGAAGCGCTGCAGAACACCCACCCGCCGGCCTCCCTTCGGCTCATTACGTACCTGATGGTATCTGGGGTACGAGTGCTCCTGAGGACGTGCTAATCTAAGTCCTCGCCCGGGGCGGGTGGCGGAACGGCAGACGCGCACGGTTCAGGTCCGTGTGCCCGAAAGGGTGTGAGGGTTCAAATCCCTCCTCGCCCACCCAAGAGCTGGCCTGCGGAAACGCAGGCCAGCTTTGTTTTTCCTCTGTCTTCCCGCGGTTCAAACCTCACCGGCCCCGCAGCCCTCACGGCTTTCACCGACCCGGATGCCTAGAACCACTTTGTAGACGCCGTGACCATTTGTGACCGGTCACTCGATACCGAAAGTGGTCACCACGTCTACAAAGTCAACGGAAGCGGCTGATGGACTAGTGCTGGGCCTCGCTGACCACTGGAGCAGTCCCTGTTGGCATCCTGCTGCACCCGCGAACGGAGTAGCTCACTAGCCGTCAAGCTCGTAGTCGCGGCGGCGGGCGCTGCGGGTGCGAGCCCAGTACTCAAAGGAAAATCCCGGCCAGATAGCGCGGTTCACGCCCGCGTCGTCGAGGTACCAGCTGCGGCAGCCGCCCGCGCTCCACACCGCGCGGCGCAGCCTGTGCTGCAGGGCGTCGTTGTACCTGCGCGCCGCGGGCGCCCTGGCCTCGATCGTGCTCGCCTTCGCCCTGGACAGGACGCGCAGGCAGCTCAGCACGTGCTGAACCTGAGCCTCGATCATGAACACGACCGAGGTATGGCCGAGGCCCGTGTTCGGGCCCAGGAGCATGAAGAAGTTCGGGAAGCCGGGGACAGTGATCCCGCGGAAGGCCTCGACACCCGATGCCCACGCGTCCTTGAGCTTGACGCCATCCCGCCCGGCCACGTTCAGCTCGGCGGCCGCGTCGACGACACGGAATCCCGTGCCGAAGACGAGCACATCCGTCTCATGCAGCGTCCCGTCCGCCGTCACGACGCCGGACGAGGTGATCGCCGTGATGCGGTCGGTGGCGAGCTCCACATTCGGTCGTTGCAGCGCCGGATAGTAGTCAGAGGACAGCAGGATCCGCTTGCAGCCGATCGTGTAGTCCGGGGTCAGCCGCGCTCGCAGCTCCGGATCGGGCACCTGCCGCTCAAGGTGCTTGCGCGCCATCGCCTCCAGCGGCGCCATCAGCCTCGGGTCGACCGCGAAGCCGACGGCGCGGCTTTCCAGCCCCCAGTAGACGGCGTACCGCAGCGCGCGAGCGGCACCTGGCACGCTGCGCAGCGCCGCACGCGTTCGTAGCGGCATCCCGACGTCCGGCCGCGGGTGGATCCACGGTGGCGTGCGCTGGAACACGGTCAGGTGCGCGGCCTGGCTGGCGACGGCGGGGACGAACTGGATGGCGGAGGCGCCAGTACCGATGACGGCGACCCGCTTCCCCGCCAGGCTGGCAGCTGGATCCCAGGACGACGAGTGGAAGGACTCGCCGGCGAACGAGTCAATGCCAGGGATCTCCGGATACGACGGGATGTGCAGCGCACCCGCGCCGGAGACCACCGCGTGGGCGCGGTATCGCTCACCGTCCGCGGTGCGCACGGTCCACAGCCGGTCGGCTTCGTCCCATGTCACCGACTCGACCCGGCTGCCGTACCTGATGTGCTCCTCGATCCCGTATTTGGCGGCGCACCTGCGCAGGTAGTCCCAGATCTCCTGCTGCGGCGCGAACAGCCGGGTCCAGTCCGGGTTCAGCTCGTAAGAGAACGAGTAGAGCGGCGACGGCACGTCGCACGCGCAGCCCGGGTACCGGTTGTCCCGCCAGGTCCCGCCCAGTTCCGCGGCCTTCTCCAGGATCACGAAGTCGTCGAAGCCCGCCTTACGCAGGCCGATGCCCATCCCGATGCCGCCGAACCCGGACCCGATGATGACGATTTTGTGCCGCACCTGAGGGACCCTCGACCTTACGGGACCACGATGACCGGGCAGCTCGCGTGCCGGGCTAGCCAGCCGGGGACCGAGCCGGCGAGGTGGTGCCAGAAGTGCCTGGGCGCGCCGATCACCAGGGCGTCGGCGCTGAACTCCGCCGCCATCGCGCCCAGCTCCCGCGCGGGGCTGCCGCGCCGGGTTCGCACATGCACCTCGAGCTGACTCGGGTCGGCGACCTGGTCCAGCTCGGTGAGCAGCCAGCGCTCCAGTGCGTCGTTATCCCTCGGCAGCCCGACCACCTGGCCGGTCAGCGGCTCGCAGTAGACGCCGGGCGACGTCACGTAGACCATGAGCAGCGGCCGGTCGAGCCGCCGGGCCAGCCCGGCGGCGTACGCGAGGGCGTTGCGCGCGGACGTGGAGCCGTCGTAGCCGGCGATAACGGGATGGGCCAGGCTGATCGGGCGCGGCTGGCAGGTCAGGAACTCATCGGGGCGCACGGACTCCCGGTGGCGGCGCCGTTCTGGCCGGCGCTGCCGCTGAAGCGGGCCTTGCTGCCCAGCGCCGCGCTGATCAGCGCCGCGCTGCTCAGGCGGGCCCTTATCCGGGTAAGGCTCAGCCTGGTCCATTTGCGCGTCCTAGCGGCCACACGGGGTCAATAGTTTTGTTATAGCAAGTAAGCTACCCGCTGGTTAGGCGGAACATACATATACGCGTGCAATGCCCAGCCTGCGCCGGGTTATTCGCGTCCGGGCGTGCGGAACAGCCAGCACTATAGGCGCCCTGGCGGCCGTCGCGGAAGCACCCGGCGGCGGAAGTAACGCCCTTTCGCTGTCCCGGGTCCTTTCAGATGGCACGATGAACACGTGGTGGCAGAACATGCGGGGCTGGCGGACCCGCGGGACCGGGTGGACGCGACAGCGCGCGCGGTGATCGAGAGCGCCGCCGACGCGATCGTGGCCTTCGGGACCGATCGCACCGTGCTGCTGTGGAACCCCGCGGCGGAACGGATGTTCGGCTGGAGCGCCACCGAGGTCGTCGGCCTGGAGCCGCCGATCATTCCAGCAGAGCTCAGCGCCGAGCATAACGCGGTGCTCGAGCGGGTCCGCGGCGGCGGCCAGATCTCCTTCGCCACCAGGCGGATCCGCAAGGACGGCACCGTGCTCGACGTGCGCATCGACACCAGCGCGCTGACCGACAGCCGCGGCGGCGTGACCGGCTGGGTGAACATCTGCCACCAGACCGGCGAGGACGACGTGGCCAGGCACTACATGGCCGAGCGTGCGCGGGTGGTGCGCCGTCTCGGTGATGTGGTCGCGGACATGAACGCGCAGCGCGACCTGGAGTCGGTGCTTGACCGGATCGCAGCTAGCCTTCGGGAGCTGACCGGCGCCGACGCCGGCGGGTTCGTGCTCGTCGAGGACGACCGGCTGCGGCTGGTATCCACCGCGGGCCTGCCCGCCAGGCTGCGCGGGCGCGTCGCGTCGCTGTCGAACAGCCTGGTCGGCGAACTCCTCAGGTCGGGCAAGACCGTGATGATGGCGACCGGCGAGTCCGGCCAGTTCGACGACCTGATCTGGTCGGCGCTGCCCGGGCTGCACACCATCGCGCTGAGCCTGTCTCACGTGGGCGGGCGGCCGTACGGGGCGCTCTACGCCCTGTACAGCAGGCGCACCCTCAGCCACGTCGAACTCGAGCTGCTCGAGCTGCTCGCCGGTCACGCCGGGGTGGCGCTGACCAACGCGATGGCGTTCGAAGAGGTCGTGCGGCAGCGGGCACACGAGCGCGCGGTCATCGACGGCAGCGCGGACGGCATCGCGGTGCTCGACGAGCAGGGGAACGTGAAGCAGTGGAACCCAGCCGCGCACCGGATCACCGGCATGACGGCCGACGAGGTGATGGGCGCGCCGCCGCCGTTCCCGCTGCCCGAGCCCGGTGAGCGACGCACGCATAAGCTGACGAGCGGACGGTGGCTCGACGTGCTGTGCACGGCGCTCGGCGACGGCAGCGAGCGGGTGGTCGACTTCCGTGACGTCACCGCCGCGAAGGAGCTCGAGGAAGCCAAGGACCTGTTCCTCGCCACCACGAGCCACGAACTGCGCACGCCCATCACGGTGGTCCAGGGGTTCGCCTCGACGCTGGCCAGCCGCTGGGACCAGCTACCCGACGCCGACCGCCGCTCCGCGGTCCGGACGATCGCGGAACGCGCGGGGTCCCTTGGCCGCCTGGTCGAGCAGCTGCTCCTCGGCGCCCGGGCGGGCGCCGATCAGCTGCCGGTCGACAACGGCCCCTTCGACCTGGCCGCCCTCTTGAGGGCAGCAGTCATTTCATTCGGCGCCCTCTCGGACAAGCACGAAGTAGTAGCGGACGTCCCCGCCGACCTCCCCCAGGCCCACGGCGACTCAATGGCCACCGACATAATCGTCGGCCAGCTCCTGGAAAACGCCGTCAAGTACTCCCCCTCAGGAGGAATGGTCACGGTCCGCGCCAGGCGGGCCGCCGAGATGATCGAGGTCGACGTCGAAGACGAGGGCATCGGCATCCCCCCAGCCGACTACGAGCGCATCTTCGAGCGCTTCTACCAAGGCGAGACCGGCGACCGGAGAAGGTTCGGCGGTGTGGGCATAGGCCTCTACATCGTCCGCCGCCTGGCGGTGGCCCAGGAAGGGACCGTGATGGCGGAAGCCCGCCCCGAGGGCGGCACGACCATGCGCCTGACCCTGCGCTGCGCCTGGGCCGAGTAAATGTCGGCGACGCTGAAGTTGACGCATAAGGCCATCGGGGCGGAGGTCCGTCGTGGCCCGTACGATGTCGTGCTCGACGGTGAGCGGGCCGGGTCGGTCGAGATGAACCGCACGATCGAGATACCAGTGGAGCCTGGACGTCACACCCTGCAAGTTCGCAATGGACGGAACTCGAGCAGCACCGAGACCTTCGACGCCGCCGAGGAAGAGGTCGTCGCCTTCCGGTGCACCGGAAAGAGGCCCTTGCCGATCTTTCTCGCATCCTTCGTCGTGCCCAGGCTGGCACTGAAGCTCGTTCGCGAGTGAGCCGGCGTCGCCGCCGTCGGGAGGCGATCCCCGTCAGAGGCGGGCTTGCTCCCGGTGCCGCGGTTCGCCCCCGGTGGCGGCCAGGTATTCGTCGATCACACCGGGCACGTCGTCGCTATCCCGCATGATCTGGCCCGCCTCCATCCAGATCACGCGGTTGCAGCTCTGCTCGATCTCACCGAGGTTGTGCGCGACAAGGAACACGGTGCCGGCCTCGTCCCGCAGTTCCTTGATCCGGTTGTGGCTCTTGGTCCGGAACGAGGCGTCGCCGGTGGCGAGCGCCTCGTCGATCATCAGGATCTCGTGGCTCTTGGCGGATGCGATGGCGAACCTGAGGCGCTGCGCCATGCCGGTTGAGTAGGCGCGCATGGGCAGGTCGATGAACCTGCCGACTCCGGAGAAGTCAACGATCTGGTCGTACCTGGCCTTCACTTCCGCGGGCGGCATGCCCATCGCGAGGCAGCCGAGGACCACGTTCCGCTCGCCGGTGAGGTCGTCGAGCAGCGCGGCGTTCACGCCGAGCAGCGCGGCCTGCCCGGTCGTGTAAACGGCGCCCTGCTCAGCAGGCAGCAGTCCCGCGATCGCCCGCAGCAGCGTGGACTTCCCTGAGCCGTTCCGGCCGATGATGCCCATCACGTCGCCGTGGTTCACCACGAAGGAGATGCCGCGGATGGCGTGCACCTCGCGGATCGACGCGCGCTTCTGCCGCCTCACCAGTCGCATCAGCGACGTGGCCGCGGTCCCCTTGTTGCCGCCGGCCCCGTACACGCGGTACACCACGTGCAGGTCATCGACGACTACGGTCGGGTCAGCCATGGTCTCCCCCGGCTAGTCCGGCGCGATGAGCGAACGTCACGACCCAGACGTTACCTCGTCCACGGCGCCGTTCGCGCCATCACGGTGCGGACAAATAGCCGGATAACACCCGCGAAATATGATGTTCACGGTTTCACGGCGTTCTCAACGGGCATGCCGCTGATGCCGGGTTCGTTCAATTCCGCGAACGGGGCGGGGTGACTATGGAGGTGGCTACGTCGAGCGCGCTACTGCTCCCGTTTACAGCCTCTAGCGTCGGCGTCGCACGCCGACGCCTTATTGGTGACCTCACCGAAGCGGGCGTTTACGAGGCTACGGCTTGTGACGCCGGGCTAGTGATTAGTGAACTTATCAGCAATGCCCTAAGGCACGCTAGCCCCCTTCCGGGATGCGTTGTCAAAGTCTCGTGGAAGCTGCAGCAGGACAGCGTGGAGGTCGAGGTCAGCGACGGGGGCGGCCCGACGACGCCGGCGGTAAATGAGCCGACGAACTGGGCGATCGGCGGGCGCGGGCTAGGCATCGTGGCCCGCCTCTCGTTGCACTGGGGAGTGCGCGCGCAGGAGGACGACGGGGAGCCGGAGACGACCGTGTGGGCCGAACTGCCGATACGGTATGGCAGCAAGACCGGTTTGGTGACTGCCTCGTCACGGGATGCGTAAGCGCGTCTCGTACGAGCCTGACGAGCGGGATCGAGCCGCCTGAGGCTAGCTTTCCGGCAGGCAGTGGCGGTAGGGTTCCAGCCGTGGAGCTTAATGTCTCGAGTCGGTCTCAGGGAGATCACGCAATTGTGATCGCAACCGGGGAAATCGACCTTTATACCGCTCCGCGGCTACAAAGCGAGCTCGCCGAAGTCATCGCCAACGCCGCCCCGGCATCGAAGATCGTCGTGGACATGTCCGGCGTGGAGTTCTGCGATTCCACCGGCATGAACATCCTGCTGTCCTGCCTTCGGCAGGTCAGGGAGCGTGGCGGCGAGCTCGAGCTCGCCGCGCCGCGTCCGGCCGTCATGAAGATCCTTCAGGTCACCGCCCTCGACTCGGTTTTCACCATCGTTCCCGCGCCGGTGACTCTTCCCGGCCAGTAATAACCCCGTAACGCCCGCAGGCCATTTACGATCGGCCTATGTCACAGGTGGCCGTCGTCATTCCGGCGTACAACGAGGCGGACCTGGTCGGCGCGACCGTCACGGCCGCGACCGCGCTCCCCGGCGTCGACGTGGTCGTGGTCGTCGACGACGGCTCACACGACGGCACGGCCGACGTCGCCGAGCGGGCGGGCGCCGCGGTGCTCCGGCACGCGCGGAACCGCGGCAAGGCGGCGGCGATGGAGACGGGCGCGGAGGCCATCCGCCTCCTTGACCAGCGCGAACCGCGCGCCGTCCGGCGGCACCTGTTGTTCCTCGATGCCGATCTCGGCGCGACGGCCGCCGCGGCGGGCCCGCTGATCACGCCGGTCGCCGCCGGCGAAGCGGATCTGGCCATCGCGGTGTTCGCCAACCGGGTCAAGCAGGGCGGCCATGGTTTCGTCGTCGGCCTGTCCGGGGCGGGCATCCGCCGTGCGACCGGCTGGACACCCGCCCAGCCGCTGAACGGCCAGCGCTGCCTGACCCGGGCGGCCTTCGACGCCGCGCGGCCGCTGGCCCGCGGCTTCGGCGTCGAGACCGCGATGACGATCGACCTGAAGCGCAAGGGGCTGCGGGTCACAGAGGTCGAGGTGGATCTCGCGCACCGGGCGACCGGCACTGACCTGCGGGCGCAGCTGCACCGTGCCCGCCAGTTCGCCGACGTCGCCTGGGCGCTCGCTACCCGCCGGTGAGCACTCCCGGCCGCGCCGGCCGCGTGGGCCGCGCCGGCCTGGCGGCCATCGCGGTCAGCATCGCGGGCACGGTCGCGGTCGGCGCCGCGGGGACCTCGCTAATGGCGCCGCCGCTGCCCGGCGCACCCGGCTGGCTGCCCTGGGGCCTTGAGCTGCGCCTCAGCCCGTACCTGGCGGTCGGACTCGCCGCCGCGAGCCTGGCCGCCGGCGCCCTCGGCCTGCTGCTCACGCTGCACGCGATGCGATCGGGGTGGACGGTAAGCCCGCGGTCGGTGCTGCTCGCCGGGGTGATAGCGGCGATCGCGGTGGGAACCACGAGGCCGTTCGGGACATCGGATTTTCTCTCCTACGCCGCCTACGGCCACGAACTGGTGACAGGGCACAACCCCTACCTGGTCGCGCCGCGGGCGCTGCCCGGCGATCCGGTCGCGCGGGCGGTGCAGGACTGGGCGGGCACACCGTCGGTGTACGGGGCGCTCGCGACCGGCGTGTTCGGCGCCGCGTCGCTGGCCGGCGGGCTCTCCGCGCGGCTGACGGTGTTCGCGCTCGACCTGGTGAGCGCCGCCGCGTTCGTCGTGACCGGGGTGCTGCTCTACCGGCTCGCGCGCGGCCGCGCGGCCCGGCTGCGGGCGGCGCTGCTGTGGACCGGCAATCCGCTGCTGCTGCAGGTGCTGGTGGCGGGCAGCCATGTCGACGGGCTGGCCGTCGCGTTCAGCATCGGCGGTCTCGCGGTGCTCTTCCCCGTCATCCAGAACGGGCCCGTGGTTCCCCCCGGGGCCCTGCGCGGCGCGGCCGCCGGCACGCTGCTCGGCCTGGGCTTCGCGGTGAAACCCACGGCTGCGCTGATGGCCATTGGCCTGGCCATCGCCCTGGTCGTCGCCAGGAAGCGCCTGGCGGCGGCCTGCCTAGCGGCCGGGTTCGGCGTCGCAGCGGCCACCGACCTCCTGGTGATGGGCTCCGCGGGGATCGGGCAGACAACCCGGGCGAGCGCCCTGGTGTCGGCGGGTTCGCCGTGGCGGGCGGTCCGCGCGGTGCTGAGTTACTTCATCGCCGAACCCGTCGCCAACGATGTGGTTCGCTGGTGCGCCGTGGCGCTCGCCGCCTTGCTTGTGGTGCGCTTTGTCCCTGATTTCCGTCGCTCTGACCGCACGGATCAGGGACAAAGCGCCTGGCGGGCCATCGGGTGGGCGTTCCTGTTCGTGGTGGCCTGGCTGGCGGCGTGGCCGTACGTGCTGCCGTGGTACGACGCGCTGGCATGGGCGCTGCTGGCGCTGCTGCCCGCCTCCGGGTTCGACTGGCTGCTGCTCGCGCGAACGACGGTGCTCGCCTTCGGGTATCTGCCGGCCAGGGCCACGGGCATCACGATCCCCGTCGGCCTACGCTGGATGGAGCCGGTGCTGCGTTCGGCGATAACCCCGGCGGTGCTGGCGACGCTGCTCGTGCTGCTCGCGTGCCGGCTGCCGGTAGTGACTATGCGTGATGGGTATAGTCCTGAACGTGATAGCGATCGCGATCTCTGTGGTGGCGGCGCTGGCCGGGGTGATCGGCATTTCGGTCGGCGTGGCCGCGCACCGGCGGGCCAGCCGCGTCGTGCGCGAGTGCAATGAGCTGATCCAGGGCGCCGTAGGGTCGCGCGGCACGGTCGATCCGCGCGCGCTGCGCGACGTGGCGATCGTCAGGTACGACGCGCTGCAGGAGATGTCCGGGCAGCTGTCGTTCTCGCTCGCCCTGCTCAACGCGGTCGGCGACGGCGTGGTGCTCAGCTCGATCAACGGGCGCGCGGAGACCCGCACCTACGCCAAGCCGGTGCGCGCGGGCAAGGGCGTTCAGGAACTGTCGCCCGAGGAAGCCCAGGCGGTGCACTCGGCGCAGCTGGGGACGGGCCCTTCCACGATCACGGCTACGGCATGATGGGGCTATGCGCTACGCCTATCTCGGCCCGGAAGGGACGTTTACCGAGGCCGCCGTGGCGAGCCTGGCCGGCTCGCCCCATCCCGACGAGGTGGAGCCGGTACCGTATCCGTCGGTCGGCGCGACCCTGGCGGCGGTCAGGGCGGGGGAGGCCGAGCGGGGTGTGGTGCCGGTCGAGAGCTCGGTCGAGGGCATCGTCACCGCCACCGTCGACGACCTGACCGGCGCCGGTGACCTGCTGATCCGCGCCGAGACCACGCTGCCGATCGAGTTCGCGCTGCTCGCCAGGCCGGGCACCGCCCTCGACGACGTGAAGACCGTGGGCGGGCATCCGCAGGCCGAAGCGCAGTGCCGGCGCTGGCTCGCGGCCAACCTGCCGGGCCGGGAGTGGGTGCCGCTCGCGTCGAACGCCGAGGCGGCCCGCCGGGCAGCGGAAGGCGAGCTGGACGCGGCGCTGGCCGGCGAGTTCGCGGCGGCCCGGTACGGCCTGTCCCCGCTCGCCCCGGCCGTGCACGACCGGTCCAACGCGGTGACCAGGTTCCTGGTGGTCGCGCCGCCCGGGGAACTGCCCGCGCCGACCGGCTCGGACCGGACGTCGCTGGCGGCGTTCCTCATCGAGGACCATCCGGGCGCGCTGATGGAGATCCTCACCGAGTTCGCGGTGCGCGGTGTCAACCTGACCACCATCCAGTCCCGGCCAACCGGAGACGGTCTTGGCAGTTACTTCTTCTTCATCGACTGCGAAGGCCATATCGACGACGCGCGGGTCGGCGAGACGATGATGGGCGTGCGCCGGGTGTGCGCCGAGGTCCGGTTCCTCGGCAGCTATCCCAGAAGCGACGGGGGGCGGACCCAGGTCCGCGCCGGCACGTCCGATTCCGAGTTCGCCGAAGCCGCGGCGTGGCTCGGCAGGCTCCGCTACGGCCGGCCGTAAGCACCGCCGGGTCAGGGCGGCCCGGTCACCGTCCCGAACAGGTCAGGCAGTCAAAGGTAGGGGCCGGTGCCGCGTAGCGGCTGCTGCGCGTCCTGCTGGTCTGCGGGGATGGCGCCGGGCGGGAGCGCCCTGCGCATCTGCTCGAGCTGCGCGCGCGCCGCCATCTGCTGTGCGAACAGCGTCGTCTGGATACCGTGGAAAAGCCCCTCAAGCCAGCCGACCAGTTGCGCCTGGGCGACCCGCAGCTCCGCCTCGCTCGGCGTGACGTCGTCCGCGAAGGGCAGCGACAGGCGCTCGAGCTCGTCGACCAGCTCCGGGGCGAGGCCGTCCTCGAGTTCCTTGATGGAGTTCTGGTGGATCTCCTTCAGCCGCGCCCGGCTCTTCTCGTCCAGCGGGGCGGACTTCACCTCTTCGAGAAGCTGCCGGATCATGCTGCCGATCCGCATCACCTTGGCAGGCTGCTCCACCATCTCCGTGACGGACTTCTCGGTCTCGCCGCTGCTCGCGTCCTCCTGGCCGCCGCCGACCGCGATGCCGTTGGGCCCAACCACGACGACCTGCGGCCTGCCCTGCTCTTGCGGGCTGATTTCGTCGCTCATGCTTCCACGCTATCGGGTGCCGGCCGCTAATCGGCGCGCAGGATGAGCTTGCCGATGTGAGTGCTCTCCGCCATGATGCGGTGCGCCTCGGCGGCCGCGGTGAACGGCAGCTCACGGTAGACGACCGGGCGGATGCTGCCCGCTTCCACCAGCGGCCATACGTGCTCGCGGACGGCGGCCACGATGGCGGCCTTCTGCTCAGCGGGACGAGCCCTGAGCGTGGTGCAGGACAGGGTGCCGCGCTTGACCATCAGCTTGCTCATGTCCAGTTCCGCCCTGGCGCCGCCCTGCATGCCGATGCAGGCGATCCGGCCGTCGGCGGCGAGCGCGTCGATGTTGCGGTCCAGGTACTTGGCTCCGATGATGTCCAGGATGACATCCGCGCCGCGGCCGTCCGTGGCGTCCTTGACCCGCTGCACGAAATCCTCGTCGCGGTGGTTGATCGTGATGTCCGCGCCGAGTTCCCTGCACGCCGTCAGCCTGTCCTCCGAGCCGGCGGTCACCGCGACGGTCGCGCCGAAGTCCTTCGCGAGCTGGATCGCCGTCGTGCCGATGCCGCTGGCGCCGCCGTGTATGAGGAGCGTCTCACCCGCCCTCAGCCGGGCGCTGAGGAAAACGTTCGAGTACACGGTGCAGACCGTCTCCGGCAGCCCGGCGGCATGCGTCAGGCTGGTGCTCGCCGGGGCCGGCAGGAGCTGCCCGGCGGGAACCGCGACCTTTTCCGCATAACCGCCGCCTGCCAGCAGCGCGCACACCGCGTCACCCACTTGCCAGCCGGTGACGCCAGGGCCGACGGCCGCGATCGTGCCCGAGCATTCGAGGCCCGGGTACCGCGGCGCCCCCGGCGGCGGCGGATAGAAGCCCTGGCGCTGCATCAGGTCCGCGCGGTTGACCCCGGCCGCGACGACGTCGACGAGCACTTCTCCCTGGCCTGGCACGGGGTCGTCGACCTCGGCCCATTGCAGCACTTCAGGACCGCCGGGCTTGGTAATGACTACCGCGTGCATAGCTGCCTCCTCGCTTGGGAACCCCTCTTAAGCAAGGTTCTGTCAACTGGATCGTCGGGTCGGGGTGGTTTGTACGATGGGCGGTATCGTGCAGCGAACAGTATGGCAAGAGCAGGGACGATGACAGCCGACGAGCCCGTGGACGACGACTACCCGGCGGCGGGGGAGAACCCGTTCGGTTCCGCGTACCCGTCCGCGTACCAGCAGGGCACAGGTGCGCCCGGGCACGTGTCACTGCCGCCGGATGACCTGGAGGCCCTGGCCGTCCCGGAAGCCCTGGCCGTCCCGGAAGCCCTGGACGATCTGCCGGCGATGGAGCCGCTGCCGGATCCCGATGCGCTGCCCGACCCCGGCTATCCCAGCATGGCGGAGTACCAGCGATCGGCCCCGGCGGCATCCTCGCCGTTCCCCCCGCCGCCGCAGGATCCGCCCACGGCGTTCCCGCCGCCGCCGGCGTTCCCGCCGACGCCCGCGCCGTCGGCGGCCGCGGGCTGGCCGCCGGTGTCGCCGGCCGCCAGCGGGTACCGGGACTGGCCGCCGGAGGACGAGGAACAGCCGGCCGTCGCCCACGGGGACCCGTATCAGACGCCGCGCGAGCCGGCCGAGGCGCCGCCGCTGCGCGGACCGGGCGTGCCGCTGTCGCAGATCCAGTCCGACACGAGGCCTTCGGACGCGCCGCCGCTCGCCGCGCCGCTGCCCGAGGAGCTGCTGCCCCCGGACTCGCCGCCCAGGGAGACGGCGGAGAGCCTCACTAGCGACGTGCTGCTGCCCGGCAAGCGAGCGGCCCCTGGCGTGGGCTGGCGGCGGACGATCTACCGGGCGTCCGGCGGCCTGATCCGCGTCGGCG
>Ga0335074_10008675_pt1 | contig 14137 bp, 10 predicted proteins | sample Lox_Sample_23_FD_206715 | JGI IMG/M metagenome (GOLD analysis project Ga0335074, IMG submission 206715) | Soil microbial communities from Loxahatchee National Wildlife Refuge, Florida, United States - Lox_Sample_2.3 | ecosystem: Environmental > Terrestrial > Soil > Wetlands | place: USA...
GTGCGCAGCGGCGGCTGCGGGATGGAAGATTGCGCGGCGTCGATTCTGGCGACGGTGGTCTCGACGGCCAAACCGGGGCAGATGATCGTGGACGGCGGATCGAAAACGTTCTCTTCCGACCGGCCGGTGAATTCCTCCGAAGTCACCTTCGGCTACCTGGTGGAGGCCCCCGCGGCGCGCTTCCACAAGATGAACGAGGAGCACGGCTTCATCGACATCGCCCACGCCGGCGCGGAGTTTTCGATCGGCGACCGGGTACACATCATCCCCAACCACATCTGCGTGGCCGTCAACCTGCACGACCAGGTGTACGGACTGCGCGGGGACACCGTGGAAGAAATCTGGAAAGTGGAGGCGCGGGGAAAATTGCAATGAGGCGCGACCTGCTCTATGCGCTGCGTGCGCTGCGGCGGGCGCCGGGGTTCACGGCGGTGGCGGTGGCTACGCTGGCTCTGGGGATCGGCGCCAATACGGCGATTTTCAGCCTGGTGCAGGCGGTGATTCTGAAGCCGCTGCCGTTTCGCGATCCGGCGCGGTTGATCGCGGTCTGGGACACCTACCTGCCGCAGTTCTCGAAGGTGGGGATTTCGCCGGCAGAGCTGGAGACCTGGCAACGGCAAACAGGGATCTTTGCGGAGAGCGCGTGGTACCGCTACGTGCCGCTCGACCTCACCCTGGCGGTGCCGGGCGTGGAGCCGGCGGTGGTACACGCGGCGATGGTTTCGCCAGCGCTCGGACGGCTGCTGGGCGTGGCGCCGGCGCTGGGGCGCGGCTTCATGGCCGGCGACCCGCCCAACTCGGTGCTGCTCAGCGAGCAGGTGTGGCACGAGCAGCTCTCGGGCGACCCCGCCATTGCCGGCAAAACCATCCGCCTCAACGGCCAGGAGTACACTGTGGCCGGGGTGATGCCGCGCGCCGGCGCGTTCCCGGAATGGGCCGAAATATGGCTGCCGCCTTCGGCGCTGATAGGCGACGAATTGACCAATCCGGTGCGGCATTCGCTCGGGTTCGTGGCGCGCCTGGCACCCGGCGTGACGGAAGCGCAGGCGGCGGCGCGCCTGGAAACCCTGGCGCGTTGGCTGGCGGCGGAACATCCCAAGACCAGCACCGGGTGGGGCATGCGGGTGCTCGGCCTGCAGGCGGATTTGACGGCCGCCATGCGACCGGCGCTGCTGCTGTTGTGGGGCTCGGTCAGCCTGGTGTTGCTGATCGCCTGCGCCAATGTGGCCAATCTGCTGCTCTCGCGGGCCACCGGCCGCGCGCGGGAAATGGCGCTGCGCACGGCTCTGGGCGCCAGTGCCTGGCGCCTCAGCCGGCAACTGGTGACGGAGAGCCTGCTGCTGGCGGCGGCCGGCGGCTTGCTGGGACTGTGGCTGGCCGGTTGGGCCCTCAGTCTTGCCGGGCCTGCTTTGACGGATGTGCCGGCGAAGACGGATTGGACGGTGCTGCTGTTTCTGGCGGCGATCACGGCGGCGACGGGAGTGATCGCCGGACTGGCTCCGGCGGCCCAGGCGTTGCGCGCCGATTTGAACCACGTGATGAAGGCCGGGGCGGTGGCGGGCGGCGGCGCGGCGCGCGTGCGCAGCGGGCTGGTGGTGGCCGAGATCGCGCTGGCTATGATGGTAGCGACCGGCGGCGGAATCCTGGCGCGCAGCTTTCTGCGGCTGATGAATGTGGACCCGGGCTTCCAGCCGCACGGCCTGCTCACGCTGCGGGTATCGCTGCCGCCCTCGCATGACGGCGCCGAATGGTTCCACCGTGTGGAGGCGCGGCTGCGGGCGCTGCCGGGAGTGGAATCGGTGGCCGTGGCGAACGCCCTGCCGCTGGTGGCCAGCCGCGCCAACACCAGCCGGTTCTCGGTACCGGGGAGCCCGCTGATCAACCGCGATGCGCTGCCGGCGGCGCAGCTTCGGGCGGTCAGCCCGGACTATTTCCACAGCATGCGGATTCCGCTGCTCTCCGGGCGGGTGTTCGACGAACGGGACTTGAAGTCCGATGCCGTGATCATCAACGAAACCATGGCGCGGCGGTTCTGGCCGGGGCGCGATCCGGTGGGGCTGAAGTTCATCACCGGACCGTGGGGACCGAATCCGAGCTACGGCACCATCGTGGGGGTGGTGGGCGACGTGAAGCAGTTCGGGCTGGATTCGGAATCCAGCTTCGACCTGTATTCGCCGACGCTCGCGCCGCGCTACCTGATCGTGCGGACGGCCGGGGACGCCGCCGCGCTGGCCGGGGCGGTGCGGCGGGGGGTCCACGCGGCCGATGCGGAGGCGCCCATTACAGAGGTGCGGACGATGGACCAGGTGCTGGCGGAATCCGCGCGCACGCGGCGGTGGACAATGGCCCTGCTGGTGGCGTTTGCGGCGCTGGCGGTGGTGCTGGCGATGGTGGGGATTTACGGAGTGATGGCGTGGTCGGCGGCACAGCGCACGCGCGAGATCGGCATTCGCGTGGCATTGGGCGCGGGCAGCGGAAGCGTATGCAGGATGATGCTCCGACAGGGGCTGACGCTGTGCGCGCTGGGGCTGCTGCCGGGACTGGCAGGAGCGTGGGCGTTCCGGCGCGTGCTGGCGGGACTGGTGTTTGGAGTGGGCACGTTCGATCCGGTCGCCTGCGCCGCCGCTGCCGGGTTGATGGTGGCGGCCGGTTTGGCGGCGTGCTACCTGCCGGCGCGGCGGGCCAGCCAAGTGGACCCGCTGGTGGCGCTGCGCTGGGAGTAAGGGGCGTCCCAGGAGGGGACGGTGGCGTCCCGGAATCGGGCAGATGGGCGGGGGCCCCTTCACCGCGGAGACGCGGAGGGCGCGGAGGAAGCGCGGAGAAACCCCAAGACAAGAGGAGGCCGCAGAGGGGCGAAGTTTCGAGAGAGGCGCGGCAGATGGCGTGCTAGCACGGGGCGGGGAGGTGTCCGAATGGCCAAGAAGGAACGGATTCGCGAGGCGCTGACGGGGCTGCCCAGCCGGGAGTATTTGCTGGAGCGGATGGCTTTGGGCTGGCGGCCGGCGGCGATCGAATGGGAGCGGGACATCGTGCCGGAAGGCGGCGCGGAGCCCTATGTCGAGGAAATCCCGTACGGGCTGCGGGTGGCGCCGGATTGCGGCGGGCTGGTGGAAAACCCGCACGAGAAGGAAATCATCACCCTGGCTTTAGACATGATCGTGGAGGATTGCCCGCTTTCACGGGTGGCCGCCGAGCTGAATCAACGCGGCTACAACACGCGCGCCGGCAAGGCATGGACGCCCAGCGACCTGTTCACACTGCTGCCGCGGATGATCCAGGTGGGACCGCGGCTGTTTACCAGCGATGAGTGGACCACCCGGCGGCAACGGCTGCCGCGGGTGGTATAAGAGCGGCTGGCGGTATTAGACGGTGGCAGTTAGGTTTCAGTTAGGTTTCAATCAGGTTTTCCATTGCGGCACACGACCGTGTTAGTGGAACCTGGGCGCGCTCAGATTTTTCTTGACAAGGAACTGGAACTCGCATATGTTCGAGCCTGGAGTGTCTACCAATGGCAGAAAAGACGAAGCAACCTGCTAACTCGCGCGTCCAACTCTCCTTTGGGCGTAAACTCACGGATGAAGATGTAAAGGCGTTACAGGCGCAAGCCGATGCGCTCGAAGCACTAATACTGCCCGAGGGTGGGCACCACCACCACGATGACGTTGAGTTCTTCGTAGGTGACCACGTGGTTGGCGATCCAATCGAATAAGCCACAACCTATTTGTAACGCGGATGGCGGGTGGCACATTTTGGCCTGGCTAAGTCAAGGTGGAAGTGTGCGCCCGCCCGGCTCATCGAGCCAATTCGGTTCTCTGACTGAAATCCCGTGGATGACGGATTCGTGTCTTCGTTTTCTTTGTGAGAACTGTGGTATGCAAACCGACGAGTTGCTGGAAATTCTCGAGTTGGAACTCACACAGCACCGGGCATTCGGGGATAGTGAGTATATACGGGGGCAGGTACACTTCTGCCTGGAACGCCGCCTTCACAAGATTGCCGCTCACCTGCCGGACGCCGGTCAGTTGTTGGAGGCTCTGTCGCGCGCCGACTGCCACACGCGATACCGGGTACTTGGCGATAGTAGTGTTCGCTGCGCCATCCAACATGCTCTCACGCAAGTGGAGACGGGATCGGCTTACGGTCTGCCGCTGGACGATTGCGCGCAAGTGTTCCGCGAGACGATTCGTCTTCTGGAGGACGGTAAATGCGGCGGCCCGTTGGAATCAGGGTCTCCGGCAGTTCGCCGGTTAGGGCCGGAACCTTATCATGGGTGGATCTGGTGCGAAGAACATTCCGACGACATATTCGGCCGGTCCTTCCGGAGCGTGGTGCAGAAGAATTACGGCATATCCTTATACACACCTGATTCCGATGAGTGCGCGATGTTGGCAAGGGGAACACGCCTGCTCGAAGAGTTACTGCCGTCGCTATCGCGGAGCGCGCTCAGCCATGCTCACCTGATCGCGGTGTTTCCCAGGGTCGGTAAATGGACCGGGAGATCGTCGGCCTCGCAATTCAAGATCACCGGCACATTCTTCTTAAGCCGTGGCGGGCTTGAGGAGCCTTGGTATGTGGCGGAGCATATCTTCCATGAGGCGTTGCATCAAAAGTTATATGACTTTCGTCATGGACACTCGCTGCTGGCGCCGACGTTCTGGAGAAAAGATGCGCCGCTGGTTTGTTCGCTATGGAATGAGCCTAGTAAGTTGCACAATTGGGATATAAGCCGGGCGCTCGCGGCATTCCATGTATACGTACACCTGAGTCTTCTCTGTACCATAGCCGAGCGGCGCGCGCCGGAGCTGGAGGCGGCTTACGGTCCGCTGCAAGGAATGGTCGGGAGCCGTAAATCTCTCGAACGCGCCCGGTACCTGGGCGAGCAACTAACAGGACCCTGCTGGGAAGAGTTGGGGCAGGCAGGAAAGTATCTCGTGGAATGGTTGCTGTCGATCTTAAACGCCCTGGATGCGGCTCCGGCTCCCGAGGGTGCCTGTGTTCATTTGCTGCTCGACCGCTACGAGAAGGAAGCGGGGCGGGTGGAGGCCGTTCTCCGCAAGATCGGTCCTGAAGGTCTCGATGGTGGATCGAAGGCCGGGGTACCGCAACAGCTAATGGACCTGATCAGAGAAGAAGCGAATCACGTCTGCTGCGCGCTCTCGGCGGTGAATGCCAGTGAGGATCTCGGTCGTTTTAACCGTGCAGTCGCCCAATACTCCGATGCGGAGCTGGGAACCAGGTTTTTCGAGGTGCGCAGGCTCATCTCCAAGACTCTGTTGGACTTGTCTCCGGATCACCGGGGCTATCGGCTGGATGATTCTGTGGCTGAGTCGAAAAGGGCTGAGGAGATTGTGCGACAAATGGTTGAGACGTCCAGCCACCGCCTGGATCAGATACTTACACAGTGATAGCGCCGGAAACAGGCAGGCTGAAGCTTTTCTCTGACCGCGTGGCGGGCATTTACGGCAGCGAGGACTGGTGCGTATGGCTTTATGCTTTGGCGAAGATGCAGCGGCCCAAGGTGATCCTGGAACTGGGCAGTGGTACATTTGCGACGGCGCTTTGGTTGGCCCAGGCGGTGAAGGAGAACGGGGCCGGCCACGTGTGGACCGTAGACGACGGCCGCCACTGGTCCTCGATTCTGGCAAAGGAACCCGAGGCATTCCTGCCGGAGGAGCGGCACGAGCGTTTCGAAGACTACTTCCGTTACCTGGTGGGCGCGTTCGAGTTGGAAGCCCAGATTACCTGGCTTCCGCAGGCGATGCCGCCGTTCCCCAGCCCCGGTGAGCCGATCGACCTGTTGTTCAGCGACTTTCAGCATGGGCCGGACAACATCCTCGACATCCTGGCCTTCTACCTGCCGCGGTTAACCGAAGCCGGGTCTCTATTCATCGACTCGGCGCCCACTCATTTCGCGTCCTACGCGATGCTGGAGATACTGGTCCCGCTCCTGCAAGCAGGCAAGATTCCGGCCCGGCTGTGGGACCGGATGGAGTTGCCGCATCGCGAGCCGACGCTCGAGTGGGTGCGGCGGCGCTCGTTTCAGCTCGTCCACCTGGTGGAGGCCAAACAGCGCGCGCAAAACTCCACCGCGTGGCTCCGGTTCTGGCCCGCCGACGTGCGTCCGTGGCCGAAAGCGGCATTCCACTGAGGGCGTCCACCCCCAGGTGGTTGGGTCCCGGCGATTTGTGCGGAACGAACCCAAGGTACAATCGCGATTGGCCTATGATCGCACTGTCGCAGCCGGCCCCGCCCCTGGCCCGGCGTATTCCTAAGATCGGAAAGTGCGGCCGGGTGGACGAATACGCCTGGCTGCGCGACCGCAACGACCCGCAAACCATCGCCTACCTGGAGGCTGAGAACCGCTACACCGAGGCCGTGATGGCGCCGATGGAGGCGGTGGAGGAAAAGCTCTACCGGGAAATCCTGGGGAGGGTGAAGGAGACCGACGTTTCGGCGCCGGTGGCGCGCGGCGGATGGCTGTATTACACGCGCACGGAAAGCGGGAAGCAGTACTCCATCCACTGCCGCAGGCGCGCGCCGGACGGCCCCGAAGAGGTGCTGCTGGATGGCAACCAACTGGCCGAGGGCCACGGCTACTTCAGCCTGGGAGCATTCGAACCCAGTCCCGACCACAACCTGCTGGCTTATGCGACCGACGTGGCCGGGGACGAGGTCTATACCGCGCGGTTCGTGGACCTGGGTACGCGGGAATGGCTGCCGGATGTGTTGACCGGCGCCAGCGCTCCGCTGCACTGGGCCAACGATAACCGCACCTGTTTTTACGTCACGCTGGACGATTCCAAGCGGCCCTACCGGCTGTTCCGGCATCGCCTGGGCGCGAAAGAGGACGAGTTGCTGTACCAGGAGGATGACGAGCGCTTCGAGGTGGAGGTGCTGCGGACCAAAAGCGGGGCATACCTGTTTCTGGAGATTGCCAGCAACGTGACCAGCGAGTATTGGTACCTCGAGGCGGATAACCCCGGCGGGAAGTTCCGGGTGCTGTTTCCGCGGCGCCAGGATGTGGAGTACGACGTGGTGCACCACGGGCGGCATTTCTACGTGCGGATCAACGACCAGGGGCACAATTTCCGGCTGCTGCGCACGGGCGTGGATGGGGAAGGGGCGGTGGAAGTGCGGCCGCATCGGGAGGAAGTGCTGCTGGAAGGCATGCAGACATTCCGCGATCACCTGGTGCTGGTGGAGCGGGAAGATGGGCTGCGGCAGATCGCCATTGAACACCTGGAGACCGGCGAGCGCCACCGGGTGGAATTTCCCGAGCCGGTGTACGCCGCCTGGCCGATGGACAATTTCGAATTCGACACCACCCAGCTCCGCCTGGGCTACACCTCGCTGGTGACGCCGGTTTCGGTATTGGATTACGACATGAACGCGCGCACGCGGGAAGTGCGCAAGCAGGCCGAAGTGGTGGGCGGCTACGACGCGGCGCAATACGCCGCCGAGCGCATTTTCGCGGAAGCTCCGGACGGCGTGCGGGTGCCCATTTCGCTGGTGTACCGCAAGGGCCTGGTGCGCAACGGGGAGGCGCCGGCGCTGCTCTACGGCTACGGAGCGTACGGCGCTTCGAGCGAGCCGGGGTTTTCGTCGGACCGGCTGAGCCTGTTGGACCGCGGTTTCGTGTATGCCATGGCGCACGTGCGCGGCGGCGAGGAGATGGGCCGCTGGTGGTATGACGATGGGCGGCTGCTGCACAAGCGCAATACCTTCACCGACTTTATTGCCTGCGCGGACCGGCTGGTGGCCGGGGGCTACACGGCTGCCGGCCGGCTGGCGATTACCGGCGGAAGCGCCGGCGGCCTGCTGATTGGCGCGGTGCTGAACCTGCGGCCGGAACTGTGTGCGGCGGCCATCGCCAAGGTGCCGTTCGTGGACACGCTGAATACCATGCTGGACCCGACGCTGCCGCTGACGACCATGGAGTACGAGGAATGGGGCAACCCGGAGGAGCCGGCTTACTATGACTATATTGCCAGTTACTCGCCATATGATAATGTGCAGGCCGCGACTTATCCGCACTTATTGATTACCGCGGGCCTGAACGATCCGCGCGTGGGGTTCTGGGAGCCGGCCAAGTGGGCCGCGCGCCTGCGGGCATGCAAGACGGGCGGCGAGCTGCTGTTGTTGAAGACCAATATGGGCGCGGGACACTTCGGCCCTTCGGGAAGATACCGCCGGTTTCGCGAGACGGCTTTCGAGTATGCATTTCTGGCGAGGGTCGGGTTAGTGGAGATGGAAAGCGACGGTATGGGCCGCTGATTCGTGCGAATTGGTGCCGATTGACGCCGATTTAGTGCCGATTCAGTTCGTTGTTGGCCGACTTTCTTCGATGCGCGGCGTCCTTAGCGCCGGGAAATGGGAACCGGTTCCGTAACCCGCCCGACCACGACCGTACTCCCTCCCCCGAGGGAGCCTGCCGCTGCCGGCCGCCTTCCGAAAGCTCAAATACGCATCTCAACCGGACTTTAAGGCCTCTGATCAGTTCAGGCGCCGGTACGTACTCTACGAAGCGGGCTGCGCTCGGCGAGCGAGCAGCTTTGCTTACATGCTGACGGTAGCATGCGGGTTTGGGGGTTCCGGCGGTAGTGGCCTGTAAGTCATTGAGCCGGTTGAGAAGAAAACGGGCGAACTCTGCGAACGCGAAAGCCGAGGGGTGAAGCGATATGATGCCTGCATGGACGTGTTGGCCCGCCTTCTTCGCGACTTTCGGTACGCTGCCCGTTCCTGGCGAAGGTCTCCCGGGTTCGCCGCCGCGGCCATCGTCACTCTGGCGCTCGGTATCGGCGCCAGTACCGCGATCTTCAGCGTATTGCAGGGCGTGGTCTTAGATCCGCTGCCGTATCCGCAGCCGGACCGGCTGGTGGTGGTGTTGCTCTATAATCGAACGCTGGGCAATCCCACGTATCTCTCCTATCCGGATTTTCTCGACTGGCAGCGGAATTCCTGATCATTCGACCAACTCGCTGCGGTTGCCGATGAGGGCTTCGACCTGACCAGCCCCGGCGCGCCCGAGCACGTGGATGGCAAGGAAGTCTCCGCCAATTTCTTCCGTACGCTGGGGGTTCGCCTGGCCGCCGGGCGCGGTTTCTCGGCAGAGGAGGACAGGATCGGAGGCGCTCCCGCGGCGGTCATCGGCAATCGTCTGTGGCAGGACCGGTTCGCGGGCAGCCTCGCGGCATTGGGCCGGAATATCAGCTTGAACGGTGTGGATCATACGATCGTCGGCATCCTGGGGCCGCGTTTTGGTTTTGGCAACCAGGCGGCAGATGTCTACACCCCGATTGCGCGCCGCTACCCGCTCTATATTAATGACCGCACCGTCCACGACATTCTTTGCGTGGGCCGCCTCCGCCCGGGGGTGAGTACGCCGCCGGCCTCTGCTTTCGTCGGCGCGGGCATACCGCGTCGCAGCAATTGGCTAAGATTTGGATTGCGGCTTGGCACGGGGAAGCCTGGGCGTCAGGATTCGTACAGTGTGGCGGCATGGGAATTGGGGAAACTCCCTGCCCGAAGTCACGGCCCCAAAGACTCGCAACTCCCGCCCGGGGGGCGGGTTCTATACACTAAACCTAACTGCGGGTGAGCAATCGCAGTCTAAAGCACTATCGGAGGTACGGCGTGAAGATCGGACGCTTGCTGGTAGCGGCTGCCCTGGCGCTGGCCGCAAAGGGCGCTTCCCCTGGCGACGATACGGCCGGGCGGTTCGATGCCAAACTCGATCCCGAACAGAGAATCCTGCAGGCACTCAACCGGCTGACTTTCGGTGCCCGGCCGGGCGATGTGGAAGAGGTCCGCAAAATGGGGGTCGAGAAGTGGATCGACCTCCAGTTGCACCCGGAGCGCATCGCCGAAAATCCCGTGCTGGCCAGCCGGCTGAAGCCGCTCGACACCCTCAACCTGGATTCGGCGGAGCTTCTCAAAGAGTACAATCCGCTGGTTCCGCCGGGGTTTGTGCGGCCGAAGCCGCTCAATCAACTGCTACCGGGCGAAACTTACCGCAAGGTCTTCAACGGCACGGCGGAGGAACGGCGCGCGGCCATCCTGGCGCTCGATCCGGAGATCCGCGTGCAAGTGTTGGCCATGATCCCGCCGAACCTGGTGGATTGTTTCCCCGAATTGCAGAAGGAACAGGCCGACGCGCGCAAACAGCAGCAGCAGGAGCGGCAGATGCAGATGCGCATGATGCGCCCGCCGCTGAACGAACTGCTGGACCCGCAGGAGATGCGCGTGGCGCGCAACGGCACGCCGGCGGAGCGGGAGGCGCTGTTCGCCTCGCTGGACCCGGCCAAGCTGAAGCTGGTGGCCGCGGCGCTGCCCCCGCAGTCTCTGGGCGACCGGCCGGAATTGCGCCGCATGGGCGTGATGCTGCGGTCGCCGCAGCAGGTGGTGATGGGCGATCTGCGCGAGGGCAAGCTGTACCGCGCGATCTATTCCAACCGGCAGTTGGAGGAAGTGCTCACGGATTTCTGGTTCAACCACTTCAATGTGTTTGAGGGCAAGGGCCAGGACCGCATGTTGCTCACCAGCTACGAGCGCGACGCCATCCGGCCCAACGTACTGGGTAAATTCAAGGACCTGCTGCTGGCCACGGCGCGCCATCCGGCGATGCTGATTTACCTGGATAACTGGGAGTCCATGGGGTCCGATTTCTTCGACGTGGGGCCGTTTGCGCCGCCCCCGGGAGCCATGGGCGGGCGCGGCTTTTTCGGCCGGCAGGCGCACGGGCTGAACGAAAACTACGGCCGCGAGCTGATGGAGTTGCACACGCTGGGGGTCGACGGCGGCTATACCCAGGACGATGTGATTGCCGTAGCGCGCTGTTTTACCGGGTGGACCATCCGCGCGCCGAATCAGAAACCGGAGTTTGTGTTTGCGCCTTTCATGCACGATGACGGCGAGAAGATCGTGTTGGGGCATAAGATCGCGGCCGGCGGCGGCGAGCAGGATGGGCTGGAGGTGATCGATATCCTGGCGCATCATCCTTCCACGGCGCGGTTCATTTCGACGCAACTGGCGCGCCGTTTTGTGGCCGACGATCCGCCGCCGGCGCTGGTGGACCGGATGGCGCGCACGTTCCTGCGCACCGATGGCGACCTGCGCGCGGTGATGACGGTGATGTTCACGTCGCGCGAGTTTTTCTCCGAAGGCGCCTGGGAATCCAAGATACGGTCGCCGCTGGAGATGGTGGCGGGCGCGGTGCGCGCGCTGGACGCCGATGCCACCGACACCTTCACGCTGGCGCAAAAAGTCGCGGACATGGGCGAGCCGCTCTACGGCAAAGAGCCGCCCAGCGGTTACAAAGATACTGCCTCGGCGTGGCTGAGCACGGCCGCGGTGATGGCGCGGATGGGCTTCGCCGAGGCGCTGGTAAGCGGCCACATGCCCGGCGTGAAAGTGGACTGGTCGCGGTTCGAGGGCAAGGATACCGCGGCGATTGCCCGGGAGTTGCTGCAACGAAACCTTTCGGGGAACGCGCGGGCGGCGTTGGAAGAGGGATTGGGCGGCCATGTCACGCCGGCGCGGATTGCTGGGTTGATTCTGAGTTCGCCGGAATTTCAGAGGAGGTAGCGTGATGCTGACGAGACGAATTTTTCTGCGCGGTTCGGCGATGGTGATGGCCGGAGCCGGCTCGGTGCCATTTTGGCTGGGGCGCGCGGCGGCCAACGCCGGCGGCAGGCGCAAAGTCCTGGTGGCGATCTTCCAGCGCGGCGCGGCGGACGGACTCAACGTGGTCGTGCCGTTCGCCGAAAAACGCTACTACGAGCTGCGGCCTACGCTCGGCATTCCCGCTCCCGGCGCGGGCAACGGTCCCCAGCCGGCCATCGACCTGGACGGGCACTTCGGGCTGAATCCCTCGTTGCAGCCGCTCAAGGCGCTGTGGGACCGCCAGATGCTGGCGATTGTGGAGGCCACCGGCTCGCCCGACCCGACGCGCTCGCACTTCGATGCGCAGGACTACATGGAATCGGGGACGCCAGGATTGAAGCGCGACGGATGGTTGAACCGCGCGCTGCCCCCGGCCGGACCGGATGCCTCGCCGTTGCGGGCCATCGCCATGCGGGCCAGCCTGCCGCGCACGCTGCAGGGGGATGAGCCGGCTATCGCCATCAACGATGTGCAGCAGTTTAAGGCCGCCGCGGACAACGCCGCCATCATCGAGCGGATGTACGCGGCGTCGCCGGACAAACAATTGGCGACGGCGGGCAAGGATGCCTTTGCAGCCATGCGCATGATCGAGGCGTTGAGCCGCACGCCGTACAACCCCTCGGGCGGCGCGCAGTACGGGCAGGGCGGGGTATTGGGCCGCGCCTTGCGGCAGATTGCGCAGTTGATCAAGGCGGATGCGGGCGTGGAGGCGGCCTTTGCCGAAATCGGGGGATGGGACCACCACCAGAATGAGCTGGCGCAACTGAACAACGTGCTGCGGCAGTTTGGCGGGGCGCTTTCGGCGTTCTGCACCGACATGGGCGACCGCATGGAAGATGTGGTGCTGGTGACCATGTCGGAGTTTGGCCGCACGGCCAAGGAGAATGGCGACAACGGCACGGACCACGGGCACGGCGACGTGATGTTTGTGCTGGGCGGCCCGGTGCGCGGCGGTAAGGTGTACGGGCAGTGGCCGGGGCTGGAGGAGGAACAGCTTTACGAAGGCCGCGACCTGGCCGTCACCACCGATTTCCGCCAGGTGCTGGGGGAGCTGGTGGGCGGACATCTGGGCACCGCCAACCTGGGGCAAGTTTTCCCCGGCTACCAGCAGAAGGCCCCGCTGGGATTGCTCAAGATGTCGGTTTAGGGGCTTTTCGGAGTCCGCGGGCAGGTTCTGACCGCGGAGAAAATCTGACGCGGAGGCGCGAAGTGAGGAGGAGAAAACCTTCTGCTTCTCTTCTCCGCGTCTCCACGTCAAAAGCCCCCTTTCGCTTCCCTTATTGCAGCCGCCGGTACGCGAGGCTTTCCACCGCAATGGGGGATTTGCCCCAGCCACAGTGTGGTATTTCACGACTTTCACCACCCGTTTGTCCTATGGTTAATCGAATTACAGATCCTATATACTTATATTTCGTTAGTTTTTCTTTTGGGACGACACGTGCATACGCCCCAGGGGTACTTGGGGCACATTGGGTAACCGCCCCAGGTTTGCGGCAGGTGACGTTCTGTGGATTTCGGCATCCCGGCTGGGTTTATCGAGAAGTTGGCTAAACCGCGCTATGTTTTGGCGCTTTTGGCCGTGGCCGGCGCAGTGGGGCTACGGCTGGCCCTCGATCCGCTACTCGGCACTCAGTCCCCTTATCTTCCCCTGGCAGCGGCGGTCCTGGTGGCGGGGCGGCTGGGCGGGCGCGGACCCGCTCTTGGCGCCACGGCATTAGGCTCCTTGAGCGCCTGGTATTTCTTTGTCGAGCCGCGTTTCTCGTTCACGGTCACCCAGCCCTACGATCTCGTCGGTCTGGGGCTGTTCGGCGTCATCGGCGTGGGCATCAGCCTTCTCGAAGCCCAGGACGGGGCACCATCCGGAACGGCTGCCGCGGGCCGCTGGGAGAACCGGTCCGGCGGTCCGGTAGGCGTGCCCGCGGTGCGGCGGACCGCCATGCTGGCCGGCGGCGCGCTGGCCATCGGCATCCTGGCTTCGCTGCTGTGGAGCGGCTTGACGCGCTCCATGGAAGCGGAACGCTGGGTGGAACATACCTACCAGGTGCTCAACGCGGTGACGTCGGTGGGGTCGTCGCTGGAAGTGGCCGAAACCTCCCAGCGTGGATATCTGCTGACCGGGGATGATCGATATCTGAAGAGCTACCGGGCGGCTTTGGCTGCTGAACAGGCGGGCAGCCTGGCGCTCCGCCGCCTCACGGCCGACAGCCGGGTGCAGCAGGCGCGCCTGAAGGACTTTGACCGGCTGGCGCAGACCAGGCTGGCGGTACTGGATTCGACCATCCAGGTGAGCCGGCAGCAAGGGTTGCCGGCCGCCATCGGCGTGGTGCGCACCGACGTCGGTAAGGAGTTGATGGACCAGTTGCGGGCCCAGTTGCATGCCATAGAGGATGAAGAGCGGGGGCTGCTGCACCGGCGCACTACGGAGGCCGGCTTGGCCGATTCGCGCACGCGCTGGATTCTCGGCTTGGGCAGCGGT
>Ga0335074_10008676_pt1 | contig 14136 bp, 13 predicted proteins | sample Lox_Sample_23_FD_206715 | JGI IMG/M metagenome (GOLD analysis project Ga0335074, IMG submission 206715) | Soil microbial communities from Loxahatchee National Wildlife Refuge, Florida, United States - Lox_Sample_2.3 | ecosystem: Environmental > Terrestrial > Soil > Wetlands | place: USA...
GCGCCGCGGGCGTGGAAGAGCCCGCCAGGCTGCTCGGGCCGCTGCTGGCCGCGAGCCTAGACAACGCGCTGCGATACGGGGACGCAGGGCTGACCGGGCCGGTAGCCAGGGGGGACACGGGCACGATCGAGGCCCACATCGCCGCGCTGGCCAGCGTGCCGGTCACCCGTACCGCTTATATCGCCATGGCCCGGCTGACCGCGGATCGCGCAATCGGGTCAGGCATGCTCAGGCCCGAGGACATCGGCCCGCTGCTCGACGTGCTGGGAGGCCTGCGGTGACCGAGCTGGTGCGGACCAGGGGCGGGCTCGCCGAGGTGCGCCGGCCTGGCCCGGTCGTGCTCGTGCCGACGATGGGCGCGCTGCACGACGGGCACCGGGCGCTGCTGCGCACGGCCAGGGCGGTTCCCGGCGCGGCGGTGGTCGTGTCGGTGTTCGTGAACCCGTTGCAGTTCGGTCCGGGGGAAGACCTGGACAGGTACCCGCGGACGCTGGACGCGGACGTGGCCATGTGCGCCGACGAGGGCGCCGATCTGGTCTTCGCGCCGTCGGCCCTGGAGATGTACCCGGCCGGGCCCCCTCGGGTGACTGTGGATCCTGGGCCGGCCGGGCGGGTGTTCGAGGGGGAGTTCCGGCCGGGGTTCTTCGGCGGCGTGCTTACCGTGGTGCTGAAGCTGTTCAGTCTGGTGCGGCCGGATATCGCGATGTTCGGGGAGAAGGACGCGCAGCAGCTCGCGCTGATCCGTGCGATGGTGACCGACCTTGACCTCGGCCTGTCGATCACCAGCGTGCCGACCGTGCGCGACCCCGACGGGCTGGCGATGTCCAGCAGGAACAAGTACCTGTCCGCCGCGGAGCGGACCACTGCGCTGGCCCTGTCGCGGGCGCTTCGGGAGGGCTTCGCGACTGCTTCCGACGGGCCCGCCAGGGTGCTCGCCGCCGCGCAGTCGGTCCTGGACGCCTCGCCGGGGCTGTCCGTCGACTATCTGGCCCTCGTCGACCCAGACACGTTCGCTCCGGTTGGCTGCGCCCCGTCCGGCTGTGCCCCGTCCGGCGGTGGCTTTGGCCCGGCGGTGCTCGCGGTGGCCGCCAGGGTGGGCACAACCCGGCTGATCGACAACATGCGACTGAACCTCGGCGGAGGCCCGGATGCTGCTGACTATTGACATCGGGAACACGAATACCGTCCTCGGGGTCTTCGACGGCGACCAGGTGGTCGAGCACTGGCGGATCGCCACCGTGCCCGACCGGACCGCGGATGAGCTCGCCGTGCTGCTGCACGGGCTGCTGTCGCGCAGCGCCGCCGTGGCCGAGCAGGAGATCGACGGCATATCGCTGTGCTCGACGGTGCCGTCGGTGCTGCACGCGATGCGCGAGATGTGCGCGCGCTACTACCCGAAGCTGCACGCGGTCATCGTCGAGCCCGGGGTGAAGACCGGTGTGCCGATACGGACCGATAACCCGAAGGAAGTCGGCAGCGACCGGATCATGAACTCGCTGGCCGCCGTGCACCTGTACGGCGGGCCCGCGGTGGTCGTCGACTTCGGCACTTCGACCAACTTCGACGCGGTCAGCGCCAGAGGCGAGTTCGTCGGTGGCGTGCTCGCGCCGGGCATCGAGATCTCGGTGGACGCTCTGTCCCGGCGGGCGGCCCAGCTGCTCAAGGTCGAGCTGACCAAGCCCCCCCACGTGATCGGCAAGAACACGGTCGAGTCGCTCCAGTCCGGCATCATCTACGGCTTCGCGGCTCAGGTCGACGGGATCGCGAGCAGGATGGCCAGGGAGCTATCGCCTGGCGACCCTACGGCGGTGACGGTCATCGCCACCGGGGGACTCGCTCCGCTCGTCATCGATGAAGTCAGCGTCGTCAACGCGCACGAACCCTGGCTCACCCTGATCGGCCTGCGCCTGGTCTACGAACGCAACGTCGACTAGCCACCGAGAGCTACTCGATCCGGACCGCGCCCACGAAGTTGGCCCAGTCGATGGGGTCGATCTGGACCGGCATTCCGTAAGTCGGCGCGTTGATCATATAACCGTCGCCTACATAGATCCCGACATGCGAGATGTCGGCATAGAAGAAGACCAGGTCACCGGGCTCCAGCTGGCTCCGCGAGATGTGGATACCGGAGTTCCACAGGTCGCCCGTGTAGTGCGGCAGCGAGATACCGATCTGTGCGAACGCCCATACGACCAGCCCCGAGCAATCAAACTCATAAGGGCCGGCCGAGCCCCAATTGTACGGGTCGCCCTGCTTGGTGAGCGCGTACTGGAGGGCCTGCGTGCCGATGGTCGTCGCGGTAGGCAGGTCGATCTGCGGGTACGACCCGGTCCGCGTGTAGACCGCCATCGCCTGTGACATCGCCGCGCTGTTGACCTTGTCGATGTTGCCATCGATCTGCGCCTTCTTGGCGTTCATCTGCGTCTGGATCGCCTCGACGTTGACGACCTGCTGCTGTGCCGTCTGCCTGGCCCGCTGGTCCTGCTCCTCGACAGCGGTCAGCGTGCTCACTCGCTGGCCATTGGAGTCGTCGAGCTCGGTGATCGTCGAGACCTGGCCGAGGAACTGCCCGGGATTGCCGCTGCTGAGCATCTGCATGGTCGGGTCCATGCCAGAGCCCATGTAGCTTTCCGCCGCGAGTTGCGCGATAGCCGTCTGGCCCGCGGCGAGTGCCGCCGCGTCCCGCTTGGCCGCCTGCTGGGCGATCTGCTCGTCCGCCTGGGCCCTGCTGAGCTGGATCCGCAGCCCGTCGTACTGTTCGCTGAGCGCGTTGATCTGGAACTCGAGCTGCTTCGCCTGCGCTTCGAGAGAAGCCAGCGAGGGCGTCGGCGCATTCGTCTGGGCCAGGCTTGTCGCCCCGGGCACCACCAGGGCCAGCGCGGCCGAGACCGCGGCGAGGCTGGCAACTCCGGTCAGTTTGCGCACAGCGAAGGACGATATTGGAATCTAGGTCAGTTGTCAGCCAACTAGGACGAACCTTTACCTTACGGCTTGCCTGTTCACTCGCGGTGGCGAAGCGAGTTCACCAGGCTGGAGATGGGCTGAAAGCCGCACACCGACGTCGGTAAAGCCATCGGTGCGGCTATCGTGGAGACCGTCATGACTTACACGATCAGGCCTGCGCGGACCGGTGATGTGCCCGTGATCCGCAAGCTGATCGACGCTAATGTCGACTCAGGGCGATTGCTGAGTAAGGCCACGGTTACGCTCTATGAAGACATCCAGGAGTTCCGTGTAGCGGAACTAGACGGCGACTTGGGCCTGGCCGCCTGTGGTGCGGTGCACGTGCTATGGGAAGACCTGGCGGAGATCCGCACGGTCGCGGTCCGCGAGGACTGCCAGGGACACGGGATAGGACACGCTCTCGTGGCCATGCTGATTGAACGTGCCCGGGAGCTCGGCGTGGCCCGGGTGTTCGTGTTGACTTTTGCGGTGGACTTCTTCGGGAGCCACGGATTCAAGCCCATCAACGGCACGCCGGTAGCGGCCGAGGTGTACCGCGAGCTTTTGCGCTCCTATGACGAGGGCGTGGCCGAGTTTCTGAACCTGGAGCGGGTAAAGCCGAACACGCTCGGCAACACTCGTATGCTGCTCCACCTGTTACGGGATCGGGAAAAATGAAGACATGCGTTGCGCACGTGGCGAATCTAGCCCATCGGGAGGGCGAGCCAGGGAGGACACTATGCTGACCGATCTGGCGGACCTGACTCCACCGCTGGTAGTTTGCGTCGCCATCATCATCACTGTGATCTTGGTTCTGCGCCATCAGATGGCTCCGAAGCGGCATGAGGACGGCAAGCGCGGACCGCGCGACCCGCAGTAACCTCAAGGTTCTTGACATATCGGAGAACGGCGCGATTTCCGCAGTTCTGTCCCGCCATGTGAGATGCTAACCGGCACTACAATCACGATTACGGAACGTTACCGGCGGCACAGTAGTTCCTCGGTGTCCGCGCCAAGCGTAACCAACAAAATCGGCGAATCGCCACTAGCGGAATTGTCAAAGACAACAGATTGGGTATATCTTTGGCACCCGAATAGGTTGCTCGGTCAGGCAGAAGGGCAGATTCATGGCACAGAAGGTACAGGTGCTTCTCGTCGACGATCTCGATGGGAGCGAGGCTACTGAGACCGTCGCGTTTGGTCTCGACGGCGCTTCGTATGAGATCGATCTCAGTACAGGCAACGCGAACAAGCTCCGTAAAGAGCTTGAGCCGTATGTCGAGCACGCGCGCAAAGCGACTGGCGCTGGCGCTACTCGCCGTCGCCGGACCCGGACTGGTCCGGGCCGGGAGCGTAGCGCTCAAATCCGGGCATGGGCGAAGCAGCGCGGCTACAAGGTGAATGAGCGCGGACGTATTCCGGCCAACATCGTTGCCGAGTATGAGGCCGCACACTAGCGGCCTTGTCCGTCCCTTACTGACTGGGCGAGCAAGGAAGGCTCGCTAATCCCCGGGGCCGGGTAGCCGGCCCGCCCTGGGGATGCCGGTCCAGTGGCGACTGCGCCATAAGGTCCCGGAGCCAAGGGATTCACGGGGTGCTACGGGGGGGCGGGGAGCATCTCCGGCGTTCGCTTGCGGCGTACTGGGAACATGTTGCCGCTTCCAGGGAGTTGGATGAGGGTGAATGCCTCGTGTCCGGGGAACGTCTTGTCTTGTGGCGTGTACGCGCGTCGGTGAGTCGCCGGGCACGCGGCTACCATGCGGAGTAGGCAGGGTTGAGTAGGGCCTGGCCCGCTGTAAGGAGAGCGACGAGATGTTCGAGAGATTTACTGACCGGGCGCGGCGAGTTGTGGTCTTGGCGCAAGAAGAGGCCAGGATGCTGAACCACAACTACATCGGCACCGAGCACATCCTGCTGGGCCTCATCCATGAGGGCGAAGGCGTCGCCGCCAAGGCGCTTGAGTCCCTCGGGATCAGCTTGGACGCGGTCCGGCAGCAAGTTGAGGAGATCATCGGGCAGGGCCAGCAGGCGCCGTCCGGGCACATTCCGTTCACGCCCCGGGCTAAGAAGGTGCTTGAGCTGTCGCTGCGTGAAGCTCTGCAGCTTGGTCACAACTACATCGGCACTGAGCACATCCTGCTCGGCCTGATCCGTGAGGGTGACGGTGTGGCCGCGCAGGTGCTGGTGAAGCTTGGCGCGGACTTGAACCGGGTGCGTCAGCAGGTCATCCAGTTGCTGCACGGGTACCAGGGCAAGGAGCCGGCCGCCGCGGGCACCGCGGGCACGGAGTCCGCGCCGTCGACCTCGCTCGTGCTTGACCAGTTCGGCCGCAACCTCACCCAGGGGGCGAGAGAGGGCAAGCTCGATCCGGTCATCGGCCGGGAGAAAGAAATCGAGCGGGTCATGCAAGTGCTGTCCCGGCGGACGAAGAACAATCCGGTCCTGGTCGGCGCTCCTGGCGTCGGCAAGACCGCGGTCGTCGAGGGCCTGGCCCAGAAGATTGTCAAGGGCGAGGTGCCCGAGACGATCAAGGACAAGCAGTTGTACACGCTTGATCTGGGCGCCCTGGTCGCCGGCAGCAGGTATCGCGGTGACTTCGAAGAGCGACTGAAGAAGGTGCTCAAGGAGATCCGCACCCGCGGTGACATCATCTTGTTCATTGACGAGATCCACACGCTGGTCGGCGCGGGCGCGGCGGAAGGCGCCATCGACGCCGCGTCGATCCTTAAGCCGATGCTCGCCCGTGGCGAGTTGCAGACGATCGGCGCGACGACGCTGGATGAGTACCGCAAGTACCTGGAGAAGGACGCCGCGCTTGAGCGCCGCTTCCAGCCCATCCAGGTGGCCGAGCCGACGATCTCGCACACGATCGAGATCCTCAAGGGCCTGCGGGACCGGTACGAGGCGCACCACCGGGTGTCCATCACCGACGGCGCGCTGGTGGCGTCGGCTCAACTGGCCGACCGTTACATTAGTGACCGGTTCCTGCCGGACAAGGCGATCGACCTGATCGACGAGGCCGGTTCGCGGATGCGGATCCGCCGCATGACCGCCCCGCCGGACCTGCGCGAATTCGACGAGAAGATCGCTCAGGTGCGCCGGGAGAAGGAATCGGCGATCGACTCCCAGGACTTCGAGAAGGCAGCCGCGCTGCGAGACACTGAAAAGCAACTGCTTGCCAGGAAGGCCACCAGGGAAAAGGAGTGGAAGGCCGGCGACATGGACGTCGTCGCCGAGGTGAACGAGGAGCTCATCGCCGAAGTCCTCGCCACCGCCACCGGAATCCCGGTCTTCAAGCTAACCGAAGAGGAATCGCAGCGGCTGCTCCGCATGGAGGAAGAGCTGCACAAGCGGGTAAAGGGGCAGGACGACGCGGTCAAAGCTCTGTCCCAGGCGATCAGGCGCACCCGCGCCGGCCTTAAGGACCCGAAGCGGCCCGGTGGTTCGTTCATCTTCGCCGGACCGTCAGGCGTCGGCAAGACCGAGCTGTCCAAGACGCTCGCCGAGTTCCTTTTCGGTGATGAGGATTCGCTCATCCAGCTCGATATGAGCGAGTACATGGAGAAGCACACGGTCTCAAGGCTGTTCGGCTCTCCGCCCGGATATGTCGGTTATGAAGAGGGCGGTCAGCTGACCGAGAAGGTGCGCAGGCGCCCGTTCTCGGTGGTCTTGTTCGACGAGATCGAGAAGGCGCACCCGGATATCTTCAACTCGCTGCTCCAGATCCTGGAGGACGGCCGTCTCACTGATGCGCAAGGCAGGACGGTCGATTTCAAGAACACGGTCATCATCATGACCACCAACCTGGGCACGAGGGATATCTCAAAGGGCGTCTCGGTCGGGTTCGCGCGACAGGGCGAATCTAAGGGCTCATACGACCGGATGAAGTCCCGCGTGGGCGAGGAACTGAAGCAGCACTTCAAGCCGGAGTTCCTTAACCGCGTGGACGACATCATCGTGTTCCACCAGCTGGGGCGCGAGGAGATCTTCTCCATCGTTGACCTGATGATCGCCAGTCTGGATGTGCGTCTCAAGGACCGCGACATGGGCTTGGAGCTGCGCCCTGCCGCCAAGGATCTGCTCGCGGCGCGCGGTTGGGACCCGGTGCTTGGCGCCCGTCCGCTGCGCCGCACGATCCAGCGGGAGATCGAGGACGGTCTCTCGGAGAAGATCCTGTTCGGTGAGCTGCGGCCGGGCCAGATCGTGATCGTGGACACTGACCGCGATGGCGTGGGCGAAGACGTCAAGTTCACGTTCACGGGCGTGGCCAAGCCGGACTCGCTGCCCGAGGCGGCAGTCGCCGAGGTCGCCATCGAGTCGGCGGCCCCGGTGGTCAGCAGCCCCACCGCCGGCCCGAGTTCGAGCACCGACACCGGCGGCACCGCTTCCGCAGTCGGCTAGCGGCGCCCGCCGTCAAGTACCACCAGGGAAAGCGGGCCGGCCCGTCAGGGCCGGTCCGTTTTCTTTGTCATAACTGGCGCTGCTGCTTCCGCCCGTTCGGCCGCTGCGGAAGGATATCGATCTCCGGGGACAGGCGCCGGGTGGTGCTTGGTGCTTGGTGCTTTGGCGGCAATGATCTGGTTCACCGGTGACGACGGGACGGTCGAGGAGGGCCCCAGCCGCCGCGCTGGCAGGCGGCTGGCGGCTGGCGGGTCTTGGCCCGAGCCGCGGCGTTGCCCAGGGGCTCATGGGCCGCCACCGGCGGATCTGGGGCACGTCCTGCCGCCAGAAGGCAGCATGAGCCGCGTGTGCGCCGGTATGTCAGCGGGCAGCATCTTCCAGGGCGTGCAAGATCCACTCTTCTAGACTGAGCCCGTACTCGACCGCGGCCATCTGGCAAATTTTCATCTGCTCAGCAGAAATACGGACATTCAAGGTCAGACCCAGACATGGCGCAGGAGTTGAACTGGCTGCCGCTTCCGGATCGTTCTCGGCAGCTCTTGCCTCGGCAGACAACTCGGGCAATGAGCTGTCTGCTGCGGTACGTTCCCGGATGCTCTTCCGAATCTCAGTACGCAGATGGTTCGTTGACCAGGATAGCTCCTCGGCTTTACGGAGCCAGTAGTCCTGCTCCGGTTCAGAAAGTGCGGCTACCTCAGCATGATGCCCGAAGCTTAGGCTGTCCCGCCGCCGGGCCAGCGCGAATCGTCTCGCTACCCACGCGTAGTTGCGTAGCGTTTGGTATTCCAGAGATGTTCGCTCGATTGCTTCACGGTACCGGTCGGTAAACGCAGCCTGCCCATAGACGAGCCAGTCGCCGAGGCACCATGCCATCGATGTCGTAAGCGACGACAGCTGGCACCCGATGTCGAGCCACCTCTCGAAAGATAGGCGCGGCGACAATTGTAGCCCTTTTCGCGGGACAATGTGGGAACCCTGATCCCGCGGGACTACGGCAGCGGCTACCCATTCTGATTCCCGCTGCATCGCTGGCGTGGCGGGACTTGACACGAAAGAAGTCGCCATTTTCTATCCCTGCTATGATCTGATGTTGGTGACAATCGAAGGCATCGCATCGGATGTCGATTAAAATTTCGCTTTATGGAGGAGATCAGGCAAGAATCGTCCAGCAGCGAAGTCTCTTTATGGTCTGCGAGCGACAACGGCAAGCCATGCATGGCGCTTTTTCGGACGGCCAGCACGAAGCAAGCCGCCTCATCGCCGTCAAACAGGCAGGCCAGCATATGCATGTGAGCGGGTTTTCTCGAGAAAGCTGCGGCGGATTCGCCGCGTTTAGCGAGTCCTGCCGGACCCTGACCGGGAACGAAACAAGCCAAATTAGTGAGAGAAGATACTCTTGCGCAATCTCCGGAATCCATTTCCCCGGCGGCCTTCCTGCCCCAGCTCGAAAGCGCGGGCGAACCGGCTCCGCTCCCGACAGCAGATCCTCGGTTGCGGCTGGGTCCGCCAGACCGACCGTATTTCTTCAGGGCCGACGCGGAACAGGTATTCTGACCGGGTGTCTGGCCGGTAGGGTCCGGACGGGGCTCGGGGGGCTGCCACGGTTTGGTGGGAGCGTTCGATGGCTGAGGAGAGTGCGGGGTTCGGTGCTCTGCTGCGCGCATGCCGGGTTGCCGCTGGCCTGTCGCAGGATGAGCTGATGCGGCGGTCGGGGCTGGATGTCCGCACGATCAGGAACCTGGAGCGGGGCCGGGTGCGCTGGCCGTATCCGGACACAGTGCGCCGCTTGGCTGACGCGCTGGACCTGCGGGGCAAGGACAGGGACGCGTTCATGGCGGCCGCTGGGCGTCGGCTCGCCAGTGGCACCCAGGAGTCCGGCTCCGGCGAGCGCGGGCCGGTTATCCCGCGCGAACTGCCGGGTACGGTGCGGGCTTTCGTCGGCCGTGCCAGTGAGATAGCGGTGTTGTCCGGGCTGCTGGGGCACGCGGACCATGTCGGCCCGGGGACGGTGGTGGTCTCGGCGATCTGGGGAACTGCCGGGGTGGGCAAGACTGCCCTGGCCGTACGCTGGGCCCAGCAGGTCGTAGGCCACTTCCCCGATGGCCAGCTGTATGTGAACTTGCGCGGCTACGACCTCGGCCAGCCGCTGCCGCCCACGGACGCGCTGGCGGGCTTCCTGCGCGCTCTGGGCGTGCCGGGCCAGGACATACCGCCGGAGGCAGACCAGCGCGCCGCTCGGTACCGCAGCTTGCTGGCAGGCAAGCGGATGCTGATCGTGCTGGACAACGCCGGATCAGCCGAGCAAGTCCGGCCGCTACTACCCGGCACCTCGGCCTGCACCGTCCTGGTGACCAGCCGGGACACGCTGGCCGGGCTCGTGGCGCGGGACGGCGCGACCCGCCTGTACCTTGACATGCTGCCGCTGGAAGACGCGATTGCCCTGTTGCGGGTACTGATCGGCGTCCGGGTCGACGCCGAGCCCGAGGCGGCCGCCGAGCTAGCCGTGCAGTGCTGCAGGCTGCCGCTGGCGCTGCGGGTGGTGGCTGAGCTCGCCGCCAGCCGCCCTGCCATGCCACTGGCCGCGCTCGCCGGCGAACTGGCCGACCTGCGCAGTCGGCTGGACCTGCTCACCGCCAACGGCGATCCGCGCACCCAGGCGCGGGCCGTGTTCTCCTGGTCTTACCGCAACCTGTCAGCCGGAGCGGTCCGGGCCTTCCGGCTGGCTGCCTTGCACCCCGGCGCAGACTTTGACGCTCATGCCGTCGCGGCTCTGGCCGGAACCGGCCAGGCGGAAGTCAGCCAAGCGCTGGCCGAGCTCTCCCGCGCTTGCCTCATCCAGCAGGACAGCGACGGCCGGTACCAGATGCATGATCTGCTGCGCGCCGATGCCGCCGAGCTCGCCGCCGTCCAGGACACCGGAACCCGCAAGCGCGAGGCGCTCACCCGCTTGCTGGATCACTACCTGCACGCTGCCCGCCGCGCAGTCGGCATCCTGTTCCCCGCTGAGGCCCCGGCATCAGCCGACCCACCGGACGGCACCCCCGACCTGTCCTTCGATGACGAGCACGCGGCACGAGCCTGGCTGGATTGCGAGCGGGCGAACCTGACCGCCACCACTGCTTACGCCAGCAGGCACGGCTGGCCAGAACACGCAACTGGCCTGTCAGTGGCCCTGTTCCGCTACCTAGACGCAGGAGGATTCCTCGCTGACGCCTTGGTGGTCCACGAGGCCGCCGCATATGCCGCGATCCAGACCGGTGACCACGCCGCCGAAGCGGGTGCCGTCATCAACATCGGGGCCGTTTACCTGAGCCTCGGCCGTCACCAGAAAGCTGAGCCGCACTTCAAGCGTGCACTCGGGTTGAGCCGTGAGGTCGGCGACCAGCTCAGCGAGCTCCGTGCATTGCTGAACCTTGGCCAGATCTACCGCCGTATGGACGCTTATCCAGATGCCGCCACCAACGGCCAGCAGGCGCTGGAACTCAGCCGTGCTATAGGCGACCCGATCCGTGAAGCCCGTGCCCTCCAGATCCTCGGCGTAATCTCCGCACGGCAGGGCCGCTACCGGGAGGCAGCCGAAGGCCTAGCCCAAGCAGCCGAAGCGAGCCGGACGGCCGAGGACTTCGTCGTTCTGATTCTTTCCCTGATCAGCCTCGCCGAGGTTGAGGTACGGCAAGGTCGCTGCCAGCGGGCCAGGCAGCATGTGCAGGAGGCTCAGGCTACCGCACGCCAGATCGGCTATGCGGTCGTCGAACCTGACCTAGCCGCGACCCTCGGGATCGCTGATCTGCGCGAAGGACGCTACCAGCGAGCACGTCAGCAGCTGGAGCAGGCACTAGCGGCATTTCAGAAAGCAGGCGTCACAACCGGTGAAGCTGACACGCTAAGTAAACTCGGCGAGTCCGATCTGCGGCTGGGTCGTAACGCGCAGGCCGCCGATCGCTACCAGCAGGCGTTGACCCGGTATCGGCAGGCAGCCGAACCCTTCGGCGAAGCCGAGGCATGTAACGGCCTCGGCGAGGCAGCGCTTGGGCAGGGAGCCCCGGAGGACGCCCGAGCACATCATCAGGCCGCGCTTGACATCGCCCGTCAGATTGGCATTCCGGAACAGCGGGCCCGTGCACACGAAGGACTCGGGAACGTCCACGCGCGCTCAGGAGACGTCGCCGGAGCCCGCCCCCACTGGCAGGAAGCGCTTGCGCTCTACCTGGAGATGGGAACCCCCGATGCCGAGCGTATCCGCCGCAAGTTCACTGCCCGGGATAACATCTAGCATGTGTGCCGTTCAACCCACACTCGACGCGCTCACCCCATGCCGTCACCGGCGATCTCTCGCGTTCACAGATGCGAAGCTTCATGAATCAAGGATGATCCGCTACTCTCATCCAGAGTGGACTTTATTTATCACATCACGCGGGCGGTGGACTGGGAGCAGGCGCTACAGGACGGCGAGTATACGGTCGCGACGCTCGGCCGGACACTGGCAGATGAGGGTTTCATTCACGGTTCGCATGCGGATCAGGTGCAGACCGTCCGAGACACCTTCTACCGGGACGTGCCCGATCTGGTGCTGCTGGTGATCGACCCGGGCTTGGTTAATGCGCCGATCCGCTACGACGTCGTACCGGGCCAGCCTGAGCCTTTCCCGCATGTTTACGGCCCGCTAAACACGGATGCGGTGATCGAGGTCCGTCCACTCTAGATCCCGCCCGGACCAGCAGACAGCTGAGGTAGGCTCACTCACTATTAGACATTTGCCACCTTCCTCCGGAGCCATCGCATACGAAGATCCGATCTGTCCTGGAAAAAGACGCCCAAACAAATCGCAAAATAAACCTCAAGCAGGGCTGCAAGCCCTGAATCCTTTGGCGGGTCTTCTTTAATAACTGCCTTCCAGCCTCGCTCAATTAGCTGAATCCGCCCCATGTCAGCACCGAAGCCGTTGGGCTCGGGAAATCGAATAGCGAACCGGATCTTCTCCCAATCCTCCTGCGGGTGCCCCCAGCGGGCGTGTTCCCAATCGATTACACGGATGCCGTTCCGCGTGCTAATCAGGTTAGCCGCGCCAAAGTCACCATGCACCAACACCGGCCCACCAGACCATATAGAGGTTGCCAGCCGTGGCGCACTCCAAGCCGTGACAGTGTCAGCTAGGGCCGGATCGACGGATGCCAAGAGTCGTAGAGCGGCACGAAAGCGCGAAACGAAAGCCTGCCGAGCATCGGCGAAATGCAGCTTCCCAGCGAGAGGGCCCCAAGTGGCATTGCGGCAGGAATGGATCCGGCCTAGGACCATTCCGGCCTCCTCCAGCAGTTCATCTGAGATGTCCCCGATCCGCAGGGAAGAACCATTCAACAGCGTCAATCGTGCGTATTCGGCGTGCTCGTCCTGCCACAGATTGACGACTCGCGGACCTAGGCCAGGGAGCAGGCATTCGACGATCTTCTCGTTTTCCACGCCGGAACCCCAGCACTTGAATCTTTTAGTATCCTCGCGAGAATAGGTCTTAACGACTGTGCCGGGAATTCGATAGTCAATGTGGACCTTTCCCGCTACGGATGGCATCACCACGGAAGCTCCTCGCCGTCAGCATTGAGAAAGCGGCCACTGATGGCACGCTGACCAGACAGGACCAGATGGAGTAGTCTCGCGGCGGCATCATCCGGTTCGGTTGGAGCATCGGGACCCCCCATTCTGGTTCGGACCCAGCCTGGGTCGATCGCTACGGCGGTCCCGGCGTACTCGGCCAGTTCAGCGGCAATTTTCCGGGTCGCCATGTTGAGCGCGGCCTTGCTGATCGTGTACCCGAAGGAACGCGTATCGTTCGCGTTGGTGATCGAGGCCCAGCTGGAGCTGAGGTTGATCACGCATGGGCTGGTGGCCTCGCGAAGCAGAGGCAGGAACGCCTTGCAGGTCATGACCGGACCTACGACGTTGGTGTTGAGCAGATATGTCAGTGCTTCCGCCTGAAGATGTGCCAAGCCTCCCTGGCTCGCCTCGGGAGGCCACGCATCCGCCTTGTTGATTGCGGCACAGTTCACCAGCAGGTCTACGTGGCCGAGAACTTGCGTCGCCACTTCTGCCGCTCTCGCAATTGAGTCTGCATTGGTATAGTCGAGTGCGACGAGCGTGGTCCGGTCTGCGCCGTCACTGCCTATGACAGCATCCATCATTGACGGTTCAGGAAACCGCGCCGTCATGACGACCTTGGCGCCGTAGTCATTGATCAAACAGCCGGCAATGGCCTGCCCGAGCCCACGGTTCGCCCCAGTGACCACTGCGCGTAGATCAAGGGCGCTCATTGCGGATCTCCTCCGAATTGCTCGCGACGAAGTTGCGCAGACGTTTCGGGCACGATGAAGAATTCTTAGCTTTACGCGGCAATGCCAACACGACTAGCTGCCTGCATCAGAACCTGGCTTGCCCAGTCGTCCACGTTGAGTCCGAGCCTGCACGCTGCCGCGCGGCAAGCTTCCAGATGCTCCATCGGTATCTGCACCTTCAGGGTAACCTTGTCATCGTCCTCCGGGTTCTGGCCGGAGGAGGAATTGGGGTCGCCGCCTTCGACGGCGCGTTCCTGGAGGCTGGTACGCACCTCCTGGCGGAGACGCTTAACGGACCAGGCGAGTTCTGCCGCCTTGCGCAACCAGAAGTCCTGCTCGGGCTCTGCGAGGGCAGCGACCTCCGTGTGATGCGCGAAGCTGAGATCGTCTCGCCGGCGGGGGAGTGGGAAGCGTCGTGCGACCCATGCGTAGTTCCGCAGCGTCTGGTAGTTCAGGGACGTCGCCTCAA
>Ga0335074_10008677_pt1 | contig 14135 bp, 13 predicted proteins | sample Lox_Sample_23_FD_206715 | JGI IMG/M metagenome (GOLD analysis project Ga0335074, IMG submission 206715) | Soil microbial communities from Loxahatchee National Wildlife Refuge, Florida, United States - Lox_Sample_2.3 | ecosystem: Environmental > Terrestrial > Soil > Wetlands | place: USA...
TTCTGCGCATGGGCGTCGCCTGCGCAATCACAAAACCAGGATAAAACTCATGGAAGCACACGACAATCGCGTGAATTCTCATAAAGCATTGCTCTTCGGCCTCCTTCTTCTCGTGGTTCTTGCCGCGGCGCCCGGCGTCCGCGGCGATTCTTCGAACTTCGATCTCGTCGGCCCCCGCATCGAGATGACGGTCACGCGTGGCGGCAAAACATTGCCGATCTCGAGCGTCCCGAATTTGCAGGCAGGCGACCGGATGTGGATTCATCCGGATTTTCCCGACGATCAGTCGGTGCACTACCTGATGATCGTCGCATTTTTGCAAGGCCCCACGAATCCGCCGCCCGAGACCTGGTTCACCCGGCTCGATACCTGGACGCAAAGAGCGCGCGATGAAGGAATCGTCGTCACGATCCCGACCGGCGCCCAGCAGGCGCTGCTATTTCTGGCGCCCGAAACCGGCGGCGATTTCGGCACCTTGCGCTCCGCGGTACGCGGCAGGCCGGGGGTATTCGTTAGGGCGTCGCGCGATTTGAACCAGGCGAGCCTGGATCGCACGCGCATCGACAAATATCTCGACGAAATCAAGGACGCATCCGGCTCCGATCCCGCCACGCTCCATCAGCGCACAACTTTGCTGGCCCAGACTCTGCAAGTCAAAGTGAACCAGGACTGCTTCGACAAGCCGGCCGACGAACAGCCGTCGTGCCTCATGCAAAACCCCGATCAGATGCTGCTCGACGATGGGCACGGCCAGTCCGCAGTGGCCGCTCTCGTTTCGGGCCCGTCCTCCGATTTAATCGGCGCCATCAGCTCGACTCCGGCGATGGGCGGAGGATATTACAGCGCTTACGTTGGAGCTGTTGTGGATATGGCGAGGCTGTTCGGGAGTCTCCACACCGCCGAATACCAATACATTCCCGCGCTCACCGTGCCCCGGAAAGAACAAGTCGACCTCAGGCTCAATTCTCCGCCGTCATTTCACAACCCGAAATCGGTTCTGGTGGTGGGACTTCCTCCTGTACAAGCTACGCAATTGCCGGCCATGCGACCCGTGGATGCGAAACAGATCTTTTGCCTGCGAAAGAGTCCTCTGGTTCTGCCGGTGGAAGGCGCGCCGTTGGCTTTCACCACGTCGATCGGGCGCGATTTTGCGCTTCGCCTGAAAAGCAAGTCGGGCAGTTCCATCGATCTGCCGGCCACTCCGGACGCGTCTCGCGGCGGATTCGTGATCGATACGCACGCGCTCAAGCCTGACGAAATCAATCCGGCCATTACGGGGACGCTTCATGGAGACTGGGGTTTCGATGCCTACGATGGGCCCACCTTCCAGCTGCGCGACTCGCATGCCGGGCAATGGAAGATTCCCCCAGCCGATTCGGGCGCTCTCGTCGTAGGGCGGGAGGATACACTCCATCTGGAATCGGATTGCGCATCCTGCGTGGAGAAGGTTTCCGCCGATAACGCGCAAGGCAAAGACCTGAAAGCAACGTGGAAGATTCTGAAGCCAGATGAACTGGAACTGCAAATCCCGCTGAAGGATGAAAAGGACGGGCCCATCAAACTGGCGGTGACGCAATTCGGCATGACCCAGCCGGACGCGCTCACGTTGCGGGCCTATTCCGAATCCGCACGGCTCGATCATTTCACACTCAACATGGGCGATCGCGAAGGGGTGCTGACAGGCAAGCGATTGGACGAGGTGGATGGATTTGAGCTCAGCGGCATTCACTTCGTGCCGGTGACACTGTCTCACGTGAGCCAGGAAGACACGCTCAGCCTGGAGGCGCCGAGCACGGCCGCAATGACCGTGCTGCAAGCAGACGAGAAAGTTACCGCCCAGGTCGCGCTCAAGGACGGGCGCGTGCTGCAGCTGCAGACGACCGTGGAACCGCCGCGGCCCAAGGTGACGTTGGTCAGCAAGAGCGTGCAGCCTGGGCCGGTGCCCTCCGGCATCCACCTGGGAAATCAGGATGAATTGCCGCAAGATGGGCGGCTTTCGTTTTTCCTGAAAACGGTGGTTCCGGACAACTTTCCGCCGACCGAAAAGATCGAGGTCGCCACGACAGACGGCTCCTTCGACGTGGTGCTGAGCGTCACGACGGGAAACCTGATCTTGCAGGACTCCAAAAGCGCGCTGGCGATCCTCGACCCGCAAAAGAATTTCGGGCCGTCGGCGTTCGGCCCCGTGCAGTTCCGCCCGATCGATGCCGCCGGCGTAAAAGGAGACTGGCAGCCGCTCGTGAATCTGGTGCGGATTCCCTCCCTTCAGGAAGTGCGGTGCCCGGACGATCCAGGCAAGCAGTGCATGCTGAGCGGATCGAATCTGTTCCTGCTGGATTCGGTGGCCTCGGACGCGCAATTCAAGAACGTCGTGCCGGTCCCGCTCGGATACGTGGATAGCACGCTGAGCGTGCCGCGGCCGATCGGGACGTTACTCTATCTGAAGCTTCGCGACGATCCCGCGACGGTCGATACGGTGGCGCTGCCCGTGCTTCCGGCCGAGTGAAATGCCGGTGTGGGGCTCAGGTATAACGTCGCGCTATTTCGATTGCGGCGCGCGCGGCTTATAGATGCGAATGATGTTGTCCTTCACTTCCATCCGGCGTCCCGGATATTCGCGCGTAACGAGCTGCTGCAATTCTTCGATCGTCGGATAGCCGCCGCGGCCGGCGAACCAATTCGCATCATCGATCAGGATCACGTGTTCGTGCGCGGAATCCGCAAACAGCGCGTCGAGCTCGTGCTTCACGGGCGTCGAAGTGTCGAAGTCATGGCCATCGAGCCAAAAGAGGCAGCTCTCTTTCAAATCTGGAAGCAGCTTCGGCAGAACCACTCCGCTATCCCCTTCGAGAATGTGAATCCTCGGATTCCCGGCAAACTTTTGCCGAGCGCTTTCCGCCTTGTGCGCGTCGAGCTCGATGGAATAGATCTCGCGAAAATGATCTTTTTGAACGTAGATCATGTGCGCGTAATTCGTCCCCGTCTCGACGAGCACCGGAAGGTCGTATTGGCGGGCGTATTCCTGAATGACGCGCTGTTTTAGCAGGTGCGGCATCTTGGGCCCCGGCGATCCGCGCAGGCGCCAAAGCTCATATTCGACCGGTGAAGCGATGTTCTTATACCAGTGAAAAAGCGCGCTATCGCGGAAGGCGGTTCTCAGCGCGGAAGGCACTCTAGAGGGTGTCGATTTTCGCGGCGAGGATAAAGTCGCTCTCGGTGAGGCCATTGATTTTGTGCGTCCACGTGGTGACTTCGGCCTTGCCCCAGGAAAGCAGAATATCGGGATGGTGGCCCTGCGCTTCAGCGATGTATCCGACCTTATTCACGAAAGCGAGCGCCTGCTTGAAATCCGGAAACGTGAAGGCCCGCGTGATGTGGTGCCCGTCCACCACCTTCCAGTTCGGCACCTGCTGCGCGAGCGCGTCGAGCTCCTTCCCGGCAAGTGGCGGAACGCCCCCACGGCACGGAACGCAATCCTTAGTGGCAAGCTCGGACATGAGATGAACCCTCCCTTCGCCTCAGGCAAGACCTTTTGCCTCGTACCCCGCAATTGTACCGGAAGCGTTCCGCGGGGCGGTAGCCGCTTAATGGGTGTATCGCTCACAGACTCGTCCAGCCCCAATTCTGGTATCCTCTTGCGCACGTAGAATCCTCGAAACGCGCCGGAGAAAAAATGCCAGACGAACTTCAGGAGCTTCGCGAACAGGCCGAAGAAGGCGCGCACAATGCCAGCCTCGCGCCCGTCACGGTGACGATGGCGATCTTTGCGGTGCTGGTCGCGGCCGTTTCCTTGCTCGGACATCGCGCACATACGGAGGAATTGCTTCACCAGACCAAAGCGACCGATCAGTGGGCCTACTACCAGGCGAAGGACATTCGCCAGCATGCCTACGAACTCTTCCTCGACGAAACGTCTGTTTTCGCGCTGCAGAATCCCGATCAAGCCCAAAAGGTGAAAGAAAAATATCAGAAGGAAGCGGACCGCTATCGCGACGAAGAGAAAGAGATTCAAGCTGAAGCCAGCAGGGCGGAAGACGAGGTGAAAATCGAGCGGCGGCGCGCAGACCGCTTCGATTTGGGCGAGGTGATGCTCGAAGCCGCGCTGGTGATCTGCTCGATCACGCTGCTGACGCGAAAACGGGCTTTCTGGATACTCGGAACGGCACTGGGACTTTGCGGACTGGCGATCGGCGCCGCCGGCCTATTCATTCACTAGGTTCGAACGAAGAATCCGGCGGCCGATCCGGTCAGCGCCGGATGGAATCGGCCGTGCGGGTTTCCACGTACTCGCGAATGTAGGCTTCGAATATTTTCTCGAGCTTGGGCACAAGAGGATTGGCGGTCGCCGCAATCTGGTGGCCGTCGACCTCGCCTACAGTGACCACGTTGCGATTCGTCGACGAAATGAACACTTCGTCGGCGGAGTAGAGATCCTCGGGAAACAGCGCGCGCTCTTCGACGGGAATCCCGGCTTGCGGCGCCAGCTCCAGAACGAATCCGCGGGTCACGCCCTGCAAGCAGCCCGAGGAAAGAGGCGGCGTAACAACGCGCCCACCCTCGGCGCAAAAAATATTGGCGGCCGTGCATTCCGACACTTCGCCGCGTTCGTTCAGAAGAACCACTTCATCGCAGCCCGCCTGCTGTGCTTCGTAAAGGTTCCACACGTTGTTGAGCCACGATGTGACCTTCACGCCGGCCAGCGGCGAGCCCGCGTGGCGCCCATGCTCGCGCATGGCGAGGCGCACCACATCGCGATGTGGCGGCAGGTCGGACGAATAGAGCAGCAAATCAGCGGCCGGAAAACTCTCGTCGCTGCGCCAGAAACCGGCCTGATTGTAGATGATGTAAATTCGCGCGCAGCCTTCGCGCACTTTATTCGCGCCGAGCACTTCGCCCATCCGGGCGAGAACGCGCTCGGCCTCGAACGGGAAAGGGCAGTGGATTCGCTCGGCGTCGCGCGCGAGGCGGCTCCAATGACGCTCGAAAGCGAATGGAATTCCGTCGACTACGCGGACGGTGGTGAACAGGCCCCAGCCGCTCATCAGCCCGGACTGGCCGGGCGAGAGCCGCACCTGCTCGACCGGCAGCAGCCGGTCGTTATGAAAAACGTAGCGATGAATCATCCCAACCCTCCCACAAGTTGATTGTATCGCGGAACGGGCAATTGGCGATTCTCTCTGCTTGCGAGCGTGCGCATTTGGCATGCGCGCTTTCCACGGCTAGGCACCGGAATCTGTTTTCGCGTCTCCGAGGGCGATGACCCGGCGCTCCAAATCGCGCGCAATTTCTTCGGCGGGTTGTTTTTCGTCGTAGCGCACGGGAGCGCCGATCCACACTTTGATCCGGCCGGGCGGCACGATGTGCTTCCCGGCCGCGCGAGCTTCCGCCACTCCATCGAAGCGCATGGGCACGACCGGCACGCCCAAGCGCGTCGCGAGCAGGCCGATCCCGGCGCGAAATGGATTCATGAGCGTGGTTTTCGTCCGCTCGCCCTCGGGGAACACCAGCACGTTCCAGCCGCGATCGATCAGATCGCCCGCAAAGGCGAAGCTTTTGCGGAAGCCCGCGCGGCGCGGCAAGGGAAATATGTTGTAAACGGACACCACGAGAAAATACTCGACGCGTCCGACCAGGCCCATGAAGAATCCCGTGCCGGGCGGCGGAGTCCGCATCGATTCGAGGAGTTCACCGTCCATCGCGACCGCGAGACGCCGGCGAAAACGCGCGGGCAGTCCTTCGAGGATGTAGGCGGGATCGAAGAACGTCACGTGGTTCGCCACGACGAGCACGGGACCATTTGTGCGGCGCAGGTTTTCGCGGCCGCGGATTTTCGGCCAGCCGAGAATCAGCATCGCCGGGCGCGCCAGCAAGTTGTAGACGAGCGCGCGAATGAATCGCACGGGCCAGCTTTGCGGCCAGCGCAGATAGTGGAATGCGGCCGCGCGCGGAGGCGGATGCTCGACCAGTCGCTCGAGCGCCTGCATGGTATCGGCGGAGGCGTACTCCGTTTCGCTGAGGTCGACCTGGTAGCGATCCTCGAGAGCGCCCATCAATTCGACGCGCTCGATCGAGCTTAGATTGAGAGCAGCGTCGCCGCCTTGCATGGCGCGGCCGTGCAGGACGCGCGTGAGCAATTCGCCGAGCGGCCCCGCTGCGGCGGCTGAAGCTGCGTTGCCGTCATTTCCGGCGGCCGCCTCGGCAAATTCGCGGATACGCGCCAGTGCCGGTTTTTGCGTCGGCGTGCGCGGAAAATCCTGGTCGGGCCAAACGAGCCAGCGACGCATGCGCTGGAAGGGCGCGAGACGTTCGTTCGCGCGCTGCACGATGGTTCCTGCGAGCGTGCCAGCGGCGGCCGGCGGAGGCGCGGCGGCGGAATCGCGCAAGAGCAGCACCGCGCAGGGCTCGGCGTTACCGTCGCGCTCGAGGCCGACCACAACGCAATCGCGCACGCCAGGTTCCTTGCGCAGCTCGGCTTCCAGGTCCTCCGGATAGACGTTGAGACCCTCGGGCGTAACGATCACATTCTTGCGGCGGCCCTTGAAATATAGGTTGCCGTTCGCATCGCGCTCGCCGAGATCGCCTGTGTGGAACCAACCGTCGGCGTCGAGCACGGACGCGATGCCGGCGCCTTTCCAGTAGCCGGCGGCGACATTTTCGCCGCGCACCAGAATTTCGCCTTCATCCGAAAGCTTCATTTCGAGTCCCGGCAGCACTTTGCCGATGGAGCCGTGCCCAAGGCGGAAGGGATGGTTCAGGCTGACGAGAGACGTCGTTTCCGTGAGGCCGTAACCTTGAATCACAGCGTAGCCGAGGCGCGTCCAGAATTCCTCAGCGGCGGCGGGAAGCGCGGCCCCTCCGGACACGATCGCCCAGAACTTCCAGCCGAAGCGGCGGCGGATCGCCCGGAAACGCCACCAGCGTTTCAGAAAATGTTCGTGTTCGGCCGCCTGGTAATCGCGTTGGAACTTTTCGAGTTTGCCGCGCGCGGCGAGGTCCCGCTCGATCTGATCGCGCAGCGATTCAATGAGGCGCGGCACGGTCACCAGCAGCGAGACGCGCTCACTGCGGATCGTCCGCGCGACCTCGGCCGGGTTCAGAGTGTCGAGAAAAATCGCGCTGCCGCCGATGATCTGCGGCAGAAAAATGCCCAGCAGCTGTCCGAAAACGTGGCTCAGCGGCAGAAGATCGAGGAATCGCAACGGGTGCACGATGCGCTCGTAGCGGCGATAGCGATCGATTTCCTTTTCGATGGGCGCCAGGTTCGCAAGCAGGTTACGGTGCGTTAGGACCACGCCGCGTGCCTCGGCCGTCGTGCCCGAGGTGAATACAATTTCGATCGGGTCGTCTGGGCTCGCGCCTTCAGGCTTGTATTCAGGGGTCGGCCGGCCGCTCGCGGCGACTGCGAGATCCTCGAGAAGTAGCGTGTTGGACGCATCCAATGGAGAGGACAGGCCCGATCCCACGATGGCGAGCTTTACGCCGGCTTGCTCGGCGACACGTTTCGCGAAATTCTTTTCCGCGATCGCGTCCATCGGCACCGCGACAGCTCCTTGAAACATGCAACCGAGAAACGCCGCGATCCATTCGCCTGAGTTTTCTCCCCAAATCAGAACGCGCTCGCCCTTCCCGACTCCGCGCGACCGCAGCGTCTCCGCGAAGCTCAATGCAACCGCCAGCAACTCGCCATACGACCAGCGGATGGTCCGATAGCCGCGCCGCCAGACCACGGCAACCTCGCCGGTGGGGCGGGAATCCGGCCGGAAATATTCGAGCAACGATAGCCGCGGCACGGCCCTGAGTTTCGCTCATTCGCATCGCGGTTGGAAATATCTTTGCAACGGCAGGCACGCTACAATCGGAGTTGCGTCAAATCCACATGTGACGGTCTTTTAGGCCTTGCTTCTCTCAACAGCCGATCTCTTCCAGCCGTTCATGCTGAGCGGAGTCTCGCTCGCCAACCGCATCGTGATGGCGCCGATGACGCGCAACCATTCCCCGAACGGCGTGCCGGGGGACGATGTCGCGGCGTATTACCGTCGGCGCGCTGAAGGCGGTGCTGGTCTTATTCTCACCGAGGGCACGGCGCCGAATCACCCGCAAGCCAAGAACATGCCGAACGTGCCTCAGATCTACGGCGAGGAGGCTCTCGCGGGCTGGAAGCGAGTCGTCGGTGGCGTGCACGCGGCGGGCGGAAAAATCTTCTCGCAGATTTGGCATGTAGGCGCCGTGCAGGGCCCTGGCGGCCCTCCCAAACTTCCCGCCTCGCCGATTAGCCCCTCCGGGTTGCTCGCGCGGGATACGAAGATTGGCGAGCCCATGACGCAGGCGGATATCGATTCGATGATCGAAGCGTACGCCGAGGGCGCCGAGGCGGCGCAACGACTCGGCTTCGATGGCGTCGAGATCCATGGCGCGCACGGCTACCTCATCGACGAGTTTTTCTGGGGCGCCACCAATCTCCGCACCGACAAATACGGCGGCGACCTCGCTGCGCGCACGCGCTTTGCCGTCGAAGTGATCCGCGAATGCCGCCGCAGGGTAGGGCAAGGGTTTCCGATTCTGCTGCGATTCTCGCAATGGAAAGGGCAGGACTACACGGCGCGCCTGGCCACAACCCCTCAGGAATTGGCGGCGTTCCTCGAGCCGCTTGCAGCAACGGGACTCGACGCATTTCACTGCTCTTCGCGCCGGTTTTGGGAACCTGAGTTCGAAGGCAGCGACTTGAATCTGGCCGGTTGGACCAAGAAGATCACCGGCAAACCGACGATCACGGTCGGCTCCGTATCGCTCAACGTCGATTTTCTCGCGTCGTTTCGGGGCGTGCCGGATCCGAGCGCTGAAGCAGGCGGCGCGGCCAGTCGATCCGCCCATATGGATCGCCTTCTCGAAATGTTCACGCGCGGCGACTTCGATCTCGTGGCCGTCGGCCGCGCGCTGCTGGCAGACGCCGCTTGGGCTGCCAAAGTTCGCGAAGATCGTCTCAGCGAATTGCGGCCATTCAGCCCCGAAGTGCTCAAAGCACTCGATTAGGACGACGGTCCCGTATCCCTATTTACTATCGGCGTAACCACCTCGAAACTCATTTGCGACGTTTCCCGAAAGAGATGCATCCTATTGACGATGAATACGTCTATGAACTCGGCCATTCCTAGCCCGAGTATCACACCTCGGGAAGTCCTCGCCGCATGGGGCCGGATCCTGACCGGCAACGTCCCCATGCTTTCGATCGAAATCACAAGAGAATGTCCGCTCAGCTGCCCGGGATGCTACGCGTACGGTGATGCGCACCTCGGCGGTGATGTCACGCTCGAAAAGCTGAATGATTTTCGCGGCGAGGCCCTGGTGAGAGGCGTGCTTGATCTCGTGCGCAAGCACAAGCCGCTGCACGTCTCGCTCGTCGGCGGCGAGCCACTAGTCCGCCACCGGGAGCTGAGCCGGATTCTGCCGGCGCTGAGCGAGATGAACGTGTTTGCGCTCGTCGTAACGAGCGGCGTGATTCCGGTCCCGATGGAGTGGATGACGCTTCCCCGGGTGCGCGTCGCGATTTCCGTCGATGGCTTGCCCGAGCATCACGACATCCGGCGGAAGCCGGCAACGTACGAGCGTGTTCTGAAGAACATCGAAGGGCGCGAGGTCAACATTCATTGGACGATTACTCGTCCGATGCTGCAGCGCGATGGTTACCTCGAGGAATACGTCTCGTTCTGGAGTGCGCGGCCGGAAGTGAATCGCATTTGGGTAAGCGTCTACACGCCTCAGATCGGCGAGCAAACTCCCGAGATGCTGGCATCTGAAGATCGCCTCAGGCTGGCGAAAGAGCTGCCCTCTCTGGCGAAAAAGTATCCCAAGCTTCTTTTCAACAACGGGATCGCCGGGGCGCTCATTCGCCCGCCGAAGAATCCCTCCGACTGCGTCTTTTCCAAGATGTCGGCGAACTATTCCGCCGACCTTGAAACCCGCGTCGAGCCTTGCGTTTTCGGCGGCAAGCCGGACTGCTCCCAGTGTGGTTGCGCCGCCAGCAGCGGCCTGCACTGGATTCGAGGAGTCCGTGCGGTGGGCCCCTTGAAGGTCGGGCACTTCATCCGGGGCTCCGTCCGGATTGGGCTCCTCGCAAATCGCCTGAAATCGCGCGAAGTCCGCCCCGCCCGCTGGAATCCGGGCAGTCCGAACTCTGAGCCCGACAACGACCTGGTTCAGATCCAGTCCGGGGATTAGCTTCTTATCCCTTCTTGTGCTTGAAGAACTCGACCTCGCGGAGCCTCTTCTCGGCCGCGGCTTTGCTCTTGTACGGCCCGCCAAGGTTCTTTCCCTTTTCCGAAAGAACTTTATATCCGCCCGCTACTTTCTTGATCATCGTCCTCGCCTCCAATAGGCAGTGTCACCAATTCGGCGCGAAAAATCTGTGCCGCCCGTCACATGCCTCTCACCGCAGATGTGCGGCAAATAGCGCTCGAAATCAATACGGCATTTGCGGTACAAGAAAAGAGGGAACCGGCAAGGATAAGTCATGGGATATTTCGCGCTGGTCTACGAAGTCGTGGACGATTATTTGCCGCGCCGCGGCGCTTATCGCGACGATCATCTGCGCCACGCACGCCAGGCCTACGATCGCGGCGAGCTTCTCCTCGCCGGCGCCTTTGCTGACCCAGCCGATAAAGCCCTGCTCGTCTTCCGTGCGGATGATCCGTCGGTCGTCGAGTCGTTCGTGCGCGAAGATCCCTACGTCGTGAACGGGCTGGTAAAGCGATGGGAGATCCGCCCGTGGACCGTTGTGATCGGCAACACAGTCGAATCCCTTCCGTGATGCGGCAACCGCGCGGCTCATCCTTCCGCCGGACCACCTAGCGACTCCGATACGCGCGAACCATTTGTCATTTGCGGCTGAATCTACCTTCTGATAGTTTGCTCGCAAAGGTGCTTAAGCGAACGGGGTCGCTGATCGACGCGCTGGCACCGCGGTTCGGCAAATAGGCGGACAATGGTCTCGAATCGAGGATTTCCCTCGCGCTGCCCCTGGCTGCTCGCACTCGCAATTTTGCTAGTCGTTCCTGCCGCGGCGCAGGCGCAGGCCAACGAGCAATCGCGCGCTATGAATCAGCCGGTTCCGCCGTTTCACATCATCGGCAACATCTATTACGTAGGCGCATCGGACATCGCTTCGTACCTGATCGTCACACGCCACGGCGACATCCTTCTCGATGGCGGCTTCGTCGAAACCGCCCCGCAGATTGAAGCGAACATCCGCACGCTTGGATTCAAGCTCTCCGACGTGAAGATTTTGCTCAATAGCCACGAGCATCTCGATCACGCGGGCGGCCTGGCGGAGCTCAAGCGACTGACGCATGCACGCCTGGTGGCCATGGCCCAAGAAGTCCGGACCCTCGAAAGCGGCAAGTCGTTTCCTGCGGTGACGCCGGACCGCATCATTCACGATGGCAGCACGGTCACTCTCGGCGGCGTGACGCTCACCGCGCATCTCACTCCGGGCCACACGCCCGGCTGCACCACATGGACGATGCTGACGAAGGACAACGGGAAACCATACCACGTGGTTTTCGTCGGCAGCGCCAGCGTTCTCCCGAACTACAAACTCATCGACCGCCCCGGCTCGCCTGCCACCTACCCCGGCATCGAGGCCGATTACGAAAAAACGTTTCGCGTCCTGAAGTCGCTTCCCTGCGACGTCTTCCTCGGCGCACACGGCTCGTTTTACTCGCTCGTGCAGAAGCGTGAGGCCATGTCGAAACACCCGGCCCAAAATCCCTTCATCGACCCGGCCGGCTACCAGGCGTACGTCGCGCATGCCGAAGCTGCCTTCCAGGCGGAATTACGGCGCGAGCGGCAAGGATAGGCGAACCAGCAAAGGAGACGATCATGATCTGTTCATCATGCGGAGCAACCGTGGCGGACGGCACAGCGTTCTGCGGCTCTTGCGGCCGCCCGATTGTCGGTTACAGTCTTGGGCAAACGTCTTCGGCGATCCCCGCGGTCGCTTCGGCCGCTCCAGCGGGCGGCTTCTCGGTTCCCCAAGCGAATTTCTATGCCGGTTTCTGGCTGCGGTTCGTCGCTGCGATTATAGACGGGCTCATTCTCGGCATTCCGCTCGCCTTTATCGCATTCTTGCTGATAGCCAGCGCCATCCCATTCCTTACGCACACACAGGATCCGATGGCCGTCATCACGACGATTCTGCCGCGGATACTGTTCCTGCTGGTGATTTATCTGGTGGCCTCGTGGTTATACTGGGGTCTGATGGAGAGTTCTTCCTGGCAGGCCACGCTCGGCAAGAAAGCGCTCGGGCTGCGTGTCACGGACCTGGCTGGTAGCCGGCCAACCTTCGGCCGCGCCAGCGGGAGGTTTTTTGCAGGCCGAGGGATTAGTTTTGTTCCGTCCATAGGCGGGCTTTACTTCCTGATAGACTGCATCATGGCTGGCGTCACGGAGAAGAAACAGGCGCTGCACGATATGATCGCTAGCTGCCTCGTTGTTCGGAATGCTTAGCGAAAACCGGCCTCGAAGGAAAAGCAATTGGCGTGTCTCAGATGCGGGCAAGCGCTGACGGACGGAACGCGGGCGTGCGCTTCCTGCGGAGAGCCAGTTCATGACCCTTCTTCTGGCTCTGAAACTGGGGCCGCGGTAACGGCGGCTCCCGCCGTTCGTCGCTCGGCCGTCTACGCATACGCCGGATTCTGGCTCCGTGCTGTTCCTTACATCCTTGATTCTCTACTGATCGCGCTCGTAGCGTTGCTTGTGATTTTCGTGCCGCTCCTGGAGCGCGGTGCAATCCCCATGGACCTCCCTTGGGACTGGTTCGCCACCATCAACCGCCAAACTACTGCCATCCGGCTTCTGATTTTTATGATGAGCTGGATCTACTTCGCGTCGTTCGAAAGTTCCTCTTGGCAAGCGACGCCCGGCAAGAGGCTCTTTCGCCTGGTGGTGACGGACCTCAAAGGCCACCGCATTACCTTTAAGCGCGCGTCCGGCCGCTATCTGGGAAAGCTGGCATTCGGAGTCATTCTTACGGTTGGTTTTCTCTTTGCAGCGTTCACGCCGAAAAAACAGGCAGCGCACGATCTTCTCGCAAGCACTGTGGTCCTCAGAATACCGAAGCAGTCCTGAGAGGGTCTCCTCGTTTGACTAGGAGCCGCCGCGCGCATGCTGCGCCGGCACCTCGCGCAGTTCGCCGCGCAATTTCGCGGTGAATTCGGAGCCGCGCACCACGCGCCCATCCGGTTCGGCGATATCCGCGGTGCGGTATCCCTGCTCGAGCACGCGATCCACGGCCGCCTCGATCCATTGCGATTCAGCTTCGAGGCCAAACGATTCGCGCAGCATCAGCGTCGCCGAGAAAATCGCGCCGAGCGGGCACGCCACATCTTTCCCCGCGAGCGTCGGAGCCGAGCCGTGAATCGGCTCGTAGAGCGCAGGCTGGTCCAGGCGTCCCCGGCTGAGCGAAGGGATCAGGCCGATCGAGCCCGCAAGTGCCGCGGCCTCATCGCTTAGGATGTCGCCAAACATGTTGCCCGTGAGAATCACGTCAAATTGCGTGGGCCGCAGAAGAATTTGCATCGCGGCGTTGTCGACGTAGAGGTGATCGAGTTTCACGCCCGGGTATTCCCGCGCCATCGCCGAGACGGTGTCGCGCCAGAGCGTCGAGCTGGCGAGCACGTTGGCTTTATCGACGCTGGTCAAATGGTTGCCGCGCCCGGCGGCGCGCTCGAAGGCGTAGCGGGCTACGCGCTCGATCTCGAAAACGGAGTATTCGGCGAGATCGCTGGCCTTTTCCTTGTCGATCTTGTGCTCGCCGAAATAGACGTCTCCGGCCAGCTCGCGCACAATCTCAAAATCGCAGTCGCCCAGGCGCTCGGGCCGCAGCGGAGAAATGCTCCGAAGCGCCGGACGCAAGCGAATCGGGCGCAGATTGATATAGAGCCCGAGCTCCTTGCGGATCCCGAGCAGGCCCGCCTCGGGGCGCGTGCCAAACGGCAAACCCTCCCACTTCGGGCCTCCGATCGCGCCGAGAAGGATCGCGTCGGACGCGCGACACTCGGCGAGTGTCGCGTCCGGTAGCGGCGCGCCCGTGAGGTCGATCGCGTTACCGCCGAAGGGGAGCTCGCGAAATTCGAAGTGAT
>Ga0335074_10008678_pt1 | contig 14135 bp, 14 predicted proteins | sample Lox_Sample_23_FD_206715 | JGI IMG/M metagenome (GOLD analysis project Ga0335074, IMG submission 206715) | Soil microbial communities from Loxahatchee National Wildlife Refuge, Florida, United States - Lox_Sample_2.3 | ecosystem: Environmental > Terrestrial > Soil > Wetlands | place: USA...
ATTTGGCTCCGCCGTCCTCGCTGGCTACGAAGCCATCGATCGATATAGACATCTTCAAGATCAGCTCTCTCATCGCAGACTCCAGTTGCTTCTCCGGACGACGAATTAGACTGATCAATTTCGACCGATCGAGCTGCCTTCAGCGCCTCCGATCCTTGGAAACGTCACCGAGTCATTAATGCCAGAATCGTCATGAAACGGCGTATACCCGAATACCGAGCGCTCCTGCCGCTCCGAGGTCGGTCGAATCCTAACTCCGCGAACCGGACGTTCGCCAATTTCCGCTCCGGTCGATTGCCGGACGGAGTTCGTCCATCGAGCGAAGTCCGTCGAGATGGTGGTCAGGCTTGGTCGAAAACCCATTCCGCGAAATAGTCGCTACCGGCGCCTTGACCTGACGTGGGGTGTACCAGATCGGGCACGCGGAAGCGGCGTCCCGATCTAAGTCGCGAGAGCCGTTGAGTTCGGGGCCGGCGATAGCCCTGACGTCCAGAGGCTCCTCGTCAGTCGAATCCACTGTTTCGACGCTTTCTGGTCTCGCGGTGGGCCGGTCGAAGATGTTGGCCATATCTACGGCTCCCACTCGAGACACGCCACGGCCGTGGCCGTCAGCTCGATCTTCGGCACGTGGAAACGCAGTCTTGCGCCCTCTTTCGCCAGCACGTCGACCGTTTCTCGCTCGCCGCCGACAGGCACATCGGCTTCGCGCGCCAGGCTGAGCCAGAGAGCGATTGTCTCCAGGTCGTGCGTCGGGGGAAGATGACGCGCGAGACCCCCAATGCCGAGCGGCACGCCAGTTTTGTGCAGCAACTCCAGCGTCTGTTGCAACAGCGCATGACGGTCCAGGCCGTCGAACGCGGACCAGAAGTCTTCCTCGACCTCGTCGAGGCTTACCAACTGCCGCTGCAGCTCGAGGTCGCGTTGACCGTCCTGGTCGAGCGACTTGAAGAGGAGACGCTCGACGACTGGCAGGGCACCATTGGCAATCGCGACTGGTGGGAAGGGGCCGGCTTTGCGCCGCAAGGACTGACTTCCCCAGTCCATGTCCAGCGCCTGTTGGAAGATTTCGTTGAGCAGCACGCCGACACGATGGTGCTCCGCCGCGAGCCCGGTCTTCAGGAATCCCTTTACATCGCGCTCGCTTCGCGCCCGGGCCTGAATGACTGCGGCCGATTCCTTGACCAGGCGCATGACGAGCCAGCGCAGCTCCACTTGTTGCACACGGGTCAAGGCGGACTGGGTTGCAGGATGGCGCAGGATCGTACGCAGCCGCTGCTTCATGTTGTCTAGCTCGATGGAATGCCCGAGCTGCTGATGAAACGCGTGGAACACGCGTCCCTCTGAACTATCGAGCAGATCATCGTGTCCGTCGAGCAGCTTGTCCACGATCTCGCCGCGATGGGTCTGCTCGCTCACGATGCTCTGGCGCAACTGTCGGTCGGCTTCGCGCCAGGAGTCCTCGACCCGGCGGAAATCGGCCCGGAGACTGGTCGCCAGGGCGTAGACCTCGCGAATGCGCTCCGCAGCCTCTTTACCCTGCAGTACTTGGAATTCGCCCCGCCCGACGGCCGCCAACTCGCGCTCCAGCTCGGCGATCTTGTCTCGTAGGTGGACGGTGCGGCTCCGGGGGTCGGGATTGAGGCTCGATTCGAGGCTTTCGATCTCTCGTTGCACCACCGACAGGCGTGGTCATGATCCGTCCGCCGAGCGCGGTCACGAAGCGCAGCGCCTCCTCGAAGGCATCGGTCGCGTACACACGCCCTTCTCGCTCCACGACCAGCGAAAGCTTGATCCAGCTCCTCAGCTCTTTGCGCGCCTGCGCGGCAAAGTCCTCGTCACCGATCTCAAACTCCCCAGCGTTGGCGTGGTCCGCGAGCATCTCCGCCAGGGCACGGAGCGCATCGTCGAGGCCGACGCCGTCCTGACTCTGCTCGAAGAGAGTCTGGAGGCAGCTCAGGATCAGCGGCGCGTCGTGCAGCCAAGAGTTGCCAAGCCGGGTGGTGATGCCTGGCATGGATGTACGCGTCAGTACGTTCTCGAATCTCAGCTTCCATAAGGCTATGGCCCCTGTCGGTCGCTCTCGGTCGAACTCTCCGTCTGATGGCGGAAGGCAGATTACCCGATGGGCATCGGGCGATCTATGCGCCAATCGGCTGGCGTATTTGGCGCAATATTGATTTATACGCCATAAAAGCGTATTTATTGGCGCATAAATTGGATTTGCGCCAAACCGCTGTGCCAAAACTGCTTCCCGATGACCTCCTCGAGCGCGTCACGAACGCGCTGGCCGCTGACCCTCAAGGCTTGAGCCTGGCAGAGCTGCAAGAAGCTCTCAAAGACATCGTGAGTCGCCGGTCGCTGCAGCGCCGGCTCGATATGTGGGTGCGTTCCGGTGCGATCAAAGCCGAGGGCATCCGTCGGGGCCGCCGATACTTTCCACAGGGCAACAATACCGCGCCGACAGCTGCCGCCGACGTGGGACGACCCGCCAGCGCTTCGGAGCCAGAAGCCGTCACATCATCCGTTGCCATTTCAGCAGCGGGTCAGCAGGTCCAGGCTCTCGTTCACAGGCCGATCGCCGACCGCGCGCCCATCGGTTACCAGCGTGACTTCCTGGAACGCTATGTGCCGAACGAGACCGAATACCTCCCCGAAAACCTGAAGACACATCTGCGGGCATTAGGCCGCACGCCTGACGGACACCGTCCGGCAGGCACGTATGCACGAGACATCCTGAATAGACTGCTCATCGATCTCTCCTGGGCGTCGAGCCGCCTCGAGGGCAATACTTATTCGCTGCTCGACACGCGTGAGCTCATCGAACATGGCAAAGCCGCTCCGGGCAAGGACGCGAAGGAAACCCAGATGATCCTCAATCACAAAGCGGCCATCGAACTGCTGGTGGACTCTGCCGAGGAGATCGGAGTCAATCGCTACACTATTACCAACCTACACGCGCTCCTCGCCGACAACCTCCTCGAGGATTCCCGCAACGCTGGGCGACTCCGCACCACGCCGATTGCCATCGGCGGTACGACATATCTGCCAACAGCGATTCCGCAGCTCATCGAGGAACTGTTCCCCCTATTGCTAGATAAAGCCGCCGCGATCCGCGACTCCTTCGAGCAGTCTTTTTTCCTTATGGCTCATCTTCCGTATCTGCAACCTTTCGTCGACGTCAATAAGCGAACGTCACGGCTCGCAGCGAACATTCCGTTGATAAAAACCAATCTGGTTCCGCTGTCGTTCGTCGATGTCCCTGACAAGCTCTACATCGATGGCCTGATCGGAGTCTACGAACTCAACCGGGTCGAGCTTCTAAGAGATGTCTACTTGTGGGCTTATGAGCGCTCGGCACGCAGATACAAGACGGTGCGCGACTCGCTTCCGGAGCCCGATGCCTTCCGCCTCAAGTATCGAAGCCAGATCGCCGATGTGGTGCGCCACGCCGTGCGCGAAAAGATTCAGCCCACCGAAGCAGCGCTCGCGCGGCTGGCGAAATCCGAGGTCTTGCCTGAAGACCTCAATCGCTTTACGCATATTGCCCTCGAGGAACTCGCGGGGCTGCACGAGGGGAACATCGCGCGATTTCGGCTGCGGCCGTCCGAATTCAAGCAATGGAAGGAAGGATGAGATCCTCGGCACTTCGGCACCGAATGCTCGCGCCGTCCTCCAGGCCAGCGGTATTTTCAACCGGTGGTCTCCCCTCCCCGACGAGCAGCCCCGACATGGCCGATCGCAATAAGTGCTTGAAGATACTAGGATGGTGCCGGCTATAGGACTCGAACCTATGACCCGCGGTTTACAAAACCGCTGCTCTACCACTGAGCTAAGCCGGCGCTGCAGCGAACCAATCTATTTTACCGCAGGCGACCTCAGCGGCTCGCTGATGCCGCTGTCTTCGCACTCGCCGGCGGCTGGGCCTCGGCGACGCTCTTGACGGGGAGCCCGCCTTCCCCGCCTCCGGTCGAACCCGACGGGCATTCCTTGACCTCGAGCCGCGCGCCGATCTCCTGCACGGACAGCAGTCCTTCCGTGGGCAGAGACTGATTGCTCGAGTCGATGTCCACGTCGACCCAGCGGGTGGAAGCGGACTCCGTCCGCCTCTCGATCTCGGCATGCAGCCCGAGACGCAGCACGGCGCGCAGTCGGCGTTCGGCGCCGTCATGCTCGGTGAAAAAGCCGGCGGAAATCCGTCGCCCCTTATCCGATTCGGGCATCGCGTGCGCGTCCGACACACCGTTCTGCACGAGCCGCCGAAGCACGGCGGTCTCATCGGAATCCGAGCTCAGCCCACCGACGTACACCCAGTAGCCCTGCTCGGCTGCCTGTTCCGATCGCTCGTGCAGCCTGAAGCCGCGCTGCTGCAGCAGATCGGCTGCCTGCTCAGCCCGGGCGGGATCGTTGAAGGGGCCCACTGTGACGCAGCGTTGGACCGAGGCCGGCGGCGCGGAGCCGCGAGCCACGGGTGCGGCCGTACCCGTCGCATCCTGCTTCGCCCCGGAGCTCCCCGACGAGGTGACGGATCCGCTCGCGGACGTGCTCCCGGCCACGCCCGCTTGTGGGCTGGTCTTGACGCTCGCAGAGGTGGAGCTCCGTGCGGCGCCTGCAACATGCTGCACTTCGCTCAGAAGCTTCAGCTGCGGCAGATGCGCGATCGTGTCGTTCGGGGGTGGCTCGGGTGCGACATCGACGAGGTGAGCCCAGCCGAAGAACGCCAGATTGGCAAAGGCCAGGAGCAGTAATGCGGCGCGCAAGCTCAAGTTTTCAAGTCCCCGAAGTATTCTATCAAGCAGGCTGGGAGGTCTTAAGCGGGAGAGCCGGCCCCATCATCGCGGCGCCGCGCGGGGCGCCGGGTCGCCGCGAGGGCGAGTCCAACATGAGCGGCGATGCCCCGCAGCACCAGGTCGGCCACACGGACGTGACGAGCGCGGATCAGCGGCTCGAGCTCGTCGGCCCCGCCTCCCGTCAGCAGGACCCTTGGAGTCTTACCGAGCACACGGCGAGCCTCCGTAACCGCTCGGTCGACCGCCGACGCCGCGGCGTAGCGGGCACCCCCCTCGATAGCGGCCCGCGTACTTCGCGCAAACAGCGCCGCGCGGTGGCTCCGCTGCTGCGGGTCGGCTTTCCCGCGCGCCCGCCTTCCAATGCCCGCGGTGCCTTCGAGCAAGCTCGCCACCATCAGCCTCGGGCCGGGCAAGATAGCGCCTCCGCGGTGCACCCCTTGCGCGTCGAGGAGGTCGATCGTCACCGCGGTGCCGGCGTTGACCACACACACGCCGGCCGCCCCGAGCAGCGAGCGAGCGCCGATCACACCGATGAAGCGATCCACGCCCAAACGCCACGTTTCGATGTAGCGGGTGGTCACTCCCGCCGCCCGGCGCGAGGTCGCGATGAATCGGGGCCGAACCCCGCACGCGTGCCGCGCCGCCGCCGTCAGCAGCCGGTTCACGCGCGCACCCGCGACACTCGCAACGACGATCGCGGACACGCGGCGCCCCAGGGGCATCGGGCCCGTCTCGCTCCCCCCGCCGAACAGATGCCGCTCGTAATCCTTCTGCGCCCATCCCTGGTGAAAGGCCGCTCGCATGGGTGCGAGTCGCCCCGCGCGCCAGATCGCCCACTTGATACGCGTGTTGCCGATATCGACGAGCACGACGCTCGCCCGATATGAACGACGGCGATCTGCGCTCACGCTCGGCAACCGCCGCGCGCCGCACTCACGCTCGCGGCCTCACGCTCACCTCACCGGAGATGAGCTTGCGCAAACCGTGCGGCGTTTCAACGAGCAGCGCGCCGCTCGCATCGATTCCACGTGCGACGCCGCGCGTGGTCGCCTCGCCGGAGTGCACGCTGATGGGTCGTCCGCGCAGCGCATCGCTCTGCTTCCACTCCTCGATGAACGGCCGAAGTCCTTCTCGTTGAAACCGCGCGAGTCCTGCGACGATCTCGCTCACGAGATCCGCGGCGATCGCATTGCGCGGCGCGGGGTCGGCGCCCGCGGCTTCGAGATCGGTAGGCAGGGTACCCGTGGCTTGCACTTGCTCGCGCATGCGCTTTCCGAGGGCGACATTGATCCCGAGGCCAATTACGACGTATGCCGGTCCCCCCGATTCGGCGCGCATCTCGATGAGGATGCCTCCGAGCTTGCGATCGGCGATGGTCAGGTCGTTGGGCCACTTGAGCTGAATGCTCTCCCGGCACTGCTCGCCGAGCGCGCGGCGCGCGCACACGCCCACCGCGAGCCCCAGCGCCGCGAGATCGCGCGGCACTTCGGGAAAACTCCAGCCGAGGGACAGGCAGATCGCACCCCCGAGCGGCGCGAGCCAGGTGCGGCCCCGTCTTCCGCGTCCGGCGCTTTGATGCTCCGCGAGCAGCACATCGGCGGTGCCGCGCGGAACATCGGTGCGTTCCAGGAGTGCCGCATTGGTGGAGGCGAGCGACCAGACCACCTCGATGCGCCGAATGTGCTCGCGCACCGCGCGGCGTAGAGCTGCCCGGATCTGCTCGGGATCCAGCGGTTCGCAAGGCGCCGCAAGCCGGTAGCCCCGGTTGCGCACGGCTTGCACCGCGAGGCCGAGCCCCTTGAGCAGGCGGACCGCCTTCCAGATCGCGCTCCGGGTCACGCCCAGGCGGCGCGCCAGATCGGCACCGGAATGAAATCCGCCGCTCGAGAGCTGTGCGTGGACCTGCGCCGCAAGCGGTGACCTCATCGTTTCGGCTTGCCGCACGACACTTCGCTCAGGAGGCGGCGCGCCGGCCGAAGAGCCACAGGCGCCGCGCGCGCGGCTCGCAGCCCGCGCGCATGCGCGCGATGTTCGCGCGATGGGCGAAGATGACGAGCGCGGCCGCGAAAATCGCGAACGCGACCAGCGGCCGCGGAGAGGCGCGACCCTCGAGGCCCACGAAGATCGGAAGCAGGACGGTCGCGGTCATCGACGCGAGCCCCACGAAGCCGGTCAACACGACCACGACACCCCAGGCGAGCAGCACCGGAAGGGCGAGCCGCGGCGCGAGCCCGAGCACGCTGCCGATGAAGCTCGCCACGGCCTTGCCGCCCCGAAACCCGAACCAGACCGGATAGGCATGACCGAGCATCACGGCGGCTCCGCACGCGGCGGGCAGCCATTCGCGCATCTCGCTCGAGGCGGGTGCGAATGGCAACGCGACCACCGGCACGATCCGGGTAGCGACCCACCCCTTGCCGACGTCGATCGTGACAACACCGAGGGCAAAGGCCTTCCCGTAGGTTCTGAGCGCGTTGGTGCTGCCCGGGTTGTGGCTGCCGACCGTGCGAAGGTCGCCGCGGCCTGTCAAGCGGCCGAGCACGAGGCTGCCGAGGATCGAGCCGAGCAGGTAGCTCGCCGCGACTTTGAGAACGAGCTCGGTCACGGGGATCAAAATACCTCGGCCAGCATACAGCGCACACTGCCGCCGCTCAGCCGCTCGATCGTGGGCACCGGAACGGTGAGCACCGTATCCGTGCAGGCCGCAAGGCGCGCGAATGGCTGCACCCCGAGGGCCCGGCGAGCCGTCGTGGACATCACGAAGACGTTACAGTCGCCGAGCGCCTCGTCCCAGGTCGCGAGCTCGAGTGCGTTGCCGGCGAACGCCTCGACGGCCTCGGGTCCAATGTCGATGATCTCGCGGCCGGTCGCCTCCAGGCGCCGCAGCACGCGCTCGCGATCGTGCGGCACGATCGATTGGCCACCCACGAGCGCGGCGCGGACGCCGAGGCACATGAGGACGTTCGTGTGATAGAGCGGCCTGCCGTCACGACCCTCGGCGCTGAAGACGACGGGCTCGTACTGCATCGCCTTCGACCATTGATCGAGCGCCTCCTCGTGTGTTCGAGGCGAACGGCACGCGTAGGCGATTCGATGCACGTGATCGAGCACCAGGCTGCCGGTGCCCTCGAGAAATCGCCCTGTCGCCTCGAGGTGAGTCAGATCGAGCGTGCGCCGCGCCGGGAAGCCGAGTTCGTCCGCCACCTGCTCGACGATCTCGCGCCGGCGCTCCCGCCTGCGGTTCTCCGCGAGCATCGGGTAGAGCACGACGGTGCCGTCCGCGTGGAAACTCACCCAATTGTTCGGAAACACCGCATCCGGCTTCGCCGGCTCCGGCGTATCGTCGGCCACGCACACGCGCACGCCCTCGCCGCTCAGGCTTCGCACAACGTGGTCGAATTCATCGAGCGCGAGCTGCCGCGCCGTCGGCGCCTCCAACTCCGCGCTCCGCTGCAGGGAGTTCGTGCCGGCCGTCTCCGGGTTGTAATCGAACGCCGCGGGCCGCACCATCAGCACGGCGCCGGCGCACTGCGCTTGCTGCACTCGTTCTCCTCGCGCGGACGGTGCCGCGCGCTCGTTCGAATGACCAACACCTCAGAGCTGCTCGTCATGACCCCCCGGGGACTCTACTGTCCGCCCGGAGACTTCTACATCGATCCGGCGCAGCCCGCGCAGACCGCCGTGATCACGCACGGTCACGGCGATCATCTGCATCCCGGGCATACGCGCTACATTCTCGCACGTCCGGGCCTCGGGATTGCCCGTGCGCGGCTTCCCGGTCGCCCCGAGATCGCGGCGCTCGACTACGGTGCTCCCGTCCGTCTCGGCGCCGCGAGCATATCGCTGCACCCCGCAGGGCACATTCTCGGGTCCGCACAGATCCGGATCGAGCACGCGGGGCGGGTGTGGGTGGTCTCGGGAGACTACAAGCGCCAGTCCGATCCGACGTGCGCACCCTTCGAGCCCCTCGCGTGCGATGTATTCGTGAGTGAGTCCACGTTCGCTCTGCCCGTCTATCGCTGGCCGCCGGTCGCAAGGGTGATCGAGCAGATCGTGAGCTGGTGGCGTTCGAATCGGGAGCGCGAGCTGGCGTCCGTGCTCTTCTGCTATTCACTCGGCAAGGCGCAGCGTCTGCTCGCCGAGCTTGCGCCCTACACCTCCGCTCCGGTCCACGTGCACAGTGCCATGACCGAGCTCGTCGAGGTTTACCGCGGGGCCGGGATTGCAATGGCGCCCACCGTGGCGGCCACGGACCAACGCCCGGAGCGGTATCGCGGGGCGCTCATGCTCGTTCCGCCGAATGCGGCGCGGACGGCCTGGATCCGACGCGTGGGGCCTCATTCGACCGGTTTCTGCTCGGGCTGGATGCGCGTGCGCGGTGAACGCCGCCGCCGCGGCTACCATCGCGGCTTCGTCATGTCCGACCATGCGGATTGGCCCGCGCTCGTCGCCACGTGCCAGGAGACGCAGGCGCGGCGCGTGCTCACGATGCACGGCCGGACCGACGCCCTCGCCCGCTACCTCACCGAGCGAGGCATCGAGGCCAGCCCGCTCGGCGCCTCGATGCCTGCGCAGCCTCTCGCCGGCTCGGCTCCGGCGTCCGTGCCCGATGCGAGCGTTCAGTGAGCTCTACGACGAGCTCGACGCGACGACCTCCACGCGGGAGAAGATCGATGCGATGGCACGCTATTTCGAGACAGCGCCCGCGGCGGATGCCGCGTGGGCCGTCTATATTCTCTCCGGAAGACGCCTGAAGCGCTTCATCGGCCCTGCGCTGCTGCGCCGCTGGTTGATCGAGGCGGCCGCGCTCCCGGAGTGGCTGGTCGACGAGTCCTACGCCGGCATCGGCGATCTCGCCGAAACGATCGCGCTCCTGATGGAGAGCGATGCGACGCTCGGCGCCTCGGACGTTTCGCTTGCGACGTGGATCGAGCAGCGCGTCCTGCCGCTGCGCGAGCAAGCGCAGGAGCTGCAGCGCGAGCAGATCACGATGTGGTGGCGCACGCTGCCGTCGCGCGAGTGCTTCCTGCTCAACAAGCTGCTCACCGGCGAGCTGCGCGTCGGGGTCTCCGAGCTGCTCGTCACGCGCGCGCTCGCCGAGGTGCTGAAGCTCCCGCGTGCCGATCTCGCGCGAAGATTGATGGGCGAGTGGCAGCCGAGCGCCGAGCGCTGGGAATCGTTGCGCTCAGGCACGCTCGCGGACGACCAAGGCCAGGCGTCCGCGCCGTATCCGTTCTTCCTCGCCTCTGCGCTCGCAGCTGCGCCGGAAACCCTGGGGGACCCGGCGGACTGGCTCGCCGAATGGAAGTGGGACGGGATCCGCGGTCAGCTCATCCGACGCCGGGGCGAGTGCTTTCTGTGGTCGCGCGGGGAGGAGCTGATCACGGAGCGATTCCCGGAGCTCGCGGCTGCCGCCGCGGCGCTGCCGGACGGCAGCGTGCTCGACGGCGAGATCGTCGCCTGGCGCAACGGCGCCGTGCAGCCCTTCGCCGATCTGCAGCAGCGCATCGGCCGCAAGAAGCTGACGCCGGCCGTCCTCGAGGGCGTGCCGGTGCGCTTCCTCGCCTACGACCTGCTGGAGGCGGACGGGCAGGACGTGCGCGCGCTTGCGCTGCGCGAGCGGCGCGAGCGCCTCGCGAGACTCCTCGAGAACCGCACGGGCTCGGCAAGCCCCGCCGCGGGAGTTGCGCCCATCCTCACGATCTCCGCCGCCGTGCAGGCGAGCAGCTGGGCGGACCTCGCGCAGCGACGCGAACAATCGCGTGCCCGCGGCGTCGAGGGGTTGATGCTGAAGGCGCTGGCCTCGCCCTACGGTACGGGCCGGCAGCGCGGCTCCTGGTGGAAGTGGAAGGTCGATCCCTATTCGTTCGATGGGGTCCTGCTCTATGCGGAGCCCGGCCACGGAAGGCGCTCGAACCTCTATACGGACTACACGTTCGGAGTTTGGCAAGGTGCTGCGCTGCTGCCTGTCGCGAAGGCATACTCAGGTCTCACGGACAACGAGATCCGCGAGCTCGACGGCTGGATACGTGAGCACACCCTGGAGAGGTTCGGCCCGGTTCTGAGCGTCGAGCCGACGCAGGTCTTCGAGGTGGCCTTCGAGGGGATCGCCGCATCGAGCCGGCACAAGTCGGGCATCGCCCTGCGCTTCCCGCGCATCGCGCGCTGGCGAGTCGACAAGCCCGCCGTCGATGCCGATTCGCTCGAGCGCCTACGGGAGATTCTGCGGAGCCACCGCCGCCGAGCGGAATAACGCCTCGCAGCGCGCTCCCACGGCGATGGCGCCTCCCACGCCTGCCGAAATCACGGCGTTCTCGCCGAACGCGACGCCCTTGAGCTCGCGGTTGAAGCGAAACTGCCGCAGCACGGGCAGCGGATTCGTCGAGCGTTCCCCCGTCCTCTGATCCGTCGACGTGATCGCACACCGCGTGCAGGGCTTCACGAGACGCAACGTCGCAACGCCGATCTGCAGCGCGGCGATCCGGTCCTCGGCGAAGGGCGCAAGGCCTTCCAGAACGAGATTCGGTCGGAAACGCGCCATCGGTACGGGCGATGGCATGCGCGAATTGAGCTCCTCGAGAGAGCTGCGGCTGCAAACCAGAATCGGGTAGCCGTCCACGAAGGTCACGGGCGTGGGATCGGGCCCCGCATAGCGAGCGCTCGCCTGGCGGTCCATCTGCGGGGCGGACCGAACGAGGCGCACCGCATCCCCGATCACGGCGCTCAACCATTCGCTCGCCGCCTCTCCCTGATCCCGCGCGACACATCGATCGTTCCACACCTGAACGGCGACGGGTGCACCCTCGTGAGCGAGCGGCACGCGCAGCGATTCGACACCCGCGGCCTGCAATACGAGGGCATCGGGATCCACCGCGGGGTCGATGGTTGCAAGCTTCGGGTGCGTGCGCTGCGTGATGAAGGCGTCGGTCGCATCGATCACCATCCATTGACGATCCCATTCGAATCCCGTCGGCGCGAGCCGGACCGACTGGCGTGCGACGCCTCGGCAAGACTTCACCGGATAGACGTGGAGCTCGGCGACGTTTGTCATCGAGCGAGCCACCCCTAAGCTCCGACGCCGCGGAGCTACTGGCCCGCCTTCGGGCTGCGCGACTCGCTGCCCGCGTACGGTCTGCCGTCCGCATGCGTGAAGGCGTGCGCGCCGCGCGGGAGCTTCAGATCGATCCCCGGATAGATCACTTCCTCTTCCTGCGGACGGCGCGATCCCACCTCCAGCACGAGCGCATCCCGGTTCGACCGATTCTGCACCTGATGGCCGTCGGGGACACCCGCCTTGAACCCGGCGCACTCTCCGGCACGGAGCGTCTCCTCGCCGGCATCCGTCACGAGGACGACCTCGCCCGCGACGACGAAGACGAACTCGTCCTCCGCCGCGTGCCAGTGCCGCTGGCTCGACCAGGTGCCGGGTGGCAGTCGAAGAAGATTGACGCCGAACTGCGTGAGTCCGGCCGCATCCCCCAGGCGCTGGCGGACGCGTGCGCGGCACGGCTCGTCGTACGGCGGCGGATAGCGAGTTCCCCTCGACTCGGGCGCGGCGCCAATGGCGATCTTCTGGCTCACGGTGACTCTCCTCATGCACGTTTCGTTTGAGGCGATCATGGTAGCATTGCTCCATTCACGCTTCTTTTCCCGGATCTGAGGACCAACACCAGGTGAGTTGGCGAGTTTGGCTGGCGTTCGCCGCGCTCGGGATCATCTGGGGCTTGCCGTACTTCTTCATCAAGCTCGCCGTCGAGGAGCTCTCGCCTTTCTTCGTCGCGTGGGCGCGCATCGCGCTCGCGGCTCTCATCCTGCTGCCCGTCGCGTGGCGACGCGGGGCGCTGCGCCCCCTCGGGGCGCACAAGGCCGCCGTGTGCGCGTTCGCGCTGGTCGAGTTCGCGGTTCCCTTCTGCGCCATCTCGGCCGGCGAGCGTTGGATCGATTCCTCGCTCACGGGCATTCTGATTGCCGCGGTACCGCTCATGATCGTGCTCCTCTCTCGGTTCTTCGGCGTGCACGAGCGTCTTGGAGCGACTCGCACGCTCGGACTGCTGATCGGACTCGCCGGCGTGATCGCGCTGCTGGGATTCGGGACCGTCAGCGGTCTGCTCGGATGGGTCGGTGTCGCGTGCGTGTTTGTCGCGGCCTTCGGCTACGCGATCGGCCCGCTCATCATTCAGCGCCACCTTCGCGGCCTCGACTCCATCGGCCCGGTGGCGGGGAGTCTGACCGTCGCCGCGATCGTTCTCTTGCCCGCGGCCTGGGCGGTTCCTCGGCACATGCCGAGCGCGGTCGCGCTCGCCTCCATTGCCGTGCTCGGCATCGTCTGCACGGCGGCCGCGATGCTCTGCATGTTCTATCTGGTCGGGCACGCGGGCGCGGCGCGCGCCTCGATCGTCACGTACATCAACCCGGCGGTGGCGACGCTCCTCGGCGTGCTCGTGCTGCACGAGCATCTCGGCACCGGCGGCATCGCAGGCTTCGCGGCGATCCTCATCGGCTCGTGGCTCTCGACGCGCAGCAGCCCTGCGGCGCTCGAGAAGACGCACGCCGAGGCGTCCGCATAGGCGACGGACCGCCGGGCCGGAGGGCAATTGACCTCGGAGAGAAGTCGTACGTCTCGTGCAGATGGGCGACGCCAGCCTTCGCGCACAGATCCAGCCCGCGCGCGGCGCCCGCCGCTGCTGCACTGCGACAGAAGGTAAATGACAGTCGATGGCCTGTTTTGGTGTTGTTTTCCGCCTCTTAGTAGCAGAGGGGAAAGAAAGAGACACAAACAGGGGTTTCCACGATGGACAGCATGAACATCTCTCTCCCGGAGCCGCTGCGGCGATTCGTCGAAGGACAGGTCGCAACCGGCCGTTACAGCAGCGCGAGCGAGTACATTCGCGAGCTCATCCGCGAGGACGAGCGGCGCAAGTCTGAGGAGCGGCTCGACGCCTTCCTGCTCCAGGAGCTGCGAGGTGAAACGGGCGAGCTCACGATGGAGGATTGGGCCGCCATTCGCAAGGAGGTGCGCGCGCGGATGGTCGCGAACAGGCGAGTGCCGGCGACAGGGATCGCCCGCTTGCAGGCGGTCTCGGGCAACGGCGCGTCCCGTTAGGGACATTCAAGTGATTGCTGTCCGACCGAAATAACGAAACGCCCCCGGAGCCTCGCGGCTTCGGGGGCGTTGCGATTTAAGAGCCTGGCAGTGACCTACTCTCGCATGGCTTGCGGCCACACTACCATCGGCGCAGAGCGTTTTCACTTCCGAGTTCGGAATGGGATCGGGTGGTTCCCGCTCGCTATAGCCGCCAGGCAAACTGTTTGAGACGCAGGGGCCGGCCCTTGCGGACCGGCCCGTGC
>Ga0335074_10008679_pt1 | contig 14134 bp, 18 predicted proteins | sample Lox_Sample_23_FD_206715 | JGI IMG/M metagenome (GOLD analysis project Ga0335074, IMG submission 206715) | Soil microbial communities from Loxahatchee National Wildlife Refuge, Florida, United States - Lox_Sample_2.3 | ecosystem: Environmental > Terrestrial > Soil > Wetlands | place: USA...
ATCGTAACCAAGCTGGGCGCTCGTCGCGGGAACGACAAATCATGGAACCCCGCGCTCTCGCGTGAGGATCTCATCGACGGCGTTCACGACAATCTTCGGAATCTCGGCCTCGACGCGCTCGACGTGGTCAATCTTCGCGTCGGCGGCATGTTGGAGCCGTCGGAAGGATCGATCGAGGAACCGCTGACCGCGCTCGCGGAGCTGAAGCGCCAGGGACTGATTCGCCATATCGGCCTCAGCAACATCACTCCCCGCCAGCTCGAGCAGGGCCAGAAAATCACGGAGATCGTTTGCGTGCAGAATTTCTACAACGTGGCAAATCGCAAGGACGATGCCTTCATCGACGCCCTCACGAAGCAAGGCATCCCGTATGTTCCGTTCTTCCCGCTGGGAGGATTCACGCCGTTGCAATCCTCGGAACTCGATCAGGTCGCGGCGTCCCTGGATTCGACGCCGATGCAGGTCGCGCTTGCCTGGCTTCTCCATCGCTCTCCCAACATCCTGACGATCCCCGGGACCTCTTCCGTAGGCCATCTCCGCGAGAATCTCGCTGCCGCGGCGCTGGAGCTGCCGGCGGAAGCGCTCGCAACACTCGACTCGATTGCCGCAACTGCTAAGGCGGCAGGTCGGCCCGCGCATTAATTCGAAGGAGATTACCATGCAGGAAAAACCCGTCGCCCTGGTCACCGGGGCCAACAAAGGAATCGGTCTTCAAATCGCAAAGGACCTCGCGGCGCGCGGCTTCCTCGTACTCGTCGGATCGCGCGACATCAAGAAGGGCGAGGTGGCCTCGACAAGTATCGGAGCGGACGCCCGCGCCATTCAGCTCGACGTCACCGACGCCGCATCCATTGCGTCCGCGGCTGAACGCATCCGCAAAGAGTTCGGTCGTCTCGACGTGCTCGTCAACAACGCGGGCATTGCGCACGCGGGAAAGCCCGGCAAGCCGCTCGCGGAGCTCGTGAAGGCGGGCCGCCCGAGCGTCGCCTCTCTCGCGGAGGTCCGTGCCGTCTTCGAGACGAACGTATTCGGCGTCGTCGCCGTCACGCAGGCGATGCTGCCGCTTCTTCGCGAGGCGCCGGCGGCGCGCATCGTCAACGTGTCGAGTGGGACGGGGTCGCTCGCGCGGAATTCGGACCCGGCCAATCCGCGGCGCGGCGCGTTCGGCGCCTACTCATGGTCGAAGACGGCGCTCAACGCGGTCACCGTCGCTTTCGCCGCGGAGCTTGAATCCGCCGGCATCAAGGTTAACGCCGCATGCCCGGGCTTCACCGCCACGGACCTCAACAACTTCGAGGGCACGCGCACCGTCGAGCAGGGCGCCCGCGAACCCGTCCGCCTCGCCCTGCTCGATGCGAGCGGCCCCACGGGCACGTACTCGGATGACGACGGCCCGATGCCGTGGTGATGGTCGCGAAAAGGGCAATTCCAACGAGAGCCGCGCAAGGTACCGCCGGCTAGACGCGCTTCGCCGCCCGGACGTATAGTTTGCTCTCCATGTACGAATTCACCCGACTAGACGAGCAGCCCGAACCTCAGCCGTCTGGCGACCGCTTCGGGCCTCCAAACAAGCGAACCGGCGCGGGTCTTCTCGACCCGTCGCAATTCCCCCCTGTTCGTCCGAAATGCTTTGGATGCCGGCGGTCAGTGGCGCTGACGGAAATCGGCGAACATATTCGCGGTTGCGAGAAGGTTTCCGCTGAGGACTTGGCGCGGTTCAACACCGCACTGGGCGAGTTCGGATTGAATTTAAGCCGTGCCCGCGAACTTGTCGAAGAGTTCTTGAACCGACTGCGGAGTTAGCGCCCTCTCACCCGCCGAGAGATCGCTGCTAAGCATTCTGCTCTCCGCGGGTTTTCCAGCACCGCCAGGCGCTGCACGATCGAGTGTATTGGCGGATGTTATGTTCCCACGCGAAGCGAACGCGTCAAATTCTTCAACGTCGCGATCGCCGAAAACGCCGCAAGCTGCGACGTCCGCGGATTCGATTTCGACGGGACGTTTTCGACCTTCACCGTGAGCTTGCCGAACTCGCCCTGCACGCGGATTTCGTGGACGTTTTCGTTGCCGCCCGGCACCGCCACCACGCGCACGCGCACCGGAACGGGCTCCGCCGGATCGACCGCGAGGCGCAGCGACGCCGCAACATTTGAGGTGGCCGGAAACGCCCGCGCCGCTTCCTCCGCGAGCCCCTCGAAAATCACCGTGTCTTCCTTGTAGGAGTCGAGCGGCAGGTTGCGGTCGACCACGTACTTTGACCCCGCAAGCGCCGCGACGGGCTTGCGGCTCGTCAGCACCGCCGACTCGATGCGGCCGATCGACGCGGACTTGATTCCGTCGAGCCCGGCGATGGCTCCCGACGGAACGTAGATGCGGCAGCCCGTTTCGCGCGCCTCCCGGAACCATTCTTCGCGCCCGAGCAAGCCGCCCACGCTCATGACCAGGATGTCGCGCCCGCGGGCCAGCGCCTTCGGAACAAATTCCGGAAGCGCCGCCTGGCTTGCTGCTTCGACGGCGAGCTCGCAGCGTTCGATCATCTCGTCGATTGAGACGGCGGGCGGGTGACACGAGAGTCCAGTGGACAGCGCCTTCGCTGCCGCGCAATCCTTGTCCGATAGCGCGACCAGTTCTGCGTCAAGTTGCTTTTCGTCGAAAGCCTTGGCGATGGTTCTGCCGATGGCGCCAACGCCGAGTAGTCCGATTTTCAACATGGCCGCGGCCTACGCCAGCTCGAGCATGCGGTCGATCGCACGCTTCGCTTTGCGCGCGATCTCCTCGGGCACGCGGATCTGGGGCGTCATCGTTTCGAGCGAGCGGATCACGTTGTCGAGTGTGATTGTCTTCATGAACGAGCAGACGGCCTCCGGGTTCACGGGGTAAAACTTCTTCTCCGGGAATTTCTTGTTGAGCTGGTGCATGATGCCGAGCTCGGTGCCCACCGCGAACTCGCCGGCCGGCGATTCGCCGATGTGCCGCAGCATGCCTTCCGTCGACAAAAAGAAAGTACGATCCGCGGGCAGCGTCCCGTCGACCGCTTTCGCCATGCACGAGCTGACGCAGCCGCACTCGGGATGCAGGAGCAATTCGATGTCGGGGTGCTCGTCCATGATCTCGACGACCTGTTCGGGGCGAATCGTCTTGTGGACGTGGCAATAGCCGGGATACGCGACGATGTTGCTGCGTCCGGTCTGCCGCGCGACCACGGTCGCGAGAAACTTATCGGGCAGGAAGAGGATCGTCTTATCCGTCGGAATCGCGGAGACGACTTTCGCGGCGTTTGCCGAGGTGCAGCAGTAGTCGCTCTCGGCCTTCACCGCGGCGGACGTATTGATGTACGCGACCACCACGCACCCCGGCAGCTTTTCCTTCCACTTGCGCAGCTCTTCCGGCGTGACCGCCGCGGCGAGCGAGCATCCGGCGCGCAAATCGGGCAAAAGGACGGTCTTCTCCGGCAGCAGAATCGCCGCCGTTTCCGCCATGAAATGCACGCCGCAGAAAACGATCACGTCGGCGTTGGTCTTCGCGGCCGCCTGCGAAAGTTTCAGCGAATCGGCCACCGCGTCGGCCACTTCCTGCACCTCGGGGCGCTGGTAATGATGCGCCAGCAAAATGGCGTTGCGCTGGGCGCAAAGCTGGCGCACGCGCTCCTGCTTTCTGCGAATCTCCTCGGCGGAGTCGGTGATGTTTTCGACGATCGGAAGGCTGTAGCGCGATTCGAATGCTTCTTGTACGGCCGCAGTATTTGTCATGACGGTGTCCTTTTTCCCAGGGTTATAAAACTCGCTGACAGATATCGAGCGCGCGGGCGGAATGCGTCACCGCGCCGATCGAAATGGCGTCGACGCCGCGCGCCGCGTAGGCCTCCACATTCGATTCCGAGATGCCCCCGCTTGCTTCAATCAAGACGTGCTCCCACAAATTCTCGCGGCGCAGCGCATCGAGGATCCCGCCGGTCTGATCGGGCGTCATGTTGTCCAGCATCAGCAGGCAGGGATACTCTTCGGCGGAACGCTCTCGCCAGAGGCGAAACGCCCCGGCCGCTGCGCGTGCCGCAGCTTCGCCGCGTACCTCGACTTCGATAAATGCGGAGTCCTTACGAGCGCGCCACGCTCTTTCAATCGCGATCGGCGCGGCATCTTCCTCGCGAGCGGCGAGGAGGGCGAGATGGTTGTTCTTCACGACGATTGCGTCGCCGAGCCCCAGGCGGTGCGTGCCGCCGTTGCCAAGGTGCAGCGCTCGCTTGTCGAGCAGTCCCCACGGAGTCTTGCGCGTCCCTACGATTCGCGCGTGAGGGCACTGCCGGGCCGCGCGCTCCTGCAGGCAACGAATCGCTGTCGCGATGCCGCTCATTCGCTGAATGAGGTTCAGCCCCACGCGCTCGAGCGCGAGAAGCTGCATCTCGTCGCCTTCGGCTCGCAGCAAGACATCGTCCGGGCGAATCGCGTCGCCATCCTGTTTTTCCGCCACGGCTGCCATGTCGCCGTATGTCTCCAGGAAGAACGCCAACTCGGCCAGGCCGGCGACCACGCCACCGTCGCGCGCCAAAATCGCAGCTTCGGCGTTCCTGCCTTTGAACCCGAGAGCCGCGACGGTGAGATCCCGTGGCGAACGATCGTCGCGCAAGAGGCTTCCCGCGAACCCACGAACTGTCTCGCGATATTCCGGATGTTCCAAAGTAAGATCCGCCCCACGGAAGAGGGCTTGCTCGGTTCGTTGTGCGCGTGTGAGGCTCATCCCGAGTGTTCGTCCGGCAACCGCGTTATTTGAGGAGAAATCCGCGAGCCCGCAGCTGCGCCTTTGCGCGCGAAATCATCTCCGGCCGCGAAGCTTCCACCGTATGCAGGTGGACGCCATTGGTGAGCGAAGAAAGAAGCGCCGCGTGCGACGCGCGCACGTGCGCGAGAAAATTCTGCAGGTCGGCGCGCGACTCGAGCATCAACGACCCTCGCAGCTCGCCGTAGAGCGGGTGCTCGACGATTACGTCGAGAATCCGCACACCGTGATCGAGAAGAATCTGCAACTCCTCTTCGGTTCGCTCGGGCGGGTGCTTGCAGGCGAGGATCGCTCGATGGCCCTGGTTCGATTCAGCCGGCAAGCGGTAGCCAGTAGGCGTCGCCAGGATTTCTTCGCCTCCTGCCCGCAGGATCGCCACGTCCTGCACCAGGCACTGACGGCTTACGCCGAAATGCTTCGCGATCTCGCCGCCGGGGACCGGGCGGCCGCGTTCTCGAAGCCATCCGACGATCTGGTGCCGGCGGCGCGCTGTATCCTGCGCGCTCGCCCGGGACCGCTTTCGGGGTAATGCTTGCACCGCGTTCGCTCGATGTAGCTGTCTTGTCACCTGTCTAGTCTACTGTAAAGGTGCAGCGGCTGTATAGCTCATATGGCTTCGGCGGCCTGTTTACTCTGGAGGCCATCCGGCGATATTTCCGGTGCCGGACGTCCCCGGTAAGGGGATAGTGGATGCACGCGAGGCGGGGACCCAGCGATGGCGGGACAGACAGGACAACGGCGCAGCGAGCGCATACTTCTCGATTTGCCCGTGGTCATTTGCGGAGGGCCCGCGGACCGGCCGGCGTTTCGGGAGGAAACGTTCACCGTCACCGTCAGCGCGCACGGCGCGCTCGTAATGCTCGCGACAAAGGTTGAGCTGGGGCAGCGAGTCCTGATCATGAACCCACAAAATTGGGACGAACGCGAGGCAAGAGTGTCTTATCTCGGCCCCGATCGTGCTGGCCTCGCCCAAGTCGCGGTCGAATTCATACAACCCGCGCCGGAATTCTGGGCCGTCGCTGCTCCCCCGGAAAACTGGAACGTCAAGTGAGCGTGGCGTGCACGGGCCCCAAGCGTGGCCCCTTATTCGAGCGGCATGGACTGGAACCGGAGAACTAAACGGTGAGTTCGGCGAGCCAGGAATCGAGGATGCGCAGTTGATCCTCTGGAGGATCGACAAACGCCACGCCCATCCCAATTCCCTCCTGAACGTAGATGATCCGCGCCATCGTCGTGAAGCTCCCTTGATCGCGCGTTATCTGCAGCTGAATCTTGCTGTCCACGGGCAGCGTGTTCAGGAGATCGACGTAGCAGCCTTTGCGGCTGATTTCGGAGATACGGCCGGACATCTGCGCGTCTGTGGCGGGCTCGATTACCCGCGCAGTAGCGATGAGCGAGTAGCGTGGGACAGTCCGGCGCTGTCCGAACGGCAGTTTCGAAGCGTCTGGGCCGCTTGCATCACCCATGGCTCTCGCTCCCCGCGCGATCACCTCAGGGTTGCACAAGGCGTCGTCGCGGACCAGCCTCGCAGGTCCCGATGATGCGAAAGCGAAAACAGTCGTGAGGACCGGAATTTGTGCCTCGAAACGAACAATCAGGCGTCGTTGGCAAAAACTGTGTAAGTTTGCACCTATGCCATGAGTTGCGCGAAACATACGCCAATTGCTTCTAATTCTAAGCAGCCGGGTACTGGGAAACGCTCCTTCTGTCAAGTACAGGCATTGCTGTAGACTGAAGAGTGCCCGGTTCTGGCCACAACCCGCCTCAAATCAGTTGATTCGGAGAGGCGAAAGATTTAAGGTGTGACTATTCGGGCGGTAATCATAAGAAGTGATGTTCCATGATGGTACAGTTCAACGGGGCCACCTATGCGTCCAGGGGAGCAACTTCGCGAACTCCGGAATCGGCTTGGAGTCACAACTCGCGAAGTCGAAGAATTCAGCCGTACCATTGCTGAAGATCGTCAAAACGAAGAGTTCTACATTTCCAACGCTTGGCTGACCCAACTCGAGAACAAGAATTCCATACCCAGTATTTACAAATTGTATAGCCTGAGCGTCATTTATCGCACGAAATTCCACGAGCTTCTCGCGGTGTTTGGAATCGATTTGGGCGCAACGTCGCGTTATCAGCTTTCCCTCCCGCTGCAAAATACTCATTTGGCTTCTTTCGAAGTCCCGGATGGAGAGAAATCCGTCACGTTTCCGGTCCGCTTCGATAAGAGCTTCAGCTTGGAAACCACCAGCCTGATTTCAAGAATGGTCGAGGTGTGGGGCGAAGTGCCCGTCGCGCTGATTCAGAAGCTGGATGTCCGCCATTGCCAGTATGGATTCATCGGTCTGCAGGATCACACCATGTATCCCTTGCTGCGCCCGGGCTCGTTTGTTCAGATCGATAGCCACCCGAGCCGCCTGCAGCCCTCGGAATGGCGCACCGAGTTTGACCGGCCGATTTTCTTCGTCGAGCTTCGGGACGGATACGCTTGCTCGTGGTGCGAGGTGAGGGGATCGCAATTGACGCTGGTGCCGCATCCGCTTTCGGGATCGGCGATTCGGCAATTCGCCTATCCCTCCGAAGCTGAAATTGTGGGGCAGGTTACAGGCGTTGCTATGCGGTTAGTCCCACCGGACGAGGGTCCAGCTGAGATTCCAAAACTGCCAAGGCGATCTTGAAGTTCGAGAAAAGGAATTCGGCTGACAGCGGATCGGTTTGGACCGGAACCGCAACCCGATAGGGCTCGAGTCTTCCCCAAGCGGTCAGAAACTCCCTAGGGCTGGTGTGCGTCGAGCTCCTGTATGCATCGAGCTGCGACACAAGCTCATCGAGCGGGCAGATCACCAGTTCCTGAAAAGCCTCACGATGACAATCGGAAAGGGCCTCGCATGCGACTTCCTCGGTGAAGCGGGACGCGAGCCCATCATGGTGGTAAACGCCGGTATTGTAATCTCTCATGGACGCCAGGTAGATCAGGCGATCCAAAGGCCGTTGGATATCAGACAGCGTCCTGCGGCATAGATCTTGGCGGGCCTGCTCCACGTCCATCCGCTTGGGCGCGCTGCTCACGTGTCCCTACACTCCTACGACGTCAGCGAACCGCTGGCGTAGGGTTTCAGCTGCACGGGGTTCAGGAAGGCGAGAGACTGTTCCGAAATCGTGCAGATTTTGGCCGCCGCCGATGCGGTCGCGCCAACCATGCTCGGAGCCACGTAAGGCCCGCCCACGTAGATCGCCATGCTCAAAGCGCGGCAAGCCAGAAGCAAAGTCGTGAAATTGCAGGCAAGCTGAATTTCGGTGCGTAGACCTAGTTTCGCGTGCGACCGTGCGGCGCCCACATGGAAACTCTTGAGACTCGATATCTGGGTACGAACCTGTGCGATCCAGGAGAGCGCAATCTTCTTGCGCTCGGCAATGAAAAGATCCCGGACGGTCTTGGGAGCCTTCAATGAAAGCACGTAATCGAGGTCCTCTTTCGCGAAAATTCGCCGTACCAGCTCCTCGGGAAGCAGGCCTCCTTGCAGGGCGTCCAGCGCTTTCCGGGCGTCGACCAGTACGCGCGAGTCCCCCTCCGCACGAGGGCTTCCGCGCCGCACCAGGAAAAAGAGCGACGACAGCAGCGCAACGCCGATAAGAAGGAAAAAGAGTAGTTGGATCAAGTTCGAACCGCCTTTAGATCCCGCTCATTGCGGGAACGGACAGCCACCACAGCCACAGGTTCCTGATAACTGCCTTTCGCATTTCGCCACATTACGAGAACGCGGTAACTCAGCGCCGATGTAGCCAGCAGCATAACCAACTGAACAGCCTGGAGATTCGGCTCCAAGCTCAGATTGCTGACACTATCGCGTAAGCCCGCAACTGTCCAGAGGTAAATAGTAACGCCACAGCCAACTGCCCAATAGAGCATCCAGCGCTGGGCCGGCCTTGCGAATATTCGCCCGAGACTTGCACGCGTTGTGAGCATCATCGGCATGGCAGTTCGGTCCCTTAGAACATTCTCAGGATAGCGGCATCTTACTCGGGAGGCAATAGTACGAACATACTGTTCGCCGGACAACCGCCGCGACGCCTGGAAGCCCCTACGATCGCGCCGTTCTCGTCAAATGCGACCGCATCGAAGCGAGCGTGCGCCTGGTCCTCGTGGCCAGGGCCTCGTAGTCATTTTCAAGCGGGATCGCCGGGTCCGGCGCGGGGTTCGGATAGAAGGACCAGAGCGCCGCCAGCCAGATCACGAACGATCCGACGAACGACAGGGGTTGCACCACGTTCCAGATGCTATTGAACCTCGGGCCCGCGTACACGCGGAGCGCAAGCGCAAACAGGCTCGTGATGATGTACAGGCCATATCCCGCGATCATCCCCTTGATGTTCTTCCCCAACGGGATTCCGTAGTAGGAAATCACCGCAAATATCCCGAATAGCAGAAGCGCCTGCACGGTTCTCACGTTTCTTTCAAGCTCGAAAAGCGCTCTGTCGGGCGACGACACCACCAGCCGGTACCCCAGGGCAAAGCAAAAGACCCCGCCAAAAGTGAAAAGCCCTACCGCCGTGGCGAACTTCTCTGCGCCCTTATAAGGCGATAAGGCGTGACGGAAAATCTCTAAGATGATGCCGCAGCCGAGCAGCAGCGTCGCGAACTGCATGATCCAATAACCCTTCTGGTAGGCCGAAGCTGAAGCGAGCTTCCAAAGGATGAAGGCGAGGATCGTGGCCAGGAAGGTCGAAAAGACGTACGCGTAGAAAAAGCTATACTTTACGATGAGGCGCGCTCGCAGACCTTGTACAAGGACCCCCAACTGCAAAAGAAGCCCGCAAGCCGAGACGAACAGCCACATCATGAGGATTCACCCTTCGTGAGAAAGGAAATCCTAACACACGGCGGGGAGGAACCTCCTCCCCGCCCCCAAGAAAGCTTCCAAGAGTTAGCGCCTAGTTTCCTGGCGGGTACGGGCCCACGACCAGGTCGCGGATAGCGGTATTCAGAGTAACCCCGTGAGAAACCGCCTGGGTGGCCGGGACCGCGAGCAGTGCCAGCGTAAACAATAGGACGCAAGTTGCCTTGATCAATCTCATGCTGTCTCCTTAAAGTTTGGTGAACTAAAACCCCGATAGGCCTCGAATCTAGCCCGGAAAGCGAAATAACGGAAAGTAAGGCGGCAGCGCTAAGGAGAGGAAGCAAGAACAAAAATGCGCTTCGGTTTACATATAGTAAACATCCCGGAGGGAGTTGGCCCCTAAAGTCGAACCCAGTGGCGGGGAAAAATCGCCTTAGTGCTGCGTTCGAACCGCGACCCGAGCACCGTAAATTCACGGATTCCCGTATGGAAACCCGCTCGAACTTATCGTTGGAGTTTCCGCCCGGATCGGGGTACTAACATATGAAGCGACTTCTCACGGGCATAGGAAATGGTCGAAACAGGTCCCTCTCAGGAGAATCAACAGGTGCCGGAGGCATTCCGCGAAAATCTGCGGAGGCTGGACCGCCGTCAGTGGTGGCTATGGTCTTCCACCATGCTGGTCCTCTTGCTTCTGACGATCGCCATCGCCTCGTTTGCCTTCCCGGCCATGTTGAACAAACAACAGGCGACCTACTCGTTTTACCTCAACCAGTCCGTGCGCGCCCTCGTCGGAATCGTCCTGGTCTTCGCTGTTTACCTCATCTATCAGCAGACGATGATCATCCGAATTCGCGCCCAGCTGTCGGAGCAAATACGGTCCCTGGCAAAGGTTGAGAATCTGACGAATGAGGTGTACAAGCTCGCGGCGCTGGACCAATTGACCGGGCTGTACAATCGCCGTTCGGGCGAGCAACGGCTGGCTGAAGAAATCAGCCGGGCCGTGCGCCACGAGCGGCCTCTCACCGTCCTGCTGATGGATCTTGATGGCCTGAAGCAGATCAACGACCGGCTGGGCCACGCGGCAGGCGATCTCGTGCTCAAGAGCTTCGCCGAGCGCCTCCAGCGAGCGATTCGCGGCTCCGACCTGGCCGTGCGTCTCGGTGGTGACGAGTTTATGGTGCTGTTGCCGGAGTGTCGCGCCGAGGAAGTCCGGCACGTCGTTGCTCGCGTCGAAGGTCTTGAGGTCGAACACTCCGTCGAGAAGATCCCCTGCCGCTTCTCCCGTGGATGGACCGATTATCGCGCGGGGGAAACCTCGGAAGAACTGCTGAAGCGCGCCGACGAGGCTCTCTACGCCAATAAGCGCGCGGGCAAACAAACGTCGCAGAATTCGGCGTCGCAGCCCACAATCGTGCCGTCTCTGCTCTGAAACCCGCCTTACCGATAGTTCGTCCGCAAAGCCTCTGCAACCTTCTCGTGCGCCTGCGCTATCATAGCTTCAACGGAAGCCGATCTCAGCCGGGCGGGAAAGCTTCATGCCTCTCGTCCTTCGACTTGCATCGGAGCCGCGGAGGTGCCTATGGTAACGCCTGCTGATTCACGCGAGACACTCGGAAAGCTGGCTCGGCTTGCGCTCGTGCTCGCCGGCGCCGCGATTATCAGTTGCACGCTCGCGGGGATCGCTTTGGGCGACGTCCTCGAAATGCGCGACGGTCGCATCATCCAAGGCCAGTTCGTCGGCGGCTCGCCGCTCAATATCCGTTTTCGCGTCAACGGGCAGGAACAGGTATTCGCCACCAAGGACGTCTTGAACATCGGCTTCAGCGACTCGACGGACGCTTCAAACTCGCCCGCGCCGCAATCGGCGGCACCTCCGCCGACGGACGCCTCGCCCGCACCGCAGTCTGCGCCGCCGCCGGATGCGGCGCCGCCACCGCAAGCTCCGCCGCAAACAGGGTCGGCCCAGAACGCGCCTCCGCCGGCGCCCGCAGAGCCCTCGCCCTCAGATGCAGCGGCGCCACCTCCAAATTCCGCCCCGCAGGGCGCCCCGGCACAGTCCAATGCGCCGGTGACGCAGGCGGTGACGATCCCCGCCGGAACTTCGGTATTCGTGCGCATGATCGACAGCGTCGATTCGTCGAAGAACCAAATCGGCGACACCTTCCACGGCAGCCTTGAGAGCCCGCTCGTAGTAGGCAATACCGTCGTCGCGCCTCAGGGTGCCGACGTCTACGGCAAGCTGACCCAAGCCAAAGAGGCAGGTAAAATCTCCGGCGCGGCCCAATTGACGCTCGAACTCACGGGCATCCGCATCAACGGCAGCATCGTTCCCGTTGACTCCACCGACTACGACGTCGCCGGCAAGGGCCGCGGCACCCAGAGCGCCGAGCGCATCGGCGGAGGCGCCGTGCTCGGCACCATCATCGGCGCGATCGCTGGCGGCGGTAAAGGCGCAGCCATCGGAGGAGTCGTCGGCGCCGGAGCCGGTACCACGGTGCAGGTCGTCACCAAAGGCGACCAGGTGCGCATCCCCAGCGAGACCTTGCTCGAATTCAAGCTTCAGCAGGACGTCACAGCGCCCCTGCCGCCCCCTTCCAACTAGGCCGAATCAGGCGCAAACTGGCTCCCGGTTGAGGGGTTGCTAATAGGAACAATCCCCGCGAGATTCGCCTTGTGCCTGTTTTGGGGTAACTCGTAAGATACCGTCTGTTGTAGAGAACGATACCCTCGCAGGAAGTGACACGATGCCTAAAGAAAAGCCGAAAGTGAATATCGGCGAAGTGATTCGATCTTACCGCAGCGACCGCGGACTCTCCCAGGGCGATATCGAGCGCCGCACCGGCCTGCTCCGCTGCTACCTTTCGCGCGTCGAGAACGGCCACACCGTTCCTTCTCTCGAGACGCTGGCCAAGATCGCTGAGGCCATGGAGATCAGCCTCGCCGATTTCTTCCCGGGCACTGATACCGCCCAGGACCGCGAGACTCGCAAGATGCTGGGCGAGCTCTCCGAAGAAGAGATTCGCTTCCTCGCGGATATCCGTCGCTATTCCACCACTCTGTCGGACGATGACAAGCGCCTCGTCCTCGCCATGATCCGCAAGATGGCGACCATCGTGCCGCCCGCGCGCACCGGCAAGTCGCATGCCGGCGCCCACGCCCACCACCGCGCCGAACTGTAAGTCGCCTGGAGCGGCGACGGGTTCCGCGGTTGGGCGCCGCAGCTCCTGCGTTTTTCTGCGCTAACTCATTCCCACCCGCTATCGATCGCGTTACCTCATTTTCGCGAAATCCACGCGAGAGTGCTCGATGGCCAACTCCACAACCAAGCCACACCGGTCCAATTGGATGCTGCCGTCGTGTGCTGTATTGCTTGTTGTTACGGTCTACTTTTCGATGGCGTTTTGGGCGGAGGACACTGAGTTTTTTGCATCCGTGCTGTTCGTTGCTCCAGCCCTGATTCTGGTCAGCGTCGCGTTGATCGTTTGCGCGCTGACACGGGGAGCACGCCAAAAGAGTACGGCGCTTCTCTCTACCGTGCTCGCGTTGTGGCTCACCGCGATAGCCATGTTCTTACTAGTTTCGAAATACGATTTTGCGATGCGCACCACCGCGCGCTGGCTGATTTGGTCGCGTAGCTATAAGGCACAGGTGCTGGCGCAGCCGCACCCTATAACTGGCGAATTCAAACATATCGAATGGGATGGTTGGGGATTTGCCCCTGTCGGAGACACCACGGTTTACCTAGTCTTTGACCCGTCAGATTCGCTTTTCGCTGCGGCCAGAGGCGGTCTTCCCGGAAAGTTCTACGGCATACCTTGCGCGGTCCCCGAAGTGAGTCGTTTAGAAAAGAATTGGTACGTCGCCAGGTTCTATACCGACCAAGATTGGGATCACTGCGACTAAGCAGCCTGTGAGACAACGGCCACATGGAAATCCGACCAGCATCGGGATGGTAGCCGAAAGCTGAACCCCTACCGCCGAGGTCGCTGGCCTCCCGGCGCGCGATTTCGTTACAATAGAGCCTCGATGCTACAGAAGCGACACACAACGGTTGGCGTAAAGGTCGGCAAGGTCCAGGTGGGCGGCGGCGCGCCCGTCGTCGTTCAATCCATGACAAACACCGACACGGCCGATGCTGCCGCGACCGCCCAGCAGTGCCTCGAATTGGCGCAAGCCGGCTCCGAGCTCGTTCGCATTACCGTCAACATGCCCGAAGCGGCCGCAAAAGTGGCCGAAATCAAGCAGCGCCTGCTCGACGCCGGCTGCGACGTCCCGGTGATCGGCGACTTTCATTACAACGGCCACGTCCTGCTGACGAAGTATCCCGATTGCGCGCAAGCGCTCGACAAATATCGCATCAATCCCGGCAACGTCGGTCACGGCCAGCGCCGCGACGAGCAGTTCGCCACCATCTGCAAGGTGGCCCGCGACAATGGCAAGCCGGTGCGCATCGGCGTGAATGGCGGCTCGCTCAATCAGGAACTCGTGATGAGCCGCATGCAGGAGAACACGGACAAGAACCTCGG
>Ga0335074_10008680_pt1 | contig 14134 bp, 12 predicted proteins | sample Lox_Sample_23_FD_206715 | JGI IMG/M metagenome (GOLD analysis project Ga0335074, IMG submission 206715) | Soil microbial communities from Loxahatchee National Wildlife Refuge, Florida, United States - Lox_Sample_2.3 | ecosystem: Environmental > Terrestrial > Soil > Wetlands | place: USA...
CCGGGTCGTTCTACCACCTGTCCAAGGTGCACGACAGCCACAACATCGAGTTCGCCTGCCGGATCTGGGACCTGCGGGCCACCGACCTGAACCAGGGCGTGGTCTACGGCCAGCAGACCGCCGAGACCGCCCGGGACGAGCGGCTGGCGACCCGGTTCGACTACGACGCGGTATTCGGCACGGTGCTGAACCGGTTCGCGATCCAGGCGGTCATCGGCCACCCGCTGACCGTCTACGGCTCCGGCGGCCAGACCCGCGGCATGATCGACATCAGGGACACCGTCCGCTGTATCCAGCTGGCGTGCGAGAACCCGGCCAACCGGGGTGAGTTCCGGGTGTTCAACCAGATCACCGAGTGGATGTCGGTCAAGGACATCGCCGAGACCGTGGCCCGGGCCTACCCCGGCGACGTCACGATCGAGAACGTGGAGAATCCGCGGGTCGAGGCACCCGAGCACTACTACAACGTCAAGCACACGGCGCTGATCGAGCTCGGCCTGGAGCCGCACCTGCTGTCCGACACGCTGATCGAGTCGCTGTTCGACATCACCAAGCAGTACGCCCACCGCGTCCGCCTCGAGGCACTCCGTCCCACCGTGAAGTGGCGTGAGCCGACCGCCGGCTGAGGCGGTGCAGTGAGCTGAGGAGTGATACCACCGCCCGTTCGGTAAAATGATCTTTCTAAATTTTCCGAACGGGCGGTGGTGTGTGTGCCGGCGACGTGGGTCTGTGCCACATGTGGTAACCATTTTCCCGATGACCGGCCCGAGATCTGCGTCATCTGCGCGGACGAGCGGCAGTGGGTGCCGCCCGGCGGGCAGCGGTGGACTACGCTGGACGAGCTGGCCGCGGCGGGGCACCGGTCCGACGTGCGCGAGGTCGAGCCGGGGCTGACCGGGATCGGCGCGGACCCGCAGGTCGCCATCGGGCAGCGCTCGCTGCTGGTGGCCACGCCCGCGGGCAACCTGCTCTGGGACCCCTCGGGGTTCATCGACGACGCGGCGGTGGCCGCGGCGCGCGCGGCCGGCGGGGTGAGCTTCGTGAGCGCCAGCCACCCGCACTTCTACGGCTGCATCGCCGACTGGGCGGCGGCGTTCGGGGCGGAGATCCTGGTCCCTGAGGCTGACGCCAAGTGGCTGCGGGTGCCGGAGGGCCTGCGGGTGCGTTTGTGGTCGGGGACACTGGAGGTGCTGCCCGGGGTGACGCTCATCCAGTGCGGCGGGCACTTCCCCGGCAGCGCCGTGGTGCACTGGGCCGGCGGGGCGGACGGGCGCGGCGTGCTGCTCGTCGGCGACACGATCTTCGTGACGCCGGGCGAGGACCGGGTGGCGTTCATCTGGTCGGCGCCGAACCGGCTGCCGCTTTCTGAGCACGCCACCCGGGGCGTGGTGGACGCGGTGCGGCCGTACGCGTTCGACCGGGTCTACGGCGGCTGGTGGACGCCGGTGGTCCGGTCCGGGGCCAGGGACGTGGTGCTGCGGGGCGGCACGCGGTACATCGAGCTCCTGCGGGACACCCCGGAGCCCTAGGCGCCTTGCTGGCGCGCCGCCCTAGCGTCACCACGTTGCCTTCTCGCGCCGCCCTGGCGCCACCACGTACCCCGGCAGTCACACCAGCCGCGTGCGCACCGCGGCGGAATCGATGAAAGCGGCAACCTAACGGGAAGAGACATCTTGAATAGATCCCCCAACCATCTGGCCGGTCGACCGCACCGTCTGGTGGTCGAGGCCACGTTCATGGTGTGACTCGTTGCCGCGAGTGTGGCCGGTGAGGCGCGGAGGTTCGGGTCTTGGGTGCCCCTGCCCCCGCACTATCGGGGTCGGTGCGTCACAAGCCCCGCATAGCGGGGTCGGTGCGTCACAAGCCCCATTCGGCCACTCCCGCCATGGGGGGCCGGTGTCACATCGGGTTGGTCGCAGCTGGATAGTTGCCTCAATGGGGAGCCGGCGGCCCGGCTGACGGTTTGCACAGTTGGCATGCTCCCGCCTAGCGGGGCCGGTGGCACACGCACCCCATACCGGGTGCGGTCTCCTGGCCAGAAGACGGCAACCCATCCGACAGGAGGGGTCTTTGATAAATCCCACATCAGTCAGGGCAGCTCAGCGCGCCGTCTCGTAATCGAGGCCAGGCGCCCGGCCTGGGCCTCGCCGTGCGGACCGCCCGGCAGCGGCCCGCAAGCTCGCCACCGGGATTAGCGTGGGCCTCTGAGCCCGGCCCGCAGATGTCCTGGAGGTCGCATGCGGATCAGCCTCGGCGATGTGTCCTTGTGGTTCGATGTGTCCGGGCCGTCGGTCATCCCGCAGGCAGACACGACCGCAGAGCGCCCGGTCGTGGTGGCGGTCCACGGCGGTCCCGGCCTGGATCACATGACGGTGAAGCCCGCCCTGGGGCCGCTGGCCGAGGACTTCCAGATGGTGTACTTCGACCTGCGGGGCCACGGCCGCAGCGATCACAGCAGCGCCGAGTTCTGGAACATGCCGACCTGGGCCGATGACCTGCGGCGGCTGTGCGACGCGCTCGGCCTGGACAAGCCGCTCGTGCTCGGCAGCAGCTTCGGCGGGAACGTCGCGCTCACTTACGCGGGGCTGTTCCCAGGTCACCCCGGCGGCGTCATCCTGGCCAACACCACGGGGGGCCGCAGCAGGACACACACTAACAGCCGCCCCGCACTCAGGGCCTGTTCAGCCCTTGACCGCATCATGAGTAGAATGGGCACGTTGCCACAACCACTGGTTCGGTTACCGGTTCCCGCGCAGGGTCCAGGCGTTGGTGGCGGCGTCCCGGCGCAGTTCGTAGACGCCCGGCGCCACGCCGGGACCTGATGACGCCTCGATCCGCCAGAATTCCAGCTCGGGCTGACCCGGCTCGGGCGCGGGATCCCCGCGATCCTGAGGGTCTTGGGGGTCTTGGAGGGCCTGCCACCACTCCCGGTTGATGACCCAGTGCTCGAGGATCGCGCGGACGGTGTACAGCCGGCCCCGCCACACGAACCTGGACGGCCGGCCGTCGTCCCTGGCCTGCACGTTGACCGGTTCGCCATACACCTGGCTCATGCCGCGCCCGCCTCCCCTGTCCGCCCTGCGGTTGGTCGTAGGGGTCACCCAGCCAGCCGGGTCACCTGGCTCGTCGCTGCCGCATGGGGGAAGGCGGGCAGTACTCTGCGTGATTGACACATGATCGACGCCGAGCGGGTGCGGCGTCTATGATCGAATATAAGTTCACTCGAACAGAGATGCAAATAATATTTGTCAGCTGACCTGCAGATACCTAGAAATGTCAGTGCCCTCCGGCATAGTGGGTGGGTCCGGACCACCCTTTGAGGGAGGTACGTATGTGCTGGAGATGTGACCATCCGGACGCCACCGAGCGTGACTATGAGGAGCACCTGCGGGAGGTGATCGACACGTTCGGCTGGGCGGTGCAGGGCGTCGAACGGGAGGGCAGGCACCCGCCGTGGGCCTACACCGTGGGGCTCACCCGCTACCGCAAACCCGAGCTCGTCGTCACCGGGATGGGCGTGACCCGGGCGGTCGAGGTGCTCAACGGCGTGGCCGCGCACCTGCTGCACGCGGCCGCGCCGGAACCGGGGACGCAGGCCGCCCTGAGAGACGGCCCGCTCGTCGAGGTGGTCAGGGTCGCCGTGCCGTGGGCACACCTGAAGCTGGCCGTCGAGCTCTACGGCGACCGGATCCGCGGCCTGCAGCTCGTGCACGCGGACAAGCGCGGGCGCTGGCCCTGGGACAGCCAGTACCAGGGCGTGCGCGGCGGGCAGCCGATCCTCGGGACGCGGGAACCGCCCGAGCGCCGCAGGCGGATCGGCTAGCCGGGACGGTCTCGCGGGGCCTATGCCGGGCTGGTGCCGCTGGCGACGCAGGTGTTCCGGTCGGTGTGGATCAGCCCGTTTCGGCAGACCCGGTCACCTGGCCAACGAACCAGGCGGCTTGCGCGAGCGCGCTGTCGGCCGCGGCGAGCAGGCCGGGCTGCAGTACGAAGTCGTGCCACATGCGCGGCCATCTGGTATACGTCACGTCCACGCCGGAGGCCGAAGCGCTGGCGGCTAGCAGCTCGGCGTCGGGGGCTAGCAACTCGTCGGTCGCGGCCTGGATCAGCAGCGGCGGCAGCCCTGCGTGGGCGGCACGCAACGGCGAGACCGTTTGGTCAGCCCATCTGGACGGGACGGCGTAGGCGCGGGCGCAGGCCTCGAGCCAAGCCGGGCTCAGCAGCACGTCCCGGCGTACCAGGTCCGCCACGGCGCGGCGATCGCGGCCGAGGTCGAGCCAAGGCGACAGCAGGATGCAGCCAGCCGGGAGCTCCTGGCCCTCGTCGCGGAGCGACAGGACTAGGGCCAGGGCGAGTCCGCCGCCCGCCGAGTCGCCCGACACCACCACCGGGCCCGGTTCTGTCTGACTGGACAACGCCTTCATAACCGCGTGGGCGTCTTCCAGGGCCGCCGGGTGGGGGTGCTCCGGGGCCAGGCGGTACTCGGGGAGCACCACCTGGCAGCCCGTCTGGGCGCTCAGGTGCGCCGCCCACGACCGGGGCGTGCGCGCCGAACCTAGGCAGTAGCCACCGCCGTGGAAGTGGACCAGGGTCGGCGGTCCGGGAGTCGCGCCCATGGTCGGGGTCGACGCTGGGGCCGAGACCACTTCGGCGCGGACCCCGCCTAGGGTCTGCTCCGCGACCGTGGTGCCGCGCGGCAGTAGTACGGGTCCGGCGAGCTGATCCAGCCGCGTGCGCTGCACCGGCCAGGGCAGAGCCGGGTCGAGGCAACGTCTGCCGAGCTGGCGCACCCCGAGGCGGATGACCGCGGGCGGCACGCGGAGCGGCCAACGGGCGCGGTGAGCGGGGCTTGCGGGGCTTGCAGGGCTTGCAGGGCTTGCAGGGCTTGCAGGGCTTGCGCGGTCGGCCGGGCGCGGGTTCATGCCGCACTTGTCCCAGCTGAGCTGGTCCCGGTTACGGCTGGCCGTTGCGGCATGACCCGGTACGCGGAGAGGTCGAAGCGCCGTACCCGGTACCGGTACATGAACGTGTGGTCGGGCCAGTTGTTGACGTTGCGCCCGGAGGCCGTGGTGTACCAGTTGTGGCAGCCGGTCTCCCAGACCGACTTCCGGCTGGCCGATTGCACCCAGGAGTTGAACGAGTCCTGGACGTCGGGCCGCACGTCGAGCCAGGCGAGGCGCTCAGCTCGCAGGGCCTTGACGGCGCCGAGCACGTAGCCGATCTGGCCTTCGAGCATGTAGATGATCGAATTGCCGCCGAGGTTGGTGTTGGGCCCGTAGAGCATGAAGAAGTTGGGGAACCCGGAGACCGTGATGCCAAGGTAGGCCTGCGCGCCGTCGCGCCAGGCCTCGTGTAGCTGACTACCGCCGCGGCCGGACACCTGCATCGGCGTGAGGAACTGCGTGGCCTGGAAACCGGTGCCGTAGATGATCACGTCGGCGGGGCGGGTCGTGCCGTCGTTGGTGACCACGCCGTTCGGGACGATCCGCTCGATAGGGTCCGTGACCAACTCGACGTCCGGCCGCGCCAGCGCCGGGTACCAGTCATTGGAGAACACGACCCGCTTGCAGCCCATCGTGTAGTCGGGGACGCACCTGGCGCGCAGCTCGGGGTCGGCGATCTGCGTGCGAAGCTGGCGGCGCCACAGTTGCATAGGCGCGGCCAGCATCTTCGGCGACAGGACAAAGCCGCTGGTGAGCATCTCGCCGTAGAGGAAGATGCGCAGCCGGTCGGCCTTGCGGACCACGGGCAACCGGTCGTACACGTCCAGCTCGCGGTCGCCGTAGGGCCGGTCGGCCTTGGGCAGCACGTAGGGGGGCGTGCGCTGGTAGACGTCGACGTGGCCGGCGACCTTGGCGATCTCGGGCACGAACTGGATGGCGCTGGCGCCTGTGCCGATCACGGCCACCCGCCGGCCGGACAGGTCGACGTCGTGATTCCAGCGCGCCGAGTGCCACGAGGGGCCGGCGAAGGTGTCCCGGCCTTCGATGTCGGGGAGGGCCGGGCGGCCGAGCTGGCCGATGGAGCAGATGACCGCGGTCGCCTGCAGCGTGTCACCGTCGTCAAGGGTGAGGTTCCAGACCGCGCCGCGCTCGTCCCACTCGGCCGCCGCGACCCCGCTGCCAAGGCGGAGGTGCGGGCCGAGGCCGTACCCTGCCACCAGCGCGTGCAGGTAGGCCAGGATCTCCTCGCGCGGCGGGAAGCGCCTGCTCCAGCGCCAGGGCCGGAACGAGAACGAGTACAAGTGCGACGGCACGTCGCAGGCCAGGCCTGGATAGGTGTTGTCACGCCACGTTCCGCCGAGGTCACCTGCCCGGTCCACCACGACGAAGTCGTCGATGCCCGCCCGTCTGAGCGCGATCGCCATGCCGATCCCGCCGAACCCGGCGCCAATGATGACCACCCGGTGAGTCATAGGCACTCCCTCGTGCGCTGCCGTCGGGGAACCGTCCTCGATCACCTCATGAAACCACCGGGTACCGCGCCTGCAGTAGGCCCCCGCAGTGAGCCAGTCAACTGCCTGCCGCCGTCGCCGGTCTCCCGGTTCCCGTTCAACGCCTGCCTGCAGGACCTTCGGGTACGGATCCTCTGGAACCGCGCTCTCGGCGGCGCAGGCCTACTCATCGGTACCGGTAGCGAATGGTGAGGTGGCCCGCTCTTCCGGGCGGGTTACCCGAATCGGGGTGGCGGGCTGTGGCTGCGGATGACCTTCCCGGCCGGGCTAGTGACCTCACTGGTGCCGTCCGGATAGACGATCAGCTGCCAGCCCAGCTGGTGCAGCACCACATGATGGTGCCAGTCGCAGTAATCCTTAAGGTTCCACAGGCTCGTCGGCCCGCCGTCAGCGCGGTGCACCACGTGGTGCGGCTGGCACGCGGCGGCGGGCTGGTCGCAGCCGCCGGAGTACTGGCAGCCCTGGTCCCGCAGCGCCACCAGCCGGCGCAAATGCACGGGGATGTCGTCGGTCTGCCCGACGTCTAGGGGCAGGCTCGGGCCGTTCAGGCCCTTGCCGAGCAGGTGCCGGCGCAGGAAGGACGCGACGCCGCTGGGTCCGGAGACGATCTGGATGACGGTGGCCAGGATCTGGTGCTCGAGCATGGCCAGCACCTCGGCCGGCATCCCGGCACCCTGCCCCGCCAGCCCGGCGATACTGGCGCCGGGCCCGGCCGGTCCTGCCTGCCCGGTGGCGTCCTGGCCCGGCCCGGCCTGCTCGGCGTCGGTGCCTTCCGGGGTGTCTGCGCTGCCGTTGGCATGCGTGCCGTCCGGGCCGCTCGCGCAGCCGCCAGGATCGGTGGCGTCCGGGGTACCCGCGCGACCGCCGGCGTGCGCGCCGTCCGTGCTCGCGGGGCCGCCGGCATCGGCGGCGTCGGAGGTGCCCGCGTTGCCGTGGGCGTCTGCGCCGGAGCGGGCGTCGGCGTGGCTGCGGGCGCGGTCGTACAGCACGCACAGGCCGATCAGTTGCTCGACCGCGCCCGGGTCAATGTCGCCGACCACCACCGGGATGATCATCGCGTCGCAGGCCGCCGCCCGGGCCGCGTCGCCTTCTAGCCAGGCGCCGCCGTCACTCGGCCCGGCCGAGGCGGCCGCCCGGTGGGCGGCCCACCGGGCCCGGTACTCGGTGATCCACCTGTCTTGCAGGACCGAGCCCTGGTCCATCTGGAGCAGGTCGGGGAACCCGATATGGACCAGGGCCTTGGTGGGCTGCCCGGCCCGGGCGGGGAGCAGGTCGGAGGCCAGCAGGCGCCGCATCGCCTCGGCGAGCGCGTCGTGGTAGCGCTGCGGGCGGGTCCGCAGGTCCCCGCCGGGCTGCGGGGCAGACAGCGCGTCCAGCACCGCGGTCACCAGCGCCGCGCATTCCGGCGTCAGGTCACCGCGCAGCACGCCCGCGCCCTCGAACGTCGTGTCCAGGGACAGGCCCCGGTCCAGGCCGGGGTCGCGGCTGGGATCCGGGTCGGGCGGGGCGGTGCGGTACTTGATCTCGGCGCAGATCGCGGCCAGCGCGTGCAGGGTCGCTCCGGCCCGGGCCGCGGCGATCAGGATCTCCTCGGCCTCGGCGCGGAACTCCGCCGGGATGTCCTGGGTCCAGCCGGCCAGCTGCAGCGCGAAGGACTTGCTGAGGGCCCTGGCGCGCAGCCCGGCCCGCAGCACCTCATGGTCGCGGGCCACCGCCCGTACCGCCAGGTGCTCCCCCGCCTGCCGTCTGGTTACCCGCACGCGGTGGAACAGCCAGGCGCGCAGGGTCCGGTGCCCGTCGGCCAGGTGCCCGTCCTTGGCGTCGAACGCGGCGAGCAGCACGCCCCGCGCCGCCGCCAGCACCGCATCGATCCGCTCCATCTCAGCCAGGCCGTCTCCCAGCACCGGGGCGGGCAGCTCTGCCGCGTCCACGTCGGCCACGAATCCGGCCAGCTCTGCGATCGTCTCCAGCGCCTCGGCCATGCTGGCCGGGGCCGTCCCCGCGCACATGCACATCTGTTGTCTCACCTCCCCCGGGGCATTGTCCAGACAATGTGTATGGCTAGATCGACGACTCCCCGATGAGCTTCAGCATTATTTTCTAATCTGAGGCTAACAGCTGCCTACGACATTTCCGGGACTGGCACACTGGAGTATTCGGTTATCTTTCCGGGCTAGCGGGGTGGAGTGTTGTCACGTTTCCTCGCGGGCTTGATTTATCCAGAGCAGGACGCCGTGCGCGCCTGCTGTGGTAGCGACTGAGGCTGCCTCATCGAGCAGCGCCTGCGCCTGGTTCGGGTCGCCTGCCTGGGCGGCTACCTCGGCCAGGGCGAGGAGGCCGGCGGCCACGCCGGGCATGAAGCCGATGTCACGCCGGAGCCGGACGGACTCTTCTAGTTGCTCGCGGGCGGAATCCAGGCGCCCGGCGACCATATCGGCGAACCCCAGGTGGCGGACGGCGTAGGACAGCGTTAGCGGGTCTGAAGCGGCTGCCGCGAGTTCCCGGGCCCGCCGCAGTTGCGGCAGGGCGGCATCGTTGTCGTCGCGGACTACCTGATGGTAGGTGCCGACCCAGAACCGGGCCTCGCCCTCACCGCGCGTATCGCCAAGCTCGTGATACAGCGCCGTGGCCCGCTCGAACAGGGTGAGCTCGGCCGGGTCGTCGTTTCCTCCGGCCAGGAACCGGGCGTGAATGATCCGGCCGCGGGCTAGCGCCAGGGCGGCTTCTGCCGCGTCCAGGATCTGGTCCGCTGACGCGAGCGCGCCGTGGTCGCCATAGAAGACGGCCTGCTCATAGAGGAGCCTGACCTGCTCGAATGGTCCCGTTTCGCCTGTCATCGCTATGAAGCGCCCAGGAATCGTTCCACGGAGGGCAGGAAGCTCGCCGAGTCCTGGAACAGGAAGGCGTGGCCGGCTCCCGGATACAGGATCAGCGTCGCTCCGGGTACGGCCGCGACGAGCATCCGGTCGTTGGCGACCGGATTGAAGCGGTCCAGGGTCCCGTCGGCCACCAGCGTGGGGATCTTGATCTGCCCCAACCGCCGTCCGGCGGGGTCGCCACCGGCTATCCATTGCCGCACCGCCACCGTCTGATCGGCGACGATAGCGCTGGAGGCCTGATAGAAGCCCGGGTAGCGCAGGATGCCGATCGCGTAGGCCTGGGCCGCGGCGGCCGCGCTGGGTGGGAAGAGGACCGAGAGAACTTCGGCCGGGTTCCCGCTGACCAACGCAGCGGCGGCTGCAGCCGGAACGGGCAGCGCGTCTCCGGTCCCTGGCTGGGTGGCGGCCAGGATGAGCTTGGACACCTGGGCCGGGTGGAGCACGGTGAGGGCCTGGGCGATCATGCCGCCCATGGACCAGCCAAGGACCGCGGGCCGGCCCAGCCGCAGGGCCGAGATCAGGGCGCTGGTCTGGTCCGCCATGGCGGTAATAGTGAGCGGTGAGGGCAGGGCGGCGGTCTGGCCGACTCCGGCGTTGTCGAAGACCACGACCGTGTGGCCGGCGGCAGCCAGCCCGGCGACGAAATCGGGCTGCCAGTCGTCCATGGAGGCGCTCAGGCCCGTGATGAGCAGGACCGGGCTGCCCGTGCCGACCTCGCGATAGCCCACCGGTCCGGCGGTGGTACTGGCGATCTTGATTGGCGCGTTGACGACGTCGCGAGGGAGCACGGTCGCGGGCTGGGTGGCGGCGGTGCTGCTCGGGGTGCTGCTGCTCGGGGTGCTGGCGGGAGTGCTCGCGGAGGTCGTGGTGGTGCCGCCTCCCCCGCAGCCGGCCAGCAACGCCGCGGCGCCCGCGACGGCCAGCGCGGACCTGACCGCGTGCTCCAGCCGCCTGGGCGTCGGGTTAGTCCGGCATGGGCGAGCCGAAGCGGATGAGGTTGCCGTCCGGATCAACATGGGACCCCTCGCGCAGTTTGTAGTCGGTCGGCCCGACCGGGTGGGTGTGCCCCGCGAGGCCAGGCCGGCTCCATTCCTCGTACAGGGCGTCGGCGTCGTGCACGTACAGGTAGGCGGAGGCCGGGTGGAAGTCGGGCCCGGCGTGCGCGGACAGGTGCAGGTCGACCCCGTCGCGGGAAGCGAATCCGTACTCGCCGCCGCCTTCGTAGGCGAAGGTGCGGAAGCCGAGTGCCGCGTAGTGAGCCAGCGCCGCGGCCAGGTCACGGACCGGGAAGATGGGGCTGAAGCTGCGGAGCTGGCGGGGCGTTCGGCGCTGGCCTGCTCCGGTGGTGATGGCCGCGCCCTTGATCTTGGCCAGGGCGATGAGCGCGGAGCGCATCGCCTCAACCTGTTCGGCGGACACGCGCTCGGCGAGCTGGCGATCCACCGCGTCGACCGCGCGCGAGGCAACGTCCACGACCTGGTAGCCCCGGTCGGTCAGCTCCAGGACAAACCGGCGGCGGTCGTCTGGGTCGATGCGCCGGGTGAGGTAACCCCGGTTAACGAGTATGTCGATCACCTGGCTGACGGCCTGCTTGGTGACGCCAAGTCCGGCGGGCAGGTCCTGCCTTGGGCCGCCCGCGGAGTCGATCCCGGCGAGGACGAAGACCCCGTTCTCCGGAAGATCATCGACCTCGATCAGCCGCAACTGCGCCCTGATGGACTGGGCGTACACGCCACGAGCGGCCCGCATCAAGGTGGGCGTGGCGTACTCGTTCCAGCCGGGATCCTCCACGCCGGTTACGATATCGACAAGTAACTTGATAGTCAAGTCGCTTGTCTACGTATTGAGGGAAGGAGAGGGAGGGGCCGCTCTATATGTCGCGGGGAGGCAGGGGCCGCTCTCTATGTCGTAGGGGAAGGAGGGGCCGCTCTATAGGTCGCGAGAGGAAGAGGGGCCGTCTATGGGGTCCAGCCGGGGGCAGGGAAGGCGGACAGGAGGTCGCGGACCTCGGCGGCGATGCGGTCGTAGACCGTCTCGTCCTCCTTGGTGGCGGCGGTGATCGCCTCGTCCATCCAGGCGGCGAGCGGGTCCATATGCTCCTCGCGCAGGCCGCGGGTGGTGACCGCGGGGGTGCCGATGCGCAGGCCCGAGGGGTCGAACGGCTTGCGCTGGTCGAACGGGACCGTGTTGTAGTTGGTCTCGATGCCCGCGCGGTCCAGCGCCTTGGCGGCCGGCTTGCCGCCGATGCCCTTGGAGGTCAGGTCGATCAGGATCAGGTGGTTGTCCGTGCCCCCGGAGACCAGGTCGTAGCCGCGGGCCAGCAGCGCGTCGGCCAGTGCCTTCGCGTTGGCTACGACCTGGTGGGCGTAGTCCCGGAAGTCGGGCCGGGCGGCCTCGTGCAGCGCCACCGCGATCGCGGCGGTGGTCTGGTTGTGCGGGCCGCCCTGCAGGCCAGGGAACACGGCGCGGTCCACGGCGGACGCGTGCGCCGCGTCGGACAGAATCATGGCGCCGCGCGGGCCGCGCAGCGTCTTGTGGGTGGTCGTGGTGATGACCGGGGCGTAGCCGACGGGCGAGGGGTGCGCGCCGCCCGCGATCAGCCCGGCGATGTGCGCGATGTCGGCGACCAGGATCGCGCCGGCCTCGGCGGCGATCCCGGCGAAGGCCGGGAAGTCGATCGTCCGCGGGATCGCGGTCCCGCCGCAGAAGATGATCTTCGGCTGCTCCTTGAGCGCCAGGTCGCGCACCTCATCCAGGTCGACCCGGCCGGTGTCGGGGCGGACCCCGTACTGGACGGCGTGGAACCACTTCCCGGTTGCCGAGACGGTCCAGCCGTGGGTGAGGTGGCCGCCCATCGGCAGCGCCATGCCCATGATGGTGTCCCCCGGCTGCGCGAACGCCAGGTAGACGGCGAGGTTGGCCGGCGAGCCCGAGTACGGCTGCACGTTGGCGTGGTCGACGCCGAACAGCGCCTTGGCCCGGTCCCTGGCGATGGTCTCGAGCGGGTCGATGAACTGCTGGCCCTCGTAGTACCGGCGGCCCGGGTAGCCCTCGGAGTACTTGTTGGTCAGCACGCTGCCCGAGGCCTCGAGCACCGCGACTGACACGTAGTTCTCCGACGGGATGAGCCTGGCCTTCTCGTACTGCCTGCGGGCCTCGTCGTTGATGAGGCCTGCTATCTCAGGGTCAGTGCGCTCGACGTTCGGGATGGGCGGGTTATGCATCACGGACCTCCTCGCATGCAGGCTACACACCCGGGCCGTAGCAGGTCACTGGGGCGCGCACCACCGTTCGTTCGGTACCTTCATTCCCGGGCACCCAACGACAAGCGAGGGATGTGACATGGCCACGAAGATCATCCTCGACTGCGACCCGGGGATCGATGACGCGCTCGCGATCGCCTTCGCGCACGGGCACCCCGGCATCGAGTTGCTCGGCATCACGACCGTGGCGGGCAACGTGGGGCTGGCCAGGACCACGGAGAACGCGCTGGCGGTGTGCGAGTTCATCGGCGCCGCGGGGACGCCGGTGACCGCCGGGTGCGCCGGGCCGCTGCTGCGTCCCGCGCTGGACGCGCGGGAGGTACACGGGGAGTCGGGTCTTGGCGGGGCGGTGCTGCCGGCGCCGGCGGCCAGCCCGGCGCCCGGGCACGCCATCGACTACATCATCGACGCCGTCCGCGCCGCCCCGGGCGAGATCACGCTCGTGGCGACGGGGCCACTGACCAACATCGCGCTGGCGGTGCGGCGGGAGCCCCTGTTGCCCGGTTGGGTACGGGAGTTCGCGATCATGGGCGGGTCGTCGGGGCGCGGCAACACCACGCCGGCCGCCGAGTACAACATCTGGGCCGACCCGGAGGCCGCGATGGTGGTGTTCGGGGCGGGGTGGACGGTGAACATGCTGGGGCTTGACGTGACCCTGCGGACCGGGGCCTCGCCGGCGGTGCTCCAGCGGATGCGCGAACTGGGACCGCTCGGCACCGAACTGCTGCTGCCGGCCCTCGAGCAGTACCTGTCCACGGGGTCGCCGTCGGGGCCGCCGGTGCACGACGTGTGCGCGGTGGCGTGGGTGGCAGAGCCTGGCGTGTTCGGGCTGGTCCCGGCGCGGGTTCAGGTGGAGACGGCGGGGCAGCTGACCGCGGGCATGACGGTGACCGACTTTTCCGGCGACCCGAACGCCCAGGTGGCGATGGAGATCGACGTGGCGAGGTTCTGGGAGGTCACGCTCGGGGCGTTCGGCCAGGTGGCGCGGGGGATGCGGGCGGCCTGAGCCGTTTACTGGGCCCGGGCGAGCAGGTCCTCGCCGAGCCCGAACTCCCCGCCGAACTCCAGCTCCTCGCAGTACCGCACCGTCTGCTCGGCCGCTTCGACCAGGTCGGCGTAGTTCCAGCGCAGGCCCGACCCGCTAGGGGTGGTCAGCGACACCACCCCGGACCGGCACCAGATGGTCAGGCCGTGGCCGACGGACAGGACGGACATGTCGGAGGTCGGCTGGTCGGCCCGCAGCAGCCTGCGGAACCCGCGCTCGCTGAGCATCGCCTCGAGCTCGCGGGCGGCCTGGCGCGCGCTGAGCCGCTCGCTGACCCGGGTGGCCGTGACGTCGGCCGACAGGGTGTACGCGCGCAGGCCGGTCGCGTCCGCCAGCCGGGCGTGCGCGAGCGGGGCCGGCACCGCGAACCACACGGCCTTGCCGCGCCGCCCCCAGCCGCTCAGCCGGGCCCGGGTGGGGTGGTGCCCCCACCGGCCGCTGGACAGCTCGTGCACGATCTGGAGCCCGCGCCCGGTCACGGCGTGCGTCGACG
>Ga0335074_10008682_pt1 | contig 14133 bp, 10 predicted proteins | sample Lox_Sample_23_FD_206715 | JGI IMG/M metagenome (GOLD analysis project Ga0335074, IMG submission 206715) | Soil microbial communities from Loxahatchee National Wildlife Refuge, Florida, United States - Lox_Sample_2.3 | ecosystem: Environmental > Terrestrial > Soil > Wetlands | place: USA...
ATGGAGTACGATCTAGGCTATATCGATCTGGAGGAAAAAACCTTGCAGCCCCTGGAGAACCCCTTCGGGCCAAAAGTGTAACCTATGTCTCCGGAACGTTCTGTTACCTATGTCTCCGGAACGGACATAGAAAAGAATGGCTCCTCAGGTAGGACTCGAACCTACAACCCTCCGGTTAACAGCCGGATGCTCTGCCATTGAGCTACTGAGGAGTGCTGGTGCGCCGCGCGGCGCGTCCAAGTTGTACTCGTTATTGTAGCGGCGGGCAGCGAGGGCGTCAAAGGTTCGCCGCGCCCATCAGTAAACCCATTCCCCAAAGAGGCTCTGGCCATTGAGGAACTCTAGGGTCTGCGGCATCACAATCGCGCGCTCCGGCTCATTACCTTCGCGCGAATGTATGATGACGAGGTGTACATGAGTCGGGCTCCCCGATTACGACGCGCGATGCTGGTCGCAGCGCTTTGCGCAGTCCAGCTTGTCGCAATCGCGCAGGATCACGACACCACGACTTCTTCCACGATGAACGTTGCTAAGCCGCCCATAACGAAGCAGCAGCCCGTCACTGACGATTACTTCGGCGTGAAGGTTGTCGATCGCTATCGCTGGCTGGAAAACAGCGACACTCCCGAAACGCAGCGGTGGGTCGCCGCACAAATGGTGTACACGCGCGGCATCCTTGACACACTTCCCGGACGCGTGAAGCTGCAGGACCGGCTGCAGCAGCTGCTCGAGATCGGCACGCTGGGTGAGACGCAGGTGGGCGGCGACTATTACTTCCACATCCGGCGTGACGGCAAGCAGAACCAGCCGGTGCTGTACGTGCGAAAAGGAGTCAATGGCAAGGACGAAGTGCTGGTCGATGTGAATCCGTTGTCGAAGGACGGCACGTTGGCTTTGGATTGGTGGTATCCATCACACGATGGAAAGTATGTTGCGTATGGAACGTCCGAGAGCGGCTCCGAGATGAGCACGCTGCGCGTGATCGAGACCGCGTCGCAAAGGTTGTTGCCGGACACGATTGCGCGCACGCGAGCTGCGAGCCTGGCGTGGAAGCCCGATGACAGCGGCTTCTATTACACGCGATATCCCAAGCCAGGCGAGGTTGCCGCCGGACAGGAGATGTACAACCGGCGCGTGTTCTATCACTCCCTGGGCAGCGATCCGGCGAAGGATCCGATGGTCTTCGGCGAGGGACTATCTCCGCAGGACTGGCCCAACGTCGCGCTTTCCAACGACGGCCGCTGGCTGTGCATCATGGTGGAACAGGGCTGGTCGAAAAGCGAGCTCTACGTGAAGGATGTTGAGAGCAGCGCGCCGCCGTTGCGCATCACCCAAGGCAAGCAGTTTCTCTACTCGGTTGAGCCGTACAACGGCGACCTCTATATCGTGACCAACGAAGACAGCCCGCGCTATCGGGTTTTCAAGACATCTGCCAGCACTCCCACGCGTGCGCATTGGCGCGAGATTATTCCGCAGTCGGAAGCGGTATTGACTTCGCTGAGCGTTATCGGCGGGCAGCTCTTTGCCAGTTACGAATTCAACGCTCACTCGCTGCTAAAGCGCTTCACGATGGCAGGCAAGCCGCTGGGCGAGGTTTCGCTGCCGACCCTCGGAACGATCTCCAGCATCGGCGGCGAGTACGACAGTACCAGCGCGTTCTATCTTTTCTCCTCCTTCACAACTCCTACAACCATCTACCGTTTCGATCTCCCACAAGCGAGTACCACAGTGTGGGATTCGGTGGAATCCAGTATCAATCCGGCTCGCTACGAAACGAAACAGGTATGGTACACGTCGAAGGACGGCACGCGCATTCCAATGTTCCTGGTCATGCGCAAGGGACTGAAGATTACCGGCCATAATCCTACCCAGCTCACAGGGTATGGCGGCTTCAACATCAGCCTGACGCCCGAGTTCAGCAAGACGCTGTTTCCCTGGCTGGATCGCGACGGTATCTTCGCGGTTGCCAACCTGCGCGGGGGCAGCGAGTTTGGCGAGGACTGGCATCGCGCCGGCATGCTCGACAAGAAGCAGAACGTCTTCGATGACTTCATTGCCGCGGCAGAGTACCTGCTGAAGCAGGGCTACACCGATCGCCAGCATCTCGCCATTCGCGGCGGCAGCAATGGAGGACTGCTGGTCGGCGCGGCTATGACACAGCGGCCGGATCTGTTTCGCGCGGTCATCTGCCAGGTGCCGCTGCTCGACATGCTGCGCTATCAGAATTTCCAGATCGCCAAGCTGTGGATTCCCGAGTACGGTTCGTCGGACGACCCGAAGCAGTTTCAGTGGCTTTACGCCTATTCGCCCTATCAGCACGTGAAGACGAACACGACTTATCCGGCGGTGTTGTTCATGACGGCAGAAAGCGACACGCGCGTCGACCCCATGCATGCCAAAAAGATGACGGCGGAGTTACAGGCGGCGAACCGGGGACCAAATCCGATTCTGTTGCGCATCGAAACCAAAGCCGGGCATGGCGTTGGCAAGCCGATCTCGAAGCTGGTGGACGAGTGGACGGACATCTATTCGTTTCTCTTCTGGCAGCTGGGAATGGAGTCAGGAAGCAATTAGCGGTCAGCACTCCGTATTCTGCCGTCCGGCTCCTTTGTACCTGACATAGAATAGAAGCGCCTGCACACGGCTTCTTCCTCGCAACCGACCACCGAAGCTGCGCTGGGCTCGCTCATGACGTTCCCCGAACCGCGTCACAATCCCTCAGTCGCGCATGAGCTCTGGCGATTGGTGCTGCTGATCGTGCTGGCGTCGGCGACTCTGATGGTGTACTCGCCGGTGAAGCAGCATCCATTCATCAATCTTGACGACCAACCTTACGTAGTGCACAACCGTAACATCCAGCAGTTGAACTGGGAGACGGTGAAGTGGTCGTTTACGACGTTTCGCGCGGCAAACTGGCATCCGCTGACCTGGCTGTCACACTCGGTTGACTATCACTTCTTCTCTCTCAACGCCGGTCGGCATCATGAAATGAATCTTCTGCTGCACGCGATCAATGCGATGCTGCTGTTCTGCGTGCTTTCGCGGGCGACCGGTTCCGCGGGCCGGAGCTTCGTTGTGGCTGGATTATTTGCGCTGCACCCCATCAATGTCGAAACTGTCGCATGGATCGCCGAACGCAAGAATCTGCTCAGCATGTTGTTCTTTCTGCTCGCGCTGGGTGCGTATCGCTCGTACGCCAGCAGGCCGAATGTCGGCCGATATCTTTGCGTTGCCCTGCTGTTCGCGCTCGGGTTGATGGCGAAGCCGCAGGTCGTCACTTTGCCGTTCGTGCTGCTGTTGTGGGACTACTGGCCGCTGGAGAGGCTCGCCTTTCGCCGCTCGCCATTCGCTTTCGGCCAGGACGGCGCGCACGGCGTATCTGACGAAATGCAGCTTGCGAGCAGCGAACTGCGATCTTCTGACATAGCGCGAAAGGCGAAAAGCGAAGAGCGATTCCTCCGCTTGCTTCTGGAAAAGCTGCCGCTGCTGGCGATGGCTGCTGCGAGCGCAGTCGTCACGGTGAAAGCGCAGACTGCCGGCGGCACTACCGCCGGTACGGTCAATACATTTTCTTTCGCTGCGCGCGCAGGAAACGCCATCGTCGCTTACATGCGTTATCTTGGCGATGCAATCTGGCCGACCCGTTTGGCATTCTTTTATCCCCATGCCAGAATTTCCCCTCCAGCGTGGCAGATCGTGGGATCGGCGGCACTGCTTCTGGTGATTACACTCTGGGCGGTTTCGCGGCGCGATCGACGATATCTGGCGGTGGGATGGCTGTGGTTCCTCGGCACAATGATTCCCATGATCGGCTTCGTCCAGGTTGGCAGCCAAGCCATGGCCGATCGCTACGCCTATCTTCCTTTCATCGGGTTGTTCATCGCTTGCTGCTGGGGTCTTGCGGACGGAGTAAAACATTGGCCGCTTGCGAAAGTCTGGCTTCCGGCGGGCGCCGTCGCAGTCCTGGTGTTGCTGAGTCTGGCAACGCGCCGTCAACTGAGCTATTGGTCGGACGATCTGACATTGTGGGAGCATAGCGTGCAGGTCGTGAAGAACAACTGGATGGCCGAGAACATGATTGGCGAAGATCTGCTGCGCGAAGGCGACCGCGAGTCGGCGATCCCACATTTTCGGGCCGCGGCGGCGATGGAACCGTTGTTTCCATTCCCTCATCTTCACATTGGCATTTATGAAGAAGAGCATCAGCACCCGCGCGAGGCTCTGCAGCAACTGCAAGAGGTTCTCGACCTGACTGAACCGTTCGCCAAATACACGCCGGTCATCCGCAGCAACGCGCTCGTGTACATGAGCTTCGCTTACAACCAGCTCGGCGATTATGCCGATCAGCAGAAGTACGCGGACTTAGCGGCGCAGCAAAAGCTGCCACGGTGACCGGCTGACCGGTGGGTCTTAGCACGCTAGTCCGTCTTTCACCATCGCCATCGCGCGACTGGCCGCTGCAGCGAACGCCTGCACCGTCGCGGGATCTTTCTCGGCTGCCGCGGTCCAGTTGATGGTCAGGCAGAAGTAAACCCAGCGATCGTCGAAGAGCATTCCTCCCGGAACGCACAGTGCGTGAAATCCGGGGACGTCGATGCTTCCGCCCTTCAGAAAGCAACTCGCTCCCAGCGGCATCGGCATGAGCCAGATGGCATCGCCCGTCGACAACACCTGCCGGAAATGGCTCAGCGTCTGCGGGTTCTTGAAAAACTCACCCTGCAGCGCGCGCGAATAGTACGAAACGAAATCGTCGGCGGAACACGCCATGCTCTCCACCGGGTTAAGCGGCTGGTTAACGATGTTGGAGTTTGCCGCCGCGCCCAGCTGCTCCCACGTGAACGTCTTGAAATCCTTCGCGCCCAGCAGGTAGCCGAAGAAGGTGCGTGTGCTGTTGGGAATGATCGCGCTCTTCAGCCCGATTGATGCGATCATGGCGCGCACCTTGTCCGGGCCAATGTAATTCAGGCACATGTCGGTGGCGGTGTTGTCGCTATGGGAGATCATGGCCTCCAAAGCCGTGCGCAGCGAAACTTTGCCGATCAGGTTGGGCGGATTGAACACCGAACTATCCGCCGACCAGACGCCGGCATCGAGCGTGAGCTGTTGTGAACTGATGGTCTGGCCGACGGTCGTCGAGTCGGCCTGACGCAAGATTTCGCACAGCACGAATGACTTGAACGCACTGCCGCAGAACATCGCCTTCGCGGAATTCGACGCGACCAGAAACCCCGGCTTGCCATTAACCGCCGGAGCATAGATCTTGAAGCTTACTTCTCCGGGCAGCGACTTGAAGAGCGCCACAATCGCGTCCTGCGTGGGCGGTTCCTTGATTGCCGGCACCGCCGGCAAGACCGCCGGAACCATGCCAACCGCTGCCGCTCCGGCAGCGCGAGTTATAAAGTCACGTCGCGAAGGAAACATGCTCGGTCCTCGTCTTCCGAAATGATCTCCAACCGTAATCGGGAATTCTGAGCAGCCGTTAGGCGGAGTCCCGGCGCGTGCACTGGAAATCCGAGTTCCTTCAGCAACCGCCCAGACAGCACACAGCGGCCGCCAGACTCTAAAATCCTGGGATACACAACCGTCTTGTCGCAACAACATCCAGCGTGAATAACCATTCCCTCACTTCCCCACAACCACCACCACGCTGCGCGCCTTCACCCGATAGCTGTCCTGCGACAGCAGTGGAAACTCCTGCCCATCCTCGGCAATGTCGTTGGGTGAGGGCTGCGCGGTGTCTACTATTCGGAACCACTCGCGCTCACCGAGCTGCGGCAATTCGAAATCCAGATCGCCGTAATGTGCGTTGGCGATAAAGAAGAGATCCTGGCGTGCACCTCCGTCCTGCAGCTGGGTAAGCTGCATCGCCAGACTACGTGACTCCGAACCCCAGTCCGGCCGGCCGCGCTTCACCCCGTGCCAGGTGATGTGTAAGCCGTGCTCGCCGTTGAACTCAAAGCTATCGCGGCGGAGCAGCCGGCAGCGCTTGCGGAAGGCGATCATCAGCTGGAAGAAGCGCAGCAGGCCCGCGTTCGTCTCCGCCAGCTTCCAATCCACCCAGCTGATCTCATTGTCCTGGCAGTAGGCGTTGTTGTTGCCCTGCTGCGTGCGTCCCGTCTCGTCGCCGGCCAGCATCATGGGCACGCCGTGCGACACCAGCAGAATCGCGGCGAAGTTCTTCTGCTGTTGCAGGCGCAGTTGGTTGATCGCGGTGTCGTCGGTCGGGCCTTCGGCACCGCAGTTCCAGCTGTAATTGGCGTTGGTGCCGTCGGAATTGTTCTCCCCATTCGCCAGATTGCGCTTTTCGTTGTAGGAGACCAGATCGTTCAGCGTGAAGCCGTCGTGGCAGGTGATGAAGTTAATACTGTGATAAGGCTCGCGGGCGCTGGTGAGATACAAATCAGGGCTGCCCAGCAGCCGCGTCGCCAGTGGCGATATCATACCGGCATCGCCCTTCACGAACTTGCGAATGTCGTCGCGGAAGATGCCGTTCCATTCCGCCCAGCGTCCCCAGGAGGGAAACGAGCCGACCTGATAAAGCCCGCCCGCATCCCACGCTTCGGCAATGAGCTTAGTGTTGGCCAGCACGGGATCGTACGCCAGGCTCTCCAGCAGCGGAGGATTCTTCAGCACCGAGCCGTCCTGCCCGCGCCCCAGAATCGACGCGAGGTCAAAGCGGAAGCCGTCGACGTGCATCTCCATCACCCAGTAGCGCAGGCAATCGACGATGAAATCACGCACCACCGGATTATTGCAATTCACCGTGTTGCCGCAGCCGCTGAAGTTCTCGTACTTCCCTGTCCCCGGCTGGAGGATGTAATAGGTGGAGTTGTCGATGCCGCGGAACGACCACGTTGGGCCGTGCTCATCCCCTTCGGCCGTGTGGTTGAACACGATATCGAGGATGATCTCGATGCCAGCCTTGTGGAAGGCGCACACCATCTCCTTAAATTCGCGCACTGGTTCGCCGCCGTCGGGATTGGAAGAATAAGCCGCACTGGGAGCGAAGAATGCCGTCGATTGATAGCCCCACAGGTTCAGCAGCGGCTGGCCGGTGAAGGGATTGACGCGGTCGGTGTCGGACTCTTCAAACTCGTTCACCGGCAGCAGCTCGACCGCAGTTACGCCGAGCTTCTTCAGATAGGGAATCTTCTCGATCAGGCCGGTGAAGGTTCCCGGATGGCTCACGCCTGACGTTGGACTTTGCGTGAAGCTGCGAACATGCAGCTCGTAGATGATGCTGTCCGCCAGCGGAATATTCAGCGGCCGATCATGCTCCCAGTCAAAGTAGTTCTCGATCACCAAACCGTTGCGGTAAGGCCGCGCACCCGGCTTGAACTGGCCCCACGAACCGCCGTTGGAGAGCGCCCGCGCATACGGATCGAGCAGAACCTTCGACGGATCGAAGCGATGAAAGCGCGGATTGGGATTGGGCTGCATGTCGAAACGGTAGCCGTACTGCACGCCGGCATCCAATCCCTCGACAAAGACATGCCAGATCTGACCGGTGCGATTGGCGAGCGGATCGAGCGGGATTTCAACGTAAGGATCCTGGGCTTCCGGCTTGAACAGCACCAGGGTGCAGGAAGTGGCGTGGCGCGAGAAAACGGAGAAATTCACGCCGCGACGGCGGACCGTGACGCCCAGCGGAAGCGGCGCACCGCGCTTGGCCCGTTGTCCGGGGACGGAGTTGGCTGCAGCTTTCTTGGGCGCGTGCTGTGTGTAGGTGGTAGCCATAGCGCGTCGCCCATTGTGCGCCACCAGGGCAGCTTTGGCATAGCGGAAAAATCGTTACGATTGGTTCAAAATTTCTCCGCTTGCCAACCTGTCGTGAAAGGACTTCATCCAGACGAACGATAGTCCCAAAATCTGGAGGAAGTGAATGATTCGCCGGAAAACATCTGGCACGTCAGTTTGCAAGCTCAGTCGATGTCTCACAATCTCGTTGATCGCACCTTTATTGATTCTTGTTGCCACACCAGCACACGCGCACCGGGAGCAGTCTTCGAAGTGACGCGATCCGGAGATGGATGGACATTCAGTACCCTGTATCGCTTTGCGGATCCCGCGCTTGTGCTGGCCGCGGTAACGCTCTACAACGGCGATTTGTACGGAACAACGGAAGGCGGCGGCAGTGCTGATTTTGGCAGCGTTTTCGAACTGATGCCCGGTACCGGCGGTTGGACAGCAAATACGCTGTACAGCTTCACGTCGGGCAATGACGGCAGTCATCCGGTGAGCAGCGTGCTGCTGGACAGCAGCGGGAATGTCTACGGAACGGCTATGGACGCCGGCGTAAACAGCGATGGCACGATTTGGGAGATCACTCCGTCAACCAAACCCTAGCATCGTTAGCGGCTATGCAACGGCGCCAGCGCCTGCCGAGAAATCGGTGGGATCTGGCGCCTCAGTTGCTGGCTTTGACCAAGCCGCAAGGAGAATACGACCCACGGCCAGCGCAGCTACTGCAGCTTGCAAACGGCGACTACATCATTTCGATAAGGGCAGGCAAGATCTGCGTTACTCCCACTTTGTAGGATGTAACTCCCACGCTGTAGGACAAGCCACGTGACGCCGTATTCGCGGTGCAGGCGTTCGAAGTCCTGCATCTGGAAGTTGTTCCAGCCGCGCTGCGCCTGGACCTGTTGATACCACGGATCCGCCAATACCGGGAACATGCTGACCGGGCCGTTGTCGTGAATACTGGCGAGCGCACTGCGTTCGGCAATCGCACGGAAGCCGTGTTCATCCTCACCGGGCAAATTCATGTAGTTGGGATGCAGGGCGAAGATCGCATTGGGGGGCGTGTTCACTCGAATCCAATCGAATGCCTGAACCCAGGCGTTCCTGGGCGCTCGTCCCGGTAATTCCAAATGCTCGCTGGCAGGAAACACTTGGCGCTGCACAAAAAACATCGCAAAACACAGAGGCAGGAAGACAACAGCCCATCGCCAGATGTACGACTTCAACACCGCTTGGGCGAGAATTCCTCCCAGTAACACGAAGAGCAATATGAACACCACGTGCAGGCTGCGCATCGGTTGCAGGAGCGCAAAGCGCGCCATCGAAGGAATGCAGACGAACAAGCCCATCGCCAAGAAAATCAGGGTGAAGAGGATCAGTGCCCGGCTCAGCGCCTGGACCTGCCCCAGCTCGTGCTTGCGACCGTAACCCGCCAGCCACCACAACAGGAGCAACGGAACTAAAATGCCCAGCCACTCCGACCATTGCCAGCGCGTGACCAGGAAATACGAAATGTTTTTCGCCAGCAGATCGCGATAGACCGGCGATGGTTGCGGGAAGAAGTTCCAGGGAATTAGCAACAGAGTCGCTACCGCGGCTGCCGGCTTGAGTTTCGATCCGGAGACTGAAGTTCGCTGCAATTCGAGGAAAAGCAGCACCAGCAGGGAAATTCCGAAGAGCGACATTAGCGGATGAATCGTCGCGATGAACAGCATGCCGATCCCGGCCACTACAAATCTGCGCTTCATGGCTTCCGCCAGCAGAAGGACGATGGCAGCCGTCGACATGTCGCGCGGATTCAGATACTGATCCATGATGTAGAGCGCGGTGCCGGCGACCGGAATGGTCAGCAACGCAGCCACCAACGCCACGCTTCCCCAAGACGCTCGTTCATCGCGAAAGCAGATGCGCGAGATACGCCAGCATCCCAGCAGAAGAAGAAAGATGCAGGCGAAGTGCCAAAGAAAGATTGCCCAATCCAGCGGCAGATGCGTGAGACGCACCGACCCAGCGACAATGTCGGCAAACAGCGTCATGCGCGCATGCGACATGAAGTACTGATCGTTGAACGGGTAGAGCCTGGGGTTGAGGTGCTTGATAACGGCAGGCAAGTAGAACTCGGTGTCCTCAACGCCGGGATGATAGCCATGAACCAGAACCGCGCCCATGCTGATGAGGAACAGCACAGCGATCTGTCTCCACCCCAACAAGGCCAAAACCGGGACTTGTCGGGGGCCCCGATTGCGCGGCTGGATTTGCGTCATCTCGTTCTGTTCGTTCGCCGACGAATTCTTTTTCGGGGTTTGCGACACAATCTAGGGCTGCCTACCGTTACTCGTGGCGCAGGCATTCTACTGGATCGAGGCGGGCGGCGTTGTTGGCGGGGGTAATACCGAAGGTGATTCCGACCGCACAGGAAACCACCAAGGCAACGATCGCCGACATTACGGACACCGGCACATGATGCTCGGTGAACAGTTGCAGCGAGATGGGAATTCCGATTCCTACGATCGTCCCCACCGATCCGCCCAGGAGCGCGATCATCACCGCTTCGCACAGGAACTGCAGCAGAATTGCACTGCGCGTAGCACCTACCGCCTTGCGCACACCGATCTCGTGAATGCGCGTGTGCACGGTCGCCATCATGATGTTCATGATGCCGATGCCGGCCGCGATCAACGTCACCGCGGCGAACAACAGCAGCACAGCGGTGAAGGCGTTGGCCGTCTTGTTGGCCAGGCGAAGCACGTCGGTCATATTGCTGACGTCATACACCGACTCCGGCCGATGGCGCGCGGCAATAATCGCATGGATCCTTTCAGTAGCTGCCGGAATGCTCTTGGTATTCGACATCGAAAAGTAGATCTGGTTCACCGCATTGGTACCCGACATGGCCCGCGCCACGCTGTAGGGAATCAGCACCGTACTGTCCTCAATCTCGGAGCGGCCCAGCGTATCCACGCTTTCACGGAAAGTACCAATGACCACGAAGGGTACTTCCTGGATTTTGATGGTCTGCCCCAGCGCCTGCTCGAGCGAGCCGAAGCGCTCGCGTGCCAGCGGCTCGGTAAGCAGGGCGACCTTGTTGCCGTCCTGAGAATCCTCGTTATCGAAAAATCTTCCCGCGCTGACGATCATGCGCCGCACCGTCCGATACTGCGGATCTACGCCCAGCACCAGGATGTCCCGCTCCTTGCCGCCGCCGATCCCAATGCGAGCATGCATGTTGAACACCGGCGAAGCCTGTTTCACGCCGGGGACTTCTTGCTCCACCGCCAGCATGTCCTTGGCCGTGAGGTAGTCGGCGACTCCGCTGCTGGTAGAGGCGGTAGAGACGCCAGTGTATTCCGCCCAAATGACATTGGTGCCGACGCCCTCGATCTGAGCCATCACATAGCGCTTGCCGGTGAGTGCGACCGTTACCACCAGAATCAGCGCAGCCGTGCCCACCGCCATCCCCAACGCCGTCATTGCGGCGCGCAGTTTGTCCGCTTTTAGCGAGTTGATTCCCATGGTCAGGATCTCGCGAAAGACCAGTGTGCGCGAAAGATCCAGCCGCGAGAAGCGAGTCAGCGGAGCTACGGCGGTTTGCGACATAAGGTTCAGATTGGCTTAATGACTGGCTGTCCCACTCGACGGCATTCCATACAGCCAAGGCTGCAGAATATCAGCGGCGACTTGTGTTCCTTCAGCGGACCAGTGGTCATCGCACGGCAGGAAATACGGGCGATAGTCGCCCCCGGAGCGTGCCGCCATCTCCGGCAGCAGGTCTTTCACGCGCATGCCGACCTCGCGCCCCCAGGCTTCCAGCGCCGGCCCCAGGCGATCCTGTCCCTCGCGGTATCGCTTGAAATCGTTGGCGCGCGGGATGAGGAAAACGTCGACCTTCGCGCCGTGATCGTCGGCCACGCTCTTGATATCCAGCAACGATTTCTTCAGCCTGATCAGATCGGTATCGCTGTAATCGTTATAGCCCGAGTAGGTGCGGGGACGGGTCGAGTACACGCGCGACGCCAATATATACTCGACGACGTGATAGGTGGCAAAGTAAGAGCGAAAAAACGCCTGCATGCGCGTCCAGAATCCTTCCCGGGCGTTCGGGTCGAAGCTGCCCATGTAGGCGACGGAAAGGTCGTTGCGATAGTAAGGAAAGTAGCGGCCGGGATAGTGATCTGCCATCCATGGGCCATCCATCTCGTGAAAATCGTTATCGGGGAGGACGCCGACCACGACGAGGTCGTGATCGAACTTCGATGCCAAGCTCTCGTACAGCAAAGCGTATTGCAGCGGACTGAAACCGCCGCCGGTGCCGAAGTTCAGATGCTCGCGGCTGGTTCGTGCTTCCAGCACATTCGTCAGGCGCTCATTTACCGGCAGCCCAAACCCCTCGATAAATGAGTCCCCGAGCACGACGGTGCGCGGACGATCGGAATGAATACTCCGCTCAACGTCGCGCGCCCCATAGCTGTTGGTGGAATATTCGAAGCTGAAACAGCCTTCCTGATGGATGAAATGTCCGTTGGGCGGATGCCACATTCCGAAAACCGGATTGTAGGTGCCCCAGAATTCATAGCGGCTAAGGTGGTACGTGGGGCGGGTCAGCGGCCACTTCTTCAGATGAACCAGAACGATGCTGGCCAGCTCGATGGAGACGCCGAAGACCAGAAGATTGACGCCGATCAGCTTAAGTGCGTAGAGAAATTTGGCGCGGAAGGAGCGGCGGCTTGCATTTGCAATGGACTGCTGAGCTTCGGTGCTCGAGGGTAGGCCGTGGTTGACGGTGGGCTCAGGCATGCTGTAGTTCCGAGGTCATCCTTGAAGGTTCAGACGCAAGAGTGCCGGCGGCTAAAGCCGGCTCCCCAAAGTACATAGAGCGACCGCACGCGGCCTAAAAGCCAGCTTTACCACCCGCCTTTTATCGGGCGCCTGCTACCTGTCTTATCTACTGATGACCACGATCGATACACCGATGCAGACCAGCCCGATGCCGACCCAGCGCTGCCAGCTCACACGCTCGCCCAGGAAGAAGATGCCGCCCACCGCGCCCACCAGATAGCTCAACGCGGTGACGGGAACGACGAAGCTGACATCCTCGAAGGAAAGCAGCGTCACCAGCGAGAAGAATGCCGTCGCCATCATCGCCACGCCAACCCAGATCCACTTCACCCGCAGCGCGCGGCCGAGCAGTTTGATCGCGTCGGCTGGATGAAGCCGCTTGAGTTCGCCGGTTTCCTTCATGGCGCGACCCAGGCAGAGCTCGCCTGCGGTGCCGACAACGATGATCAAGATGAACAGTACGTATTCCAGCGTCAATCGGGAGTCTCTGTAGTGCGAGGATGAGTGTTGCGAATAAACGACACACCCAGGCAAATGACCGCGATGCCGGCCCAATGCAACGGTGTAACCTTCTCATGCAAGACGAGGACGCCGAGCACGGCGATGACGGCGTAGCCCAGGGCAGCGGCCGGTTGTACGAAGCTGTAATCGGCGACCGAAAGCGCCAGCATGTAAGCAATGATGAAGGCAATCAGACAGCTGATTCCAGCCCAGATGGTGAAAGAGCTGAAGATGCGAACAAAGGCGCCCACCAATTCCGAAATCGGCCAAACCTTGATTTCGCCGACCTGCTTGGTGCTCTTGGCCAGCAGGAGATTGCCTACCGGACCGGTGACGATCATCATCCCGATCAGCAGATAGGTCTTCAGAGGCAAAGGCGTATGCACTCTCGATGGTGCAGTTTCGCTTGGCGTCTCTGTGATCGGCGAATCCACTACAGATACCTTAATTCATGGTACACGAAGCGCGCGATTGGCTGCGTGCCCTGTTACAAAGCGCTCCCAAACCGACTTTCGAGATGAAAGAAGCGTCATTTTGCCGGCCAGTGGAATCTATCTAACAGTACTGGAAGTTGATGAGGGATGCCCGTGGTTACAGCTTTGGTGGCATCAGGCGGCCCAAACCATTGTGATAGTTTAGTTAGAAGGAGTTTTTCGGACCCACGCTAGAAATACATTAATGTGCGGGATAGTTGGTTTCACACATAAGAGCGGTTTGCCGCGTCCGGAGCGGATTTCGGAGGCTGCGGCGACGCTGGTCCATCGCGGACCGGACCAGCAAGGTGTCTACGAGACTGCTAGCTGCTCGCTGGCAGCCACTCGCCTGAAGATCCTCGACCTGGAATCCGGCGACCAGCCGCTTCGTTCGGAAGACGGCGACACCACCATCGTTTTCAACGGCGAAATCTATAACCACCTGGAACTTCGCGCCGACCTGGAGAAGTCAGGCCATCGTTTCGTTACCCACTGCGATACGGAAACCGTTCTGCACGCCTTTCTCGAATGGGACACCGACTGCTTCCAGAAGCTGCGCGGCATGTTTGCGATCGGCATC
>Ga0335074_10008684_pt1 | contig 14132 bp, 11 predicted proteins | sample Lox_Sample_23_FD_206715 | JGI IMG/M metagenome (GOLD analysis project Ga0335074, IMG submission 206715) | Soil microbial communities from Loxahatchee National Wildlife Refuge, Florida, United States - Lox_Sample_2.3 | ecosystem: Environmental > Terrestrial > Soil > Wetlands | place: USA...
CAGCTGGGAGATCGGCCAGCGACGTGACTGCGAGCGAGGCGGGTAGCGAGGGGCCCGTGCGGCGGACTCCGATGCTGGGCATTCCGGCGCGGCGGGCGGCTTCAATACCGGCGGGGGCATCCTCGACGACGATGGAGCGGGCGGGCTGGGAACCGAGGCGCGCGGCGGCGGTGAGGAAAACCTGCGGATCCGGCTTGCCCAGCGTGACGTCTTCGGCGCTGACGATGGCCTGAAAACAGGACAGGAGGCCGATGACGGCTAGGACCGTGTCGACGTTTTCGCGCGGAGCGGAAGAGGCGATGGCCTGGAGCCAGCCGTCGCGAGCGAGTTGTTCGGTCCAGTGGCGGGCGCCGGGCAGAGGATCGAGGCCGCCGGCGCGGACGAGGCCGCGATAGTGCTCCTCTTTCGCGCGGCCGATTGCATCGATCTGCGCGGGCGTGGCGCCGGGGATGAATTGCGGGATGATGGCGTCGTTGCGGAGGCCGAAGGTGGCGAGGAATTGCGCGTGGGTGAGCGTGACGCCGTGGGTGGCCATGGTGTCGCGCCAGGCGAACCAGTGGTACTGCTCGGAGTCGATCAGGGTGCCGTCGAGGTCCCAGAGGACGGATTTAGTCATGAGGGCGACAGTCCGAGGAAGAAAAGGGGGGTGGCGCGATGTGTGGAGGTGGTGACTTTTTTTTCCAAAAAAGGCGAAGTTGAGGCGAAGGGAGGGGCAGGGGCGCGGAGCGGTTTGGAAGAAGCATTCAGGTTCAGAATATCGCGGCGAGGGCGAGGTTCGGTGGATGGGGACGCCGAATTGAAACAGCGAGCAGGACAAATCAGCGGCTACGGGTGGTTATCGGGTGCTTCGGAGGAAGGCGACGGGATACGGCCGCAAGGGACATGAACAGTCCGATGAAGGCGAGCGCGCCCGAAACTTCGAGGAGAGAAAGGTTGGCAGGCCAGTTAAAGATGCGGCCGTAGAGACTGCAGGCGATGGCCGGAGCGCACAGCCAGCCCGCGCTGATCCAGAGCTCGTTGGCCACCAGTGCGCGAGACCATTGGAGCGACCAGATCGAATTGAACAAGGCAAACGGTACAGTTGCGCCGAGAGCGCCAGCGATGGCGGCGGCAATGGAGACATCGCCAAGCTTGTAAGAACGTGGCCAGAGTAGCGGGCCGAGCAGCAGGCCGCCGATGTAGCCGAGCGCGAGCCGCAGAAGGAGTCCGGTGAATGTCATGTCGCCTCAAAAGCGGCTGAGGGGCGGGAGGGCGAAGTGCAGGCGGCCGGCGTTGGCGGCGGTGTGATCGGTCTGCAGGGTGACGTGGGTGCGGATGACGGCGAGGTTGCGGAGGGCGCGGCCGAGGGGCGAGGTCTTGGATGCGGCGGAAGTGCCGGAGGTGCGGAACATGAGTTCGACGGCATCCCAGGCGAGGCGGATGACCTGCTGCTCGATCAGAATGAGGCGGCGCTCGGTTTCGTCGTCGAGCGGGGCGGCGGATTCGGCGTGGCGGCGCGCGAGGTCCATGTAATCGGCGGTCATCTTCAAGAGCGCGGCTTCGGCGGTATCGATCAGAGACTGGGCTTCGCCAAAATGCTGCTGGAAGTCGAATTCCTGGAAACGCGGGTGAAAAGGCGGGAAATTAGTTTTTTTATTCGTGAGGATTTCCGAATAAACATCGAGCGCGCCGCGCGCCGCACCCACCGAGACGGCGGCGACTTCGGAAATGAGCAGCGGCGAGAGCCAGCCGTGATACATGGGATTGGAGTGCAGCTGGTGGCCGGGCTGCTCGCGCACCGGGCGGCCGGAGCCATCGAGGAACCATAGGGCGCGATCGGCGGGGACGGTCGCGTTTTCGATGACCACGCGGCGCGATCCGGTGCCCTGCATGCCAAAGACGTTCCAGTTGTCGATGATTTTGTATTGCGCGCGATCGAAGAGGATCCAGGCGTTGCCGAGCGAGGCGTTGGTGGCGGGATCGCGGACCAGGGTGGAACCGAAAAAGTGCGTGGCGAGATCGCAGCCGGAGGCGTAGTCCCAGGCGCCATTCACGCGCAGGCCGCCATCAGCCGGAACGCCGACGCCGCCGGGCATGCCGACGCCGGGAGCGCGGAAATCGCCCGCGGGGCCGAAGACATCGCGCTGCGCGGACTCGGACAATTGCGCGGCGAGCACGGTGTGGCCCGCGGTGAGGGCCAGGACCCAGGCGCTGTCGGAACAGCCGCGCGCCACCGCCATCATGATGCGGATGAAATCGGGCAGCGCGAATTCGTAGCCGCCGTAGAGGCGCGGTTGCAAGATGCGATAAAACCCGGCTGCGAGGAAGCGTGCGTTGGTGTCTTGGGGCAGCTCGGCGAGAGCTTCGCATTCGGCCTGGCGTTCGCGCAGCAGCGGGCGCAAATCTTCGGCGCGGCGGAGCAGTTCGGCGACGGTGAGACCGGGTTCGGGAGGCGGGATGTGGCCCGATAGCTGCTGCGCCGCAGAGGGCGCTTCGATCGCCATAGAGAGAGGGTATCAGATGATATGAAATGCTCAGGCCGACTTCTCCTTTTTTATTTGATTAGCGCGGCCGCGGCGTTGCCGGGGACGGTTCAACCGCTTCCCGCGCTCCCGAATGGAGCGACGGCGCAGGCGCTACAACTGGATGCGGCGGGAAATATTTTTGTGGCGGGATCGCTCGCGCCGGCGAGCCCGAAATCGAGCGCGGACACGAGCGATGCGTTTGTGGCGGAATTAGCGCCGGATGGATCGAAGGTGGTGTATTTCACCGTGCTGGGCGGATCTGGCGCGGATCAAGCGGCGGCGCTGGCGGTGGGGTCCGATGACTCAGTGTATGTGACGGGCGCGACCAGCTCCCGTGATTTTCCGGTGACGAGCAGAGCGCTCGAGACGATGTACGGCGGCGCGGCGAAGGAGGCGTTCGCGGCGAAGCTTGGTCCGAATGGCGCGATCGTGTACGCAACATATATAGGTGGCGGGGCGATGACGGGCGGGATCGGTATTGCGGCCGATGCGGCGGGCGATGCGTTCGTGCTGGGGACGGGCGCGCCCGAAGGAGTTGCGGCGATTGCGGGCGGCAATACGGCGACGCTGGGGGGATTCGTGATGAAGATCGATCCGGCGGGGAGCAAGATGCTCGCGGGATTTACGGGGCTGGGCGGCGAGTACATCGCGATCGATGGCGCGGGAAGCGTGTATCTGGCGGGAATCAGCGTGCCACCGACGACGGCGCCGGTTTTCACGGCTGGCGCGTTTCAGACCGTGCAGCCTGACATGCTGTGCGCGGGCGATATTTTCTTTTCGACGCCGTGCACATACGAATACGTCGCGAAGGTGGATGCGACGGGGACCAAGCTGATTTATCTCACAGGGCTGAACGGCACCTATGGAGCGACGCCGGCGGGGATTGCAGTGGATGCGAGCGGGAACGCGATGGTCGCGGGAACCACGAACTCGCCTGATTTTCCCGTGACGGCGGGGACATTGGAAGGCGTGTATGCGCCGGTGATTCCGTCGGTGGTGACGTTTGTGGGTCCGGGCGTGCCCGAAGTTGCGCCGCCCGAGACGGGGTTCGCGGCGAAGCTCAACGCGACGGGTTCGGGCTTGGTGTGGGGAACTTTCTTCGGCGGGTCGACTGCGGATTCGATTCTTGCGATGGCGGTGGACGCGGAGGGCGGAATTGTGGTGGGCGGCGCGGCGGCATCGGATGACTTGCCGGGGACGGAAGACGCGCCTCAGGGCTGTAGGCCATCGGCGATTCAGTACGTTTCGTTCGCTGCGCGGCTGGCGCCGGATGGGTCGAGCTTGTCGGCGGCGCAGTTGCTATATGGCGCCACGTCGTACGCGTGGGGTCCGAGGGCGCAGGCGACCGGACTTTCACTTACGAGCGGGCCGGCTGCGATCGCGAGCGGAACGGTGGGCGCGGTGGTGGATGTGGAGCAGACGGGGCTCATGACGTCGGCGAACTTGCTGGGCGAAAGCCGGCTGGCGTGCGTGACGGATCCGGCGGACAACGCGCAGATATCGAGCGTGGCGGCGGGGGAGGACGTGTCGCTGTTTGGAGAGGTGCTGGCGCCAACCGTGGATCTGGGGATCGGTGGCCAGCCGCCGCTTCCGAATGGAGTGAGCGCGATGTTCGGCGGGAGTGCGGCGACGGTGCTCTACACATCGACGGGGCAGGTGAACGTGGAGCTACCGGCGGCGATCGCGGGGCCATCGACGCAGATGACGCTGACGAATTCAACCACGGCGCCGCCGCTGGATGAGACGCGCACGTTCTACTTGGCGCCGGAGCAGCCGAGCGTGTTTTTGACGGCGGCCGCGCTCGTCGGGGGGACTCCCGCGGGATGCCTTTCGAACGTGACCGCGCCGCTGGCGCTGGCGGTGAACGCGGATGGGTCGGTCAATTCGGCGAGCAATCCGGCGGCGATGGGTTCGATGGTGACGATCTTTTTGAACGGGGTTGCGGAGGGCGCGGCGATCACGGCGGTGGCGAATCAGGGCGAGGCGGATCAGACTGCGATCACGTTTACCGCGGGCACGCGTGAAACCGGAGTGTTGCCCGTGAGCTTTCGGGTTCCGGCGAGTTTGACTCCGGGGCTGGCGTTGAGCGAGATCGAGGCTGGAGGAGTGGCGGCGCGAGAGGGTGTGGTGATGGTTTGCGTGACGCCGTAATTGTCGAATTAGGCGCTGACTAGGGCGCGCTGTGGCCGGCGCACTGGAGAACGCCGAGATATTGGCGCCACGGGCCGACCGCGTCGCGATATTGGTAGGCCAGGATGCGCGAGACCTGGTGGAGATGCGTGAGATCGTGGGCGGCCCAGGACGCGAGCGCCTGGGAAAGCGTCACGGCGCCGAGCGAAGGATGGCGGCCGCGCAGCGACAACTGTTCCGGGCGCAGATGAAACGCGTGCAGGGCCTGGAGGTTCTGTGAGCGCACGAGGGCGAATTCGTCGAGCAATTGAGCGAGCGACTTGTCCCGGCTTTCGCGAGTCTGCGCCCAGCGATCGGCCGGCTCAAAGGGCCGGGACTCGCCGGATTCGAGGATGGTGGTGATGCGCGCCATCCAGTTGGCCCGGTCAATGTGGATCAAGTGGCCGATTACGTCGTAGGCGGACCAGGTGTCGCCGCCTTCGTTGCAGTGAGTCCAGGCGTCAGGCAGATCGCGCAGGAGCGTATCGAGCGTGGCGGGGGTACGGGCGAGAAGAGCGACGGTGTTTTCGAGGTGCATGCTGTTTTTCATTATATAGTGGCTGCTATACAATGGAAGTGCGATGGCAAAGCGAGGCAGGCCGCGCGAGTTCGACCGGGAAGACGCCTTGCTGCGCGCGATGCGGGTGTTCTGGGCGCACGGATACGAGGGGGCGACGCTGGCCGATCTGCAGGAAGCGATGGGCGGGATCACTGCGCCGAGTTTCTACGCGGCATTCGGGTCCAAGGAAAAGCTGTTTCGTGAAGCGGTGGAGCTGTATTCGAGTACTTTGGGCGCGCCGATGATGCGAGCGCTGCAGAGAGAACCGCTGGCGCGGGAGGCGATTCGCAAACTGCTCGAAACGGCGGTGGATGCGTTTCGCAAACCGGGCATGCCGCGCGGATGCATGCTGGTGCTGGCGGCCATCAACGGCATACCGGCCAATCAAGGCGTGCGAGATTTTGTGCAGCGGCTCCGGGCGCGGAGGCGCAAGGCGATCCAGCGGCGGCTGGAACGAGGGGTGGCCGAAGGCGAGCTTCCGCGGAAACTGGACACGAAAGGACTGGCGTCTTTCTACACGACGGTGATCGACGGGCTGGCGATTCAGGCGCGCGACGGAGCGTCGCGGCGGGCGATGAAATTCGCCGTGGATCGCGCGCTGGCGGCGTGGGACCAGCTATGCTGAAAGTATGAGACCAGTAGCAGTGGTCGGCATCGGGAAGACCGCGTTTGGCGCGTTTGCGGATCGCGATTTGCGGTCGCTCGCGGTGGAGGCCGGACAAAAAGCCTTGAAGAACGGGAACGCGACGCCGGAGCAGGTGGAGGCTTTCTACCTGGGCAATTTCGCCGGGCCGTCGTTCGTCGGACAGAACCATCTGGCGCCGTATATTGCGTCGGGGATCGGGATGCACGGCGTGCCGGCGACGCGCTTTGAGGCGGCCTGCGCGTCGAGCGGGTCGGCATTTTTCCATGCGGCATCGGCGGTGGCGGCGGGGATTTACGACGTCGTGCTGGTAGCGGGCGTGGAGAAAATGACATCGCAGCCTACGCCGAAGGTGACGGAAATTCTGGCGGGCGCGGGCGATTTATGCGGTGAAGTGCGCGCGGGCGCGACGTTTCCGGCGCTATTCGCGATGATCGCGCGGCGGCACATGTGTCAGTACGGAACCACGCGCGAGCACATGGCGGCGGTGGCGGTGAAGAACCACGCGAACGGCGCGAAGAATCCGCTGGCGCACATGCGCAAGGTGATCACGATGGAGCAGGCGCTGGCCGGCAAGCCGATTGCCGAGCCGCTGACGGTGTACGATTGTTCGCTGGTGAGCGATGGCGCCGCCGCGGTGCTGATCATGCCGGCGGACCGGGCGCGCGATTTTTCGGAAAAGCCGGTGCGCGTGCTGGGTGTGGCGCAGACATCGGACAACGTGGCGCTGGATGAGAAGGACGACATCACGACCTTTGGCGCGGTCAAGACGTCGGCGGAGAAAGCGTACAAGATGGCGGGCGTTGAAGCGCGGGATATTCAGTTCGCCGAAGTGCATGACTGCTTCACTATCGCCGAGATCATCGCGATCGAGGACCTGGGATTCGTGAAGAAGGGCGAGGGCGGCCCGTATAGCCTGGCGGGCGGCACGTGCCTGAACGGGGAACGGCCGGTGAATGCGAGCGGCGGGTTGAAGTCGAAGGGGCATCCGGTGGGCGCGACCGGCGTGGGACAGATTTGCGACGTGGTGGAGCAGATTCGCGGCGAGGCGGGCGAGCGGCAGGTGAAGCGCAACGGGCTGGGGCTGGCGCAGAATCTGGGCGGATCGGGTGCGACCAGCGTCATCACCATTCTGGGACCGGCATGAAGGAACTAGGGTCGGGCACGGTCTATACTGAAACGGTGGTTTATTCTCCGCCCGAAGCCTATGTCAACGACGTGCCGTATCAATTGGCGATTGTTGAATTGGCCGGAGGGCGGCGCGTGACCGGGCGTGTGGCGGGCGAGCGGGCGCATATCGGCGATCGCGTGGAGTTCGCCGAGTTTCGCAACGACGTTCCTTTCTTTCGGAAAACACAAACATCATGAAACTAGCTGAGCGGATGAACCGCATAGGCGTGGAAACCGCCTTTGAAGTTTTGGTGCGCGCGCGGGCGCTGGAGGCCAAAGGCCGCGACATCATTCACCTGGAGATCGGCGAGCCGGATTTCGACACGCCGCGGCACATTGTGGAGGCGGGCAAACAGGCGCTGGACCAGGGCTACACGCACTACGGGCCGACGCAGGGGCTGCCGGAGCTGCGCGAGGCGATCGCGTCATACATCTGCCGGACGCGCGGGATTCGCGTGGGCGCGGAGAATGTGTGTGTGGTGCCGGGCGGCAAGCCGATCATGTTTTACGTGATGATGGCGCTGCTCGAACCGGGGGACGAGGCGATTTATCCGAATCCGGGATTTCCGATCTACGAATCGATGATCAACTTCCTGGGCGCGAAGGCGGTTCCGATTCCGCTGGTGGAGGACCGCGGATTTTCGTTCGATCTGGACGTGCTGAAGAAGAGCCTGACGCCCAAGACCAAGCTGCTGGTGCTGAATTCGCCGCACAATCCGACGGGCGGTGTGATTCCGGCCGAGGACATACGCGCGATCGCGGACATGGTGCGGGATCGCGATTTGCTGGTGCTGTCGGACGAGATTTATACGCGGATTTATTTCGACGAAGAGCCGCTGTCGATCACGACGCTGCCGGGTATGCAGGAAAAGACGTGCATTCTGGACGGGTTCTCGAAGACCTACGCCATGACGGGCTGGCGCATGGGATACGGCGTGATGCCGGCGTGGCTGGTGGATCCGGTGAACAAGCTGATGGTGAATTCCAATTCGTGCACGGCGAGTTTCACGCAGCGGGCGGGGATCGCGGCGTTGAACGGGCCGCAGGACGACGTGAAAAAGATGGTGGAGGAGTTCCGGCGGCGGCGCGATGCGTTTTGCGCGGGACTGAACAGCCTGCCCGGGTTCCGCTGCGCGATTCCGGGCGGAGCGTTCTATGCGTTTCCGAACATCACCGGGACAGGGATGAAGTCGAAAGCGCTGGCCGATGGGCTGCTGCAGGAAGCGGGCGTGGCGTGCTTGAGCGGGACCGCGTTCGGCGATTACGGCGACGGGTATCTGCGGTTCAGCATCGCGAATTCCTATGAGAAGTTGATGGATGCAGTGGAGCGGATCGGGAAGTTTTTGAAGAAGTAGCTCGCCGCGGATCAACCGGGGTGCGGCGTCAGCGGCTTCGTATTCCTCGCGGTGAAACAATTATCAGGCGTCCGGACAGATCTGTTTTTAGTAGCTTGGGGGCCGCGTCCTGAACAAACCGGAACACCTCGCCGCGGCCGGTTGTCGAGGGTCGGAACAAAACGATTCCGGGATATTGGTCCGGTGGAAATCGACGGACATCCGCGATGCCCTTGTCCATCGTGAGTAGAAGCCGATTGTCGTCCCGCGCTTGCCTCAGGATTTCTGAATCGCTTGCTCCCGAGAGCCCCTCGCTTTGGACCGTGTCAGCATCGTGGCCTGCCTGTTGAAACAGATCCGCGATTTCAAGAGGCAGATTCTCATCCAGCTTGAACTTCATTCCCGCGTATCGGCACTAGAGACTCTTCGTGCGCTAGCTCGGCGGCATAGGCTAAGGCGGCGTGGATATGTTCCGGGCTCAGTGAGGGATAACTACGAAGAATTTCCGACTCGGTGGCGCCCTCAGCAAGACTATCCAGGATATTAGTTACCAAAACGCGTGTACCTCTGGCGCACAATTGGCCACCGCAGACCTCGGGCGTGACACTCAAGTGTTCTCGCCAGTCGACCATAAGGCAATCATAGCAGCCCGACGGAGAAGATATACTGCGACCGGCTTCCATCACGATTCGGACCCAAGTTCTTCTAAACTAACAGGATGGTGAAAAAGTAATTGTGATGGGGTGTGACCAGGGAAGACGGAACAACGTCATTACGTTTTAGCCTATTCGAGGAAAGGCCGCGCGATCTGCCAAATGAGAAATCCGCCGAGTGTGTCATGGCTCCTGTGTAAACATGGATCCCTACTACTAGCGTCTTTGGTTCTCATGGCAACCAAATGAAAAACCCGGACCGGGGATGCCGGACCGGGTTGCACTCAACCGTTCACTACACGCACCCGATGTCAGACGTGTTGGGTCCGATAGCGGCTGATGATTTGGTTCATCTGATCCTTTAACTGAAGTTTGACTTTCTTCAGCCGGTGCTCCTCAACCTCCTCCGCGGGAGTGAGGTGCGCTTTGGATTCCAGCGCTTCCAACTGATCGTGGCAGCGATGGTGTTCATCAGCCAACCGGCGGAACGTCTCGTCGGTTTGCATCAGGTGCGCCTTCAATTCTTCTTGCGTGTTCTCCATCAGGGTTCTGTCTCCTTTGAGGTTGCCACGCCGAGTTTGTAGGATTGATTTGCTCGGTGGGTAATGAAGAATGGTTTGCATTCGTTCGTGCGGCGGTCACCGATGGCCCCGCATATGTGACAGTATCATGAAAGAATCCTCATGACAATCCCTGTTTCGGAGGGATTTTCATAGTACGCGGGGCGCTCGCCGATAGCCTGAAACCCGAGGCCTTCATAGAGGCGTCGGGCGGCGGAATTGGATTCGCGGACTTCCAGGAAATGGGCGCCGGGCCAGCGCACAAGCTGGGCGCGCAGCAGTTCGGTAGCGACGTGCAGCCGGCGGAAATCGGGGTGAACCGCGATGTTCAAGATCTCGCGTTCCTTATCGTCCACGGAACGGGAAACCAAGAATCCGGCGATGCGGTTGTCCTCGGACCCATCGATGAACAAGGCGACCTGGCAATCGAAGGCCAGGTAGTCGTGGGTGTCCCATTGCGAAGATTCGGGCGCGGTGTACTGGATGGCGGCGAGCTCGGGGAGGTCGAGCTCAGAGGCGGGGCGGATGCGAATGCGCGAGGGCAGGAGATCGCGAAGCAGCGCGCGCTGGCGGGCGCCGATCTGGGGCCATCCGTAGTTTCGCTCCGCGTGAAGGCGTCCGGCGGCGGCGATCTGGCGGCGCAGGGCCGTGTCGGCCAGCAGGGTTTGGATCGCGCGGGCGAAGTCGTGCGGGTCATCGGCGATCCAGACGTTCACGCCGTGTTCGAGGCCGAGCCCCGCGCAACCCGATGTCGTGGACACCACGGCGCGGTCCATGGCCATGGCTTCGAGGACTTTGAGGTTCGTACCTGCGGAGACCAGCGTGGGAACGATGGCGAGATTGGTCTCGATATATAAAGGACGAACGTCGCCGACGAATTCGAGCAGGCGGATGCGAGGGTCGGCGGGAATGGAGAGGAGGCCGGTTTGCTCGCGCCAGTAGAGCAGGGGATCGGAGCCGGCGACGACTGTGAGTTCCATGCGCGGCGAATGATCGCGCAGGATCGGCCAGACCTGCTCGCAGAAAAACCGATAGGCGACGATGTTCGGAAAATGGCGGAACGATCCGATGAAGAGCAGCCGTTCGCCGGGGCGCTCGATTTCGGGAGTAAAGCGATCGAGGTCGACGCCGTTGGGAATCACGGCGGCATTGGGCGTCGCGAGCAGCGCGCGATCGTTCTCCGACATGACAACCACTTTGCGATAAGGCGCGATCCACTTGCGCTCGAATCGATGCCAGCGCCAGTAGTCCCAGCGCGTGGACAGCGACGGCGTACGGTCGCGAATCTGGCGGTAGAGCGCGAACGTGACGTCGTGCTCGACCAGGACGTCGCCGCGATAGGGCGCGAGCATGGTGTATTCGATTTGGAGAGCTTCGATTTTATATTCGGCGCGGATGCGGGCGAGCGCGGCCAACATGGCCGGTGAGCGGAACTCGTGGACCTCGGGTGGCAAGAGCGTGGACCAGCGCGGCTCGCGATAACGGGTCTTTTTTATCAGGATCAGGCGCGCGCAGAGATCGAGGACCGGCTGGCGGTCGGCCGCGGTTTCCGAATCGCGAAAGGCGAAGAGGAAGATGTCGAACTCGCCCGACATTTCGCGCAGCAGATTGAAGATGCGAACGGCGCCGCCATGGGCGAGAGGATACGGAAAATAAGGGCTGAGGATCGCGATGCGGCGGCGGCGGGGGGAGAGCGGCCGTCCTTCGAGCTCTTCGACCTGAGATGGATAAACGGACCGATCTTTTTTCCAAGGGACGAGCCATTTGGGGCGGAGGAAGATGCGGTCGAGCGGCACGCCTTTCACAAAGAGAAGCGAGGCGATGATAGTTCCGAGGCTCAGTTGATGGCGCTCGAGGCGCGAATTGTAAGCCAGGATTTTTCGCGGCGCATAGAGAAATGCGGCGCGGCGCAGAGCGGAGTAGCGCGGATCGCCATCGAAGAGCAGCGGCGCCTGGCCGATGCGATCAGCGCGAAAGCGGCGGCGCAGTTCGCGGTAGATGGCGAATGTCGATCGGCCCGCGAATTCATCCGGTTTCACCAGGATGTGGCGGCGATCCGGAACCAGGCGCTGGATCTCGGCGAACATCGCGCTGGCGAGCGCCGGATCACCCGAGGCAAAAGAGAGGACGAGGGCTTCGGGATCTTTGCCGAGCAGGCGAAAGATAAGTCGCTTCAGCGCAGCTTTCACTTAGTGGAATTCGATGGTGGTAACTTCGCCGGCCGTATGCAGCCTGGTGTCTGGCTTGGGATTGTAGTGAACCAGCACGTTGCGCGGGTTCTTTTGCGCGCCACAGGCCAGCGTCTGTTCCGCGCCTCCGCCGCCCACCGAAATCTGCGAGGGATCGCCCATGAGAAGCTGCACGGTTTTTCCATCGGGGGTTTGAATCACCATGCGCGCGGCGCCGGAGAGGCAATCGAGTTTTTGAAACACTCCATCGACGCTCGATCCGGAGGCGGGGGGGGCCTGATACCAGGCCTCCGGTTTGGGCGGCGCCTGTCCGTTGGGATTCATGCGCTTGCGGGCGGCAACTTCGGCGGCGTGAATTTCGGCATCGCTCTTGGCTTTCACCCGTGCCAGGTCGGCAGCCTCTTCATCGTGGATGCGCTTGCGTTCGGCGGCTTCGTAATCGAAGCGCTTGGCCTGGACGTCGAGGCGGACTTTGGCGATGCGCTCGCGTTCCTGATCGTTGGCGGCGGCGCGCTCGGCGCCGGACCAGGCTTTCTGCGCTTCGGCGAAATCTTTGGCGGCTTCGTAGGTTTTGGCGAGCGCGGTCCAGTAGTCCATATTGCGCGGGTTCAGAGCGCAGGCTTTCTTCAGCAGCGCGGCGCGCTGTTCGAGCTGCGGCTTGTCGATGGCGGCGTCGAGATCGGCGAGCTGATAATAGGGTTCGCCCCAGCGCGGATTGAGCGCGCTGCCGGTCTTGAGCAGGTCCGCGTCGCCTTTGGAGGTGCCGAGCTCCACGTAGGCGCGCGCGTTCTTGCTGCCGGACTCAATGGCGTCCTGGAAAGCCTTGGCGGCATCGTCGTCCTTCTGATCGCGCAGTGCGACGAACGCCAGGCCTTCGGACGCCGCCGGGCCGTGCAGCGCCTTGTAAGCCGTGGCGGCTTCGGCAGTGTGCCCGGACGCGAGCTCGAGATCGGCGAGCGCGAAACGGGCGTCCTCGGAGCCGAGCAGGACGGGCTTGAAGTCGCGCGCCGCGCTGAGCGCACGGCCGGAAAGCGATGTGGTGGGGAAGTTCCCGGCCTTCAGGTACGCAGCCACCTGCTCGCGAATTTGAGCGCCGCTCTTTTCGAAGGCGTTGTGGCAGGCGGCGTCGAAATCGTTGGTCTGCTCGAGATTGGAGATCATGACGCGCGTGCGGCCGGCGTATTCGGGGCTGACGGTGACCAGATGCATCAGGGCCCAGCCGGTGGAGCGCTCGGCTTCGGGAACCGGCGCGCCGAGCGTGATGCGGACGGCGTCGATTTCGACCGTGGAGACCAGATCGATAATGCCTTGCTCGACGTCGGCCGGAAGCTTATTGGTGTTATCGCGAAGCAAAAGACGCGCGAGATCCTTGAGGGCGTCGCGCGAGAAGCCGGATTCGGAGACCACCGCCATGCGCGCGTCGCGGCCCAGGGCGAACGGTTTCGCGTCGGGGGGCGCGGACTTCGTCACGATGACCCGGATCGGCCAAACCAGGCGCATGTCGTCCTTGCCGGTGATGATGCGCATGGTTTCGCGGAACTGCTCGAGCTGATTGAGCTGCTCGCGCGCCGGTTTTTCACCCACGTTGCTGAACACTTCGAACGGGCCGGAGCGGAGAGCGATCCAGTGGGCATCGGCTCCCAGAAGAGCTGACGCCAATAAAAACGGGAACAGGCGCCGCAGCACGATTCAATGTTAGCTCGCCGGCGAGGCGAGCGTCACTATCAGAAGATCACCTTTAAGGCGAGCTGAATCTGGCGGGCGGAAGTGGTTCCGTCCGGCTGCGTGAGCGTACTCAGAGACTGGCCGAAGGTCGCGGGATTGGAGAGCGTATCGCCGGCGGCGCCGACCACGTCGAACTGAATCCGGTTGAAGATGTTATACACTTCGGCGCGGAACTGCAGGGTGACCTTCTCGGTGACGTGCGTGTTTTTTATCAGCGTCACATCGGTGTTGAAGTACGTCGGGCCGGTGAAGGTGTTTCTTCCGAGCGTGCCCGGCCTTCCGAACGGCTGAACGGCGAACGCGGTGATGGGCGGGCCGGTTTCGTTTCTGGGGGCGCCGGCGGGAATCGCGGGATTGCCGACCAGGTCCGGACGGTTGGTCAGGCCGGTGTACTGCGAGTCCAGCGAACTGAAGATGTCGAACGGATGGCCGCTCTGGAAGGTGGATAATCCGGCCAACTCCCAGCCTCCCAAAGCCTTTGCCGCGAAGCCCTGATTCAAATGGCTGTGGCCGGGACCAAAGGGCAGCTCGTAGAGGAAATTGACGATCAGACGATGCCGCAAATCATAGTCGGAGCTGCCGCGGTCTTCGTGCAGGTCGAAGGAGTCGCGAGCGATATTGCGGTC
>Ga0335074_10008686_pt1 | contig 14131 bp, 12 predicted proteins | sample Lox_Sample_23_FD_206715 | JGI IMG/M metagenome (GOLD analysis project Ga0335074, IMG submission 206715) | Soil microbial communities from Loxahatchee National Wildlife Refuge, Florida, United States - Lox_Sample_2.3 | ecosystem: Environmental > Terrestrial > Soil > Wetlands | place: USA...
CCGCCTGCCGTCCCCCGTCTAGCTTGGATTAGGCCCACATGCAATCGGACATTGACGCTCAGCTAACAAGCTTCTTCGAAGAGACTCCGCCGCGCGACTTCGCCAAGGTGATGCGCGGTTACGATCCGCACCAGGTCGACGAGCACATACGGTCGCTCGCGGCCGAGGTCCGCCGTCATCAGGAAGACGCGGTCGGCGCGCGCCGCGATCTGCAGGATGCGCAGCGGCAGATCCAGGAGCAGGAGCGACCCACCTACTCCGGCCTTGGCGCCCGCATCGAGCAGCTGCTGCGGCTGGCCGAGGAGCAGGCCACCGAGCTCGTCCAGGCCGCGCGGTCCGAGGCGAACGAGATCAAGGCGGCCGCCAAGGTTGACGGCGCCGAACTGCGGGCCGCGGCCGAGAACGAGGCGGCCGAACTGCGGGCCAACGCCAAGCGCGAGACCGACGACGTGCGCGGCGCGGCCGAGCGCGAGGCGGACTCCATCCGCACCACCGCCCGGCGTGAGGCCGACGAGCTGACCTCCACCACCGAGCGCGAGGTGGCCAAGCTGCGGGCCACCGCCGACCACGAGGTGGCCGAGAAGCGGGCCGCCACCGAGCGCGACATCGCCAAGCTGCGGACCACCACCGAGCGCGAGGTGGCCCAGCTCAAGGCGGCCGCCAAGCGCGAGCGGGACGAGATCCTCACCACGTCCAAGCGCCAGGCCGACGAGATGCGGTCGCAGGCACAGCGGATCCTGGAGGAGAGCGAGGCTCAGCGCGCGCAGGCCGAGGCCGAGTTCGAGATCCAGCTCGCCACCCGCCGGGAGGAGGCCGAGCGCCAGGAGGCCGAGCGCCTCGCCGCCGCCCAGGCCGCCACCCAGAAGCTGGTCTCCGAGGCCGAGCAGCGCGCGTCCACCGCCGAGCAGCGGGCCGCCAAGGCGTCCGCGCAGGCCGACCAGACCCGCCGCGACGCCGACCAGCACGCACGCCAGCTGGTGTCGAACGCCAAGAAGAACGCCGACCAGATCGTCGCCCAGGCCAAGGCGCAGTCCGACCAGCTGCTGTCGGAGACCAAGGCCGAGGCCGAGCGGCGCCGGGTCGCCTCGCAGCGTGAGGTCGACGAGCTGACTCGCCAGAAGGACAACATCTCCACCCACCTCGCCCAGGTCCGCCAGCTTCTCGGCGGGCAGCTCGGCATCCAGATGCCGGCCATGGACCCGGCCGTGGCCGCGGCCCCGGTTCAGCCCGCCATCGCCGAGAGCGTCCCCGCCGCCGCGGCGCCCGCCGTCCGGCCGGCCGGGAACGGGACCGCCCCGGCTCCGGCCCCGCGTCCCAACGGCGCGGCCAACGGCGACGGCAAGGGCCCCGACTCCGAGGACTGGTGGACCGAGTAACCGCGACCGGCGCCTGACGGGGCTCGTTGCGACTGTAAACGCGTGCGCCCGGCCTAGATAGAGGGGCCGGGCGCACGCGTTTCTTGTCTTGCCGTCCGGGAGACGGCTCAGGCGGTGGCGGTCTGGCCGCCGTCGATGACGAGCACCTGGCCGGTCATGAAGCTGGCGGCGTCGCTGGCGAGGAAGACGGCCGGGCCCGCCATCTCCTCGGCCCGGCCCCAGCGGCCCATCGGCACGCTCGCGATCGTGGCCGCGCCGCCGTCCGGGGAGTCCCACATGACCCGGTTCAGGTCGGTCGCGGTCCAGCCGGGGCAGAGCGCGTTGATCCGCACGCCGCTGCGCCCCCATTCGACGGCGAGGGTCTTGGTCAGCCCGACCACGGCCGCCTTGGCCGCGCCGTAGGGGGCGAGGAACGGCGCCCCCGCCAGCCCCGCGACCGAGGCGACGTTGATCACCGAGCCGGTCCCGCGGGCGGTCATGTGCGCGCCTGCCGCCTGGCAGATCCACATCGTGGTGTCCAGGTTGAGCCGGAGCACCTTGTCCCATCCGGACTGGCGCATCTCGAGGAACGGCGTCACGAAGCTCGAGCCGCCGGCGTTGTTCACCACGATGTCGAGCTGGCCGAGCTCCTTGAGCGCAATGCGCACCGCGTCATCGGCCGCATCCCGATCGGTCAGGTCGGCCGGGATCTCGACCGCCCGGCGGCCCAGGGCCCGGATCTTCTCGGCCGTCTGCGCCAGCCCGGCCTCGGTCCGCGCGGTCAGCGCGACGTCGGCCCCCGCCCGGGCGAACGCCACCGCGATGACCTCGCCGATGCCGCGCGACGCGCCGGTTACCAGCGCCTTCTTACCCGCCAGGCTAAACAGCGGCTCGGTCACAGCGCTCCGTCCCATTCGGTCGGCAGCGCCGATCCGGTCAGCGCCGCGGGGTTCGCCACCCGCACGATCTCATTGAGCACGATACGGACGTACGTCTCCCCCACCCACAGGTGCTTGGCGCCGTCCACGCCGATCACGTCGGCCTTCGGCGCCCGCGCGAACCGCTGCCGTGCCTCGTCGGGCCGCAGGTAGTCGTCGAACTCGGGGACGAGCGCGGTCAGCGGCCGGCCCGACGCGGCCCAGGCGTCCAGGTCGGCGTCGGTGGCCCGATGCAGCGGCGGGGAGAGCAGGATCCCGCCGACCACACCCGGCAGCAGCCCCCAGCGCAGCGTCAGCTCGGTGCCGAACGACCAGCCGACCAGCCAGATGTTCGGCAGCCCGGCGTCGACGGCGTAGCGGACGGCCGCCGCGACGTCGTAGCGCTCGGTCTCGCCGCCGCCGAACTCGCCGTCGCTCCGGCCCCGCTCGGACTCGGTGCCCCGGGTATTGAAGCGGAGCACGGCCAGGTCCGCCAGCGCCGGCAGCCGGTAGGAGGCCTTGCGCATCACGTGGCTGTCCATCATGCCGCCCTGGGTCGGCAGCGGGTGCAGGCAGACCAGCGTGGCGGCCGGATCGCGGTCTGGCGGGAGCGCGAGCTCGCCGACCAGGTTGAGCCCGTCCTCGGTGGTGAAGGTGATCGGCGTCCGCCTGGCGGGAAGAACCGTCGCCGCCCTAATCAGTTGTGCCATGTGTCCTCTGCTGTCTTCGGGGGACGACCCCCCGCACCCCCGGGTACGGGATGACTGGCGCCGGCTGTTCAGCCGGGGCGGCGCTGCCTGCGCCGCTGCCAGCACACGGTATGCCAGTGCCGCCGGTCGGAGACGCCGGCGTGCGTCGGCCAGACCACGAGGTGCGCGGTGCCGGGGTAGAGCTCCTGGTCGCAGCCGGGGCAGCGGTACGCCTTGCCCGCCGCCGCGCCCGGCACCGGCCGTACCACCCATTCGCCGTCCGGCCAGTCCTCAACCCGCTCGGGGCCAAGCGGCGCTGCTGGCGGGGCGGGCCTAGGCCGCCTGCTCTTACGCGCGGTCACAGGCATCAAGGGTATCCGTGCCCCGCACCCGCCTAATCGCACTACAGTGCGTTCCGTGCGCCTTGTTATCGCGCGGTGCAGCGTCGACTACGACGGCAGGCTCACCGCCCACCTCCCGGCCGCCCTCCGGCTGCTCATCGTGAAGGCCGACGGGTCGGTCCTCGTGCATTCGGACGGCGGCTCCTACAAGCCGCTGAACTGGATGTCGCCGCCCTGCCGGCTGACCGAGCAGCCGGGCAGGTGGACGGTCACCAACAAGGCCGGCGAGACGCTGACGATCACGATCAGCGAGACCCTGTCAGACACGTCGGCTGACCTCGGCGTCGACCCCGGCCTGGTCAAGGACGGGGTCGAGTCCCACCTGCAGGAGCTGCTGGCCGAGCAGCTGCACCTGCTCGGCGAGGGGTACCGGCTGATCCGCCGCGAGTACCCCACCCCGATCGGGCCGGTCGACATCATGTGCCGCGACGCCGACGGCGAGCACGTGGCGATCGAGCTCAAGCGGCACGCCGGGATCGACGCCACCGAGCAGCTGACCAGGTACCTGGAGCTGCTGAACCGAGACCCCCTGCTGGCCCCGGTCAAGGGCGTGCTCGCCGCCCAGACGATCAAGCTGCAGGCGCGCACGCTGGCCGAGGACCGTGGCATCCGCTGCCTGGTCCTGGACTACGACGCCATGCGCGGCATCGAGCGCGAGGGCACCTTGTTCTAGCCGGCGACGCCGGCCCTGCCGATCAGATGATTTTTGGTTAAGTTACGCGCGATGAGAGACGTGGTGGCGCCGGAGCCCGCGCGGTTCGACGGGGTCCAGCAGGGCAAGGGGAGCCGATGGCTAGCCGTCCGCGGCGCGCTCGGCACCCTCTTCCCTGAGCCGGAGCCGGCCCGACCGCGGCCGGCCGGCCGGCGCTTGCTGGGGGTTGCCGCGCAGGTCGTGGCGGTCGGCCTCGGCGCGGTGCTGCTCTTGGAGCGCATTCCGGGACTTCCCTCCTGGGACACCATCTACGGCGAGGACTACTGGGAGTTCTTCACCCAGGCGCTGCAGCAGCCCTGGCATGTGTTCAGCGGGTTCGGCGGCTACCTGGAGCTCGAGGGCCGGGTGCTCGCCCAGCTGGCGACCTACCTTCCGCTAGCGCAGGTGTCCCGCTGGTTCGCCGTCTGCGGCGCCGTCATCACCGGCGGCGTCGGCCTGTTCACCTACCACGCGAGCGCGGGGCATATCCGCTCCCGGGCGCTGCGGGCGCTGCTCGCGGCCGCGGTGGTGCTGATGCCGATCGCGACCATGGAGATAGCCGACGACGCGACCGGCTCGCCCTGGTACCTCATGCTGGCCACGTTCTGGGCGCTGCTGTGGCGGCCGCGGACGCGGGCCGGGATGGCCGTGGCGGCGCTGGTGGCCTTCGCCGCGTGCTCGAGCGAGGTGATCGGCGCCCTGTTCCTCCCGCTGGCAGCCGCCCGCCTGATCGTCCTGCGCCGTCCCCGCGACCACGTGGTGACCGCGGGCTGGCTGGCCGGGTGCCTGGTGCAGGTGCCCGCGGTGCTGTCGAGCTATTTCTCCGGCCAGTCCCGGCTGACCCGGCAGCAGGGAACGCTCTACAACTCAGTCGCCTTCTACGCCCACGACACCGTGCTGCCTTCGCTCGGCTGGCACCTGGCGTGGTGGCTGCAGTCGCTGGCCGGGAAGAACGGCGCCACGGCGATCGTGGCCGTGGTCCTGGCCGTCGTCCTCGGCGCGATCCTCGTGACCCAGCCGGGAAACAGGCTGTTCGTGGTGGTGGCGCTGCTGCTCGGCTTCGCCTTCTCGGTGTTTGACACGACCCTGACCCCGCATGTGGCCGCGTACCCGGTGTCGTTCGACCTCGAGTCCGGTTCCCGGTACTCGGTGCTCCCCATCTTCCTGCTGCAGTCCGCCGTGATCCTGGGGGTCGATCACGCCATCAGGCGGCCCGACGGCATGCCGCGCTGGCGCCAGCTGAGCGTGCGGCCCGCGCTGGCCGTCGCCGCGCTCGTCGCCGTCCTCGCGGCCAGCTGGGTGGCGGACTTCAGGAACCCGGGCTTCCGCAGCAACTCGAATTGGAACTGGGGCCAGATCGCGGCCACCTGGGAGCGCGACTGCAGGTACTCCAAGACCGGCGAGATCACCGTGCAGGCGGGAGCCATCTACCAGACCCTGCCCTGCGACCGCATCCGGTCTTAGCCGGCTGAGCCGGGCCGGTACCGGGCCGCCAGCGGGAGGAAGAGGTCGTCGACGATCGAGACGATCCGTTCCCGCGGGATCGCGGTCAGGGTCATCAGCAGATCATGCCGCATGAGGTCGAACGGCATGGTCAGGACCGCCGCGGGGATGCGGTCGAGATCGATCTCGCCGCGCTCGTGGGCGCGGCGGTAGATCTGGCTGGACGTGATCGGCTGTTCCTCGATGATCCTGGCGCGCACCTCGGCCGGGGTCAGGCCGCTGTCGGCCTGCAGGCCGGCGAAGGTGGCGGCCATGATCGCGGTGAAGCCGGACTGCCCGTCGCTGAAGTCGCCCATCAGCGCGAGCAGGTCGCCCCGGAGGGTGCCGGTGTCGGGGTTCTCCACCCGGCGGGTCCGCCGGTAGTGCACGATGGCGGCCATCACCAGGTCGTTCTTGTTCGGCCAGCGCCGGTAGAGCACGGCCACGCCGGTCTTGGCCCGGGCGGCGACGGACTCCATCGTCAGGCTGGCGAACCCGACGTCCGCCAGCTCGTCCCAGGCGGCGTCGAGCAGCGCGCTCTCGAGCTCCTCGCCGCGGCGGCGGCGGCGAACCTGATCAGACATGAGCATGAGCCTAGTCACCTCGCTTTAAGAGAGGCTTGCTTTCCTTATCTTCCTAGCGTAGCCTCCGGATAAGAAAGGTCAACAACTCTTATTTGGGAGGTGGGTCGCATGGCCGCGACCGCCCCGGCCGACGACAAGGTCGACCCGAAGGTCATCAGGACCGGCCTCATCCTGGTGATCGGCTTCATCGCCGTGGTCTTCGATACCACCATCGTCAGCGTCGCCCTGCACACGCTGTCGACCCAGTTGCACACGTCCGTCTCGACCATTCAGTGGGTTGCCACCGGCTATCTGCTCGCCCTGGGCATGGCGGTGCCGCTGTCAACCTGGGCGCTGCGGCGGTTCGGCGGCAAGCGGGTGTGGATGTTCGCGCTGGCCGTGTTCCTGGTCGGGTCCATCGGCTCGAGCCTGGCCTGGAACGTCGACTCCCTGATCGCGTGGCGGGTGGTTCAGGGGGTCGGCGGCGGCCTGCTGTTCCCGGTCCTGACGACGCTGATCATGCAGGCGGCGGGGGGCAAGGCGCTCGGCCGGACGGTCACCCTGATCGCGCTGCCCGCCCTGCTCGGGCCGATCCTCGGACCGCTCGTCGGCGGCGCCATCCTGACCCACCTGAGCTGGCGGTTCATGTTCTGGGTGAACGTGCCGTTCTGCGTCGCGGGACTGGTTCTGGCCTGGAAGTACCTGCCGGGGGATGCCGCCGCCGCCGTCAGGCCAAAGCTGGACGTCCTCGGGTTCGCGCTGCTCGCGCCGGGCATCGCGGCGCTGATCCTGGGGCTGTCGAACGCGGGCACCGCGGCCGGCTTCGGCCATCCGGATGTGATCATCCCGCTGCTGATCGGCGCCGCCCTGCTGCTCGCGTTCTGCCTGTACGCGCTGCGCGGGAGCGAGCCGCTGGCGGACATCCGGCTGCTGGCCAAGCGGCCGGTCGCGTCCTCCTCGGCGGTCCTGTTCTTCTCCGGGTTCGCGCTCTACGGGGCCATGCTCCTGCTGCCGTTGTTCTACCAGGAGACGCGCGGCGCCACCCCGCTCAGCGCCGGCATCATGCTCATCCCGCAGGGCGTCGGCGCCCTGCTCTGCCGCGGCATCGTCGGGCGGCTGACGGACAAGATCGGGGCGCGTCCGGTCGCCGTCTTCGGCTTCGTCGTCATCGCCGCAAGCACGATCCCGTTCTGCCTGGCCGACCCGAAGACCAGCGGCTGGCTGCTCGCGTTCTGGCTGCTGCTGCGCGGCGTCGGCCTCGGCACGGTCACGATCCCGGTCATGGCGGTGGCGTACCTGGGGCTCGACAAGGCCGAGATCCCGCACGCGAGCGTGCTGACGAGGACGGCCCAGCAGGTCGGGGGGTCGTTCGGCACGGCCGTCCTCGCGGTGATCCTGGAGAGCTCGGTCAGCTCGCACCACGGTGACCTCACCGCCGCCTTCCACGTCGCCTTCTGGTGGGCGGCCGGCTTCGCCGGCCTCGCCGCGCTGCTCTCGCTCTGGCTGCCGGGTCGGCCCCGCTCGCCTCAGGCCGACACCCCGCCAGCCACTGGAACCACCCAGGACGCTGTGGGCACGGCCCGCCAGGTCCGCTAGCCGCCGGCCGTCCGGTCCCGTTATGGACCAGGGGGCCCCACGCCCATTGTCGTTATGGACCAGGGGGCCCCAGGCTCGCTAGAGCTGGACGCGGGGGCCCCAGGCCCGGTTCCGTAATGGACGCGGGGGCCCCAGGCCCGGTTCCGTAATGGACGCGGGGGCCCCAGGCCCGGTTCCGTAATGGACGCGGGGGCCCCAGGCCGGGTTCCGTAGTGGACGCGGGGCCCGGGCCCAAAACGGTGGGTGAGCGGGTCTGGTCAGGGGGTCAGGGGGTCAGGGGGTCAGGCGGTAGTGGTGGACGGCTACCGGGCCGAGCTGGCGGAGGGAGGTCAGCGTCATCGGGTTGGCGGCGGTGTTGGGGTAATGGGCGGGGAGGGCGAAGCGGGGGGCCGACGGGTCCGCCACGAAGAACGGGGCGATCGCCAGGCGGAGCTCGTCCGCGAGGCCGCCGGCCAGGGCGTCGCGCAGGATCCGGGCGCCGCCTTCGATGAGGACAGTCGCCACGGACCGTTCGAGATAAAGATCTTGGAGCACGGCGGCCAGGGAGAGCTCCGCGCCCGCGTCGATGACGACCGCGCGGCCGGCGAACCTTCGCGCGGCGGCGGCGACGGCGGCCGACCCGCAGTAGACCAGGGCGGGGCCCGGGCCGGTGAAGAAGCGGGCGGCCGGGTCCAGGTCGCCGGCGCCGGTCACGGTGACGCGGAGCGGGTGGGGCGGCTTCCCGGCCGCCTCGCGGGCGGTGATCCTGGCCGGGTCCCTGACGAGGAGCCGCGGGTTGTCGGCCCGGATCGTGCCCGCGCCGACCAGGATCGCGTCGGCCGCCGCCCGCAGCGCGTCGACCTCGTCGAGGTCGTCGGGGCCGGACAGGATCAGCCGGTCGGGCGACCCGTCGTCGAGGTAGCCGTCGATCGAGACAGCGCAGCTCAGCAGCGTGTGCGGGCGGTCGGGCACGAGCTAACGCTACCGTTCTGCATCGGCTCGGATCACAGCTGTCTGGCTGTCGGTTCATGGTGGAATACTGGCTGAATGGCAGGACATGCGGTTTCACCCACGGTGCCGGCATGGGGCAGCGTGCGGGACACGTTCGAGTCGGTCAACCCCGCGACCGGCGAAGTGCTCGCCAGCTACGGCATCGACGGGGAGCGCGAGGTCGCGGCCGCGGTGCGGCGGGCGCGGGGCGCCGCCGAGTGGTGGGGCGGGCTCTCCTTCGGCGACCGGCGGCTGCGCCTGCTCGCCTGGAAGTCGCACATCACCCGGTACCTGGGGCGGCTCGCGCAGCTCGTGCACGACGAGACCGGCAAGCCGCTGGACGACGCGACGCTGGAGATCGTCAACACGATCCTGCACCTGGACTGGGCGGCTAAGCACGCCTCGTCGGTGCTGCGGCCGCGGCGGGTGGCCTCCGGCATCGCGATGCTGAACCAGGCCGCCTCGGTCGAGTACCACCCGCTCGGCGTGGTCGGCGTGATCGGGCCGTGGAACTACCCGGTCTTCACCCCGATGGGGTCGATCGGGTACGCCCTCGCGGCCGGGAACGCGGTCGTGTTCAAGCCCAGCGAGCTCACGACCGGCGTCGGGCAGTGGCTGGCGCAGTCGTTCACCGAGGTCCTGTCGGAGGTGTTCGGCGAGACCGAGCCGGTCGTCCAGCTCGTCACCGGGCTCGGCCCGACCGGGGCCGAGCTGGCCCGGGCCGGGGTGAGCAAGCTCGCGTTCACCGGCTCGGCCGCGACCGCGCGGAAGGTGCTTGCGGCGGCGGCGGAGACGCTCACGCCGGTGCTCGCGGAGTGCGGCGGTAAGGACGCGCTGCTGGTCGCGGCCGACGCCGACCTCGACGCGGCGGCCGACGCGGCCGCCTGGGGGGCGATGTCCAACGCCGGCCAGACCTGCGTCGGGGTCGAGCGCGTGTACGTGGTCGACGGCGTGTACCACGCGTTCCTCGAGAAGCTGAACGAGCGGGTATCCCGGCTGCGGCCGGGGGACGATGACGCCGCCTCCTACGGGCCGATGACGCTGCCCGGTCAGGTCGACGTGGTGGAGCGGCACCTGGCCGACGCGGTGGCGCGGGGCGGACGCCCGGCCTACGGCGGGCTCGACTCCGTGCGGGCGCCCTTCGTGCAGCCGGTCGTGCTCGTGGACGTGCCCGAGGACAGCTCGGCGGTCCGCGAGGAGACGTTCGGCCCGGTCGTGACCGTCACCCCGGTGCCGACCCTGGCCGACGCGGTACGGCTGGCGAACGCCTCGCCGTACGCGCTCGGGTCGGCCGTGTTCACCAAGCGGCGACGGGCCGGCCTGCGCGCCGCGCGCGCCCTGCGGGCCGGGATGACGTCGGTGAACTCGGCGATCTCGTTCGCGGCGGTGCCGGCCCTGCCGTTCGGCGGCTCCGGCGAGTCCGGCTTCGGGCGCATTCACGGGGCGGACGGGCTGCGCGAGTTCTCCCGGGCCAAGTCGATCACCAGGCAGCGGATGAGGCCGCTGGTGCGCACGACGACGTTCAGCCGCGACCAGCGGGACATGGACCGGATCGTCAGGCTCGTCACCGTCCTGCACGGCCGCCTCTACCAGCCCAGGCGCCGTCGGCGCTAGGAGCACGCCGGCCCGGGGCCAGGGCGATCGAGACGGCTCAGTGCCGCGGTTGCGCGGGCGCGTCGCCCATCCGCACGGACTGCTTCTCGACCAGCAGCTCCATCTCCTTCCTGGGCAGCCGGTCGTGCAGCGCCCAGTAGTAGATGACCAGGCTGAAGAGCGCCACCGTGAGCATGTCCCACCAGAACGGGAGGCGGCCGTTGTTGATCGGCGGCGCGCCGGTGCCGAACTGGCCGAACCAGGAGATGAAGCCCATGCCGATCAGGTAGGGCGGCAGCCACCGGGCCGACCTCCAGTCCAGCGGCGGCCGCTCCTTGTCGAAGTACATGCTGATGCCGATGAGGATGTAGCCGATCGCGATGCAGACGCCGAGCTTCCAGACCACGTTGAAGCCGGACCAGTAGATGATCATGTTCGCGATGATGAAGCCGAGCGGCGAGACCACCACCGCGAACGGCACCCGGTAAGGCCGCGGCGCATTCGGCACCTGGCGGCGGAAGGCGCCGAGCGACAGCGGCGCGCCCGCGTACATGAGCACGCTCGCCCCGGTGACCAGGCCGACCAGCGCCTGCCAGCTCGGGAACGGCAGCAGGAAGAAGATGCCGAACACGAACGCCATGATCAGGCTGAACCACGGCACGCCGTTCCTGTCGACCCACTGGAAGGCCTGCGGGTAGTACCGGTTCCTGGCCAGGCCGTACCCGATCCTGGAGGTGGAGGTCTGGTAGATCAGGCCGGTGCCGAACGGTGAGACGAACGCGTCGATGTGCAGGACCGTCACCCAGAAGATGCCGAGCCCGGCCAGGCCGGCCACCGCGGCGAACGGGTAGACGAGCACCGGGTTCCCGGTCGGGATCCCCTGGAAGCCGTGGTGCAGCAGGCTGGCCGGGGTCGCGCCGATGAGCACCACCTGCGCCAGGCAGTAGATCACGGTGCCGAGCAGGATCGCGATGATGATCGCGCGCGGCAGGTTCTTCTGCGGGTTCTTGATCTCCCCGGCTAGCTGGTCGGCCTGCTCGAAGCCCAGGTAGGAGAACACGATGCCCGCGCCCGGGATGGCGCCGAACACCGCCTTGATGCCGAACGGCATGAACCCGCCGCCGCCCGGGCTGAAGTTGCCGGCGTGGAACTTGAAGAAGAAGATGATGATGGTGAGGAGCGGGATCGCGACCTTCCACCAGGTGATGCCGGCGTTGACGCGCGAGAACAGCTTCACCGCCAGGAAGTTGACTGCGGTGAAGATGGCCATCAGCACGATCGTCATCCCGAAGCCGAGCGTGGTGATCCGGCCGGTGGTCGGGTCGTAGATGCTGTGCCAGTAGTACTGGCCGTACGTCATCACCGCGTAGCACTCGACTGGCGCGACCGTGACCGCCTGCAGCCAGGAGAAGAACCCGAACGACACGCCGGCCACGCTGCCGAACGCGAGGTGCGGGAACCTGGCCGTCCCGCCGGCGACCGGGTACATCCCGCCGAGCTCGGCGTGCAGGAGCGCCAGGACGATGGCGCAGGCCCCGCCGATGAGCCAGCCGTAGATGGCCGCGGGCCCGGCCAGGACCGCGGCGTTCATCCCCGCGAACAGCCAGCCCGAGCCGATGATCGAGGTCTCCGACGCCCAGGTGGCCCCGATGAGCCCCATCTCCCGCCGCAGGCCGATGTCCGCTGGCCTGGTGGCGGAGGCTCCGATGGGTCCAGTGTCAGTAGCCATGACCGAGCTCCCCTCGCGCTCCCGTGTCTGATCACAGTGTGCGCTTAGAGAACTACTCTCCGTCAATACTGGAGAGGCGCGTATTTTCCCGGAAGTCGCCGGGAGCGGCTAAGCGCGACGATTCAGCTCGCGAGCGTTGAGGCCGCCGCGGCTTCCGGGTCCTGGGGGACGAGGGGGGCGCGGCCGGCGATCAGGTCGGCCGCGCGCTCGGCGATGGCGATCGTGGGGGCGTTGGTGTTGCCGCGCGGCAGCGTCGGCATCACCGAGGCGTCGACCACGCGCAGCCCGTTCACGCCGCGGACCCGCAGCAGCGGGTCGACGACGCTGTCGTAGCCGCTGGCCGAGCGGGCCACGTCGCCGCCCATCGCGCAGGTTCCGACCGGGTGGTAGGTCGACGCGATGTTGGCGCGGATGTAGTCGCGCATCTCGTGGTCGGTGTGCGCCCCGTCGCCCGGTGCCAGCTCCCGCCCGCAGATCTTGGACATCGGCGCGGCCGTCCCGTAGTCGCGCGCCATCCGCACCCCGACCGCGAGCGCGGACAGGTCGCGCACGTCGGACAGGTAGCCCGGGTCGGCCAGCGGACGGTGCCTCGGGTCGCGGGAGGCGAGGGTGAGGCGGCCCCGGCTGGCCACGTCGACGAGCGTGACCAGCACGGTCATCGCCCGGCTGGCCGGGTCGCTGAGACCCTGCTCGCGGAACGCGACCGGGAGCACGTGCCACTGCAGGTCGGGCGCGGTCAGCCGCGGGTCGCTCCTCGCGAATCCCCCGGCCTCGGCGATGTTCGAGGTCAGCGGGCCCTTGTGGGTCAGCCGCCAGCGGGCGAAGCCGGCGTTGCCCGACGACTCCCACGGGCCCTTGAGCGACGGGGTGGACCAGATCACCGGGACCGACGGGTGGTCGATGAGGTTGGCGCCGACCGACGGCAGGTCGGCGATCACGTAGATGCCCTGCTCCCGCAGGTGGTCGGCCGGGCCGATGCCGGAGAGCATCAGCAGCTGGGGCGAGCCGACCGCGCCCGCGGCCAGGATCACCTCGGCCTCGGCCCGCGCGGTCTCGTCGAGGCCGTGGCGGCGGTAGGTGACCCCGGCCGCCCGGCCGCCCTCGATGAGCACCCCGGTCACCAGCGCGTCGGTCACGACGGTGAGGTTCTTCGGCCTGACGGCCAGATAGCCGTCGGCGGCGCTGCAGCGCCGGCCGTCGCGCTGGGTGACCTGGTAGTACCCGACCCCGTCCTGCTGCGGGCCGTTGAAGTCCTCGTTGGCGACCGCGCCGCGCCGGACCGCCGCCTCGATGAAGTGCCCGGTGTGCTCGGACTTGTGCCGCAGGTCCTGGACCGACAGCGGCCCGCCGGCGCCGTGGTAGGCGCTCTCACCGCGGCCGTTGTCCTCGGCCCGGCGGAAGTACGGCAGCAGCTCCCGGTACCCCCAGCCGGCGCAGCCGAAGTCATCACGCCAGCCGTCGTAGTCGGCCCTGTTGCCGCGGATGTAGATCATCGCGTTCATCGCCGAGGAGCCGCCGAGGACCTTCCCCCGCGGCCAGTAGACCGGGCGGCCGTCGGCGCGCTCCTGCGGGAGGGTCACCAGGTTCCAGTCGAAGCGGCTGCGGAAGAGCCGGTTGTAGGCGGCGGGCACCTGGATCTCATCGACGGCGCCGCCGTCCGGGCCCGCCTCGAGCAGGAGGACCCGGCTGCCGGGGTCCTCGGCGAGCCTGGCCGCGACCACGCAGCCCGCGCTTCCGCCGCCCACGATCACGTAATCGAACACAGGGGTACCTTAGTACGCCAAACGGGGACCAGACAGCGCAAAGCGGGGTCCGGCGGGCCCCCGAGAACCGCCGGACCCCAGAATTTGCATCTGTGACTACACTGAGTCACTTTTCTGTGATCCCTGTTGTACGAAGGCTCTAATACCCCAGGCCAGAGAGTTAATCACATTTCCATGATGATTACTTAGAGTGACTACTCTACGGTGTCCGTATGGCCGACGATAGCCGGGACACCCCGGTCGTACTCTCCACGATCTACACCCGCACCGGCGACGACGGGACCACCGGGCTGTCGGACTTCAGCCGGGTGGCCAAGACCGACAGCCGCCTCGCCGCCTACGCCGACACCGACGAGGCCAACTGCGCCGTCGGCGCCGCCATC
>Ga0335074_10008687_pt1 | contig 14130 bp, 15 predicted proteins | sample Lox_Sample_23_FD_206715 | JGI IMG/M metagenome (GOLD analysis project Ga0335074, IMG submission 206715) | Soil microbial communities from Loxahatchee National Wildlife Refuge, Florida, United States - Lox_Sample_2.3 | ecosystem: Environmental > Terrestrial > Soil > Wetlands | place: USA...
CTGACCGCCCCGCAACGCGGTAGAGGCAGCCGTCAGGTACGACCCACAGTGCGCGCCAGGCCCGGAGCTGCTCTGCCCGTTCGACCCGGACACCCCGCCGGGAACCGAGGGCAACATGACGATATGGATCACCTTGCTAGCGTCGATGGTTGGGTCGGCCTGGCTGGGATCGCCATTGCTGCGCATGCAGGCGGCCCACTCATTCAGCAACTGGGTCGGGTTGCCTCCCGACCCAGTTGCCGTGGAGTTCCCGCTGCCATCGCCGCTGCTCGTCGGGCTCCCGCTGCCAGCACCCCTGCTGTTCCCCAAGCTGGCGACCTGCGGGGAGCTCGCTGAGCCACCGCTGCACGCTGCCATCAGCAGAGCCGCGCCGGTCACGATGGCCATCAGCCCCGTACGCAGCGACCACATCCGCCGAGCTCCCCGGCGTCCGCCTGCATCGTCATTCATCTTGTGGTTCCTCCCAGTCATATAGACAGTCCGGCGAGATTCACCGAAAAAGATCACCTGCGGTGGAGCGTGGGCAGTTACCGGCCCGGCGGTGCCAGCCCGCCGTACAGCGGCATGGTCTTTCGGGTAATGGCCCTGGCATGGTCGCCGTCGAGCTGGCTGATCTGCTTCAGGCGTCCACGGATGGCGGCTCAGTTACCGGTGCACGACTGGCTGGCGTCCACCAGGGTGACCGGCGCCGGCGTCCCGGCCTGCCGTTGCGGGGTTTGCTTTCCCATGGGCGCGGGGCTGGACGGCCGCGCGTCCGAAATAGACAGGCCGGCGCCACTTGGGATGGCCGGCGGATCGATCATCAGGACCGTATTCCCATCGCCCGCCTGTGCGGGCTTCTGGTGTGCCTGGACATGGACGATCGCATTCAGCACGGTCGTGCTCGCGTTGTATGGCTGGCATGCCGGATTGGCAGGCGGGGTGACAACGACCGGCAGGCCATCGGCACGCAGCACAGCCTGCAGTCCGGAGGGGTCGCGCCATTCGCGGATGGTGACTGCGATATCGCCGTCGGCCTGTCTGGCCACCGTCCAGGCCGCCAGATGAGCGCGAGATGGCGGTCCGGCCTGGGGCCCAGACGGCAGCAACACTGCCACGGCGAGCGCCGCCCCGGCCGCCCCGGCCGCCCCGGCCACCGCCCCGGCCGCGCCAGTCATCCGCCGCCGGGCGCGGATCGCGCGGCTACGGCTCACGATCCGCTCGACCGGGACCGGCATGTGCGCGTCGGCAACCGACTCCTTTATAGCGGCGATCAGTTCCTGATCGTTCATGACGGGCTCTCCTGCTGTCGTTCGGGCATGAGATCGCAGCGCAGCGCGGCTAGGGCCTTGGCCATGTGAGCCATCACCGTGTTCGGCGTGATGCCGAGCACCTCCGCGGTGCGCGCAGTGTCCAGGTCCAGCACGAGCCGCAAGGCGACCACCTGCCGCTGCCGGGCAGACAGCCGCATCAGCGCCGCCATGATCTGCGGATCAACGGCCCTGCCAGAAGCCCAATCGTCCGATGGCCGATCAGAGATCCTGCCGGGGTCTGGTACCGGTATCTCCCGGCCGCGCCGCCGCCACCGGGAGATGTTCGTGTTCAGCGCAGTACGCACGACCCACAATGCGGGAGCCGGATGCTGGCTGACCGTGCGCCAGGACGCACAGGCCCGCGCGAAAGCCTCAGCCACCAGATCCTCCGCCGTGTCCTGATTCCCGACGCTGACCAGGACGGCGCCCAGGCACTCGTCCTTAGACCGCCGGTAGAACTCCGCGAAGTCCAGCTGTTGCGTTCCCACACCCCCTAAACGCACGAGCGGCAAGCTAGGGATTAGACGCGGCCGTCTTGACCGCTGCGATGGACGAAGAGCGCGAGGATCCGACGCGAGGGCGTGGTGACGGATCGGTTGCGGCCTGGCGCCCGTGCGCCCGAGCGATCATCCGCCGGGAGGACACGGCGGCCTGGCCAGCAACGGGCCGGTGACCCATGCGACAGTGCGTGAGGTTCCCGTTGCGTCATGAGCAGGCGCTTCCTGGGACGCGGGCATTTGCCCGGCTCCCGTACGGTCGGGCTTACCGGGCGGACGTTCCTGCAAGCCCAGGCCACGATCATCCTGGTGGTCGGCTTCTTGTGCATGACGGGAACCGAACTGGCCTGCCGCTGCGACAGGAAGTGCATGGGAGTGAGTGAACCACCCGCCGGCATGAACCCGGTGGCCGAGGAGCGAGAGGACGCGGCGTTGCTGCGCGCCGTGGCGCGTGGTCGTGAGGAGTCGCTCGCCGCTCTGTACGACCGGCACGCTGGCTGGCTAACCGTCCGGATGAACCGGCGGTGCGCGATGCCGGATGTCGTCGACCACGCCGTCCAGGACACGTTCCTCGCTCTCTGGCAGGAGGCGGGCTCCTACCGGGGAGGCGGGGACGTGGCCGCGTTCATCTGGGGCATCGGGATCCGTCGCCTGATCGACGCGATCCGCCGGGAGAACGGCTCCCGGCGGCGGCTGCCGTGGGGCGCGGCGGAGCCGGAGACAGTCGTCTCGGCAGAGGACCAGGTGCTGGCTGGCATCGAGCATGGCCAGCTGGGCCAGGCCTTGGCTGGGCTGTCGCCGGAACTGCGCGGTGCCATTGAGGCGACGGTGCTGGACGGCCTGACCTGCGCGGAGGCGGCCGTCCTGCTGGGCGTGGCGGAAGGGACCGTCAAGTCCCGCTGTCACCGCGCACGTACGGCGCTTCGTGCCGCGCTCGCCGGGCCTGACACAACCACGCACCGCCGGGAAGTTTGGGGAACATCATGACGAGCTCATTTCCCGGCGCGGCTGAGCCCGCGGCAGGAGCGGACGGGCACCCTGGCGCGGACCTCTTGGCCGGTTATGCGGCCGGGACGGTGGACCAGGTCGTCGCATGGTCGGTGGAGGCCCACCTGATCGGGTGTGCGCGCTGCCGCTCGGCCCTGTCGGCGCATGTGGACGCCGAGCGGCTGGCACGCAACCGTTCGGTGCTGCTGGCGCGCGCGGCGATCGGTGACGGGGGCCAGGTGCGACGCGTGCTGTGCCGGTGCGGTGTCCCCGACTATGTGCCTGGCCTGCTCGCGGCGACCCCGTCGTTGCGCCGGTCCTGGCTGCTGTCCGTCCTAGGGGTGCTGGCCATGGTGGCTGGCGAGGCCGCAGCCGTCGGGATTGGCTGGATGCCTGCCCGCGGCTCGGCGGGCGTGCCCGGGCACCCGGACCTGGAGGTCCTGGCCCCGTTCCTGCTGGTGGCGCCCCTGCTCGTGCTGGCGGGGGTGGCGGCGGCGTTCCTGCCGATGTTCGATCCCGCCTGCCGGCTGGCGGTCGCGGCCCCGTTCCCGGGGTTCACCTTGCTGCTGGTCCGTTCGGTCTCCGCGCTGGCCGCCACGCTGGTTCCGGCGGCTGCCACCGCGTTCTTCCTGCCCGGGCCAGGGTGGCTGCCCGTTGCGCTGCTGCTCCCGTCGCTGGCGCTGTGCGCGTTCGCCCTCGCTGCGGCGACCGTCGTGGATCCCCGCACCGCCGCCGTCATGGCGGGCGCTTTGTGGGTGCTGCCGGTGCTATGGCTGGCCACTGATCGTGTTCCGCTGCTGATCGTGCAGCGGAACAGCCAATTCACGTGCGCCGCCGTGCTGTGCGCCTGTGCGGTGGTTCTGCTGACGCGCCGTGACCGCTTCGACCTGGGACGGATGAGATGACCCTGAACGTAAGCACCACAGCTGTCCGCGCCGATGGCCTGTCCCGGCGGTACGGCGCCACCCGGGCACTGAACGAGGTCGATCTGACGCTGGAGCGGGGGATAACCGGCCTGCTCGGCCCGAACGGCGCGGGCAAGACCACTGCGCTGTCGATCCTGGCCACTGTCAGTGAACCGGACGCGGGGCGGCTATCGGTGTTCGGCCTGGACCCTCGCGATGCCGCCGAGCGGGTGGAGATCCGTCGGCGGCTCGGCTACCTCCCCCAGGATCTGGGCTACCACCGGCACTTCACCGCCGCCGGGTTCCTGGATTACGTGGCGATCCTGAAGGAGATTACCGGCCGGCGCCGCCGGGCGGAGGAGGTGGCCCGGGTGCTGGCCGCCACCGGCCTGGAAGGCCGTGCCCGCACCCGGATACGGGCTTTGTCCGGGGGGATGCGGCAGCGCCTGGGGATCGCCCAGGCCCTGCTCGGCCGCCCGGAACTGCTGGTCCTGGACGAGCCGACGGCCGGGCTGGACCCGGAGCAGCGGCTGCGGTTCCGGGAACTGCTGTCGGGCCTGCCCGGTGACCCGGTGATCGTGCTGTCCACCCACCAGGCCGACGACATCGCCGCGATCTGCCCAAAGGTTATCGTGCTCTTGCAGGGACAGGTCAGCTTCGCCGGCACCCCGGCCGACCTGGCCGCCACCGCCTCCGGGCGGGTGTGGACGGCCGGCGACCGCGATACCCGCGCGCACCTGTCCTGGCGCGGCGGTGACAACCGGTGGCGGCATATCGGTGACCAGCCGCCGGCCGGCGCCGAACTCGTCACGCCGACGGTCGAGGACGGCTACCTGGTGCTGTCCCACACGGCAGGTGCGCGATGACCGCCGAGGGCGGACCCGCGCTCCCCGCCTTGGACGCTGGCACTGCCGGCAACCACGCCCCGGCAGGCCTGGCCGAGCGGACCCGCGCTCCCCGGCTGCGGACGGTGCTGGCTCTGGCCAGAGCCGAGGCGGTGCTGCTGGCCCGCAGCCTGCTGGTGCTCGCCGGGCTGCTGGCTGGCGGCGCCGTGGTCTGGCTGCTCATCGGGCGGACCGAACCGCTGTGGTGGAACGTCGGTTGGCGGATCGGGTCGGGGCAGCTCGTCCTCGGCATGGCCGTCCTGGCCGCCGCGCAGCTGGCCGCTGGGCGTGCCCGGCGCAACGCCATGGCCGACCTGTACGCCAGTTTCCCGGCCACGGCCGGCACCCGCACTCTCGCCCATCTGGCCGGCCTGGCGGGAGCCGCGCCCGCCAGCCTGCTGCTGATCGGCACCGCCGCTATGGCGGTACAGATCCGGGGCGCCATCGGCGCGCCCAGCACCGCGGTACTAGCAGGCGGGGTAGTGCTGGTAATTGCCGCCGGAGCGGCTGGGACCGCGATCGGCGTGCGGTTCCCGCACCCACTGGCCGGGGTGCTTGGCGCCCTGGCGCTGTTCCTCAGCTCCGGCCAGGCCCACCTGCCGGGCGGAGCCATCTGGCTTTCCCCGTGGGAGAGTTTCTCCGATCAGCTCAATGTTCTGCCCGGCCCGCTGGCCGGGTATCCGCCCGGCGGCGCGCACGCGGCAGAACTGGCCGGCCTTACCGTCCTCGCCGGGATCGCGGCGCTGGCGCTGACGGTCAGCCGCGCCTGGGCACGGGGCGGCCTGGCGGCCGCCGGCATCCTGGCCATGGCGGTGACCTGTTTCGCCGGAGCCGTTCAGCTACGGCCCCTCCCCGCCGCCGAGCTGAACCACCTCATAGCAGAGGTCGCCGACCCGGCCTCGGCGCAGCGCTGCACGACTGCCAGCCAGGTCCGGTACTGCCTCTACCCCGGCTTCGGCTCCCTGCTGCCCTCACTGGAGGCGCCGGTCGACGGGGTGCTCGCGCACCTGCCCGCCCGGCCAAGCCAGCCGCTCACCGTACGGCAGGCCGTATCCATCGATTTCACCGACCCGTCCTTCACCGACCCGTCCCTCGCCCACGGTCATCCGCAGCGGCAGGTGGCCCAGTGGAACGCGCAACTGCAGAAAGCGCCCGGCGCCAGCGCCGCCGCCTCGGTCATCTACCCTGTTGCCGGATCGTGGCCCGCCGCTGGCGCGCAGCTGGCCGACGCGCATTTCGACATGGCCCTGGCCGCCGCCGAATGGGCGGTGCACCTCCCGCCCACAACGCCAGCCGCCGTGCTCGGCGGGCAATGCGCACCGCTCGATCAGGCACGGGAGGCGATCGCGATCTGGCTGGCCATCCTGGCCACCCACCCTCCTGCCGGAGAGCTCCAGTCTGGCCTGGCCGGCCCTGGCGGCGACGTGACCCCGGTAGTGGTCCAGGGCGTCACTGCGGTCGCCTGGACCTATCCCGGCGAGTCCGAGAGCTACCTGTCCTCTCCTGGCCCGCAAACCACCGCCGCCGGCTACCTGCTGGCCAACGCGATGACAAACCTGCCACAGCAGCAGGTCGCTCACGTGCTGAAGGACGCCTGGGGCAGATGGGTGGACTGGCACACCACCGATGCCCACCTTGCCGCCGCACTTGGCATACCGATGCCCAGCGTCCCAAGCCTCCCGCCCGGAGCGGCAAACGCACCCGGTCCGCAGAACCCGCTGTGCACCGGCTGACAGCGGCTCCCCGCAAGGACACTGCCCACCCAGCGGCACGAAAAAGTCTTATCCGGAGATGATGGTGATTTCGCGGTCCCCGAACATCGAGAACACAGGCGACGGGCCACCCGCCTCAGACCGGCCAGTCCGGCCTGCGCTGAGGTACCGCCTGTCCTGGGTCCGGGCGGCGCCCCTGCTCGCCCGGCACATCGCCCGGACGACGCCATGGGTCACGCTGCTCGCCGGCTGCCTGGCCGGCACCGGCTACCTCTCTGCCCTGGCCCGCTTCACCGGCGGCTCCCAGCCGCTCGGGCAAGGCAACGTCCGCCTCGCCTTCCTTCCCGCCGTCGCAGCGCTGGCGTTCGTCCCCCGCGCCCCGTTCCGGCCACTGACCCAGACCACCCCCGTCCCGGCCTGGGTGGCCCCAGCAGGCCAGCTGCTGCTCGCCGCACCGATCCTGGCCGCGACCTGCTGGGCGCAACTGCGCATCATCGCGCACACCATCCCCCCGCACTCCCTCGGCCAGCCGCCGGCCGTCTACCCGCTGGTAGCCCAGCTCACCGGGTGGTGCGCGGTTGCCGTGGCCGCCGCAGCCTGCGTAGACCGGTCCCGCTACGCCGACCTGGGCGGGGCCATCGCCGCCCCCGCCAGCCTGGCAGTCATCGCGCTCGCCTGGTACGTCCCCGCCAGCGCGAGCCTCCTTGCTGACCCCCCCGCCACCGCGCACGGCGTGACCATCGCCTGGTATGCCGTAACGTCAGCCGCACTCACCCTGACCTGCGCGGCGATGCGAGACCAGTGGCACCGCTACTCACGCAGCCTTCACCGGCAGTCCTCTCCTGAGCGCGCCCCTTCGACCCCCTTGCGGTTGCCGTAGACGACGTCACGGCGAAATGCAGTACGCGCGGATGCGGCTGGGGCCGCGATTCCTCCATACCATGATCCAATCGCATCGCAAATACAACCATGTGTCCAGCCGGTTTACCCAAGCGCGGTCGTGAAGACCAGCTTTCCGGAATCTCAGGTCCAGGCCAGGCGCCCTCAGGGCGGCTGAACTGGGCAGGCCGCCGGGCCGGGGAACTCGCCGGCAGCGATGCGGGCAGCCTGCTGACGGGCACGCTGAGCCACGCGCTTATCAGCGCGGACCCTCGCCAGCCCATCCCGGTACCCAGCCGCGGGGAACCCGGCCTCAAGCCAGGCAATCGCACGCGCGGCCCAGTACCCGCTGGCGCGCACGTCAAGAGCAGCGCCGACTACCCGCTCGAAACCAAGCCCATGCCCGGTCAGGCTGCCAACGCCAAGGTCAGCAGCGACCTGGGCCATCGGCCGTTCCAGCAGCGGCAGCAACGCGATCTCTGCTCCCGGTGAACTCACCCGCATCACGCCCTGCCCGGGCCGGCCCACCACCCAGTGCCCTTGATCAGCCGGGCCTGGCCACATCCCCGCGGCCGTCACCTGGACCGACGGCCGCCAGCGCACCAACTCATCCGCATCGCGAACCCGATCTGCCGACTTATTGTCGACCCGGCTCCGACCCTCGCGGCGTGGCAGGCCTGGGCGAGGCCTCCGGAGACCGCGGCGCCCGCCACCGCGGCCGGTCTGCGCTCGCTCGCCGGTCACTTGGAGGTTGCGCTGGAACCGCTGCAGGCTGTGGTGGGCGTCTTGCGTAACCAGGCCGCCGCCATTTATTCAGAACGTCAGGATGCGTGGAGCCCTGTCGCCGCGGCTGTCTGTGGCTGGTGCAAAGAGGCTGAGGACGCGCAGGACGGCTTAGACCCGGTTCCGTCGATCAAGGACGCGGAGAAGTGGCTCAAGGCCGCGACCGACGAGTGACCAAGCTCATCGTCGCCTCGGTGGACGCCCACCGCCCGCCGGGCCGCGAGAGCGCGCCACTCAGCGACCCGGGAGCGCGCCGAACTGGCCCACCTGAGCGTTATCAATAGCTCGTGCAGCCGGCTTCATCGCTGGAAAACGAGCTTCCTCGCCGGCCTGCCAGGCGAGGCGATCGATACCCATACTCCACTTCTCCGCAACCTCACCGTACACCGATAAGCCGGGAACACAGCTAGGAGGTACATCAGATGAGCAAGGTAATCGCCGGGTTTTCGATGTCACTGGACGGCTTCGTCGCTGATCCGGACCACGGGGTCGAACACGTCTTCAAGTGGTATTCGGCGGGCGGCACGGATGCCCAGGTCATGATCGGCGACCAGGCGATCGGGATGTCGCGGGAAGCCGCGGATTTCATCGAGGAAGGCGGCCGGGGTGCCGGGGTGCTGGTGACCGCGCGGCGGACCTTCGACCTCGCGCACGCGTGGGGCGGCAAGCACCCGATGGACGTGCCGGTGGTCGTGTTGACCCACCGGGTCCCCGAGGAATGGGCCAGCCGCGAAGGATCCCCGTTCACGTTCGTCACCGACGGCGGAGTCCCGAAGGCCATCGACGTAGCCCGCCAGATCGCAGGCGACAAGGACATCGTGGTCGGCGCTCCCAGCGTCACCAAGGAGTGCCTGCAACTCGGACTCCTGGATGCCATCCACATCGACCTCGCGCCGGTGGTGCTGGGACGCGGGATCCGGCTCTTCGATCACCTGACCAGGCCGGTCGAACTCCTCATCACCGGGGCTTCCGGCAACCCGCACGTCACGCACATCACCTACCAGGTCATCAAGTAGCCGCAAGTCCCAGGCTCACCAGCCGAAGATGAAGCCGAACCCTATTTTCGAGCGGGACAGGATCGGCCGTCCGGCTTGAACCAGATGGCGCCGCTGACCTCAAGGCAAAACTGGATGCAGCACTGGACTCCCTTGGCGCTGCTCACCGGTGACACGGCTGACCCGGTCCTGGCCACGGTCGGCGCCGGGCAGGCCGTGCGCCTGTGGCACCTGTCTGCAGGCGTGAGCGCGGGAATCCTCCGGTGTCGCCGCCCGGTCCGCTGCCTGGCCGCCCGCGGACTGCTGCTGGCCATTGGCGTCGACGAGGGACTCACCGTCATCGAACTCGACCCAACAGCCATCACCCCGGTGGGCCACCCCTGCGGCTGGCGTGGCATAGGCGCTGAGGGCACGCTGGTGAGCCGATCAGGGAGAGCGGGGCGGGCACGGCATCTGCCGCGCCCGGCCCCCGCTGAGGAACTGGTTCTAGAGCCAGTTTTCGGGGCTGCCCGGGGTCAGTCCCGGCTGGTCACCATGAGCTGGTTCCGTTGGCAAGAATGGCCAGGACGTAGAACGGGTCGCCGTCTATGACGCGGTTACTGGCGTAGAAGGCTCTCGTTATGCCGCTCTGGGAACTGTTGGCGGACGCGGGGACGGGCACCGCCGAGAAAGCATTCTGGAAGGCAGCCCCCTGATGGGTGGTGGCGAGCGGGTACTCGTCACAACTGGGAGGAAACTCCCCGGCACGCGGCCAGCCGGTTCAGCCTGATGTCCGCCGGGTTCATGGTCCTTGCCGTGGCTGTTGCGGAATCCCCTTTCCGGAGCTGGCCATCACCGCCGCCGACCTCCGGGAACCCGAGTGCGGACTGCCTGAGCGTGGTCAACGATGCTGCGGAGTTCGCGCTGTGGCTCTCGCCGCACATCCTGGCCAATACCGGCCGGGTGCTCGCCACGGTGCTGAAGACCCCCGATGACGAGATCGATGACTACCTGCGGGCGCTGGCCGAGATAGCAGAAGCATCTGGCGGCGGCATCTCTGACCCGGCGCAGACCGTCGGGGACTGTCCGGACTGGGAGGACAACCGGATCCTTGACCTGGCGGTGGCAGTGGGCGCGTTCCTGATCGTTTCCGCCGATGCGGACCTCACGAGCATGTCGCCCTGGCGGGGCCGTCCGATCGTCGAGCCACCACAGTTCGCCTCGATGGTCGACGCCTCCCGCCGGGCACGCAGACGGCTCCGCTGAGGAGTGCCACCTGCCTGCAGTCACTGCCGGACAGGGTTGAGCTGGGCCAGGCTTTGGGGGATAAGCCCTGGGTCGGTCTGGACCCCAAGGCGAAGACAGGTCTGGTGCAGATGTATCCCAACATCGGCGGCAGTTGCTGGTCGAGCAGCCACGCAGTGTGGTTATGGGGGTCTTAGATCAGGGTCTCCAGGCGGGCGGATATCTCCCGGTAGCGGTGCACGGGCACTAGGTGCACGCCGTCGTAGGCGCCGCTGTCGCGGATCTGAATGATCTGCCGGCATGCTGCGTCGACGCCGGCCATGTTGTCGGCTGTGACGTCGCTGGTGAGCCAGGCGGGGATCTGGATGTCGGGGATGGAGGCGGCCAGGCGGCGGGCCATGGCCGTGCTGGCGAGGACCATGACGCCGGCGTAGACAGGGACATCAACCGGGTTGGCGTCGCGCCAGCGCAACTGCGCCTCTAGCGAGTAGCTGATCTGGGTGAAGATGAAGTCTGCTGTTTGCTTCCATCTGGGCAGGGGGCGCAGTGCGGCGGCGACGCCAATCCGCCAGGGCGGCACCCCGGCGAAGGCCGGGTCTGCGGCGGTGCTGGTGCGGGCTTCCTCGATCATGGAGCGGACGGTGAGCTCGCTGGTCCGTCCGCCTGAGGTGGGCTTGTCACCGTAGACGAACAGGAACTGCCCGACGCCGTAGGCGGCGGCGGTGAGCAGGTCGCGGCGGAATCCGAGCAGGTTGCGATCGCGGGAGTTGATGCAGGCGATGCTGTGCCCGCCCATGGCCTGCACTTCGTGCGCGACCGCGATGCTGGATACGGTGGCGCGGCCGATGTGGTTGTCAGGGATGAGGAAGCTGCTGGTGACTGCGCTGAGCACGCCGATCTGGTGACGGGCGTGCGTGAGGTCGGGCCGGGTCGGGGGCTCGATCTCGCAGATGATCTCGAAGGGACGCGTGGTCATGACCGTTAACGCTAGGACAACCTCACCTCGCTGGTCCGGCCGGGCGCGCTGTATCTGCTGCCGACGGTGATCGGGATAATCCGCGGGGTGGAGCAGCTGGCCCTGGTGTTCCTGGTCAACTTGATTGGAGCACCGACGGGGATTGGGTGGGTGGCAGCGTTGATTCTGGCGTTCGGGCCGCGGCGGATGCGTCCTGTGCCGCCGTGGTCTGTGCCGCCAGGTGCAGCGTACGGGCTGGGCGGGGCGTGAGTGCCTGGTCCGCCCGACGTCGGATAAACGGACATAGCGGCTAGTGTCTCTGCTGTGGACGCGGCTGGGCATCCAGCCTCTTACGATCGAGCGCTGCTCGGATCTGGCTGAGCCACTCTGCGCCCAGCTGGCGCCCGTTTGGGAGCTGGTCACCTGATTCCCAGCGCCACGTTGTGATCATCGCCAGCACGAGGATCCGGCATTCGCGCAGCAATTCTTGATTGACACCCGGATAGTGCTCGCTGACTTCTTCGGGCGTATGAGCGAGGTCGAATTCGACAGGCCCACGGCAGCACGTCTCGAGGTCTATGAACAGCAGCCCGTTCTTCGTGGCGAGCATGTTGCCCGGGTGCGGCTCACCATGCAGTAGCTGCTCAGCAGGGCCACGGTCGGCGATCACTCGCCTCAGGTTTCGCAACGTGTCGCCGAGGAGTTCCCGGTCCGCGTCGGGGAGCGCCGGAGTGCGGTCACGGCTCGCAACGAGTCGTTGAGCCTGCTCAACTCGATCCGTGACGTGCGGCGCCGGGATATCGAGTTTGCGCATGCCGGCATGCAACCGCTCGAGCGCACTGGCGTAGTCGGCTGGTGAGACCTGTCGGGGTGTCACAGGTTCGTAGTAGGTCCACAACGTGACCACGAAGCCATCACGCTCATAGACCCGTGGGTCCACTCGAGGCTCGAGAACAGCCACAGGGCACCCGGATTTGGCGAGCCGCTGAGCAAGCTCGACTTCGAACTGTGAAACCTGGTGCGCTACCAGGGCCACTCGAGCAACCACGTCACAAGGCCGCAGACGCAAAGTGAGCTTGTTCGAGTCTTGAAGAACTATCGCGTCGTCGACTGGCAGGCCAAGTGATGAGGCGGTCGTCATGGCCGCAGCCGTCGCACGCGGGGCCTCTGACGCCCGCATCGGTCGCCTGGCCCCTCTCCCTTGAGCGCTGCCGTATTCTCCAATCGGTGCAACCTGGGCAACATACCAAGTTGGTGGTGGCCGCCAAGCGCGAAGCTGCACGGCTTCAGGATCGAACTGGGCGAGTTCGAGAGCATCCTGCGGTCCGGGCCAGATGTCGCGGATGCAGCGGTCGCGCTCGAGCCGGGCGCCAGCGAACCAATCCTGACCGCCTATCTCGTTTCGCTCCGGGACGACCCCGGCCAGGCTGACCGGATCAGAAAGCATGCTGCCAGATTCCTGCCGAGGCACATGGTCCCGGAGCGCATCCGGTTCATTCCCGCGATGCCCTTGACGGTGACGGGTAAAACCGTCTAAAACGGTCAGTGGCCTGTGGGAGGGCGCGTGCCGGCTGAATTCCGCCATCCAGGCGGCTATAGCGGCGGGGGGAGTGCTCGGCCACGGGCGTACACCATGTACTGGCGGTCGTTGTAGTCGGTTCGCCTCAGCACACTTCCGAATCTAACCCCAGTCGGCCTTCCTGGGGCCGTCGAGATTCCCCGGCTGCCCCACCAGGTCCAGGTTTGCGGCCGACGAGAGTGGCATGCAACCCGCCCGCTGTTTTGCCAAATAGTAGGATATTTGGTCTCACGGGGGCGCTGTCTTCGTGCTACCAGCAGATCATTAATGGCTGTTAACGGCCGTGCATACGGGGAGGCAGTGTTATGAGGATGTGGTCGCGGGCGCAGTTAGTGGCGGTTGTGGCGGCGGTGTGCTGTGTGGGCGGGATGGTGGCCGGCGTGCCGGGTCTTCCGGCGGCTTCGGCGGCGACCGGTTCTGCGGGGTCGGCGGTGTATGTGCCACTCGGCCCGGTGCGGGTGATGGATACCCGTAACGGGACCGGGGTGGCGCAGGCGCCGGTCGGGCCAGGCGGAACGGTCAGCCTGCAAGTGAGCGGTGTCGACGGGGTGCCGGCATCGGGGGTGACCGCTGTGGTGCTGAACGTGACCGCAACCAGTCCCACGACCAGCAGTTTTGTCACGGTCTACCCGGACGGGGGACCCGGCCGGTGACGTCGAACCTCAACTTCACCGCCGGGGAGACGATCCCGAATCTGGTGGTGGTGCCGGTCGGTGCCGACGGGAAGGTCGACTTCTACAACAGTGTGGGCACCGTTGAGCTGATTGCTGACCTGGCTGGCTATTACACCGACTCAGGCAGCGAGTCGCTGCTGGACAGCCTGGGCCCAGCGCGGGTGATGGACACCCGCAACGGCACCGGGGTGCCGGAGGCGCCGGTCGGGCCAGGCGGAACGGTCAGCCTGCAAGTGAGCGGTGTAGACGGGGTGCCGGCGTCGGGGGTGACGGCGGTGGTGCTGAACGTGACCGCGACTGGTCCGACGGCGAGCAGCTTTGTGACGGTGTATCCCGATGGGGGGACGCGGCCGGTGACGTCGAGCCTGAATTTCACGGCGGGGGAGACGATCGCGAACCTGGTGGTGGTGCCGGTTGGCGCGGACGGGAAGGTTGACTTTTACAACGATGCGGGCAGCGTGAACGTGGTTGCTGATCTGTCGGGGTATTACACGGCGGCGGGGGCGGGGTTCGTGCCGCTGGGGCCGGTGCGGGTGATGGATACCCGTAACGGGACTGGGGTGGCGCAGGCGCCGGTTGGTCCGGGTGGGTCGGTCAGTTTGCAGGTGGCTGGGGTGGATGGGGTGCCGGCGTCGGGGGTGACGGCGGTGGTGCTGAACGTGACCGCGACTGGTCCGACGGCGAGCAGCTTTGTGACGGTGTATCCCGACGGGGGGACGCGGCCGGTGACGTCGGACCTGAACTTCACCGCGGGGGAGACGATC
>Ga0335074_10008689_pt1 | contig 14128 bp, 15 predicted proteins | sample Lox_Sample_23_FD_206715 | JGI IMG/M metagenome (GOLD analysis project Ga0335074, IMG submission 206715) | Soil microbial communities from Loxahatchee National Wildlife Refuge, Florida, United States - Lox_Sample_2.3 | ecosystem: Environmental > Terrestrial > Soil > Wetlands | place: USA...
GAAGATCAAAGTGATCGTGCATGAAGCGGAGGAAGGCGGCTATTGGGCCGAGGTTCCAGCCATCCCCGGCTGCGCTACTCAGGGTGAAACCATCGAAGAGCTCTTGGCGAATGTCCATGAGGCAGTTGAGGGATGTCTGTCGATCGGTAACTAATTCCCTAAAGATGGTGTTCCAAATAAGTAAACCCTGTCACCTTGACATTCATCGTATAATAAGTTCGAAGACTGAACCGGTCCCATGATCGGTGTAGGTCTTCCCTTGAGCCCCGCACAGGGGCTTTCCTTCTTGGTCCCAGAATGCATCTGGCATACGTTGACGAGTCGGGGTCTCCTGGTGCAGGCTCATCATTGAGTTTCACGCTAGGTTGCGTCTTGGTGGAAGCCGCACGCTGGCCCGACGTGTTCGACGAACTTCTGGAGTACAGGCGTTTTCTACGAAATACGTTCAAAATTCCCGTTCGCGCCGAGGTCAAGGCGAACTACCTGTTACGTAATGGCGGCCCGTTTCGTCAATTGAAGCTAAGCGAGTCAGCGTGATTCAGAATCTATCGCGGTTTTATGCGGCTGCAGAGAAAACTGGAAATATCTGCTTTCGCGATCGTGATTCGCAAGGACGCAATCTCCGCCAAGCATTTGGATATAGATCCTAGAGACGTCGCTTGGGAATATCTCATTCAGCGACTGGAGCGGTTCAGTACGCTCGGCGGCACTCAGATCTGGCTGTCCCATGATGAGGGGGAGTCTTTGTTGATCCGACGATTGACACGGAAAGCGCGAAGGATAGGGTCAGCAGGCAGCGCGTTTGGGACGGGATCGCTAAAGCGTCCATGTCGGCTGATCTTGGACGATCCGGTACCGCGCAACTCCCAAGAGTCGTATTTCATTCAATTGGCAGACTTAGACGCCTATGCTGCTTTTCGCAAGGTATATGCACCCCCCGGTCGAGACACACAGATCGTGCCCCAAGACATGTGGGACGAACTGGGAACCGCGGCCTTAGCAAGGGCCAATTACCTAAGGGGTGGGCCGCCAGGCATAGTTTCTTGGCCATGAAGTAATGCCGTAGTGAGACGACACCGTTAGCCGACAGCTGGCCGCAGACAAGAACCCATTTCCTTCCCTCCCCCCGCTAACCCTTTTCCCCCACCTTCGTCTATCTCAACAAGCAGGGAGCGATGCTCATAGGGGCATGCGGGACGTTCCACTCCGCTAGTTCGCATGCCCCGGGCACCGCATCACGCCCTCCTTATTCTCCTCATTCGCAACGGAACTTGCAGGAGCTCCTTCTCGTACCACTACGAGGAGGAGCACTGTGAGTAAACGCCCGGCTATCTTCCTGCTCTGCTTCATTTTCCTGTCCATGTCGGCCTTCGCCGACGACTGGACCAAGACCTACCAGGTCGGTAACAACCCCAGCCTGCACGTCGACACCAACGATGCCGCCATCGAGATCACGCGCGGCGTCAGCAACACCATCAATGCGCGCGTGGTGGCCGATGGCTACAGCGTGGGCAACAGTGGTGTCCGCGTAACCGAGCACCAGGACGCCGATAAGGTCGATATCCAGATCCACGTGCCGAACGAATGGGGTTTCCACATCGGCATGCATCGCGGCGTGCTGGTTCAGGTGCAGGTGCCACCGCAGTCGGCGCTCGATCTGCACTCCGGCGACGGCCACATCTCAGTGAATGGCATCTCCGGCCAGGCGCGGCTCGATACCAGCGACGGACACATTGATGTCCAAAACTTTAACGGTTCAGTGCGCGCCCACACCGGCGACGGCCATATGACGGTCGACGGCGTTTTCACCGACCTCGACCTGCGGACCGGCGACGGCCACGTGGATCTGACCGTGCATCCTGGCTCGAAGCTGAACGGCGGCTGGCTGATTCATACCAGTGACGGCGGAGTTGATGCGCGCCTGCCGCAGGATCTGGCGGCCGAGCTCTATGCCCATACCGGCGACGGCCACATCCAGCTCGACATGCCGGTGACGGTCAGCGGCTCGATTGAGCACACGCGGATACGCGGCAAGCTGAACGGCGGCGGTCCTCTGCTGGAGATCACCACCGGCGACGGCAGCATCCGCATCGGCAAGTACTAGAGCGGCCGGTCTCACGACCGAGTCGGTTGGAATGTGGGTGCCCCAGGTCTGGCTCTTTTCCAGACCTGGGAGGGTACGATGACCTTCTGCCCGTGTTCGCAACATCTATCAGGCTCCAGCAGATCTGGTACGAACAGCATTGGATCACAGGTCTGGAAAAGAGCCAGACTTGGGGCACCCGCACTCCCCTAATCCCCGCCTCAACAAAATCCCCCTCCCGCCGATAGAACCATTGAAGCATCAATCGGCCCGTGGACCCCTTAACCAATGACCGTGCCCCCGTCCATCGCAGCCGACGCAAGGCACTACTGTTCTGCCAGCATCCCGTCGCGCAAGAGCGATTTCTCCGCCTGCTGACCCGTGCCGGATTCGACGCCGCCATCCACTGCCAGCTTCGCCTGCCCAATCCCGCGGCCGCCAAGAATGGCCATGCCGTCTCGCTCGCCGTAGTCGACTGCAGCGATCCCGATTCCTGCCTCGAATTCGTCGGCAACTTGCGCCATCAGCAGCCGCAGCTACCCGTGCTGGCGCTGGTCCCCAAGCTACATCCTTCGCACACATTTGCGCTGCTGCGATTAGGCGTGAAAGGCGTGCTCTCCTACGGCCAGGCGCAGCGCGAGCTGGGGCGCGCGGCCGCCGAGCTCGCCGGCGGAGGCCACTGGATCCCGCGCGAGATCCTGGCCGGCTTCCTCGAATCGATCCTGCCCGAGCTTCACGGCAGCGAGACGCTTAACCCTGGCGTCGAGATCAGCCGTCGCGAACGTGAGGTCCTGGACCTGCTGTTGGAAAACCTGTCGAACAAGGAAATTGCCGCCAAGCTGTTCGTCTCCGAGCGCACGGTAAAGTTCCACGTCTCCAACCTGTTAGGCAAATTTGGCGTGCAGCGCCGCGCCGAACTGATCGTCCTGTGGATGCGCCGCGCCACCGCCGCGCCCTGGGAGTCGCAAGGCCGCGGGCAGCCAGTATCGACGCACATCAACTGACACGCGGTCGAACCTAAACCCGCGACGGACTCTTAATGCTCGGACTTTTGAGGATGCAGCGGGCACAGCCCGCAGGGCGCCACAATCGTAGCCCAGCATGGAGCGAAGCGGAATGCTGGGTTGGCAGGGAACGAGTCACCCGAGTCCCTTCAGGGACGGCACAAGAACCGTATCGCCCCTGAAGGGGCTCGACAATCCAAATCCGATCTATTTCCCAGCACTCACGTGCTGGGCTACGATTGTGTCGCCCTGCGGGCTTCCGCAAATTCCGCCTGAACATCGCTGCGGCGTTACTCTGCAAGGTGCTTCACGCCACGTGCCCAGAGCACTAGAATCTCAAGCTGAAACTCGCTGATATGAAAAGAAAGCCCTTGGTTACGCACAGCATGTGCCGGAATTGCTGGAATAAATCGTGGCCGGGTTTAAGCTCAGTCGGCCACGAGGTCGCACCACGTTTTCGCGTCAGGGAGGTCTGCTGCTTTTGTCTTAAAGAACACAAGTCGGGAATTCAAGTGCCGAAAGACCCGAACGACCGCAGCGTCAAATGCACCCACACAGTCCGCAACAGCCCGTACCCTTCGGTCCCAAACTGACCTATGGCCTCCCGTCCAAGGTTGCCACCACCCCCCGCCGACCGTTATACTTTTCGTTTGCTCAGTCGAAACATGAGCTAGTGAGGAGCGCCGTTTTCGCATGCCGAAGCGCACATTCCAACCCAACCGTCGTCGCCGCTCAAAGACGCACGGATTTCGTACTCGCATGAAGACCAAGAGCGGCCGGGCGGTTCTGTCGCGCCGTCGCGCCAAGGGACGCAAGCGCGTCTCGGTGAAACCTGGCTACCGCGAGTAAACCACAGCAGCCGAATCCTGCGCTATCCAGCCCAACCCGTGCAAAAGAGGACGTGTGGGAGGGTCGCCAGCCTTATCCGATGGAATCCGTAGGGGTCGCCGAACCGGCCGTGCCAAAAGCTTTTCCGGCGCCCGGAGGCGAGCGCTGAATGCCTGCTAACGTGCCTGCTCCCGGCGACCGATTTCCCAAGCCGGCGTTTCCGTCACGGGCGTCCTTGGCGCGGGAGGATGGAAAGTCCAGCGCGCCGTCGAAAGGATGGAAGAAGTCAAGACGCTTGCTGAAACACGCCGACTTTCAGCGAGTGTACGAGAATGGCCGGCGGCAGTTCGTGGGCAACATGACCGTATTTTTCCTGCGGCGTGAATCCGGAGGCGCGGCGGCAGAAGGTCCGCGAGTGGGGTTGACGGTGGGCAAGGTGCTGGGCGGAGCGGTCGAGCGCAACCGCATCAAGCGCCGGATGCGCGAAGCGGTTCGACACTCGCCGCCATGCGAAGGACCGGTGGACGTGGTATTCAATCCGCGCAAGAGCGTGCTGACGATGCCGTTCGACCAACTGCTCAGGGAAGTATCGCGAGGCTTGAAGCTGGCGGAGCAGCGGGCGCGCGTGGCGGAGGCAAAATGAAAGCTGCCGTGCAATTTGCGTTGCGGGCGTACAAGCGGTTTGTCTCGCCGATGCTGCCGCACTCCTGCCGCTTTGTGCCGACCTGCTCGGAGTACGCGATGGAAGCGGTGGAGCGCCACGGCGTGCTGCGGGGATCGTGGCTGGCGATCCGGAGATTGCTGCGTTGCCATCCGTTTGCGCACGCGGGAGTGGATCTGGTGCCTCAGGCGACACGGAAGATTTGAAGTGGTCGGCTGGAAGACGACTGAAGTCATGCCCTGACACGAAGCCGGCGGAAGTCGGGATTTCTAACGGCCGTAAATGCGACACGAGAGGTTGATGGTTAGGTTCTAGAACTTGGCTCAATATCACAATCCACAACAGGATTCCGGCGGCGGCGGCGACAAGCGCATGCTGATGATCTTCGCCGTCACTTTTGCGCTGATCATCCTCAGCCAGATCTTCCTGTTCAAGAAAAAACCCGAGACCGAGCAACCATCGACTCCGGCTCAGACCGCGCAGAGCCAACCCTCGACGCAGAAGCCTCCAGCATCCTCCTCCGCGCCTGCACCGAGCGCGAAGCATCCCGCAGCCGCCGCTGCCAAGCCCGTCGAGGCGAAAGCCGCCAGCAGCGAGGTCGAAACTGTCGTCGAGAACAACCTCTACCGCATCGTCTTCACCAATCGCGGCGGCGTGGTCAAGTCGTGGATCCTCAAGAAGTACAAGGACGATGAGGGAAAACCGCTCGACCTGGTCAACCAGCAAGCCACGAAGTTCGGCTATCCGCTCAGCCTGTTCACCTACGACGACAACCTGCGCAAGCAGATCAACTCAGCGCTCTACGTGGCGAGCGCCACGGGCAAGATCAGCGCTCCCGGCGAGCTGAACTACGAGTATGCCAGCGGCGACACGGTCGTCCGCAAGAGCTTCGTCTTCGGCGAGACCTACGTCATCTCGATTGAAACTGAAGTAACCCGCGATGGCGAAGCGGTGCAGGCGTATCCCATGTGGCCGGCGGCTCTGGGCGATGAAGCCACCGCGGCCGCCTACGCGTCGCAAAAGATCGAGTACATGGCCGATGGCAAGGTGGAACGGATTGCCATCAAGAAAGTCAGCGGCGGGAACACCATTCGCGGGCCGTTCAACTGGGCCGGTCCGCAGGATCAATTCTTCGCGGCCATCTTCCTGCCGGACAATCCCGACGCGGCCGTGATGGTGACGGAGCACGGTTCGATTACCGTTCCCAAGAATCCCGCGAATCCCGACCCTAACAGCGTGGTTACCTACGAAGTGCTGGGCGCAGCGGTCGGCGACAACACCGGCATTACCAAGGAACGGCTGTTCGTCGGACCAAAGGCGCTCAACGTTCTGGAGACGGTGCGCTCCAATACCGCGCCGGGACAGATGAACGGTCCCGACCTGCGCAATCTGGTCGACTTCGGCTTCTTCAGTATCATCGCGCGGCCGCTGTTCCTGTGGCTGAAATGGACGCACGAGCACATCGCCAGCAATTGGGGCGTAGCCATCATCATCCTGACCGTCATCATCAATTTGGCGCTGCTGCCGCTACGCATTACCAGCATGAAGTCGGCGCTGAAGATGCAGAAGCTGCAGCCGCAGATGAAGGCCATCCAGGAAAGGTACAAGAAGCTGCCGATGCGCGATCCCAAGCGCCAGGAGATGAACGCCGAGATCGGCGAGCTGTACAAGCGCGAGGGTGTCAATCCTGCCGGCGGTTGCTTGCCGCTGCTGATCCAGATGCCGTTCCTGTGGGCGTTCTACACCATGCTGGCCAACACCATCGAGCTGCGCCAGGCGCCATTCCTCTGGCTGCACGATCTGTCGTCACCGGACAAGTTGTACATTGTGCCGGCCGTCATCGTGATCAGTACCTACGTGATGCAGAAGATGACGCCCAGCTCCGGCATGGATCCCAAGCAGCAGCAGATGATGACCCTGATGATGCCGGTGATGATCGGCTGGTTCAGTCTGAATTTGCCGTCGGGGCTGAGCGTGTACTGGATCGTAGGCAATATTATTGGCATTGCGCAGCAGTACATCATGAACCGCAGCAGCCTGGGCCGTGAGCTGCGCGCCGAGATGGAAAAGCGCGCGCGGAAGAAGGCCGCCAAGTAGCGAGGAAATTATCAACCACAGAGACCCAGAGACACCGAGTGCTAATAACGTCGGACAGTAACGAATGTGAGCCGTCTTGTGGGCCTGGCTAGAGATTGAATTCCAAAGCTTTCTAGGTTTATCTCTGTGACTCTGTGTCTCTGTGGTGAAAACGGTTTTCTAAAATGCCGATACCCGACAAAGTCGCCGCCGCCAAAAAGATCAGCGAGTTGCTGAGCAACGTCTTCGCCGCGGGCGATTTTCGCCTGCGCTACAAGATCACCGTCGATCCCGTGGTCGGCGCCGAACGCGAATGGGAGCATCCGGAAATCCTCGTCGAGCTCTCCGGGGCTGACAGTCCGCTGGTCCTGGAGAACGGCGGCGAGCTGCTGCGCGCCTTCGAGCAGGTCGCGCAGGAGATGCTGCGCCTCACTCCTGACGAGCACGAGAAGATCAGCTTCGACTGCCAGAACTTCCGCTCGGCGCGTTTGCAGGAGCTGCGGATGGCCGCCGACGTTGCCGCACAGCGCGTCCGCGAGACCGGCATGCCGTATGCCTTCGCGCCCATGTCATCGCGCGAGCGCCGCATCCTGCATCTGGCGATGCGCGATCTCGACGACCTCCGAACCGAGAGCGCCGGCGAAGCCGCCATGCGCCACGTCGTGGTCTATCCCAAGGACTACAAAGGCAAGCCGCCCGCGCCTCCGATGTCGCGCAGAAGACGATAGTTCACCCCTGAGAACACGGAGAGCATTGAAGGTCAAATCAATACGCTCTCACGATCCTCGTGTCTGATCTCGGGCTTTATAAAACGTAAGCCCAACAAACGCTTTTCTCTGTGCTCTCTGTGTCCTCTGTGGTGAATAATCTCTAGCGTGAATCTCGACGACACCATCGTCGCCATTGCCACGCCTCCGGGACGCGGTGGGATTGGTGTTGTACGCCTCTCTGGTGCAGACGCGAAAAACATCGCGCATACCATGCTGCGCCTGTCGCATGATCGTGAACTTGAGCCCGGCCGCGCCCACTTTGGCGAGCTGATTGATCCCGCCACTGGCGAGCGCATCGACGAGGTCGTCGCGACATTTTTCGCGAAGCCACACTCCTATACCACCGACGATGTGGTCGAGATCTCCTGCCACGGCTCGCCTGTCGTGTTGCGGCATGTGGTGGAAATGGCAGTTGCCGCGGGCGCACGCCTGGCCGAGCCTGGCGAGTTCACGATGCGAGCGTTTCTCAACGGCCGCATCGATCTGACGCAGGCCGAAGCGGTCCGCGATCTCATCGACTCGCAGACGCTTTACCAGGCACAGGTCGCGGCGCGTCAATTGGAAGGCGCGTTGTCGAAGCGGCTGCAGCCGATCAAGCAAAAGCTGGTTGAGCTGATCGCTACTATGGAAGCCGGCGTCGACTTCGCCGAGGACGACGTCGCCGTCATTCCAGACCAGCAGATCCTGGCGCGCATTTCCGCCATTCGCGCGCCGCTGCAAGAACTGCTCGCCAGCTTCGCCTTCGGGAAGGTTGTGCACGAAGGACTGACGCTGGCGATTGTTGGCCGGCCAAATGTCGGTAAATCAAGCTTGTTTAATCGCCTGGTCGAGCGTGAGCGCGCCATCGTCACGGCCACGCCTGGCACAACGCGCGATCTCGTCACCGAGACCGTCTCGATCGAAGGTATTCCGGTGCACCTCATCGACACCGCCGGCATTCGCGACGCGGAAGATGAAGCCGAGAGCATTGGTGTGCGTAAATCGATGGAAGCGCTGGCCGACGCCGACATCGTGCTGGTTGTCTTCGATCTAGCAAATCCCGCGGACACGTTCATCCGTTTGGGAACCGCGCGGGCGGTGCTTATGGTGCACAACAAGATTGACCTTGTGCCGGAGGCTCGCCTCCAGGTCGCGGCGCCAGCTTCGCCCGGCGCACCAACCATGCTGGCGGAATGGATTGGAACGTCGGCGCTGACCGGCGAGGGTATCCCCGAACTGCGCAAGAAGATCTTGCAGCTTGTAATCGGCGATGGTGCGCAACGCGAGAGCGGCTTTCTCACCAACGTGCGCCACAAGCATCTGGTTAGCGATTCGATTGCCGCGCTCGACCAAGCAACGGCAGCCGTTCCGCAGAAGATTCCGCACGAGATGATCCTGCTCGACCTCTACAATGCGTTGCGGCCGCTGGACGAGCTCACCGGGGCAACGACCGCCGATGACATCATCAACCTGATCTTCAGCTCCTTCTGCATCGGTAAGTAGCAATTGCAGGGGCTAAAGCCCATCTAGGGGTATCTCTTGCGGCACGACTGAATCGTGCCCTGATACGAAGCATGGCCTTCGAATTCTTACCGAGCCATCGCGAAGCGCAATTCCAAAATCTCCATCGCTTCGGCCAGCGCGGGATGCTGGCGCTCGACGCGCTCGGACTTCATATGGCGAAGACGGCAGGGCTCGAACAGCGCCCAATTCTCCAGATTGTGTCCGTAGCGCGAGCGGAAGTAAATTCCCGGCAGCCCCATGTCGTAGACCAGGCGCGACACCAGCATGGTCAGCGTGCGCGGCGACGAGCTCTGCAACGCCGCAGCATCGAGATCGGGAAAGCCCAGCCGCAGACATTCCGACGCCAGCCTGCGGCGCAACAGCACGATCCATTCCACGCCGCAGATGTCCGCATAATTCCCTTCCGACGATGCCGTTCCGATCACGCGATTGGAGCACCAGTTCAGCGGCACCTCGCCAATGGGCAGGAAATCGTCGTCCCCTTCGATCGCGCGCAGCTCTTCGATCAAGGCGAGATCCGGCCGGAAGCGCGCCAGCGTTTCCACGAAGCACGACACCTGCTGGCTGGATGCGTAGAGTACGCGGTACTCGCTCTCGGGATCGTCGAAGCGGTTGCCGAAGCTGCCGTCCTTGGCGCGCGACCAGTCAGGCAGCTGCCAGGCATCGGGATAGCGTGCCACGCGATAGATGGGTTGTGTGGGTATTCGAGTCTCAATGGCCAAGCGTTAGCCCCCGGCGATGAAGGCGCGCGCCGCCGCCAGGACCTCGGGCGCAACAACGGCGAGATCGCCTTCGCGCAGCAGGCGCAGGGGAACGCGATCACCCAGCTCCGGGTTCACGCCCATCAGCCACGCCTGTACAACCTCGCGCGAATCGTGTTCCAGCAGCGTGCGGACAACCTGGAATGTCAGGCGCAGGCGCGGCTCAACGTCGCCATAAGGCCGCCCACCGGAGGTCCAGCGCTCGATGGCGCGCACATCCTTCAAGCCGGCGACGTAGGCGACGAGTTTGCGGCCGATGGCGTCGGTCAGGCGCTCCACTAATGCGGAGAACTTCAACGTCAGCGACTCGCGATGCGCCTGCAATCCCGGGCGCGGGAGCGCCTTGGTAGCCACAATCACTCCTCGAACCGCGCGTTTCCGTGGAATCGGATGCAGAGATCACCTCAAAAAAGCAATAAAATCACAATTAATTAACCAACAATTTCCATGTTACGCGCTTGATTGCGGCCTGTATAGACGAATAAAAGGCGAATCTAACGAGTAAACAATCACCGACTCTGATGCGAGCCCCCGAAACTCGCTGACAGGTTCGCAGCAGCCTTGTATCAGGGCACGACTTCAGTCGTGCCGCAAGAGGCCGCTGAAATGCGGGCTTTAGCCCCTGCGAGTTCTGATCCCGGGGCTAAAGCCCCGAGACTTGTTGGATGTTTTCGGCACGACTGAAGTCGTGCCCTGATACAAAGCGGCTTAATGGAATGGGCCCTGATAGGGCTACGATTCACGGACAACGATCAACGACCTTCTCTCACGGCCGCGTATCGGGAATGGTGATGGCGCGGAACATATACGGCAGCGCTTCGGAGACAACCATCGCCGCGACGATGAGCGCGCCGCCCAGCGCCTGCTGTGTCGTCATCGGTTCCTTCAGCCACACCACGCTCAGGATCGCTGCCGTCACCGGCTCGATGCTGAAGAGCAAGGCGGCCTCCGTGGGTCCAAGGCGCGTTTGCGCGACCGCCTGTCCCCAGAAGGCAAAGACGGTGGAAAACAGCGCAAGATAGATTGTCGGGCCAAACACGCTGAGCCTGGGCAAGGTTTGTGGCAGATTCTGGAAGCCATACGGCGCCGGCAGGAAAGCTGTCACCATCAGCGTGACCAGTCCTCCAACCAGGACCTGCGTTCCTGCCAGCAGCCACGCGTTGGTGCGGCGGGCAAAGGCTCCCATCATGATGATGTGTACGGCGCAGAGGATGGCGCAGACCAGCGTCTCCAGATCGCCGCGATTGACTTGGCCGAACCCTCCCAGTGCGGCGTAGCCACCAGAAGGCGAACGAACCAGCAAATAAAGGCCGAATGTGGCGATGACGGCGCCGATGGCTGAGCTGAGTTTGATGCGCTGGCCGATGACGACGGCGAGCAGCGGCGTGAACAGCACATACAGCCCGGTGATGAAGCCAGACTTGGCGGTGGTGGTGAAGCGCATGCCGTCGGTTTGCGACCAGAAGATGACAGCCAGAACCAGGCCGAGCCAGATGCCGTCGAGCACGCCGCGCCGCACAATGGCAATGCGCTTGGCGCGAATGATGGCAAACATCAGGACGGCGGCCAGCGTGAAGCGCAGGCTCATCAGCGCGCCGACGGAGATATTGCCGTCGAGGGCAAAGCGCGTCATAGGAAAGCCCAGGCCCCAGATCGCGGCCACCGACGCGATGATCACCACGGCTGCAGGGTGGGAGATCGGTGTGGGCTGGGCGTTGCTGTCCATTCGATTCGCTGCGATTGAGAACTTTGAGTGAAACGAAACCGAGCCGTCGCAGTTTCATCCTATCGTGATTGTGGCCCGCCGGTTTGGCATCGCGCGGAGGACGAATCGCGGATAGGCGATTCAGGCTGCGATGACAAGCGGCTTCAGCAATAGTCCAACTGACTTGTTTACATATGGGGGATGGATGAGAGTTATCGTCGCTGTCTTGTTCTGTTCGTACACGCTATCGCTTTTCGCCCAGGACTGTCGCCGCATTCTGGGCGAGCAGTCAGCTGACGCCGCCTCGTTGAAGCGCGTGGAGGATCGCTGGGACGAAGCGTTCATGCGGGGCGAGACCGGGTATCTGGAATGTTTACTCGCTCCGGAATATGCCAGCGTGTCTCCGAAAGGCGTACACGACCGGGCATGGGAGCTCGAGCATGCCGCGAAGAACAAAGCAAGCTCCGCGCCCATTACGGAGGTTCCCGGAATGAGCTTCGAGATCTACGGCACTACCGGCGTGATGCGGCTGTTTAAGCCGGCATCGGCCGACGGCAAGCAGAAAGCGCAGTACATGGCGGACATCTTTGCCTTTCAGGATGGCGCGTGGCGGGCGGTGTACTCGCAGCACACGCCGGTGGAGAGCAATCATTGATGGGGGGCGACCGGAGCCACGGCGCCCTCCATATTCTGCAGTGCGCGGACAAACGCATGGTCGCTGATGCGAACACTGCCCTGAAAGGGAAGATGGATTTCGGCGATCGCGACCAGGCCCAAGAGGATTAGCAGCGAGAAAGCAGAAACCTGAAGGAAGTGCAAGAGAGCGTGAGATGAGCCGAACAAACAAGAGGAGGCGACAGTGACGAAGCCGCCGATGATGAGCACCAACCACAGCACGGGAGGCAGGTAAGACATGCTTTGCGTCACCCGGGTGCGGCGGTGCTGGGTGAGACTAGACAATTCGTAAAGGGCATGATCTTGGGCGGTGGTCTCGGCGGGCGTTGCCGCTTTGACCGACATGAGTGTGTTCCACATCTGGGTGTTGACGGCCAGACTGGCTCGGGGTAATTGGCCGGCGTACATGGCAGGCCAGTCCTGGTCGATGACCACGTTGGCATAGCCGCGCGCCAGGTTCTTCAGTTGCGCGCGTTGTTGATCGGGCAGGCCGTCGGCCAGCCAGTAGACGCTGACCAGATCGTTGGCCTCATATTCCACGTTCGACTCCGCCTGGCCAAATTCCGTCCACACGGCGTAGAGCATGAAGCCGAGGATGACAGCATAAGTCGTGCCCAGGACGCTGAGCTGCCAGCCAATCTGGTCGTTATGGGCGTAACGTCGCTCCCGCGGCCAGATCCGGTTTACCATCACCAGGAGAAGCAGAGACGCGCCGACTCCAAAGATGACGACGAAAACACTTTGTGTAGAAGTGAGCATCAGCGAATAGGCTTCTATTGAAAATTCAAGATTATAGAACGTCCAGCAAAATCGCCAGGAACGAAGTATCTAATAAGCGCAATAGATTTCGGGAACATAGATCGATTTGTGTCAGAGCACGGCTTTCCCTATACCGTCTGTTGCGGCACAACTGAAATGCGTGCCCTGACCCAGAGCAATGTATGGAATGATTTCTACGTACTCTCTCTCTATGTCACGGAGGACGCAATCATGGAACGGAAGAACATTGCCGGTAATTCGCCGTATGAACCGATTGTCGGATTTTCGCGGGCGGTGAAGCTAGGCCCGTTCGTTTCAGTGGCAGGGACGGTGGCCACGGGAGCGGACGGGAAAATCGTCGGCGAGGGCGATGTCTACGCGCAGGCGGTGCAGATCTTCAAGAATATCGGCAGCGCGCTGGAGCAGGCGGGCGCCGGCTTTGGCGACGTGGTGCGCACGCGCATGTTCGTCACCGACATCAGCCAGTGGGAAAAAGTCGGCAAGGCGCATGGCGAGGTCTTTCGCGACATTCGTCCGGCCGCGACCATGGTGGAGGTTACGGGATTCGTTTCGCCGGAGATGCTGGTGGAGATTGAGGTGGATGCGGTGATTGCGGCGGAGATGTAGAGGGCCAAACTAAGCCTGCGGAATCATCGACTCAGAAAAACCACCCGCTCCGTCCAGTCCCACTTAGCCGCGTGCCGGGCGAGTTCGAGTAAGGCGCGGACCAAGCCGCCAATAGCGGCGGGAGAGATGCTCTTCTCGTCGACAAAGATCACGCCACCGTGTTGCCGGCCCGCCTCACCCCAGGTTTTGAGCAGCGGAGGAATCGTCCTGCGATCATAAGTGACAAGCGTTAAGCCTTGCGCGACGGCCGCCTGAAGGCAAACGGAATCGTCCTGCCCCAGGAAAGCGCCGCCTTGCCATGCGGTCATGCAGTAGACGGCAAGAGCACGATTGCGGCGCCGCAGGCCAGCCGCCACTTGGGGGGAGATGTGCTCGTCCAGAAGAAGCTTGAGCATCTCAGGGCCGACCGCGTTTCGCGGCGGTGAATTCAGCCGTTTGTGGAAGCAGCCGTTTGAGGCTCTCGGCATCGGCCGCGTCATTTGCCGCGAGAGCTTCCTCGATCTCTTGCGGGAAGGCGCGGGCGTAGTTCGCGGCAGCGTGAACCTTCGCTTCGGGCCAGTTCAGGTGCTTCGCCACGGCGGCCACAAGGTTCTGGTAGCTCCGCAGCAAGAGGACGACCTCCCAAACCGCGAGCGTGCTGCCCTGGAGGTAGGCCTGGCGGCCAGCCATCGAGTCG
>Ga0335074_10008690_pt1 | contig 14127 bp, 11 predicted proteins | sample Lox_Sample_23_FD_206715 | JGI IMG/M metagenome (GOLD analysis project Ga0335074, IMG submission 206715) | Soil microbial communities from Loxahatchee National Wildlife Refuge, Florida, United States - Lox_Sample_2.3 | ecosystem: Environmental > Terrestrial > Soil > Wetlands | place: USA...
TCGTCACCACCCTCACGGCCACGCCGGTGTTCGAACTCGTCTATGGACGGCACCGCGACATGTCAGAGAACAGCCCGGCGGAGTCTGCCCACGCGGGGGCGGAACATCAGCGGGCATGGGCCGAATCTAGTGATGTCGCCCCCGCAGCGACCTAAAGCCGTCGGCACGCTAGCCATTGACCGGCCCTAATGCCAACCGGTTGCGTGAGGCTAGTCGTTCGTTGCTCACCCTTGCGGATAGCCGCGCTGGCGTTCCGTGGACTCGCCGGTTTCAGCTGAGCGCAACGCCAACAACGTCTCGCGCAGCTCTCCAAATCGGTGTTCTCCCAGAACATCCCGCCAACGCTTTTCTATGTCGAGCGCGGTGGAGCGCATCACGCGTAATGCGTGACGGCCCCGGGGTGTGAGCTCGATGATCCGCGCGCGGGCGTCGGAGGGGTGAGGCCCGCGAACGACGTAATCGCACCGTTCCAGTGCGGCCACCGCCTGGGCCACCGCCTGCCGGCTGACCCTGAGCTGCTCAGCCAGATCTGACGCGTGCAAACCCCCGGCCGCCAGCGGCACCAGGGCAACCGCCTGCCCGGGCCGAATGCCGTCGAGCCCGGCCGCCGCGAAAGCCGCCCTCAAGCGAGGTGCTCCGGACGCGGCCACCAGATTCACGAGTGCCGGCACCGTGGGCTCCCACTTGGCATCTCGAACAGCTCGCATGGGCTACCAGTGTGCCACCTGTACGGCAATTGACAAGTTACTTGTCAAATATCGGGAGGGCTGCCACGATGGGGACATGCGATCTCGATACTTTCGGGCACTCGTCGTGGGTCTCCTCGGAGCCTTGGTCGTGGTACTCGGCGGGTGCGTCGGTGACGGTCACGCATTCGGAACACCTGGTGCGCAGTCGATTCCGGTCGGGCAGTCCACACAAACCATCGACGTCGGCGGGGTCACTCGAACCTTTCACCTGTACCGCCCACCAGGACTGAGCGACGGTACGCCGCTGGTCGTGATGCTGCATGGCGGATTCGGAACGGGAGCGCAGGCCGAACGCTCTTACCACTGGGACGGGCAAGCCGATGCCGGGCATTTCCTGGTCGCCTACCCCGACGGACTCAATCGCGCCTGGAACGCCGGGACTTGCTGTGGTGAGCCTCAGCGCGCCAACACCGACGACGTCGGCTTCATCACCGCCATGGTCGGAGCGATCGAGCAAGAAATGCCGATCGATCGGGCGCGCGTCTATGCAACCGGTATGTCAAACGGGGCCATGATGGCGCTTCGGTTGGGCTGTCAGACCGACACGTTCGCCGCAATCGCCCCCGTGGCAGGCACCCTGCTGACCGACTGCTCAGGAGCACGGCCACTATCGGTGCTGCAGATACATGGCACCGCCGACGACAGAGTCCCCTACAACGGCGGGCCAGGCAAAGCGTTCTCAGCCGACGGCACGGCGCGCGTCGACGGCCCGTCGGTGGAGTCCGTCAACGCGACGTGGCGCGGGATCGATGCGTGCGGACAACCGAACTCGACTACCGCCGGCGACGTGATAACTCAGACGGCCGGGTGCGCCGACGGCCGCACAGTGGAATTGATCTCGGTGACAGGGGCGGGCCACCAGTGGCCGGGCGGTGACCCGAGCCCGCTCGCGCAATGGATCGGCAACATCCCGGCACCGTCGACGGCGCTCAACGCTACCGACACGATCTGGCAGTTCTTCGCCCCGAACCATCGCTAGCGGGACGGTATGACATTCGCGACCACCCCGGGGCGTGTAGCGCAGTCAATGTCGTGACGATACTTTGGCGACGGCTCACCGGATCCATCATCCCGGCTGACTTCAGTCCGACCAAGGGTACGCAAACAGTGGCCCGGTGATCGCAGATGAAAGGAGCGCCATCAGTACGCAGACGATCAGGAGCCAGATCGCCCGGGCGAAGAGTCGGAACTGGTTGGCCGGGGCCAGCTCGCAGCGGATGACGGTGCGCAGCCGGTCCAGATCGCCGGCAGTCAGGAACACGCTCCCCGTCCCGACCCTCAGCATGTAGCCGCACGTCCCGCTGGGCCGGTCCAAGCGTACGAGGAGGAGCCGATCCCCATCGCTGTCTCGCAGGCCGATGAGGCTGGTTAACTCAGGTTGTCGCACGGTATTCCCCTTAGGCTGGGCTGGGACTTCCTGTGCTTGAAGAATATACGTTACTCGCCGCAATTATTGCGGGCAATATTCTGTCTCACAATCGATTTCGTACCCGCAACCAACTGAGTAGCGCGCGCCCGTCGAGCTCTCAACCCCTGCGTATAGACGCGCAGATGCGCGTTCAGCCTGCGTGGAGACCCAGCATGCGCTGCTCAAAGAGGTCAGCACCGCGGGCCACTCCGCCGGTGGCGGCGAAGCCCGCTGCGACCCGTTTCGCTCCGTCCGTCATCGTCATCGCTTCTCGCACCTTGGTGCGCAGCTGCAACGGCGACAGTTTGTTGGCGTGTAGGCGGGTTCCGCATTGGGCTACTTCCACGCGTTGTGCGACTTCGAATTGGTCACGCCCGAACGGGACGACACAAACCGGTACGCCGTGAGCGAGCGCCTGTTGAGTCGCGCCCATCCCGCCGTGCGTGACCGCACACACGGCGCGGTCGAGCACGGCGGGATGGGCGACGAACCGGCACACCGTCGCATTGGGCGACGGCGTGACTTCATCGGGTTGCCTGGTCGGCACGGTGGCGACCACATGGACCGGTTCGTTGGCCAATGCGGCCAGCGCGGTCGGAACAAGATCGGTGTCTGCTTGTTTCTCCGTCGAGGTCGTGACCAGGATGATCGGTCGGTCGATCGAGCCGAGCCAGCCCGGGATCGCATCCGGCCCGGGGTCGAGCGGGCAGTGACCGATCATCTGCACCGCATCGCCCCAATCGGTTTGTGGGTACTGGAACGGCTTGCCGCTCGCGACAAGCATCAGCGGTGCCCGCCGCAGAAACTCATCGAGCGAAGCGACCGGCCCAAGATTGACCTCCGCACGAATCCTGTTGACTGGCGGCAGCATTACCCTCTCGATAGACCTCATCACCACGGTCTGCACGGCGGCATTGCGTATCTGGCCGCGCATACCGGGCAGTGGTCTAAGACCCAGTCCGAAGGGCGGCACGCCAGGTGATCGCAGCGGTGGTGTGTACGGCGAGAAACACGTCCATGGGATGTCGCCGGCCTCGGCAACCGAAAGAGCACCCCAGCAATTCACATCAACCAGCAATGCGTCCGGATGGACCCGCGCCACCGTCTCGGCCAGATCGGTGGCTTCGTGCACGGCACGCCGGCCGAACACCGCGACCGACAACTTCAGCGACGCCCGAGGATTGGTTGTTTTCCAATCGTCCAGCTCGATCCGCTCGATCCGCGGGTCGATCGCGTCCGTGGTGAATCCGAGCCGTTGGCCGATTTCGACAGCGGTGGAAAGGGTTCGCAAATGAATGGTGTGGCCGCGATGGGACAACTCTGCTAGTAGTGCGCTGATTGGTAGTAGGTGACCCAGTCCCGGGGACGTGTAGGCCAGTATCGTCGCCATCGTCGTCACTCGCCGCTCAGACGATTCGCGCTCAGACGATTCCGTTGACCATTTGGCTCGCTTCGGCGAGTCTGCCCCGGGCATCGAGCCTCTTGCAAACCGAGAGGTATTGCTTGGCCAGCTCCGCGTACCCGCCGAAGTCGTCTTCCGACTTGGCGAGCAGCGCTCGCGATTTCAGCCACCACAGGTCCAGTGACGGAATGCCAGGCCGACGGTCCTTCCAGTAATCAACGATTCCGTGCGCCTCGGTGAGGTCATCGGTGGATCCGCGCTCGATGAGAAGACCGACCAGTGCCTCACCGGCGCAACCAATCAAAATACGCGAGCCGCCAATCGTGTGAAACGCAAACATGGCACGAAGGTCATCGATCGCTTCGTCAATTCGCCCGTGGCGGGCAGCGTCGATCGCCAACTCGGCACCGACGGCCGGCAATGCGAAAGCAAAGGCTTTGTGCTTGCGCATGTTCGCCTGGGCCTTGTTGAGCACGTCGATCCCCTCGTTGAGCGCCGCATCGTCCTCCGCCTGCAGCAATACCGTTCCGCAGGCCAACTGCGCGACGATGATCTCGCTAATTTCGCCAAAGGATTCCGCGCGCCGCAACGCCTCGCGCACATGATCGACCGTCTCGTCAGCTTGATCGACGCCCAACACCGTCGTCACGACCACATATATCAGTATCAACGCGTAGCGGGGGGATTGGAGCGCGCGCGCGCGCTCGAGTTCGTCTCGGAGACGCCGCCTACCCTGCTCGTGGCGGCCGATGCACATCTCGATGACGCCCAGAAGAGCGTCTGCCGAGATAAGTTCGTCCGCTGGTACATCCGTAGATCGTGCGTGTAGCGCATCGATAACCTTCAGCGCGGCATCGAATTCGCAATTTGCGAATCGCACAAATGCCGCCGCGTTGAGGATGATGGATCTGGTCTCAGCATCGCAGTCAATCTGGTTGGCCATATCCTCGAGCCCCGACACCAGCGCCACGGCCTCGGGAACGCGGTTCTCGTTGACCGCGAACGAAAACGCTAGTCCGGCTGTTGCCAGCGCCAGCGATGTCAGATCACCCGTTTGCGTTGTCAGATCACGAAACTCGCGGTAACGCTCATCGATGGCCGCATCACAGCCTACGTAGAGCATCGTCGAAATCAGCATCGTGCGCGGCCCGGTGCGCATGGCGATGACGTCGTCGTGGTCATCGGGTAACTCATCGGCGACGCGGCGGGCACTCTCCCAGCGTGCGCGTGCCGCCGGAAAATCGCGAGGCCGAAGCCATTCCGCCGCCCGCATGTGCCAACGATAAGCATCAGCCAGTTCACCGGCCGCCTCCAGATGAGTGGCGATCAACGCCGCATTCTCATCGGCGGAACTGGGGTTGTGCGCCTCAATGGCGGCGGCCAGCCTGCGGTGGGCCTGCACGCGAGCGGTGCTCAATTGTGATTCATAAGCGACCATGCGCACCAGCGGATGACGGAAGCAATAGCGTTGTCGCCGAACAAATTCAGTCTGATCGATCAGCTCTGCCGACACCAGTTCGGTCAACCTTGTGGACACGCTCGCCGGCTGCAGATCATGAAGGGTGTCCATGTCGAAATCCATACCGATCACCGCGGCGGTATTCAATACCGCCTTCGTTGGAGCGGACAGCCGGTCGATGCGGGCCGCGATGGTCGCCTGCAGCGTGGCGGGCACGCCAACCTCATTAATGTCCGAGGTCGACACGTATGCGCCACGCTCCCCGCGCAGCACGCTACGCTCAGCCAAGTCGCGCACGATCTCCTCGGCGAAGAACGGATTCCCAGCGGCGCGCTCGGCGACCGTCTGGCCCAGTGCACTAACCGAAGGGTCGCGACCGAGCAGTTCTGACACCAGTGCTGCGTTTTCTGAGTCACTCAGCGGCGCAAGGGCAACAGTGTGGGCACCAGCCACCCTCCTCAACACGCCTTGGTATTCGGGGCGGTAGGTGACCAGCACCAGCGAGGGCATCTGCGGGACCACCGTGACGAAGTCGGCCAGCATCGACTCGCTGACCTCGTCGATCCAATGGGCGTCTTCAACGACGTAGACCGTGGGTGCGTTGCGGGCCAACGAAGCGGCATTCAGCAGCTTTGCCAACCGTCGCCGACGCGCGTCAGGATCGATTGCCGGTAAAGGAATATTCGGATCGGCGATGCCGAGTAGGTCATCGAGCAGAAGCAGGTCCTCAGGGTCTGCGTCCGGAACCCGATTGCGCACTCGATCACGAGCGGTCTGCCCGTCAAGACCATCGACGCCGAACGCGGCCCGCAGCAGCCGCGCCACGGCATGAAACGGGACCTGGCTGGTGTGCGACTCACAGAAGGTGGCGAATACCTCCGCGCCACGGCAGGCCGCCGTCGCCGTAACCTCGCGTACGATACGGCTCTTACCGATGCCAGGCGAACCCACAACGCCCACCACCGCACCGTGCCCGTCGATGGCACGGACCAACAAAGCCTCGACACCGGCCATCTCACATTGCCGGCCCACAAGATTGGACTCAGCACGCCCGGCAGCGCGGTGCCGATCGCCCATACCCAACAGTCGGCGCGCACGCACCGGGGTGTCCCTGCCTTTGATCCGCACCAGCTCGGTGTCTCCAAGCGCAGCAGCACTCTCAACCAGCCGGGCGGTGGACTGGCTGACCATCACCCCGCCCGCCGGTGCCACCGACTCCATCCGTTGAGCCATGCCGACCTGCTCACCAACGGCGGTGTACCCGAACGGTCCGGAACCGATCGCGCCGGCGATCACCCGACCAGAGTTAAGTCCCACCCGCAGCTGCAGCTCGACACTGTCGCGCTCGTGGACGTCGACGGCAAGCCGCTTCGCCTCCTCCTGAACTCCCAAGGCCGCCAGACAAGCCCGAACGGCATGGTCCTCAAACGCCACCGGCGCGCCGAACACCGCCATGAGCCCGTCGCCGGTGAACTTGTCCACCGTGCCGCCGTACCGCTGGATCACCACCGCACAGCGGTCGACGAGGTCGGCCATGATTTCCCTGAGCCGCTCAGTTCCCACCGTCGAGGCGATCTCCATCGAGTGCACCACGTCGGCGAAAAGGACGGTTACCTGCTTGTACTCCGCATGTGTGCCATGCTCGGTGACAGGTGCACCACAGCTGTCACAAAATCGTGCACCCTCTCGCGGCTCGGTGCCACACGTGCGGCACACGGTCATCCGGCCCTCCGCCGCTTCCGGCCCCCGGGTTTCCCGATTCATCAGCATAGGGCACGCGACGATTCGCAGAACAAGTTCAAAGAGGTTTCAAAAGGTCGTCACCAGCGGCACGTCTCCGCACTTTGAGGGGACGTGTCGCTGGCCTGTCACCCATTCACCCCAATTTCATGCGCCGACTGGCTGGCTCGGCGCCAACCTTTCGGGTGCCAGCACCCGAAAGGTTGGATAATCAAGAACGCCCTATTCGCTCGTCTTCGCTGCATCTCGACAGCAACTAGCGCGCCATGTTGGCGAAGCGGGACAGGTGCAGCTGGTGAGCGACGGTCACCGTCTTGGTCGGGCCGTTGCGGTGCTTGGCCAGAATCAGGTCGGCCTCACCGCCACGCGGGTCGTCACGTTCGAACGCATCCGGCCGGTTCAACAGAATGACCAAATCGGCATCCTGTTCTAGCGAGCCCGATTCGCGAAGGTCGGCCAGCATCGGCTTCTTGTCGGTGCGCTGCTCAGGGCCACGGTTGAGCTGGCTGATCGCGATGACCGGAACCTCGAGCTCCTTGGCCAAAAGCTTTAAGTGGCGGGAGAATTCGGACACCTCGATCTGCCGCGACTCGACCTTCTTGCCAGAAGTCATCAGCTGCAGGTAGTCGACGACGATCAACCGCAGATCGGCCCGTTGCCGCAGCCGGCGCGCTTTGGCGCGGATCTCCATCATTGTCAGATTCGGCGAGTCGTCGATATACAGTGGGGCCTCGCTGATTTCGCTCATCCGCCGCGCCAGCCGGGTCCAGTCGTCGTCGCTCATTCGGCCCGAGCGCATATCGGAGAGCTTGATCTTCGCCTCGGCCGACAACAGCCGCATCACGATCTCGGACTTACTCATTTCCAACGAGAAGATGACGCTGGCCATCCGATGCTTGATCGAGCAGGACCGCATGAAGTCGAGTCCGAGCGTGGAGTTGTGCGTCGGCACCATCCCTCGCCCGGCCAGATACAGGTGTGCGCGGTTGTCGACCTCGACGCACCGGACCGGAACACTGCGAACCGGGCGCACCGCCTCCACTTGCAGCACCGGAGCCATCAACGTGGTTGCGCCCGAGCGCTCCCCGTAACGCACGTTGGATCCCGCTGCGGCGATGGTGTCCAGGCCGGCCCGCAATAGACCCGTGGTGCGGATGCCATAACCCGTCGGCCACTGGTGGTCGGCATCGGCAACGATGACCGTGCCGTCGGAGAATTCCACCTCGTAGCACGGCCGGCCCAGCATGACATCGGTCGCGGCCACTACTCGCGTCGGCCGCCCGTCGGCGCCCAGCAATTGATCACCGACGGCGACGTCACCCATCGTGGTCCAGCCATGCGGTGTCGGCAGCGGCGTATTCAGCGCCAGCGCCTTGCCTACCCCAGGCCGCGCCGCGACGATGATCATCTGACCCGGGTGCAGTCCGTTGGTCACCTCGTCGAGTTCGGTGAACCCGGTGGGCACCCCGCGTGCCAGACCGCCGTTGGACGCGATCGCGTCGATCTCGTCCATGGTCGGCTGCAGCAGGTCCTCCAGCGGGACGAAGTCCTCGGAGAGCCGCCGATCGGTGACGTCGTAGATCTCGGCCTGCGCGCGGTCGACCACCTCGGCGACGTCGGCACCCTCGGCGCCCGCGTAGCCGAACTGCACCACCCTGGTGCCGGCCTCCACCAGCCGGCGCAGCAACGCCTTCTCAGCGACGATCTCCGCGTAGTAGCCGGCGTTGGCCGCCGTCGGCACCATCGAGATCAGGGTGTGCAGGTAGGGCGCACCACCGATGCGGCGCAGCAGGCCGCGGCGATCCAACTCGGCGGCCACCGTCACCGCGTCGGCCGGCTCGCCCCGCCCGTAGAGGTCCAGGATGGCGTCGTAGACGTTCTGGTGCGCCGGGCGGTAGAAGTCGCCGGGCCGCAGCTTTTCCAGGACGTCGGCGATGGCGTCCTTGCTGAGCAGCATCCCGCCCAGCACCGACTGCTCGGCTGCCGGATCCTGCGGCGGCTGACGGCCGTAGTCCTCGCTGGGCGCGTCCATGCCGGGGTGGCCGAGATCGTCAACGACCGCCATAGCCTCCCCGCTCCCTCCGGCACACTGCTCGAACGCACATTCGATGTTGGCGTATTGACGCTAAGCCCTGCCTCCGACACCGCTTGGGTCAAACACCGCGATCGCCCCTCGACCGAGTCGACGCTAAAGGTTGCTGGCGAGGACTCAAAACGAGGTTGTTCATAGACCTGTGCATCGTGTGTGCATATCCGTGAGCGGCTGTGTTGAGGGGGTGTGGAGAACTTGTGGAGCAATATGCGGCATTACGACATCACTGCAGATAAGCGGACCACACAGCTACACACTTCGTGTGGATGGGAATCTCTTCGGCGTGTCGGGCCGGGTTGCCGCTTCGGGCGTGTTGCGTTTCAGGTAATGATTCGCGGCGTTAACGGACGGTTACGTTCGCTAACAGTCGCGCTTGCGTGCAAGTTCGCCAGCCTGCGCAGCAACGACAAACCCCGGTGGCGGCCCATCAGGCCCCCACCGGGGTAGGGATCGAGCTTTAGCCCTCGGCGACGACGTCGAGTGCGATTTGCACGTCCACGTCCGGGTGGACATGCAGCGTGACCGGATGGTTACCAACGGCTTTGATGTGGCCCTTGGGCAACCGGACGATGCGCTTGTCGAGATTGGGTCCGCCAGCTTTTTTGATCGCGGTGACGATGTCGCCAGAGGTGACCGAGCCGAACAGCTTGCCTGAGTCGCCAGAGGTCTTCACCGACAAAGCAACCGCGCCCAGCGCCTCGATCGCCGTCTTGATTTCGTTGGCGTGCTCAAGGTCTCGCACTTGTTTGGAATCACGGGCGCGACGGATGTCCTCAACCTGCTTCTGCGCGCCGCGCGACGCGACGATCGCCAGGCCACGCGGGAGCAAGAAGTTGCGGCCGTATCCGTCTTTGACCTCAACGGTGTCGCCGACGGAACCAAGGTGGTCGACGTCGGTGGTCAAAATGAGCTTCATCTTTTCGTCAATTCCGTTCTGCGTGAGCCGTTTACCGCGTCGAAGAAGTGAACGGCAGCAGGGCCACCTCGCGGGCGTTCTTGACCGCGAGCGCGATGTCACGCTGGTGCTGCACGCAGTTTCCAGTGACGCGACGCGCGCGGATCTTGCCCCGCTCGCTGATGTAGGTGCGCAGCAGCTGAGTGTCCTTGTAGTCGATATCTTGCTTTTTCTTGCCGCAGAACACGCACTTGCGTGTCTTGACCGGCTTTTCCGGTGCCGGTCGCCGCTTATTGGACTTGGCCATGTTTGTCTCTTTCGTTTATGGCGAGCTGGAAGTTGGTTAAAAAATCAGAAGGGTGGTTCGTCGTCGCCGCCGCCGAACGAACCCGACGCCGGGGCGCTGCCCCACGGGTCGTCGCCGCCGGCGCCGCCGGTGGTCTGGGCCGGCTGACGAGAGCCCCCGCCACCGCCGCCGAAGCCACCACCGCCACCGCCGCTGCGGCTGGCCTTGTTGACCTTGGCGGTGGCGTAGCGAAGCGACGGGCCGATCTCGTCGACCTCGACCTCCACCACGGTGCGCTTCTCGCCCTCGCGGGTCTCGAACGAACGCTGCTTGAGCCGCCCCTGCACGATCACCCGGGCGCCCCGGGTCAGGCTTTCGGCCACGTTCTCGGCGGCCTCACGCCAGATGTTGCACCGCAAGAACAGCGCCTCGCCGTCCTTCCATTCCCCGCTCTGGCGGTCGTAGATCCGCGGTGTGGAGGCCACGGTGAAGTTCGCGACGGCTGCACCGGACGGGGTGAACCGCAACTCGGGGTCAGCGGTCAGGTTTCCGACGACGGTGATGGTGGTGTCACCAGCCACAGCGACCTCCTGGTCCTCGTGGGCCTGCCGGAATCGGCAGGTGAGTGGTCATGAGCATGCTCTCGCCGAGCCTACGCAACGGCTCCGACGCCATGCCGGCATTCGCCAACAGCCTTGATCTAATGACCGGCTCAGTGCTTATCGGTGCGCATCACTTTGGTGCGCAACACCGACTCGTTCAGGCTGAGCTGACGGTCGAGTTCGGACACCGTCGCGGGCGCGGCCTTGAGGTCGATGACCGCGTAGATGCCTTCGGCATGCTTCGCAATCTCGTACGCCAGCCGGCGCCGGCCCCAGATGTCGACCTTCTCCACGGATCCGCCGTCTTTGCGGACGACGTTGAGAAAGGTCTCCAACGACGGGGCTACGGTGCGCTCGTCGAGGGTGGGGTCAAGGATGACCATGATTTCGTATGGACGCATGGGAACCTCATCACCTCCTATGGTCGTGTGCGGCCACGGTCTTCTCCGTGGCAGGAGGGTCGCCTGCGTCGGCAACCGGCTCAGGTTACCGGATGGTGGCTGAGCTTGCGAAATCCGCGTCGGCCGCGGGGTTGCGCGGGGCCGATTTTCGAAGGTGAGCCGGACGCAGCCAGGGCGCCAGCCAGCTGGGCGGCGCGTCGGCGGCCCGGTCGAACACCCCGCCCGCCGGATCGTCCACCCGCCCGCCCCAGCGCACCAGGTCGTCCAGCGGCCGGTAGATCTGGCGGACCACCAGCACGCACAGCGCCAGCACGGCGACATCCCGCAGCAGCACCGTGACGGTGAACCACTGCTCCGGCAACCCGCGATCGGGCACGCTGTAGAGGTAGTACATCCGCGGCACCCACACCAGCGCGTCGATCGTCATCCAGGCCAACAGGATTCGGCGATGCGGCAACGCCAGCACCGCCAGCGGTACCAGCCACAGCGAGAACTGCGGACTCCACACCTTGTTGGTCAACAAAAACGCCGCTATCACCAGGAACGCCAGCTGTGCCACGCGTGGCCGACGCGGCGCAGTCAGTCCGACGTAAGCAATTGCCGCACAGGACAATACGAATAGCGCCAGAACGACCTCGTTCAGTCGCTCCGGAGGCTGCCAGAAACCGAGGTTCGGGTCGAAGCCCTGCCAGCCGGTGAGCGATTTGACGACGTTGAACAGCGAATCCATGTCGTCGCCGCGGCGGGCGTTGAGCCGGAAGAACTCCGACCAGCCCCGCGGGAAGAGCACCATCACCGGCAGGTTCACGGCCAGCCAGGTCACGACCGTCGTGGCCGCGGTGCGGGCCACCTCGCGGAGCCGCCCGGTCCGGATGCCCAGCACCAGCAGCGGCCCCAACAACAACGCCGGATACAGCTTGGCCGCGACACCGAGGCCGAGCAGCACACCGGCCAGCAGCGGTCGCCGCCGCGCCCATGCCAGCAGCCCGCCGATCGCCAAAGCCGTTGCCAGCGCGTCGAAATTCGTGAACATCTGGAAGATCACCAGCGGGGACGCGCCGACCAACGCCGCATCCCACACCCTTCGGCCCGCCAGCCCCGCCGTGGCCCACAACGTGGTGAGCCACGCCAACGCCAGCCCGAGTGCGGCGATGTCGAAAAAGACCACCACCTCCGCGACCACCGGCAGCGCGGTCACCTTGCTCAACGCGGTGTAGGTCTTGGCCAACGCCATCGACACGTACTGATACACCCCGGTCAGCACCGGATACTCCATGTAGCGCACCGCGGGCCGGCCGTCATAGCGGGTCTGCGGCTTGCCGCTGGCATCCTTCTCGACCCAGCTGGACTTGTACGGAAACTTGCCCTGGCTCAACAACTCCGCGCCGTACAGCGGCACGGTGTCGGAGTAGCACAGCTCGTAATAGGCGCGCTGGTTCTGCCAGTTGGCGACCCGGTGATCACCCGGCCCGGTTCCGGTGCTCTGCAGGCACGGCGCCTTCGTCGTCCAGCCCAGCGCCAGGAACACCAGCGCGATCAGAAACATCACCCGCAGCGGGGTCAGGAACGCCGTGCGTCCGATCACCGCGTGCCGGCCCACCGGGCCGCCGACGACCTCGGACAGCGCCGCGCCTAGAAAGTCGGTGCGACTGGGGCAGTCTCGGTCGTCGGCGGAGCGCAGGTCGGCGGCCAACGGCCGCGGCGAAATAATGGGATGGCCGGTGTCGGCGCCGATCACGGCGGCGGAACAGGCTCGGGCGGTCCCGGCGGCGCTGGCACGGGTGCCGGCGGCGCGACAGGAACCGTCGTCGGCGGCCCGATCGGGATCGTGATGCCCGGTGCCACTTCGATCGTGGGCTGGATAACCTGCATCTGTGGGGGCGGGGGTGGCGCCGGCGCTGCCGGCACCCCGGCGGAGCCACCGATCTCGCCCGGCTTCGGGAAGGACTCGGTGCTGGTGCCCTTGAGCGCACCGTCCATGGTTGCCTTCCAGATGTCCGACGGCAGACCCGAACCGTAGATCGGCGAACCCCACTTGTTGACCAGTGGCTTGTCGCCGGTGACGGTGCCCACCCATACCGCTGTCGACAGCGACGGGGTGTAGCCGACCATCCAGGCATCTTTGTCGGCGTCGGTGTCACCCAACTGCGTGGTGCCGGTCTTCGCGGCGGACGGCCGCCCACCGGCCAACGCGTGGCCGCGCGAATACGAAGCGATCGGCTGCATCGCCGAGGTGACGTTGTCGGCGACGTCCTTGGGGATCCGCTGTTCACCGTTGTTGTCGGAGTTGGTGGCATCGAACAGCACCCGGCCCTCGGCGTTGACCACCTTCTGCACGAAATGCGGTCGGTGGTACATACCCGACGCGGCCAGCGTGGCGTACGCCGACGCCATGTCGAACACCCGAGTCTGGTACTGGCCCAACACGATTCCGTTGTTGGGCGGGCCGCCCTTGCCGTCTTCGGACAGCGTGTGCGCCACACCGGGGAAGCTGGTCGCGATACCCGTCTGGTGTGCGGCGTCCGCGACGTCGTCGGGGCCGTGCTTCAACTTCAGCATCAGCCGGTAGTACGAAGTGTTCAGCGACCGCTTGAGCGCCTCGGCGATATTGCACGTTCCACAGCTCTCGCCCTCGACGTTGGTGATCTTGATGCCGTTGACCGTCAGCGGTGAGCTGTCCACCTGATAGCCCAGACCGATACCTTGCTCCAGCGCGGCGATCAGCGCGAACACCTTGAACGACGAACCGGTCTGCAGCCCGGCTTGGGCGAAGTCGAAGCCGTGCGCATCGCTGCCACCGTAGTAGGCCTTCACCGCGCCGTTGTGCGGATCGATGGAGACAACGGCGGTGCGCATGTCCGGCGCCTGGCCTTCCATGTACTTCGACACCGCGTCCTCTGCGGCCTTCTGCGCTTGCGGATCGATGGTGGTGGTGACCTGAAGCCCCTGGGTGTTGAGCGTCTGCTCGTCGATGTTGAACAGCTCGAGCAGCTCGCGGCTCACCTGCCGTTGGATCAACCCGTCGGGCCCGGTGGTCTGGTTTTGCGCGCGGGCCTGATCGGGCGGCACCGTCGGCGGAAACAGTTGAGCCGC
>Ga0335074_10008692_pt1 | contig 14126 bp, 12 predicted proteins | sample Lox_Sample_23_FD_206715 | JGI IMG/M metagenome (GOLD analysis project Ga0335074, IMG submission 206715) | Soil microbial communities from Loxahatchee National Wildlife Refuge, Florida, United States - Lox_Sample_2.3 | ecosystem: Environmental > Terrestrial > Soil > Wetlands | place: USA...
GAAGGATCAGGCGCCGCGAAGTAGGTTGGGGATCCTCTGCAGCAGTCGCGGCAGGTCACTACGAGACCGGGTGAGCGCGTCGCGCAGGGCCGCGTCCGCGCCGGACTCGATCGCCTGGCCATGGCCGACGAGCAGGCGCTCGGGCTCGAGCCGCGAAAACTGCTTGCGTGGCGGGGTCAGGCGCAGCATGGGATGCACTCCGACCCGGCGCCCGAGCGCGAACGCCGGTGCCGTACCGACCGCCTCGGCAACGACCAGGGTCTCCCGCTTAGCCCACCAGAGCGCGACCTCGCGCCAAGCTCTGTTCGAGATCACCGGGATCGTCTGAAAAGGTGTCCCGACCGCGTTAACCGGTAGGCGCAAGAGCGGCACGTCGAGGCGGTGCGCGAGCCGCTCGCAATCGCGGTTGTGGCGATCGAGCAACTGCAGCACACCGGCCGGCGTGCCGAGCTCGGCCACGGCAGCAAGCGCCTCGACGTCCTCGTAAGGGTCGATGAGCCATACCCGACCATCGTCGAGAAGCCCATGGGCGGCGCGCGCCATCGCACCTTGCTCGATCCAGGTGACGCCAAGCACGTGCCGCTGGAGTGTGACCGCCATCAACCGCAACGATGTCAGACTCACGCCACCGCGGTGACGAACGACTCGGCCCGATTGTCTGAGGGTCGCGTTGTTCGGTCATCCACCACCGAACATCCAGGGTGCTCAGCTCGGAACGGCACACGGCATCGCCGACCTAGTCTCAATTGAGGTGCGGGATGTCGTTCGCAGTGAGCCCCCGGGCTATGCGAACACGACGAGACGCCCGAGCGGGCCCGGCCCCGACGCGGTTCGGCGTCGGCCTGTGGCGTGACCACAACCGCCGGCTGTCGCGAGGTCGAGGCACCCGGCTGCTGCTCGCGTGGCATAGGAGCAGCGGGGCCCGAGTGGGTCCGAGAACGAAAGCGGTCGTGCCGATCCGGGCCGGCGCGCGATCGGATGTGAGCGAAGGCGCGGCGCGGCGGGCCAGGTCGCCGACTGGCGCTGTGCTCACTGCCGGCGCCGACCCGATGAGCTGCGAGCGCTTGCGGACCGCTGCGGGATTCGCGGCTTGCAAGCACTCACCGACCTCGGCAACCGGGGTGCTCGTACCTCGGTAGCGACACGGAGGGCGGTGCCGACGTGCGGTCTTCCGCTCCACCCGGCGGATGCAGCCGTCTCGGCCCGCGCCGCGACAGCGCTGCTGCTCGTCCCGAGCGGACACCTGGTTAGCGGCCCCGCTGGCTCGCCCTCGCCACAGGCGAAGCAGACGCCTTGCAACTGGCGATTTGCTGCGACTCGCGGTGGGCTGGCGTGCGGACCTGCGCGCGGTGCTCACGACGCCGGTCCGTGGCGATCGTATCGATGGCTATGAACCCCACACCTCCGTGCCGTCAAAGCGATACGTGGCCTTCGCGGTTTGCTTGCCGACCGCCGCGGCTTGCCGTGCTACCTCTCGCGAGATCGGGCGCGAGCCGGTGAAGTGTCCACAGCACGAGATCGTCACGCGTAGGAGTGTCTCGATCGGGCTCGTGGAGGTGGATGCCCTCAATTAAGGCCATCATTGCCTTGGCGGCTTGTGCCGCATCGTTCGAGTCGAGTCCCGCGTCTTGAAACAGGCTCCGCAGGAGCCGATCCGCTGTGGCGTGGAACGCCTCGTGCATCTCGGCGACTGCGGCGCTGTGCCGGGCGCGGTCGTGGACGGTGGCGGTGAGCTTGGCGACCTGATCGAGCTCCGCGAGCATTGCCAGGACTTGCTCGTCCGGGGTCAGGGTCTCGCGGGCAGGCAGCCTCTCGATTGCCCGCTGTTGGCGTCGCCCGAGCACGGCGGCGAGCAGGTCGTCCTTGCTCGGGAAATACCAGTACACCGCGTTGTTTGCCACCCCGGCGCGTCGGGCTACCTCCGCCATCGCCGTCGCCTCGTAGCCGTTGCGCAGAAACAGCCGTTCGGCGGCGTCGAGGATTTGCTTGCGCTTCAGGTCGCGGTCGAGGTGTGGGCGAGTGGCAGGCATGGCTTCTTGACTCTCAATCAAGCGGATGATACTCTTGATCGTGGATCAAGACGAAGGGTTTGGAGGTCCGCCGATGGCGGAGATGACAGGAAAATTGGCTGGCAAGGTGGCTGTGGTCACGGGCGCCTCACAGGGCTTGGGCGAACACCTCGCGTTCGAGCTGGCCGCGAACGGCGCAGCGGTCGCGCTCGCCGCGCGCAACCGCGAGCGGCTCGATGCGATACGGGGCACGATCGAGGCTCGCGGCGGTCGCGCGGTGGCGGTGCCCACGGACCTGTCCAGCGAGTCAGACTGCCAGGCGCTGATCGAGCGCGTGCACGAGGCTTTGGGTCCGATCGACATCCTCGTGTTGAACGCCGGAACCGGCACCTTCGGAAAGCTGGAGGAGCTTCCGGGGCTGGACGCGATCCGCGAGGCGATGGACGTCAACTTCTTCGGCGCCGCCTACCCGACCTATTACGCGCTGCGCGACCTGATCGCCCGAAAAGGCCTGATCGCTTACGTGACCTCCGGCTCCGGGCACTTGCCGATGGCCGGATACCTCGGCTACTCCACGAGCAAGCACGCGATGAATGGCTTCTTCGAGTGCCTGCGGCTGGAGATGTACTCGCACGGCGTTGACGTGCTGACGATCAACCCCGGCGACATGTACAGCGACGACGGCGCCGGCCGTACCTTCTTCACGGCCGACGGGCGAGAGCTGAAGATCGACCTGTCAGTCAGGCGCCAGAACGACATCAAGCGTCACCCTGCCAGCTCGGTCGCGACCAAGTGCTGCGAGGCGATCTTCGACCGACGCCGGGAACTGGACCTCTCGCCGTGGATCCAGAAGCTCGCGACCAGGGTACGTCCGTTCATACCTGGGCTGATCGATCGAATCATCTACGAGCGGGTGAGCACGCTGCGCTCTGCGTTCACCAGCGAGGTCGAGCAGCACCAGCGGGTAAGCGCGGCATGAGCACCTTGCGTCAACCGCCGTGCCCTCGCGCGCCGGACGAAGGGACTGGTCGATGACACCGGAGCAGCGACGACAGTCCGTGCCCGACCATCGCATCGCGATCTTTGGGTACCGCCGCGCGCAGCACGGGCTGCGCCCAGCTCCTGGGCTACTCGGCGCATCGAGACCGAGCGCGGACCGCGCTCCGAGTGCGCGGTCGCGTACCGGGGCCGATGGCGCGGCGGCGGCGCCCGCGATTCGGCGTCGCTTGGCGGCGCCGCCCTCGCGGCCCGTCAACCGTTGGCTGACGCTCGCGGTGTTGTGTGTGCCGCTGTTGATCGTCTCGCTCGATAACACCGTGCTGAATGTCGCGCTCCCGACGCTGGTGCGAAAGCTCCATGCCAGCGACAGCCAGCTGCAATGGATCGTCGATGCCTACGTGCTCGTGTTCGGCGGCCTCATGCTCGTGTCCGGGAGCGTCGCGGACCGCGGCGGGCGTAAGCTGACGTTCCTCGCCGGGCTGATGGTGTTCGCGGGGTGCTCGACGTGGGCGGCGCTGTCGGGCTCCTCCTCGGTGCTGATCGCGGCCCGCGCCAGCATGGGACTCGGCGCGACGCTGATCATGCCGGCGACGCTCGCGATCATCACCAACACCTTCACCGATCGCGGCGAGCGGCAGCGCGCGCTCGGGATCTGGGCAGCGACGACCGGCGCCGGCGTCGCGCTCGGCCCGATCGTCGGCGGGCTGCTGCTGGCCCACTTCGCCTGGGGCTCGGTGTTCCTGATCAACGTCCCGATCGCGCTAATGGGGTTGGCGGCCGGGATCCCGCTGGTCCCGAACTCGCGCAACGAGCATGCGCAGCGACTCGACCTCGCCGGGTCACTGCTGTCGGTCCTCGGCCTCGGGCTCGTGCTGTGGGCCGTGATCGAGGCGCCCGTGCACGGCTGGACCTCGGCCGAGGTGCTCGGCACCGGCGCCGGCGGGCTCGCCACCCTCGCCGGCTTCATGGCCTGGGAGGCGCGCAGCTCGCATCCGATGCTGAGCCTGCGGTTTTTCCGCCGGCGCGCGTTCTCAGGGGCGGTCCTCAGCACCGCGACGATGATGTTCGCCCTGATGGGGATGCTGTTCGTGCTGACACAGTTCCTGCAGTTCCAGCTCGGCTATAGCGCGCTCCAGGCGGGCATCCGGATGCTCCCCGCCGCGGGCGGGATCACCGTCGTCGCGCCCTTCTCGGCGATCGTCGTCCGGCGCCTGGGGACGAAGCTGACGGTCGCGCTCGGGCTGGCGCTGATCACCGGCGGCCTGTGGCAGACCGCGGCCGCGACCGTGACCACGGGGTACTCGGGGGTCGTCGTGGGCGCGGTCATGATCGGGGTCGGCACCGGGCTCGTGATGCCCGCGTGCACCGGCTCGCTGGTAGGGACGCTCCCGCTTGAGCACACCGGGATCGGGTCGGCGACCAACGGCTCGTTCCTGAACGTCGGCGGCGCCTTCGGCGTCGCGATCCTCGGCAGCATCATGTCGACCCGCTATCAGCACCGGCTCGCCGCGAGCGCCGCTGCGCACGCCCTCCCGGCGGCGGCCCGCCACGCCGCCCTCGGGTCGCTCGGCGCCGCCCTCCAGGTCGCCGAGCGTGCCGGCGGCCTCCTCGGCGCCGGCCTCGCCGACGCCGCCCGGGTGGCGTTCATGAGCGGCATGAGCCTAACGCTCGAGATCGGTGCCTGCGTGACCCTCGCTGGCGTCCTGGTCGCCCTGGTCGTGCTGCCGTCACGGCCCTCAAGCATCGCAGCACCCGGCCGGGAACGTGTCTAGGCGCCGTCCCCGACGCGTCCAGCTGCTTATGGCGGAGTCGGGTGACTGCGTCAGGGTCTCGCCCGCCGGCATGGACGCCGGCCCAACCCTGCACGCAGGCCGCCTCGGAGCTCGCTCCGAGCATCCACCAACCGCCCCACCACGTCCACTCGGACGCCGACATCCGACCGGGCCTGCTGGACCGGACCGCCGGCCTTGGTTCCGTGGTGACGATGGCCGAGCACAGCCCGCCCATGCCCGTCCCGGAACCCCTCGCGGCTGATCTGCAAGCAGAGCGCCGACGTACGTCGCTCGCCCATTCCTCCGCTCACACCTTGCCCGTGAAGGTTGGTCTGGTGCTTGGTGGCGGGGGGCTGCTGGGCAGCGCGTGGCTGGTCGGCGTGCTGGACGCGCTCGCGAGCGAGACGGGCTGGGATCCGGGGAGCGCGCAGTACGTTGTCGGGACCTCGGCGGGGGCGATGATCGCCGGGCTGTGCGCGTGCGGGGTGCCGGCGTGGTTCATGCTTGCGCAGTCGGCCGGGGAGATGCCCCAGCGTTTGGCGGACGAGCCCGACGGTGAGCGGACCGGCTGGTCGGGGAGTGCCGTGTTCCGACTGCACCGTGGCGTGCCGCCGCCCGGGCCGGGGTCGTGGCGGCTGGCGCTGGCGTCGCTCGCGCGGCCGTCCCGCTACTCCCCGGCGGCGCTGTTGGCCGGGTTGCTGCCCCAGGGCCTGGTCTCCTCCGAGCCACTGAAGCAGACGATCCGCCGGGTTGCCGGTGATGGCTGGGCGCCGCATCCGCATCTGTGGATCATGGCGTGTGATCATCACACCGGCCAGCGGGTGGCATTAGGGCGCTCAGACGCCCCACCCGTGTCGCTGGCGGACGCGGTCGCTGCCTCGTGCGCGGTCCCTGGCTTCTACCGGCCGGTGACGATCGCCGGGCGCCGCTACGTTGACGGCGGCGTGGTCTCGACCTCCAACCTCGACCTGGTCGCTGATCTGGGACTCGACTTGGTGATCTGTCTGAACCCGATGTCCTCGCTGCACGCCCCCAAGCCGCGCACCCCCGGCGAGCGTGCTGCCTGGGTCCTGCGTCAAGCGTCCGGCCGGCGGCTCGGCAGCGAGGCCAAGCGCGTACGGGCGTCCGGAACCGAGGTGCTCGTGATCCAGCCGACGCTCCACGATCTCGACGCGATGGGCACGAACCTGATGAGCACCAGCGCCACGCGACGCAAGCAGGTCATCCAGACCGCCGCACAGACGGCCACCGGTCTCGTGCGCGAGCCTGAAGTCCGCGCGCGACTACGCGACCTGCCCCGTGGCCAGCCGCCGCTCGTCCGCCGCCCACCGGGACCGCTCACCGACCGGCCCGACTTCGCTCAGCTAGCGCGCGGGCGGTGGGAGCGGTCCGGCTAGCGACCCTGGTGGGACCGGAGCTAACCCCGTGCCAGACCCCCTCGGCCCGAATGACCGACTGTTCGCGCTCTACGATCCGATCGTCTCCGGGATATCGGAGCGGCCCGGGCAGCGCGAGACCCGGCGCGAGCTGACCCGCCAGGCGAGCGGGCGCACACTCGAGGTCGAAGCCGGCAGCGGGTTCACGGGCGTGCCGCATCAGCAACGAGTAAAGGAGCCTGACCATGCGCCTCGCCGTTCTCGGGATGGGAAGGATGGGCCACGCAGTCGCCGAGCGGTTGCTCGGCGGCGATCACGAAGTCACCGTATGGAACCGGACCCCTCACAAGGCCGACGATCTCATCGCCAAGGGCGCCCGAGAAGCTGCCACTCCTGCCGCAGCGGCCCAGGAAACCGAGGCGACCTTCACCTCGCTCGCGGACGACGCTGCCGTGCGGATCGTCGTCACCGCGCCGGACGGAGTCGCTGCCGGCCTCGGCGACGGCGTTCTCATCGACGCGAGCACCGTATCGCCACAGACCACGGCGGATCTCGCCGAGGCAGTCGGCGGACGTCTGCTGGCATCGCCGATCCTCGGCTCTCCGACGGCGGTCCTCTCCGGCCAGGCCGGGTACCTGATCGGAGGGCCCCGCGAACTCTACGACCGGCTGGCGCCGGCCTACGACGTGCTCACCGAGACGGAGCGCCGTGTCTACCTCGGCGAGGACGCAACCGTGGCGACGACGCTCAAGCTGCTCTCCAACTACCTGCTCATGTCCGGGATCGCCACCCTCGCCGAGACCGTGGCAACGGCTCAGGCCGCCGGGCTGCCCGACCAGCTCATCCGCGACTACCTCGGGGGGCTGCCACTCGTCGCCCCTGCACTGCGCAACCGACTCGACGACATCGTCTCGGGCGACCACGACGGCTGGTTCTCGACGACGCTTGGCGCAAAGGACGTCCGGCTGCTCGAGGACCTCGCCCGGTCGCACGGCGTATCGCTGCCGCTCGCCGATGCCGTGAAGCGGCGCTTCGAGGAAGCGGCGGCCCAAGGATGGGCGGACGCCGACATCGGCGCGGTCGTGGAGCTCCTCAGAAAGCAAACGTAGGGCTCACCCACGACTATCCAACCAAGCCAGGCCGAGCTCCCCCGGAGACTGCCGAGCAGGCGTGACTGCCACCACGGCGAAGCGCGGGAGATCCGGCGGCTGATGCTCGGGACGAGCAGCAGCGCTGTCGCGGCGCGGGCCGAGACGGCTGCATCCGCCGGGTGGAGCGGAAGACCGCACGTCGGCACCGCCCTCCGTGTCGCTACCGAGGTACGAGCACCCCGGTTGCCGAGGTCGGTGAGTGCTTGCAAGCCGCGAATCCCGCAGCGGTCCGCAAGCGCTCGCAGCTCATCGGGTCGGCGCCGGCAGTGAGCACAGCGCCAGTCGGCGACCTGGCCCGCCGCGCCGCGCCTTCGCTCACATCCGATCGCGCGCCGGCCCGGATCGGCACGACCGCTTTCGTTCTCGGACCCACTCGGGCCCCGCTGCTCCTATGCCACGCGAGCAGCGGTCGTGCGTCGTCAACCCGTCGTAGCCGAGCTTATGATGGCGGCACACCGCGGCGCCAACCCACCCGGCTTCCAGCCGTCATCTCGTGTCCGCTGAGGAAAGGATCGCTAATCGGACAATTTCTCGGCTCCGGTGGAGACGCGCTTTCCGCGGAGGTTGTCGCGCAGAGCCAGCACACCGGAAATTAATTGTGAGCCGGTAACAACTGCCTCTGGGCCGAGGCAGCGGGCCTGGCCAACTTTGGCGCTCAGCCTGCGTATATGTCAGGTGAATCGCCAAAGTTCGGCCTCGACCGTTCGAGTAACTGTGTGCTGCCCACAATGCCGCTCGTTTGTGCAACAGCTTCCGCGCATTCCGAGACTGTCGGCGCCAGCTCCAGGATGCTCGTGCAATCACGGATGCGGGGCTGGCCGATCAGCTTGCCGCCTGGTTACGCGCGCTGCTGCTCGACGCCTGGAGCGGTGTCACGAGCGCTTCGTGACTGCTTCCCTGGCTAACCGGCAGCCGGACCAGGTCGCTGGACTCGCGAGTTGTCATCACGGAACTCCTTGTGGTCTCAGTCGATTGGGTACGAGGTCGGTGCGGCTAGCGGGTCATGCCCGCGTAGTGGGGGTCAGGCGGCGGCGAGCGCGGGGCCCAGTGCGGCGAGTGCGAGGGTCTGCGGTGCAGCGCGCCAGTCGATGACCGAGTGCATGCGGGCTTGGAGCTGGCGAGCGTCGCCGGGCACTCGGTCAGTGAGGGCCGCTGCGGTCAGCGCAGTGTTCTCGGGCTTGCTGACCCGGTTGTAGACGGCGATGAAGAGGAGCAGGGCGAGTGTGGCGAGCGCCCCGGCCGCGGTGCTTACCCAGTGCCCGGTCGCGGCGGCGAGCGCGGTCATCGCGATGGCAGTAGTCAGCCCGGCGACGGTGATGTTCCTGAGCCGGCGGTCGGGGATCCGGTGGATGTGGCTGAGCAGTTGGGTGAGGGTGCGGTCGTCGACCGCGGCGATGGCGGGGCGCAGGATGATCACGCCGAACACGTCGGTGCCGTAGATGACGGCATTGGCCAGGATCGCCAGGCCGGCGAGGATTTCGATGAGGGTGCGCATCGGTGGGTCTCCTGTTGGGTGAGCATGTGGTGGGCGAGGTCGAGTCGGGCTTGGGCACGGCTTGGTTCAGTTGGCACTGGCCGGCTGAAGGTTGGCTTCTGCCTGGGTTTGCGACGCGGGGCGTGGGGCGCGGCCGTGCATCAACACGCCGGTTAGCAACGCGCCCGCGGCGAAGAACCCGGCGACCCACCAGAACCCGGTGGTGTAGCCGTGGACGGCGGCGTGGGCGATGACGGCGGGCGTGGGTTGCTTGCCCGCGAGGTAGTGCGTGGAGGCGGTTGCGGCCAGGGTGCTGAGCAGCGCCAAGCCGAGCGACCCGCCTACTTGGTAGGCGGCGTTGACCAGCCCGGACGCGACCCCGGCGTCGCCCGGCTCGACGCCGCGGGTGGCGAAGTCTTGCGCGGGTGCGAACACGAGGCCGAGCCCGACGCCAGCCACGAGCAGCGCGGGAAGCAGGTGCGCCGCGTAGCTGGAGTGCACGCCGAGCTGCGCGAGCAGACCCATGGCGATCGCGGCGAGCGCCATCCCTGCGGCGATGACCGGGCGGGGACCGGTGCGGGGCACGACCCGCGCGTTGGCGATCGCGGCGGCGATCACCACGGCCGCCGACAACGGTAGGAACGAGATTCCCGTCCTGCTCGGCGAATAGCCGTTGGTCTGCTGCAGGTAGTAGGTCATGAACAGAAACACGCCGAACGTGCCCAGGCCGACGATGCCGAGGACCAGGTAGGACCCGCCGCGGTTGCGGTCGAGCACGACCCGCAGCGGCAGCAGCGGATGCGCGGCGCGGATCTGGATCGCGACGAACACGGCGAGCAGCAGCGCTGCTGCCACCAGGCAGGCGACCGTCGTGGAGGATCCCCAGCTGTGGTTCTGGGCGTAGGCGAACCCGTACACGAGCGCGAACAGGCCGGCCGTCGCGGTCAGGGTTCCGGGGATGTCGATCGGTTCGCGAGCCGAGCTTACGTCCCGGCGCAGCAGCGCCGCGGCTCCGATCGCCGCGATGATCGCGAACGCGAGGTTCACGAACAGCGTCCAGCGCCACGAGAGGTCCTGGGTGAGCAGGCCGCCGAGCAGCAGCCCGACCGCGGCGCCGGCGCCGCCGATGCCGCCCCAGATTCCAAACGCCGTGCCGCGCTCGCGCGGATCGGTGAACGTCGTGGTCACCAGCGAGAGCGCTGCGGGGGCCATCAGCGCCGCGAACACGCCCTGCAGCCCGCGCGCCGCCACGAGCATCCCGAAACTCTGCGCGGCGCCGCCGACCGTCGACGCGACGGCGAATCCGATCGTGCTGGCGATGAACAGCCGCTTGCGGCCGAACAGATCGCCGATCCGCCCGCCGGCCAGCAGCAGGCTGCCGAACGCGAGCGCATACGCGGTCACGATCCACTCTCGGCTGTTGTTCGAGAAATGCAGCGCCCTCTGCGCCGACGGCAGCGCGATGTTGACGACCGTGATGTCCAGCACGATCATCAGCTGCGCAAGGCCCAGAACCGCGAGGATCCACCAACGCCGCGCGTGAACGGAATCCCGGCCTCCGGTCACACCGGCACCAGGTGATGGTGTTGGATGTTGCGGCATTTGAAGCTCCCTCCTGCCATTCGTCGATCAGTAACGCGTTGAACGTTCCGCCCTCGCGATGCGAGTGCACATCACTTGTGAGATGCGATTTCGGCTCCCGACAGCCGTGTCGATGCTCCGCCTTCACTGCGCTTGGCGTGTCTGCGGGGTGGGAGCGGCAGCTCGCAGACCGTTAGAGCGCTCGGGAGACCCCGGGGGCGATCATCGGATCTATGCGATGACCGCTCAACCGGCGGTCAGCACCATCTCCGGAGGCAAACCTCACAACGACAAGCGAACGCGTCCGGGTGGACACGGCCGCCTGGCCCATCCCGGCGCTGGTCGACCGCGTGCGAGTGGAGTGGCGCGAGACGAGCGCCGTCGCCGATCCTACGGCAATGGTGTATCGCCCCGACGCCGCGCTTCGCCGCCTACATTTCGGCGGTCGACCAGGAGCAGACCGCGGCCGGAACGTACGCCAAGTTGATCAGTGAGCTCAAGCGATGGCTACCGGATTCGGGTCGAGGGGCCGAGCCCCCGCAGGGGCTGGCTGATGGCGGCGGGCGGTCAGCGCCTGAGCGTGGAAGGCGAGAGCAGACCGAGTTCCCGCGCCCGCTTGACCGCGTCCGCGCGGGTGTGCACGCCGAGCTTGGCGTACACGTTGCGCATATGCGTGCGTATCGTGTTCAGCGACACGAACAGCTCGCCCGCGATCTCCGCCGCCTGGAGGTTGGTCGGCAGGTAGCGCAGCACGCGAAGCTCGCTCTCGGAAAGCGGCTCCTGGAGCGGTGCGGCGTCCTGCGGCCGCGCTGCTGGAGCGTGTCCGGACAGCAGGTTCAGGATCTCGGAGATCAGCGAGGCGTGGGTGGTCCGCAGTTGCGCGTGGCGCTCGAGCAGCTCGGGCACAGGATGCAGCATGAACGGGAGCAGGACGCCCTCAGGCTCGGCGAGGTCGAGGGCGCGTTCCAGCGCCCGTGAGCTGGCGCCGACGTCGCCGAGCGCGTCCTCGGCACGTGCTTTGAGCAGCAGCGCCAGTATGTCCCACCCTGAAAACTCAAGCGGGGCAGCGCCGGCGAAGATCGGCTCAAGCGCTGCCGCGGCGCCCTCGGGATCGTCCCGGGCGAGTCTCAGCGCGGCTGCGACGACCCGCATCTCCCCCGTTGCGCGCACGTCCTCGTCCATCTCGTCGAGGGCTCGCTGCACCAGGTCGGTCTCGCCCACTTGCACCAGCGTCTCCAGCTTGAGCGCTTGCGCTTGGGTCGCGTGCATATGTTGGGTCGCGAGCGTGTCCTGGATGCTCTCGGCAGCGCGCAGCGCGGTCATCGCCTCCGTGTGTCGGCCGCGCGCGAGCTCCAACAAGGCCCGTCGTGTGTGCAGCATCATCGCCGTCGTCGGCTGGGCAAACCGCCGCAGGACCAGCTCGGCCCGCTCCAGCCAGCTCTCCGCCTCGGCGAGCTGCCCGCGATACAGGGTCACGGTGCCGAGCGCGACGTAGGCGGTCGCGGCGGTCGACGCCGTCTCCTCCCATCCGTGCGCTCGCGCCAGGTCGACCGCCTCCCTGGCACGCTGCTCCCCGATTGCCTGAGAGCGCAGGGGGATGAGGCTCAGGAACGCCAGGTGCGAGAGCGCTTCCAGCTCGAGCGCCGGCCGGGCGGCCTCGCGGGCCTCCTCCAGCCCTTGCTCGAGGTGGCGCTCGGCTGCCTGCGGTTGACCGGACCACATCTCGGCGGCCCCGAGTTCGATCAGCACCGTCGGCCGCAGGCTGTCGTCAGCGACCCCGGCCTCGAACACGCCTGGACTATCGGCCAGGGCGAGCAGCCACCGCGCGGTCTCGGTCACAGCGACAAGATCGTTGCGGGTCCGCGCGAGCCTCATCCGTAGGAGCACGAGCCAGACCTGGAAGCGCTCACGGCGCTCTGCGGGCACGGAACCCGAATTGCGCTGCGCGAGCGTCAGATACCGCTCGGCCTCCTGCAGCGATCCCGCTTCCTGCCGGTCGGACGCGGCGAGCACCGCCAGCTCGGGATCCACGGCGATTCTGTCGGCGGGGAACCTGGACAGGAGCTCGCGGCGGGTGGCGAGCCGCCCGTCGAGACGCATCGAGCGCCAGTTGTCCTCTAGCAGCCGGGCCGCCAGGCTCCAGTTCTCGGCGGCCTGCGCGTGGCGAATCGCCTGCACTGGGTGCCCGTGTTCGGCCAGCCACTCGGCGGCAATCGTGTGCAGGCCCGGCACCTCCTCGGGTACGGTCCGCCGCAGTTCGAGCGCGAGCAGGTCCGCGAACAGGTGGTGGTAGCGAAACCAAGATCGCTCCGGGTCTAGAGCGACCACGAACGCACCCGCGTCCTCGAGCTGGGCCAAGATCCGGTATGAGCCCGAACTTCCCGTCAGCCGGTCGGCCAGCGGTCCAGTCACCCGGTCGAGGATTGACGTCCGCAGCAGTAGCCGGCTGACTTCGTCCGGCTGGCGCTCGAGCACCTCGGCCAGCAGGTACTCGGCCACCGCGCGCTCCCGACCCGAGAACCTCGCCGCGAACCGCTCGGGATCCGGATCCCTGGCCAGCGTCAGCGCCGCCAGCCGCAGCCCCGCCGCCCACCCCTCGGTCGTCGCGACGAGCGACTCGACCGCACCGTCGGACAAACGCACTCCCGCCGCCTTCAGCAGCGCGCGCGACTCCTCCAAGCTGAAGCGCAGATCCTGGCCCCGGATCTCGGTCAGCTGCCCCTCCACCCGCAACCGGTGCAGCCCGAGCCGCAGATCGCGACGGGTCAACAACACGAACCGCAGCTGCGGCGGTGCGGACCCGAGCAGCAGCTCCAGGTGGCGGATGGCCTCTTCGGACTGGAGCTCGTTCAGGTCGTCGATGATCAGCCACAGCGGCTCATCCAGCCCGCTCAGATCCTCCAGCAGCCGTGCCACGACGGTCGCGCTGCCCAGATCAGGCGCGGGGGTCAGCTCCCGCACCCGCTCCGCTCCGATCCGCGTCCGACGCAGCGAGTCGAGGACCAAGAGCCAGAACGCCTGCGGATCGTGCTCCTCACGCGCCACGGACACCCACGCCGTGCGCTCCTCGAGACCCTCCGCGGCGATCCAGGATCGCAAGAGGTATGTCTTGCCGCTGCCCGCCGGTGCCGACACGTGGACCACCCGCACCCCGCCCAGCAGCTCAAACAACCCCGGCCGCGGAACCAACCACGCCTGCTCGCGAACACCGGCGGATCCAGCGGCTACTCCCACGTCGGCCACGGCACAACATGGTTGCACCCCCACGGCCCCCCCGACCACACCCCCGGAATCCCCTGAACAATGCGGTGCGCACTCACCCGCCCCACACCGAACATGATCGAATGTCAGCCAGAAACAAAGGGACCGCTGGCAGCGAGCCGGCGCGCTGGGAGATCCGGGTCCGCGGGCCGATCGGCCCCACCATCATGCAAGCGTTCGCGACCCTGACCGCGAGCCGAAGCGGACAGGACACGCTGCTGAGCGGCTCGCTCCCCGACCAGTCGGCTCTCTACGGCGTCATCCATCAGCTCGAAGCGCTCGGCCTGCAGCTGCTCGCGATCCGGCCTCTGCCAGCCAGCGATCCCAGATGACCGGGCTCAATCACATGACTCATGCGAGGACAACTCATCCGGTCCGGCTTGAGACTCCGCCTCGATCCACGTAGGGGCACTACTTCCAGGAGGACTCAAAATGCAGAAGATCCAGTACGACCAGTACGGCGGCCCGGAGCTGTTACACCTCGACGAAGTCGAGCCGGCTTC